>ERZ1740059.1479-NODE-1479-length-11808-cov-4.450693_pt1 | contig 11808 bp, 11 predicted proteins | sample MGYA00581744_ERZ1740059 | MGnify/ENA primary metagenome ERZ1740059 (study PRJEB43018, sample SAMN04849738) | marine metagenome | isolation source: floating plastic debris | place: Pacific Ocean | collected 2008-08-28 | study: EMG produced TPA metagenomics... | reverse complement strand
ATCGACTCGCACTTTACGCGCAACTATCTCTACGTAAAGCGTAATCATCCTGAGCAGTTGGAGGAGCATGTACCCGGTTATGCCAAAAAGATTGTTGGTCAGTACGAGCTTCCAAAAGAGTAATGAGTTTTGCATAGCCCAAACCCTACTCGCTTTCGTAACTAGCTAATTGCATGAGGATCTTACTGGTTGATGATGAGGTAGAGCTAACCGACCCACTGAGTCGAGTGCTGCAGCGTGAGGGATATAGCGTAACGGTCGCCAATGACGGTGAGATAGGCTATGACCTGGCGATTGAGCACGCATTTGACTTACTGATTTTAGACTGGATGATGCCGGGATTGAGTGGATTGGAGATGTGTCGCCAATTGAGAGAACATAATCTTGCCACGCCAGTCCTTTTTCTCACCGCCAAAGATACCTTAGACGACCGCGTAGAAGGCTTAGATGCGGGTGCAGACGACTATCTGATTAAACCATTTGAACTACGAGAATTATTGGCACGGGTGCGTGCCCTCCTGCGACGTCCTCCTATTCGAGAAGAGAATCAGGAAGCAGCGCTACAATATCATGATCTGATGCTAGATAATGCAAATCAAATTGCTAAGAGAGGTGGCAATAGCCTGCCTGAGCGCACAATCGAGCTATCGGAAAAAGAAGCCCATATTCTCAGTTATCTGATGCGGCACCCAGATCAGTTACTCACACATCAACAGATTTATGATGCTGTTTGGGGTACAAGTGTGCAACCGAGCAGCAATGCTCTGGCTGCGCAGATGCGCTTATTGCGACGCAAGATAGAACACGATGGTGAGGGGCTCTTAATTCATACGGTTTATGGCAAAGGCTATCGTTTTGGGTTACTCAGCGCAATAGAGCCTTAAGAACAATTACGGCCTCTTCTGTAGTATTTATTCTTGCCCAAGTAACCAAGTAAACGTTGTGCTGATGTTGGGTAGCCTCCATATGTGAATAAGCATAACGATGAAGCGACTAACCATAAAAGCCTTAGTTTTACTTGTATTAACCTTCACAGGATTTATGATGGCAGTCAGTCTAGAAGCCTCAGACAACAGTCTGAGGTCGGTATCACAGTGGCAGTCTCCACCTGAAGAAGTACGAGAGGTCATGCAGGCTCAGCAATTTCCCCAGGCGTGGACCGCCCCGAATGGAGAGTACATGCTGCTTGCCGATCTCGTACTTTATCCTCCTCTATCTGAATTGGCCGCGCCAATGCATAAACTAGCGGGGCTTCGAGTCAACCCGGCTATTAATGGCCAGCATGGCCAGCATGGGGGCACGTCATTACGCTTAGTGCATGTAGAAGATGGTGTGCAATCTCGTCTCGATTTGCCTGCAGATGTTGAAGTTTATGGAGTGAGATGGACAGCTGATAGCCAGCGCTTTGCGCTTACAGTCAAACATGTCGATCACATTGGTCTATGGCTGGGCTCAGTACAAGGCAATGTGGAGAAAATTGAGGGCATAGCCCTCAACCCACTGCTGGGGAATGCGGTCAGCTGGCTGCCCGACCAGCAGCGGCTGTTAGCCCGTCGAGTGCCGCAACGAGGACCAGTGCCTGCACCACCTGCTATCCCTATTGGCCCTGATATCTTGGAAGGAGCTGGAGCCTCAGCTCGCTCCACCTACGAGGCCCGCAACCTGCTTGAAACTGCCCATGACGATACGCTATTTGAATACTACGCTACCTCGGAATTGGTAATTGTTGATCCAAAAGCTAATCAGATAGAGACTATCGGTCCTCCGGCTCCTTACACCACCACTCAGTTCTCACCATCGGGAGAGTATCTTTTGATCAAACGCTTGGTGGGGCCGTGGTCTCATGAGGTTACTTGGGGAAGGTTTGCCAGTGAGATTGAGGTGTGGAATACAAACGGTGAAGTTGTGGCAAACCTTGCATCATTGCCAGTGGCTGACAATGTACCACCCCACGGGGTATCTGTAGGACCGCGCTCGGTGGCTTGGCGTCCTACGGCTCCTCACACACTCTTCTGGGTAGAAGCGCTAGATGGCGGCGATCCTCTCGCTGAAGTACCCTATCGAGACCAGCTGATGCGATTAGAGGTTCCCTTTACATCAGCGCCTCAGGTTGTTTTTCGCGCCGAGCATCGGATTCGATCTGGACAAGCCTGGAGTGCTGACGGTGGCACGCTTATGCTCACACAGCGTGAACGGATCCGACGTTGGCGCTACATGTGGTTGTTAGATGTGGACAAAGGAACATCGCGTTTATGGTTTGATCTTAACGAGGACAATCGCTATGGGAATCCTGGTTCTCCTATATTTCGTGTTTTGCCCAACGGTCGCTGGGTGATGCGGCAACAGGGCAATGCGGGTTATTTTCGCGGCAGTGGTGCTACCGAGCAAGGCGATCGTCAATTCCTGGATCTACGCGATCTAAGCACTGGAGAAGCAGAACGTTTGTTTCACTGTGCCCCAGACCGCTATGAATATTTTGTGGCATTTGCGGGTGATGAGACTCGCTTTGTATTACGGTCTGAATCCGCTGTTGATGTGCCTAACTACTACTTAGCCACCTTGGATCAGAAGCCCCAAACGGCTATAGGAGAAGCGACCCAGGCCTTCACCCGTAGACCGATTACACACTTTGAGGATCCCACTCCCCAGCTGCGCGCGATTACAAAACGGATTGTGCGCTATGAACGTGAAGATGGAGTTCCCCTCAGCTTTCATTTATATCTGCCACCTAATTACAAAGCAGGTACCCCACTGCCCACCGTGCTCTATGCCTATCCCCAGGAGTATTCTGATGCTACAACTGCAGGCCAGGTAAGAGGCTCTGCCCAGCGCTTTATGCGTCTGTACGGGGCATCGCATCTGTACTTTTTACTCCAGGGATATGCAGTGCTAGATCAGACCGCTATGCCCATGATTGGCGATCCTGAAACTGCCTACGATACGTTTGTACCTCAACTCGTGGCCGATGCAAAAGCGGCTGTCGCAAAGGCTGTCGATATGGGGATAGCTGATCCTGAGCGCGTTGGCATTATGGGCCACAGTCACGGTGGCCTGATGGTAGCAAATCTGTTGGCACACACGAACCTATTCCGGGCTGGCATTGCCCGTAGCGGCTCATACAACAAAACAAATCAGCCGTTTGGTTTCCAGGCTGAGCGTCGTTCTCTATTTGAGGCAAAGGATGTTTACATTCAAGTTTCACCTACATTTTTTGCCGACCAAATTAATGAGCCGATTTTGATTATTCACGGTGATAGCGACTCTAACCCTGGTACTCCCACGTTCCAGTCCCAAGTTTTTTACGAAGCTGTACGGGGTTCAGGGGGAACTGCTCGATTGGTATTGCTTCCCTTTGAGGACCATGGCTATCGAGCCAGGGAGTCGACAGAGCATGTGCTGTGGGAGCAACTGCAGTGGTTTGACCAGCACATCAAGGCCAGTCCATAGCTCCTAAAAAAAAGCAACCCGGCTCACTTTATTCGGCGGCTGGCATCTCCATGTCACCGCCGTGGTCCATATCGCCATGGTCCATACCACCGTGGTCCATATCGCCGTGATTCATACCGCTATGATCCATCATTAGCTCCATGCTAGATGGCCCTGCGGCTTTAATACCCATGGAGACCAGACCAGAGGTTAAGAGACCCATGGACACTAAACCTGTAGAGAGGACTCCCATAGAGATCAGGCCGATAGAGACGATGCCATGAGCAATGACGCCGATAGAGATGACGCCGTGAGCAGAGATACCGACCGCAACAATACCATGGGCTCCAAGACCAATGGAGAAAAGCTTTGTCTTCTTACGGGGCTTTAGGGATTGCGTTGTGGGGGAGCTGTCTATCACAAGTCGATGTATGAAATAGCCTAGAGATACTAATGCTCTGGCACAAACCCTGTCAAAAGACAGCCTGTCACAGAAGCTCACAAATCGCTCAAATCTTTGTCAGTTAGCCTTTGACACCGCTGCTAATTTCACTGGGAACGATGTAGCGCTGCATGATGACAAAGAAAAGCAATATGGGCGCAGTGGCAATCACAGAGCCAGCGGCAATCAATCGCCAGTCGAGAGAGAAGCTGCCTGCTAAACGGGCAACTCCCAACGGCAGGGTGTAATAGTCGGGTCGGTTAAGCACCAACAACGGCCAGAGAAAATCACTCCAGGAGCCAATAAAAACAAAGATAGCCAGGGTCACCAAAGCAGGACGTACCGAAGGAATCATGACATGCCACCAAATACCTAACTCTGAGCAACCGTCAATTCGAGAGGCTTCTTCGAGCTCTTTAGGAACGTTTTGAAAAGCCTGTCGCATCAGAAAAATACCAAACGCTGAGGCAATGGAGGGAAAAATGACCCCTAGATAGCTGTTGGTGAGGCCTAGCTGCACAGTCAAGATATACAACGGTATCATCACGATCTGAAACGGGATGAGAATGGTGGCAACAACCAGAGAAAAGATTAGCTCTCGACCCCGAAAATCGAGCCTGGCCAATGGATAGGCCGCTAGGGAGCAAAATAGTAGATTTAGGACTACGGTAACAACGGCAATTAGCGTACTGTTGAGGAAATAGCGTCCAAAGGGGTTGGTCTGCCAAACCTCAACAAAATTGTTAAAGGTGGGCTGCTGGGGAATAAAGCGAGGGGGGAATTCGAATATGTTTTCGCTACCCGACTTAAAGGCCGTGCTAATCAGCCAGAAAAGAGGGAGGAGCATTGCGATCGCAATTCCTGCCAACAGCGCATACACCAGCACCACTTCCCACCAGCGCTTCTGATTTAGCATGACCTATCTCCTAGCCAAATGAGCGTTTTTGCATCAGCCAAAATCCAGCAAACGTCTCCGAGTCAGGATTATCCTGGACGGCCACAAAGTGTACCTGATTAGCCTGTTCCTTAGCGGTCATAAACCGCTCAGCTTCCTGCTTCAATTCAGGACGATTTAGACTCGCCATAATCCAAGTATCGTTGCTCCCAGTTTCTAAAAGCAGCTGAGAGATTTGCCCCAGTTGCACATCTAAATAGGCCAGCTCCAAACCCGATATCCAGCCAGCTAAGGGGAGTGCTCGTTCAGAAAAAATTAGAATACCGGGCACCATCGTATCGGGGCCAATGCCAGCCAAATCTAAAGGAAACGCTTCGCTAAAGCCAATCTCCCAGTCGGGCATATCAGCAAACTCCTTAGCCGGTAAGCTGACCATGGCCCATCGCTGACCCATCAAAGCGTCTGGGAGCGGACGAGCGGCCTCTATAGGCTGCACCGTAGAAGCCGTCGGACCTGACTGATAGCCCGGTTGCTGAGGGTAAAAGGTCTTTCGACGGTCCTCTAGCCAGGTTTGTAGCGTCAAGGCACGACGACTAACACGGGCCGATATCCCCAGTTCGTCACAGGCCCGCTTGATCATGTTCTGCATCTGATAGCGAAAGAATCGAATCCGAGTTGGAGATTCTCCTGCTTTTTCGATGGCTTCTTCTAGCGCCTGCTGGAGCTCAATGGAATTGACCTGCTTGTTCGACAGAAACTTACTGTAGCGCAGGGATGAACCATCAGTAACTGACTGAGCCCCATTACAAATGAGAACTTCCCAACGTTTTTTTTGGTTGTCATCTAAGATTGGGCGCGAGTAAAAATCCAGTTCCCATACGCTACCCATTAGCTGTCTTGCTCCGCCAGTAGTTTACCAGGATCGGCAGCACGCTCAGATGCTTCAGCCATCAGTTTGTCTGCTTCTTTGAGAATCTCACCGGGGTACTTTTCGAGGACCTTAGTTGACAGACTAATACGCCCCCTTTCTTCATCTAGATTGAGTACTACAGCTTTAACCGGCTGGCCAACTTCAAAGACATCCCCAATAGAAGGAATAAAGCTTTTGCTAATTTGCTTGACATGGAGCAACCCTCTCACGCCGTCAAAGTCAACAAACACCCCAAAGGGTTTGATGGAGCCAACTTTACCATCGACTAGCTGGCCTGGATTTAACTGCCCCAAGGCCGCAGTCTTGGCCGCATTGCGATTGGACAGGACTAGTTTGTTGCTCTCTTCATTGACTTCTAAAAATGCCACCGACACGGTTTGTCCAACCAACGCTTCTAAGTCGTCAGGTGGGTTGACCAGATGAGAGCGAGGAATAAAACCACGAAGTCCCTCCACATCTGCAATCACACCGCCTTTATTGGTACCTGTAACGGTGACATCGAGAATATCCTTGTTAGCCTCACGCTGTTCTAGCTGAGCCCAGACTTCTTTGATCTCTAGCTTACGAATAGACAGCAGGACCTGCCCGTTGCCATCCTGATCGCGGACAATCAAAAACTGCCGCTCGCTGCCAATAGGTGCAGCTTCTTCGAGGGTAACCTTCGAGTCAACCGAGGCTTCACGAGCTGGGAGGAAGGCCGCTGCTTTTCCACCAATGTCCACATACGCACCATCATCGGTGTGGCTATCGACCTTACCCGTGATGACCGCCCCCTTTTGAAAATTGAAGTCGTGCTGGTCTAAGGCTTTGAGAAAATCGTCAGCAGAAAAAGTCAACGGTCTATGGCCTGTCAGGACAGGCTCCCTAAAAAAGTCAGTTTTTCAAGTTTAAGTCAATTTTCGCTTACCAAAATCTTAAGTTTTAGCAACGACGTAGGCTGAGTTGATCTAATTGGTTTGCCCCTTAAGCCCTTATGGAAAAAGCTAAACCCAGCTCCACAGCATGTTGGAAGAGTCGGAAGGTATCTAATCTGATGAATACTAGAACATCTCCATCACCCAAGCTTCTGGGCAAACAACGCTTTTACTTTTTCCCAAGCATCAGCGGCGGCATCTGGATTGTAGCTGCCGCGCCGGTCACAAAAAAAGCCATGCCCAGCCCCTTCGTATTCAAAAATTTTATGGTCGATATTGTTCTGCTGTAAGGCTGAGCGTATTTGTTCAACGGCTTCGGTGGAAATCGAGGCAGCTTCAGTGCCAAAAAAGCAGTGGAGGGTACCGTTAATCTGCGGTGTGAGCTCTAGGGCAACTGGACCAGGCCCAAAGGCGGTGTCGGGAATACCTGCACCGTAAAAAGATGCGATCGCAACCGTATCAGAGAGCGTTGCCGCCAGATACGCCACATGACCACCAAAACAAAAACCAATACAGCCCACACCGCCCGTTTTACCCTGGGGGAGGGTTTTGCTGTAGTCAATCGTGGCTTGAATGTCGCTCAGTAGCTCAGCCGCCTGGGTTTGCACCTTATACTGACGTCCTATTTGAATATCGTCGGGAGTGTAGCCGGTTTCAAAGCCAGGAGCTTGTCGGTGATACAGGGCCGGAGCCAGGGCCACATAGCCTGCTCCAGCCATTCGCTCAGTCACATCGCGGATGTGGCCGTTGACGCCAAAAATTTCCTGTAGGACAACGACGGCCCCATACGGGCCATTGCCATCGGGCATGGCGACATAGACCGGTAGCTGGATATCACCGCTCTTGACCTCAATGGTTTTAGTCGTAATCGTTGGAATGCTCATACCGTTGCTGTTTGATTCGCCGTTTTTAATGTTTCTTTTCTAATTTCTAATTTTTCTTCTAATCTCTATTTTCTACATTGTGCAATTGTGCAGCCACAGCACGCGCCAGAACTATCTCTAGCACTATCTCTACTGTGAATTTTTGTTGCCTATGCCAGTCAAATAAGAATTGTCACAGCTTAAAACCCGGTTTCACGAGTAACCTCTATGTAATGTTGGGTAGCCTGGTTGTGGTTTGAGCTATGACTAGACCCAAACCCTATTAAAACTCTCCCGTTAGACGGTAACTGAGCGCGATCCATGGTGCAATTTCACATTCAAACCGATAGCGAAATTCCGGCGTCCACCCAGCTTTATGATCAAATTTGGTTTGCGATCGCATCCCGTCAGTACCCACCCGGATATCGCCTACCGAGCACCCGCCAGCTAGCTATGCAAACGGGTCTTCACCGCAACACCATCAGTAAGGTGTACCGTCAGTTAGAAGATGCCGGAGTGGTGGAGGCTCAACCCGGCTCCGGTATTTATGTTCGCACCCAGGGCAGTGTCGAAATCGACAAACCCCGTTCCCCGCTGCTAGCCCAGTTTCCCAAGGCCCAAGAACTAGTTGAAAGCAGCCTGGATGAGCTATTGCGTCAGGGATGCTCGCTACACCAGGCCCGTGAGCTATTTCTCGGTGAAATCGACTGGCGTTTACGCTGCAGCGCTCGGGTATTGGTCACCACACCTCGACAAGACATTGGCGCAGGGGAGCTGATGGTGCGCGAGCTAGAACAGGCCTTGCGCATTCCTGTACAGCTGGTGCCCCTAGAAGAACTCGAAGACGTCCTGTCTCAAACCCGTTCCGGTACGGTAGTTACAAGCCGCTACTTTATCAATGAAGCCGAAGCGATCGCAGCTCCCAAGTCCGTGCGTGTCATTCCCATCGATATCTACGACTATGCCGAAGAACTTGGAATGCTAAAAGATCTGCCTAAAGACACCTGTCTTGGCCTGGTCAGCCTCAGTTCCGGTATTCTGCGCGCAGCCGAAGTGCTGTCCTATAGCTTGCGGGGTGATGAGATTTTAGTCATGACAGCCCAAACAGAAGATGACCAAAAGCTGTCTGCCGTGGTGCGCAGCGCACAAACCATCGCCGCGTTAGACAAGGCAAGTTTTCCAGCGATTAAAGAAGCCCTACAAGCAGCTAGAGAAGACATCATCCGTCCACCCAAAGTATTCTGTTGCGAAAATTACATCGGTGAAAAATCTATTGAGGTGCTCAAGCGCGAACTCGGGCTAGACTAACTCCCCCGCCATACAAATGAATCTAGAGCAATCCTCATCTACAGCGTTGAGGTTATGCTAGGCCCGATACCTACATGCGATTGCATCTCACCGATTCAATTACGTTTATGGGGTCTGCATCTTTCTTCAAAGATCACTCTCGACCAATCTCTATCCTCAAACATGGTTAAAGGAAATACCTGCAGACAAAGCGGAATAAGCTGGTGCTCGATAATTGAGATATCATCTCCCACGATGCATAGCCAAATGTATGCTTGCAACATATTCAGGTCACGGATACTGGACTGGTAGACCTCGTTAGATTGAATGCGCCCTTGACAGCTAATATGCTCAGGGTATGTCTGTAAAGCTTTTTTGTAAGTGAGTGCTGTGATCTCATTCACTTTTGGCATCATTTTTCTCACTAAAGCAATCGAATCTGGTGTTGCTGTGTTAGTTGAGGCCATTGAAACAATGTGGTGCCAGGGCATGCATATCACTTCATCTAAAAGCCGCAGATATGGCGCTAACCAGAAAGAAGTATCAGGAGTGAGATGGCTCAGAATATGCTGACGAGTAAAGTGAATTTGGGTTGTTATAAATCCTCGAAGGTGGCGATTTTCAGATGAAAAATGAGCTATCTTAAGCTCCTGTAGCAGCGGCACTAGCTTCAGCATGAGACTCTCAAATCTTGGAATCACTGAGCCAGTAGCCTCTAACCTATCGGATTCTGTCTCGATAGTGTGCAAGTGATCTAGAACGGGTGAAAATATACAGACTTGTGCATAACAGTCGAGTAGTGCTGTATAAATTTTATGAATTTTCAGGCTTAGCTCCTGCAGTTCCCACACTCCAATCGAGAGCCCCATAGCGGATAGAAGTTTCTGCGTATCTATTGCTGCGTGGGCACAGTCAGATGCTAACTGTTTACTCAGCTGCCTATGTGTAGCTTGGCGCGCTTCATCTGTAATAGATACCCTCAAACGTTGTTCGATATGACTTCTAACTGAGGTGGAGATGGAGTTAATCTCTGGCAAGTACCGAGCAACCCATATCTTCATCAATTCGTTCCTAGCATTAGTTCCTGCAGTATTAACTCGCGTGAGCCCGTACATTCTGAAGAAAAGGTAGTGTGGAGTTTATGAGCTATATGGAGAGAACGGCTACAGGTTACGTTTGGCTAAAGCAGCAATACACCAGAGTTTAATCGGGGCTCCAAGTGTAGCTAATATGCTGCAAAAGATTTGCCTGCTGAAGCTGTTCTTTGAGTAAAGCTACTTTTCTTTTTTTAGGATGAGCATTTAAGAACAGTGCTTGAATCTTTTCTGAATGGTTAATAAAGAGTGCTTTTTCAGCAGGAGTCATCTGCTGTTGAATCGTCTGTGCAAGGGTCTCGATCCCAAAGATAACTAACTCCCAAGAGACATTAGTCAGCGGAAAAACTTGTAAACAAATCGGCAATAACTTTTGCTCCACAACGACTGGACTATCTTCTAAAAAACTTAGCCAAATATAGGCTTGAAACATACTGAGGTCACGCATACTAGAGCGCTGAACAGGCTTAGATTGGATACGACCTTGGCTGCTAACGTGGGTTGAGTAAGTTTGCAAAGCCTTTTGATAGGTGAGCGCTGAGATAGACTTCACCTTGGGTATCATTCTTTTGACTAGAGCCACTGAAGCTGGACAATGAATAGCTGTTGATGCAACTGAACAGATACGCTGCCATGGCATACAGATTAGCTCGTCTAACAGCTGCAGATAGGGGGCTAGCCAAATCACTTCGTCAAGAGCAAGATGACTGAGGATACGTTGCTGAGTAAAGTGCATATGGGTTGTCATAAACCCAATCAAGTGTTGATTAATGGACGAAAAATAGACGGCTTTTAGTTCGCGTAGGCTTGGGCCAACAGCCAGCATCAAGGCCTCAAATTCAGTTATGACCAGTTCTACGGCGTGTAACTTACCGGATTCAGTATCGATCGTATGCAAATAGTCTATTACTGGAGAGAAGATAAAAGATTTCGCATAGCAGCCGATTAATGTTTCATAGAGATTATAAACCTGATGACTCAGGTTCGTTAACTCGCCAATATCTGCAGGGATTCCAGTTGCGAGTAGAAGTCGCTGTGTATCTGCATTTGCGATCGCACAGTCTGACTCTAAATAGCCCAGCATATGTTGAGCAGTAGCCTGACGCGATTCAGCTGAGATCGCCAATCTTAACCGCTGTTCTACATGATGTCTAACACGGCTAGAGATTGATCCAAGATCTGGCAGATAGCGCGCGACCCATAGCTTCAGCAATTCATTATTGTCGTCCGTTTTTGCAGACGGAAATTGCTTGAACTCATACATTCTGAAGAAGATTTATAGTCTGAATAAAATTTGGCATGCGTATTAACAAGCCGTACTACACCATCCTTACCTCACCATCTAGGCTCTGTAAGCACGCTGCAGCACAGCTCTAATAGGTCTGACTAGGGATTGTAGCGGTGTAACTAACCCCGCGAATGCACCAAAAATTACATCCGCAAACCTTTCTCAATTTGACGTAGTTTAATGCGCGCTAGCCCCAAATTAGCTTTCTCTCGATCCATGACTAGATAAAAGAAAACACCTTCAGTCATCTCGCAGATACGGATCAAATGATATTGGTCTTTTAGAGTAATCAGGATGTCTTCAATCGGCGAGGTAATCTGTAACCCATCACGAGCTCTATTTTTAGCTTTAATAACTTCAGCATTCAAGGCGATAGCCTGTTCCAACTTTGAAGAGGGAAACACATTGTCATTTAAACTGGATTGCCCAAGCGAGAAGCCTGTGCCCCAATCACCAATCGCTGCACCAATAGTACCGTCAATAGATAGGGCACTTCGAATAGAATCTTTAATGTTGTCCATCTAGGGTAAGGTAACCTCAATTAAATCAAGAAAAATGCACGCAACATAAAATAACCGTACCAAGGCTGGCACAGGGATCTAGAAAGAGAGTTCTCTGGTTGTGCTGATGATCAGAGCCAGTCTAGACCCAGCTTAAATTAAAATAGA
>ERZ1740059.1478-NODE-1478-length-11808-cov-6.027908_pt1 | contig 11808 bp, 9 predicted proteins | sample MGYA00581744_ERZ1740059 | MGnify/ENA primary metagenome ERZ1740059 (study PRJEB43018, sample SAMN04849738) | marine metagenome | isolation source: floating plastic debris | place: Pacific Ocean | collected 2008-08-28 | study: EMG produced TPA metagenomics... | reverse complement strand
AGAAAATAGAGCCTTGCAAGAATCGTACGGGCGACTTGAACTTGTTGAAAATCTTGAGATGAGAACTGCGAGGTTTGGTTTTGGTTTCGTGCATCATGGAAATCAGATATTTATATCTAATGGTTCTGGGATAGAAAATTCCCATAAGCGGGATCTTGAAATTTACGATATCGAAACAGATACTTGGCATGCTCCTGATCTCTTTTTGCACCCTAAGAGGTACTCTTCCCTAGAGATAGTAGATAACAAGTTGTACGTTTTTAATGGGAGTTTTGGGTATTCTATGAATGATGATCTTGAAATTGTAGATATAGAAAGTAACACGATCTCTGTTGAGAAGGGCAGGCCTTCAGCAGCATCCCAAGCCGGCTCAGCAACTTTAAGTGGAAAAATATATTCATTTGGTGGTTCTTATGACAAGAATCACTTCTCTGATCACTTTTACAAATACAATCCGAAATCCAAGAAGTGGATTGAGTTGGCAAGTATGCCGGAGCAAAAGGAAACACGAGGAGTGTTTATAGATGGTATTTTATACACGGTTGGTGGTTTCAATGGCGAAATGTCGAATAAAATTCATACCTACGATCCTGGGACTAACGAATGGAAGCTGTTTGCTAACTTACCCTATGGGCTCTCAGCCAATAACTTAGCCAAAAATGAAAATATCATTTGGATCGTTGGAGATTATGTGAATCTTTCTTTTATAGCTTCCCTAAACGTGGTAACGAAAAAATTCACTGTCTACGAAAGTGAATCGTTTATCGGTAGACGACATGCAGGAGTTGTATGTCACAATAATAGATTAATTGTTTTTGGAGGCAATACTAATTCTAAAACACTATCCTCATTAAGAAGCATGCAAATCTTCGAGATTCCATAGTGGATTCATTAACTATTTATCGTTAGATCAAAGATACCCTATTCAACATCATCGTAGCGAAGATGACCTATCCTGGTACTTCCAGGAGTCAATGGTTGATTTGACAGCAGATGGGGAAGAAGCGCTAAAACTGTATAGTTGGCTGATTACGATTTGGTAGTGATAGATGTGTAGATGCCATGTATGAATGGTTATCAATCAACGCAAAAGATTCGCGAACTAGAATCCAGCAACAATCTCAAAAAGAAACGGATTATTGCCATGACGGCCTCGCTACTTGAAAAAGACATCCAGAAATGCCTAGATGCAGGCATGGACGATTTCCTGCCCAAGCCGTACCAATCGGATGAACTGGTGTTGAAAATTTCCGAAATAGTAAATGATTTAGGCCCTCTGAACTAAGCTCATATCAAAGCAAGCCACCACTTAAAAATACCTGGAGCGTTTCCAAGATGTACAAACCTACTTAGGGTCCAAACTCATCACATAATCATAGCTCTCATCAAGATATCTAGCCACATTATTTAGATCCTGCAACATACTTTCTGGTTTCAGTACATAGCCATGCATAATGGAATTGTATGACTTGTAGATTGTTGAATTAAACTCCTCTATATACTTCTTCTGAACTTCTTTTGAGAAGCGTATCCCAATTTCACCGGCTTTGTTAAGCAGCGAAAACATATGTCCGTTAGCAGAAGTATAAGGCCTCGTTTTACCCTTTCTTTCGAATCTATCACATTTAGCAATCAGTTCATCGTACAGCTTTAGTTTCTCTTCCCGCATACTATTGTTTTTCTACAAATTCCTTGAATTGATTCATCCATTTTTCACCCTGTTTTCTATACATTCCTGGAAATAGAATGGCCACTAACCGTGGCATGAACCAGTTGATCCTAGTATACTCGAATTCATATTTACATTGGGTTTTATTTGGAACAATTTCAGCAAATGTGCATTTCATCGAATTATCCATATGCTTATGATGATAAAAAGCCTCAAATGAATGTGGCAATTCATTTGAAACAATAGTTTCGGTAAGGATCATATTCCGTCCGCCATGGGCATAATACATCTTGGAAACCGCTCTTGCTTCACCTTCATTTCCGCTTTGTAGTTCCTTTTTAACAAAACCATCCTGCCACTCCTTCAGGTTTGTGGGGTCTGCAAAAGCTCAGCTACCAACTGTGTAGGCTTGTTGATTTCAATAGCACCTTTAAATTTCATAATTCCATTCTAATTTGATTGCGCAGAACATAGTTATGGAAATTGAAGAGGACTTCGGTTACAGAACTATTTTGTAACCAAAAAATTTTACACTTTATATTGATGTTTAATTTTCCCTATATACTCAGATGGAGAAATACCCTCATACTCTTTAAATACCCGATAGAAAGAAACCTTATTGTTGAATCCGGACTGGTAGGCCACATCTATAAGCTTAATTTTTGAATCATTGGCTTTTTCAATAATGCTTTTTGCTTCATTTAATCTATACTGGTTAATCAGTTTTTTGAAAGAACAGTTAAATCTTTGATTGATAAATTCAGTAATATAAGCTTGAGGAAGTGAAGTAGATTCAGAAAACCCTTGAAGGGTCAACGTATCGTTAAGGTAAACTTTGTCCTCCTCCAGCTTTTTGAAAATCAGGTCTTCGTATTTTCTCCTTTTTTCAGGGTCACTTAAATCCGGAATCTTTGAGTTCAGGATAACTGACTTATCTATTAGTTTGAAAGCAATGGACTGGATAATAAAGGTCATTGCTAACATACTTACCTGGTTGATCAAAGAAAAGTTGAATCCGCCTAAAGGCTGGATCAAAAAATAAACGAGGTGTAGTATCAAAAAAGCCGAATAGCTTAGCAGAATAACCCTATACCAATTAACCAAAGCATTATTAGCAACTTGTTTTTTAAACCGGTCCAGTCTTTTAACACTAAAGAAAATATATATACCTACGTAGACGAAAAAACTCAAACTGAAGTAAAAATCAAAACTTTGATATGAAGGGACTTTCTCCATAAAAACCCTGACCGTTTCAATTTTTTCAATGCCGCTCAAAAAGTAAAAAGGCAAGTTAAAAAGTAGCATTAGGGCAAAGGGTATGAAGTGCCGGTACATTCGATTTAACCACCTAAAACCTTTAACGGTTATAGCCACAGCCATCAGTAACATCAATGGCGGCTTCAAAAAGCTGATAGGATATGAAATCCCCAATAAATGAGGAACCTGATTAATCAAACTAGTTTCTACTAAAAGTCGCTCAAAAAGCATGATCCCTTCAATGATCAATAGCAACGAAAAAAAGTTTCTAAAGAGCTTGTTATTATCTGATTTAAGTAGTGTAAAAGCAATAAAAAATGCCTGGCAAGCTCCATAGGCTATGAGTACATTAACAATCGATATCACTTTAATATAGGCTCTAAAACTCGCAGATCTCCATCTATTGAACGTTTATCATACTCAAGCCCAAGTATTTCAGCCATTAATGGATAAACATGAATATTTTCAAATGCCTTTATCTCTAGGGATTTAAAGGCAGGTCCCTTGGCATAAAATATAGCTCCCATCTCAGGGCATTCAGCCGGGTCGTACCCATGTGTACTAGAACCTGGTTTTGTAAGGACCGTCCTGCGGCCAAACGGGACTACCCTATGGCCAAAATTATAAGGCGGCCTGGGTTGCAAAATAAGATCCCCAATCCTTTCACTGTTCTGATCATAATGATATCGATCCGGAAAATGGCCTTTTCGGTAAACACTATATTTCGAGGTATCTACTTTAAGCGCTTTGTAAAGTGAGTCGATTCTTAGAGGATCATCGGAATATACCATCAGGGGAAAACTAGTGGTAATATTCATATCATCCGGGAAGAGATCTTCATTGTAAATGGGATTTTCCACATCTACTTCAAGCATGCCATGATCCGATACCACGATAATATTAACAGGTAAGTCCAATCTCTCCATCTTCGCCACCAAATCACCGATAACTTCATCAATGTCCTTTACAGCTTTGGCGATCTCAGGTGAATTAGGTCCAAAATTATGTCCAATGTCATCAATGATGGAAAAATACAGTGAGATGAAGTGCGGTCGGCTTTCAGGAGGAAGCTGCAACCATTGAACGACTTTATTCACCCGATCCTGGTGGGCTATGTCACCGTTATACTTGAAATAATAGGTAGGTGTCTCACCCTGAATACGCGCCTCGCTACCTACCCAGAACATACTGGCCGATACCATCTTCTGCTTTGCAGCCAAAACCCAGATTGGCACTCCACCATAAAATCTTCCATCCTCCACAACAGTCCTGTTTCGGATTGAATAGACTGTTTCGAGATCCCGGTCATAAAAACCATTAGAAACCAACCCATGGTGACCCGGGTAAAGGCCGGTAACAATGGTATAGTGATTCGGAAAAGTCTTTGTTGGAAAAGAAGATACCATACTTTCTGCTTTAGCATCAAAGGCCAAAAGATTCTTTGCCCCATATCGCTCGGCATAATCATACCGAAAGCCATCAAGTGAAATTAAAATGAGGTAGGGCTTCTTGAGTTGATCTGAGCTGTTTACTTGATCAACTCTTATTTCCTGATCGCTAACTTCTTTAGACACTTCAACCGTTAAGGGTTCCGGTTGAGCGCTAGCACTAAACCCCACTAAAATGAGAAAAAGCCTCTTCATATTGTCTTTATTCGCACAAAAGCATCAAAGGTACTTTGATTTTTTCGCGCCTAAACATGGTGCGAAAGAATTTAATGCACCAATAATCATTTAATAATCCTAGCTGCCGTTTGCGAATGAACAAGATGAATATTATCTTGTCGCTAACAACAACTCAGAATAGCAACATGAAGTACTCCCTGGAAATAGAGGTAAATAAACCTCTGGAGAAGGTTATTGCCTTGCTTGATGATCCTGAAAAAATGAAACACTGGCAGCCGGGCCTGCTCAGCTATGAAGTATTGAGTGACGAGCCCAGAAAAGAAGGGGTCCAGATGAAGCTCCGCTACAAAATGGGTAAACGGGAAATTGAAATGATAGAAACTATTACTGCCTATGACCTACCCAAAGGCATGTCCGCCACCTACGAGACCAACGGTGTTATCAATATCCAGAAAAATCTTTTTCACGCCATTGATGAAAATAGAACGCATTGGGTATCTGATAATGAGTTTGTCTTTAATAATTTTATGATGAAGCTCATGGGCACGTTTATGCCTAGGGCCTTCAAAAAGCAATCGAAAATCTATTTACAGGCGTTTAAGAAGTTTGCTGAAAAATCTCAAGAACTCTAAGTCATCCCGAAGGGATTCTGGCCACAGTGAAAGAAAGGTATGCCTTTCTTTGTGGCAAAGATGCCTGCGCTAGCGCTATGGATGACTTTGTAAACGAGGGGATGACTCTAAACCATTTTTCATTCCCTCCTAATCGCCTCTACAGGATCAAGTTTTGACGCGCGCAAGGCTGGATACGTTCCAAAAACCACACCCACAACTAAGGCTACAATTGAAATGATCATTAAAGTATTAAGTGTAAAGGCAGCTTGAAACGGCGCTTGAGTTATCGCCTTCACGATAGGAACAATCACTAAAGTGCCTAGTATACCCACGATTAGTCCCAATAGACTTCCGAAGCCAGAAATAGTTATGGACTCTGCCAAAAACTGGATCACAATGTCCTTCTTCTTGGCGCCAATGGCTTTTCTTATACCAATTTCCTTCGTACGTTCAGTCACGGAAATTAACAGAACGTTCATCACGCCAATACCACCAACCAACACAGAGATCCCCACAATCAAGCCCATAATCACGCGAAACATGAGAAAGCCTCTATTCGCCTGCTCTACTCTTGCACCATTCGTTACGATCCTAAAGTCCTCTGATCGATCTCCATACTTTTCTTCTAGTCCTGCTTTTAACTTCTTTTCGATATCAGGAACCTCCTCTACATTATTAGCTTTGATTAACATTCGTGGTGGATTCGCCTTTAAAGTTTGACTGCCCAGTAAAGTTATGGGTACAAAAGCACCCTCAATGGGTACAGATGAGTCCAGCACGCCGACAATCTCAAGCCTCAGACTATCAAATACCAGGTGTTTCCCTATAACGGAAACAGCGCTATCCGGCTTAGTTAGGGACTTAGCCAGATCTTGTGACAAAACCACGACCCTGGAGTAATTCATTAAATCGTTTAACTCTAAGCCCCTACCTTCACTTATCTTAAAGTTTTCTCCTGTGACTTCTGAAACTCCTGTTACATAAGACCCCACCAGTTGAATTGTATCGTTCAGGCCCACCCGCTTAGAAAACCTACTCATGACGTAACCTTCTCCCTGGTTTTCAATACCTGAATATAGCTCTTTGAAACTCCCATAATCCAATGAAGCATATTCCGCTTTTTTCATTCGAATGCCATCTAGGCGTTCATATACGTTAGGGTCAACCATTACCGCTTCCAATGAGGTAGTTTTTGAGATCTGTTCATTGGCATATTGCTCCAGGCCATCGATTAGGGAAAGAATGGCAACCAGTGCAGCAACACCTATCACAATACCTAAAATAGATAGGAATGTATGCAGAAAGTTAGAACGGATATTTTTGAAAGCACTGAATAGTGCGATAACGAGTTTCTTAGGCATGTGTATTGTTTTTCGAATGACTGATATAGGAAACCGTTTGTTACAACTCAATATGATATGTTATTCGAAATATTTAACTTAAACGACTTCTAATTCACCTAGCATGCGGATCAATCATTTCTTACTCCTATTCTTCTTTTTTTGTTTGTCCATTTCTGTTTCTGCCCAAAAAAAGAAAAAATCAAGGGCTGAACTCGAAATTACCTATGATGAAAAGCTCTACAGCGCAATGTCCTGGCGAAATATTGGTCCCTTCCGAGGCGGACGGTCCGTAACCTCCTCGGGAGTAGTGGGTGATCCCATGACGTACTATTTCGGCTCGGTAGGTGGTGGAGTTTGGAAAACCGAAGATGCCGGACATAATTGGAAAAACATCTCTGATGGCTTCTTTAATACTACTTCCATTGGCGCCATAACCGTTTCCGAATCGGACCCAAATGTGATCTATGTCGGTACGGGTGAGGCTCCCATTCGCGGTGTGATGACCTCACATGGGGATGGAGTTTATAAATCTACGGATGCAGGTAAGACCTGGAAGCATATTGGGTTGGACGGCGCTTCGCAAATTTCAGAAATCAGGGTTCATCCTAAAGATCCGGATATTGTTTACGTAGCCGCCCAGGGAAGTCCATATGCGGCTACGGAAGAACGGGGGATTTATCGATCAGTAGATGGAGGAGACACCTGGCAAAAAGTACATTTTGTAAACTCCAGCAGCGGCGCCAATAACCTTTCCATGGACATGAATAATCCGCGAATTCTTTATGCTGCTTTCTGGGACCACCAGCGAAAGCCCTGGTTTATTCGAAGTGGCGGTAAAGGCAGTGGCATTTGGAAAACTACCGATGGCGGAGACACGTGGAAAAAACTGGATGAAGGGCTACCTAAAAAACTAATGGGTAAGATCGGGGCTTCAGTCAGTAGAGCTAATTCCAACCGTGTTTTCGCTATTATTGAATCAGAAGAAGGGGGCCTGTATCGCTCTGATGATGGGGGTGAAAAGTGGGCATTGATGAACAGCGATCGGGTATTAAGAACACGTTCCTGGTATTACATGCATGTGTTCACCGATCCGAAGAATGAAAATGTAGTGTATGTACTTAATGCCCCTTTTATGAAGTCCATTGATGGGGGGAAAAGTTTTACACCAGTAGGTGTTCCACATGGGGACAATCATGATCTATGGATCAATCCCGATGATCCAACTAATATGATCAACTCTAATGACGGAGGCGCCAATATCAGTTTCAATGCAGGTAAAAGTTGGTCTACTCAAACCAACCAACCTACAGCTCAGTTCTATCGTGTGAACGCCGACAACCGCTTCCCATACTGGCTCTATGGGGGTCAACAGGACAATTCTACCGTGGCCATCCCAAGCCGAACAGATGGAATTACAATAGGCTGGAAAGATTGGACGGGAGGCGTAGGTGGGGGCGAAGCTGCTCATATCGCCTTTAACCCTGATGATCCCAAGTATGTCTATTCTTCAAATATCACTGGCTTCATAGATGAATACAATATGGAAACCGGTAAGTCAAAGCCGATTAAACCCTACCCGGTATTCGATCTTGGTGAGCCGTCTGATGAAATGAAATACCGCTACAACTGGAATCCCCCGGTGATTGTGTCAAAACATAATCCCAACGTGATATACTATGGTAGTAATGTCGTTCATAAGTCTTCGAATCGAGCCATAAAATGGGAAGATATTTCTCCGGACCTTACCAGAAATGATACGAGCAAGCTTGGACTTATGGGTGGCCCGATCACCAATGAGGCCGCCGGAGGTGAAACGTACCACACCCTAATGAGCCTCACAGAATCGCCTCATAATGCCGACGTCATCTATGCTGGCGCCGATGATGGTTTCCTGCACATCACCCAAGACGGCGGCAAAAGCTGGCAAAACATAACCACCCCCGCAGGAGAAGGAATAATTAACTCCATCGATATTTCACCACATGATCCGGCCACGGTTTATGTGACGGTGATGAAGTACAAGTTCAATGATTTTAAACCGTACATCTATAAAAGCTCAAACTATGGAACCAGTTGGGCCAAAATAATCAATGGTATTGAAGATCGTGCATTTGCCCGTGCAGTCAGGGAAGATCCGGCCCAAAAGGGACTGCTATATGCAGCTACGGAATTGGGCATGTATATCAGTTTTGATGATGGAGTTAAGTGGTCCTCTTTTCAGCTTAATCTTCCAAAGGTCCCCCTGTTAGATATCAAAGTGCATAAAAATGATCTATTAGCCGCTACTTCAGGCAGGGCCTTCTGGATCCTGGACGACCTAACCCCTTTGCATCAATTGGCCCAGGCCAAAAATGCCGACTCCTATTTCTACAAACCCAGACCTACCGTTAATACACGCGCGCCTTACCTCGATGTACCGATTACAAATGCTGGCATCAATCCATTTCCCGGGGTGGGCTTTAAGTACTTTGTAAAGCAAATAGAGGAAAAAGATAGCCTGCATGTGAAGGTGGAAGTAATGGATGCTTCAGGAAAGATTTTAAGAACATTAACCAGTGATACTGAAAAAGCCTGGAACAAAATAGAAATGAAAGAAGGTATGAATATCGCCAAGTGGGATCTGCGATTAGCGAATATTGAGCCAGCTGAAGGAGTATTTGTTCCATCCTTTGGCAATACAGGAATGCAAGGATATCACATTGGCCCCGGCCGATATAGCGCTAAAATTACCATCGGGGACTTCAGTCAAATCCAGGATTTCGAAATTCTGAAAGACCCGAGGGATAAGGTAAGCGATAGTGATATTGCTGATCAGGAAGCGCTTAAAAAAACGATTTATAAAAATCTGGAGGAGCTTTACGAATCACTGAAGCAATTGCAGGACGTACGTAAGCAGGTGGGTCAAATGATGGAGCGTGAAGAAGGTGATGAGGAGATCAAGGAAATGGGAGATGGCATCAAAAACAAAGTAGGTGAGATCGAGAAAGAACTGATTTCACCAAGCCAGGAGACCTTCCAAGACATCATCAACTTCCGAAACAAGCTGGACATACAACTATATCAACTGATGCAAACTATTGACGGCAGCATTCCACCGCTAACCAATGGCGAAAAGGGCTTGTATAATGATTTGAAAGAGGAATGGGAGACACAACGCAACGGTGTTCAAAAAATTCTGAACGAAGATATTCCGGCCTTCAATAAGCTGCTTAGAGATAAAGGGGTGGAGTACATTGCTCCGAAGAAAAAGAAAGAAGAAGACAAAGTGGGTTCATAAACTAACCCCTTAATTGTGTAGTCCGGAATAACATAATGAGATCCGGGATGGCCCCGGGAATTTTGCGATGATAATAACACTCCAAGGCATTTGCTACGATGAGAAGTCCTCTTTCCTAAAAGGGCCGGCTAAAGCTCCGCCACTGATCAGAGAGTTTCTCTATTCGGATTCATCAAATGCATTTACTGAGCTGGGCTTCAACACCCAAACCATTGACTTCAACGATGTTGGAGACTTTTATCCCATCGAATACTTCGATATTCAACAGATCACCAAACAAAACTGTAGTACTGATTCAAAGCTGATCACACTGGGTGGAGATCATTCTATTACCTACCCGATGTTAAAAGCGTATTCAGCTGTAAAAGGCCCCTTTGAAATCCTGCAAATTGATGCTCATGGTGATCTGTATAATAATTTCGAAGGTGATCCACACTCTCATGCTTGCCCTTTCGCCCGCATCATGGAAGAAAAACTAGCTTCAAAACTTACCCAGGTGGGCGGTCGCACGTACACGCAACATCAGTATGAACAAGCTGAGAAATTCGCAGTGGAGATCCATGAAATGAAAGACTATGATCTACAAAAGCTATCGTTTAGCAAGCCTCTGTATATCTCTCTGGACATGGATGGGTTTGATCCGGCCTATGCCCCGGGGGTTTCGCATCATGAACCAGGGGGATTCACTTCGCGGCAGGTCGTTGATATTATCCACTCCATTGATGTAGAGATCATTGGAGCTGATATTGTCGAATATAATCCGGATCGGGATGTGCAAGGGATCACCGGTGCACTCGCTGCTAAGGTATTGAAAGAGATCATTGGAAAGATGGTGTAGCAAACCATACCGATAACAAAATGACTCTCTTTTAGCATTTAAGTTCCATTATCAAATCAAAAAAACTAACTTTGCGGCTTCATTTTTTAGAGAAACTATGATTGCAGCAAATAACGTATCGCTACAATACGGAAAGAGAGTTCTTTTCGATTCGGTAAACATCAAGTTTACACAAGGCAACTGCTATGGTGTCATTGGCGCCAACGGAGCAGGGAAGTCCACATTTCTCAAGATCTTATCCGATGATATTACCCCTAACTCCGGCAAGGTGACTATCGATCAGGGTAAGCGAATGGCGGTACTGAGGCAGAATCACTTTGAGTTTGATGAGGAAACAGTATTAAATACGGTCATGCGTGGTCATACTAAACTCTGGAGCATCATGCAGGAAAAGAATGCCATCTACGAAAAGCCGGACTTTTCAGAAGAAGATGGTGTTAAGGCCTCAGAGTTAGAAGCTGAATTTGCAGAAATGGATGGCTGGAATGCCGAGTCCGACGCCGCTGCACTACTTAGTGGTTTGGGCATAAAGGAAGATAACCACTACCTTCTTATGAAAGAGTTAAGTGGGAATCAAAAAGTAAGGGTGCTATTGGCTCAGGCAATCTTTGGCAATCCTGATATTCTTATCCTTGACGAGCCTACTAACGACCTGGACATTCAAACCATCGCCTGGCTAGAGGACTTCCTTTTAGAATTTAAGAATACCGTTATCGTCGTATCACACGACCGCCACTTTTTGGATACGGTATGTACGCATATTGCCGATATAGACTTTAAGGCCATAAAGCTTTACACCGGTAATTACTCATTTTGGTATGAGTCCAGTCAACTGGCCCTCACACAGCGGTCTGCCTCTAACAAAAAGGCAGAAGAGAAGAAAAAGGAGCTGCAGGAATTCATTGCTCGCTTCAGCGCCAACGCCGCCAAGTCGAAGCAAGCCACGAGTCGTAGAAAGTTGCTTGATAAGATCAATGTAGAAGATATTCAACCGTCTTCCCGCCGTTACCCGGCCATCATCTTTCAGCAAAATCGCACCGCCGGTGACCAAATTCTACAAATTGAAGGATTGAGCTCCAGCAGCAATGGCAAAACCTTATTTAAGGACCTTGACCTCTTCGTAAACAAAGGGGATAAAATAGCTGTACTCAGCCAGGACAGTTTAGCAATTACTTCATTATTTCA
>ERZ1740059.1477-NODE-1477-length-11820-cov-3.792605_pt1 | contig 11820 bp, 11 predicted proteins | sample MGYA00581744_ERZ1740059 | MGnify/ENA primary metagenome ERZ1740059 (study PRJEB43018, sample SAMN04849738) | marine metagenome | isolation source: floating plastic debris | place: Pacific Ocean | collected 2008-08-28 | study: EMG produced TPA metagenomics... | reverse complement strand
GTACGAGGACAGGGAACAGTATTATCGCCGTAGGCATTGATATATTCATCGCTATCGATATATGAATCAATCTCTGCCTCGTAGCCAAAACTATTGTAAATTTGTACGTGCTCAGATATTTCTGCCTGATCTAAAGGAGCGCGTCCCAAGAAGTGCTTACAGTTCATTTCAATAAAACGATACTGTGAGCAAGTCTCGAAAAACAAAGAGCGATATAGCTCAGATTGACCAATAGCTCTGACAAAACCTCTGACAGTAATATCGCCATTCCTAAATAAAGATTCAGCCGTTTCTAAGCGTTCTCCTTCAAGTAGGTAGGCATTGCCCAATATTTGTTTATATGCTAGGCGAATGATGATATTAAAATCTTGATCTGGTTCGCGTTCGCGCAGTTCAACTGGCTGTAAGTCTGTAACCCAAAATGACATAGTAAATTTCTCCTGATTTTAAAATGAGCTGTAAGCTGAAAATTCAGTTGAAAACTTTAAATCTCAGTAATGCTGACGATTTTTGCTCCAGTACGGTGAATACGTTGGATTTGAGGGCTCATGCGATCGCCAGGAGCTATATACTCAGTAGTGCTAAAACGGCGAGGAGCATCGATTTTAGCTCCTTTGACGACAATTTTGAATTTTTTCGCAGTCGCATCGGGAGAAGGAGATAAACGCCCATTAGCGGCAGGTGCTTTGGCTGCCGTAGCACTATTGGTTGCCACGCTGTCTACTAAACGAGAGTCTTTTTCTGCACTATCTACTCCTGCAATACCCTGAAGCAAAGAAAGAGTGCGATTGTAGTTGACTTGTTTTTGACCTACTGTACTGGTTGCTCCAGTATAAAAAGGAACAAGATTTTCGCCAAATTTCTCAGAATACTCTACACTATCTATATAAGAGTCGATTTCAGCTTCGTAGCCTTCATTCACACAACGCTGAATATGCTGTGAGAGTTCTGATTGATCTTCAGGAGCACGTCCCAAAAGGTGTTTAAAATTTAGCTCTACAAAACGGTATGGCGCACAAGTCTCAAAATAACGAGCGCGATAAAAATCAGATTTGGCTACGGCACGAACAAATTCTCTAAGGCTAATACTGCCATTGCAAAATTGAGATTCCGCGCTCACTAGACGTTCGCTTTCCATTACGTGAGGATTGCCCAACACTTGCTTGTATACCGCACGAATAGCGATCGCTTTATCATCAGCGTTACTATTATTACGAATTTCTACAGGTGCATCTATTACTGCAGTCATGTCTTATTTCTCCTAAATCAATATAATCGAGAGAGATGACAAAATTCCCAAGTACACTTAATTTCCTGTTGAGGAATATTCATGTTTTGGACATAGCCATCTCCATCGAGATGTTTATTTTTCATTTGTCATACAAAGTTCCACTACGGTCGAGCAGAAAACTATAAAATAGTAAAATAGTAATTTCTGCTGACTAAAGCAGCGGATTAAAAAGTTTTTTACCTAGTTAACAGGGGTAATACTTGCGATTTTGCCACCTTGCTTGTGAATACGTTTATATTCTTGAGATAGCTTATCGTAAGGTACTAGATATACTTTGTTGCTACGACGGAACTTAGATACGCGATTAACAGCACGAGAAGCATAACCTGTAACTTCGATACGGTACACTTTGCCATTTTCTCCTGCGCCAGAACCTTGGCGAGTACGAGAACTCAATGCAGGTTCTTGGAAAGACCAACCATCACCAGCAGCACCACCAGAAGGAGGAACGATAGAGATAGGAGTTCCTTGAATAACGCTTTTATTTAATGCAGGGCTTTTACCAGCTAAACTGCCTTTGAAGTCACTAGAAGAAGCACCACGAGCCAAAGCAAACATATGAGTGAATTCCACCATAGTTTGACCAGGACGACTCTTGTAGCCGCGATAGAAAGGAACAAAGTTTTCTCCATAGGCTTCTTGATATTCGTCACTATCAAGATAAGAGTCAATTTCTGCTTCCCAACCGCCTTCATCTAAAATGGCACTGTGAGCCTTCATTTCATCATATCCATTGGGCGCACGACCAAGAAAATGCTTGAAGTTTAATTCAATAAAACGGTAACGAGGACAAGTTTCAAAGAAACGAGAAATGTAAGCATCAGATTTACCAATTTCACGCACGAATTCGCGCACGCTTAATTGCCCTAGTCTAAATTGAGACTCAGGAACAGTTGCTCTTTCGCTTTCCATGATGTAAGCGTTACCTAGTACCTGTCTGTAGACTGCACGAATAATGCTTTCTACTTCCTCTTCGGAACGACCAGGTACGTATTCAAAAGGAGCGGTATCTTCAAATAAGCCGACACCTAATTCGGATGCTGGTCCAAATGTCATTTAATAAATCTCCCTAATTAGGAATTAATTTTTTACAGAATATAAAACACAAAGTTTTTGAATAAGAGAAAAAACCTTCTCCGTTCCTTACTTTATTACTGCTTTACAAACTTAAAGAAATGAGCTTTATGTAAATACACAAACTCGACAAGCAAATTTAACATTAGGTATAAATACCTGCTAATATCTATTGCTTGCCATAGTTTTGTTTCCTTAAAACTGGAAACCAACTTTATATTGGATAATTCAATCGGGAGCAAAAGCTAAGAAGGGAAATGATAAATAGCTTTTATTCAACATTTCACTGCTCAACAATTACTAAAATTGTTTTACGCCAATTTATTTAATTACAAATATTCTGGGTCTGATTTCTTTAGTAAAGAAGTCAATAAGTTCCCGCATATTAAGGCACTTGAATGAACCAAGTGTCGTTTTTAGAAGGTGTTTAATTTAGATTTATCTTAAGTTATATTAAGCATAAACTGTTTTGGTCAAACACCAAAATTGAATGAGCCAAACTCTAATCTAGTTAATAATTAGTAAGCTATTCACAGTTTATTTATACAATGAGGAATGTACCGTTCCTATCAAGTTTTGTAAAACTTAATAGGAATACTGTAAAGATATGTAAAGGGTAAAAAATGATACTTCAATAGTTGAGAGGATGTAATTATTTGAAAGGCATTGATTGAGATGAAACGTTGGTGGAAGTTCTTAATTATTTTTTGGTTGGGAATAGTATTAATTCTGTTGCTGAATCAGAGCCTGATGGCGCAACAGTGCGATCGCAAAAACTGTCGGCTAGATAATATAAGTGAAAATAAAGGTTTAATTCAGGCTCAGATTTTACCATCCCAATTAGTCAGGCAAGCTCAAAAACTTTATCAGATGGGAGAATTTAAACGATCGCTCCAATTACTAGAACAGGCTAATCAGTTATATCAGGGTGAGACTAAATATTTACAGCAAGCTCAAATATATTCTTTGATGTCTCTAGCACAACAACAGCTAGACAATTGGGATTTGGCTGAAAATAAGATTGTAGACAGTTTTGCTTTATTAGAAAAAACCGCACCAAGTAGCAGCAAAAACCAGGTATTAGCTCAAATTTGGCATACAAAAGGTCATTTTGAGTTTGGGAGAGGAAAAAATCGCCAAGCTTTAGAGGATTGGAAAAAAGCAGAACAACTTTATAGGCTTATAGAAGACCGTTTAGGAGTCTCTGGTAGTCTGTTAAATCAAGCCAAAGCCTTGGAAAAGATGGGCTTTTATCCTCGCTCTTGCGATCGCATTTTAGCCGCCTTTGAACGGCAAAAAAATGATTGTGACAATTTAACTCTGGCCGAAATTGAAAAAATTATTAGTCGAGTGAAAATTGAAGCTCAACCTTGGCAAATAGAAGGATTGAACCAACTAAGCAATATTTTGCTGTTGAAGGGAAAATTATCTCAAGCAGAAACCATAATAACGGCGAATCAAGCTATTAACTCTAGTCTTCCCTATATATCTCCTTTAGCTGAAGCCAAAGTTCTGTTAAGTTTGGGAAATGTCAATAAAGCGATCGCTTTTCAAGCCAAAGAGTTTGAAGATTTGCCTAGCTTCCTTTCCCATGTCAAGATAGCAACCGAATATTATCAGCAGCTAAATAGCGAGGGGTTACATCCTCAAATTGCCGATAAATACAAATTCTCCGCACAGCTAAACTTACTATCTTTATTTGTTAGCACTCAACAGTGGTTTAAGGCGCAAAACCTAGTTAGTCAAATTGGACTACACTCAAAAAACCCGTCCCAAAAACGAAATTTATACGCTGAAATTAAATTTGCCCTAGATCTCCAACGATTAAAACAAAATGGAGTTGCGATCGAATATTCATGGCAGAATATTGCCGATATTTATCTAGATGTAATCCAACAGGCAAAAACAACAGAAAATTTTTCAGCCCAATCATATGCTTTGGGTTATTTGGGCATGTTACAGATGAGACATGTCAATCTTGAGCTAGAAAATACGCCACAGGAATTGATTTCTCAGGCATTAAATTTAGCACAGCAGGTTCAAGCTTCAGAAATAGCATATCGTTGGCAATGGCAGCTAGGAAAGATCTATGCCGATCAAAACCAAAGAGAATTTGCGATCGCCAGCTATCAGGCTTCTCTGATGACACTAGACAGTTTGCGCGAAGATTTGGCTTCTTTGACTAGAGAAATACAGTTTGACTTTCACGAACAAATTGAACCTATCTATAAAGAATATGCCGATTTATTGCTAACAGGAACATCCCCTTCAAATATGGATCTTGTTAATGCGTTAGATGCGATCGAATCTTTGCAAATAGCAGAATTAGACAACTATTTTCAAGATGCTTGTCTCACTTCTAAGGTAAGAAATATCAATCAAATAGATAAAAACGCAGTAGCTATCCATACTCTGATCTTGCCCAATAGCTTGGAAGTAATCATGGCAATGAATAACCCTGATGGGACAACTTCTACTCAGACATTTCGCCATCATAGAGAGTTGATTGCTCAAAAAGATTTAGAAACTATAGTTCAACAACTTCGCTTGTATATTACTGAGCCAGATCGAACAGTCGAAGTTAAAAAATTATCCGCTCAACTGTACGACATGCTCATCAAACCTTTTGAGCCTGATTTGATAAATCGACAGCCTAGTAATCTGGTTTTTGTTCTTGATGGTATTTTGCAAACCGTCCCCATGTCTATTTTGTACGACGGAGAAAAATATCTACTAGAAAAATATGCGATCGCTCTTACTCCTGGATTGAGAATGCTCAATCTGCAAAATCCCACAGATAAGCTATCTTTTTAGGCTGGGGGAATAACCAATCCATTACATGTAAAAAAACAAAAATTTTCTGCTTTAGACAATGTAGAAACTGAATTAAACCTGTTGCCAGAATTAGATAGCAAGGTGCTACTAGACAAAGATTTTACGGCTAAAAACTTACTTCAGCAGATTAACAATACTTCTGCATCTCATATCCACATAGCAACCCACGGTCAATTTAATTCTAATCCGAACAAAACCTTTTTATTGATGTGGCAAGAGTTGCTAACTATCAAAGACTTTGGCAATCTATTACAAACACGCCAGCAAAGAATTGACATTCCGAATGATATATTGGTATTGAGAGCTTGTGATACCGCAACAGGCGATCGCAATGACGCTCTAGGATTAGCTGATGTAGCAGTCAGAAGTGGTGCCTTGAGTACAATCGCAACTTTATGGCAAGTCAATGACGAATCAACTGCCGCATTGATGAAAAGCTTTTATCAAAATTTAAAAAGGGATTTTCCTAAAGCCGAAGCCTTAAGAATGGCACAATTAGAGCTTTGGCAAAGACTAGATAAAGATTGGCAAGTACCTGCTTTTTGGTCAGCTTACATTATGATTGGCAATTGGCAATAATTCACCAGAATTTATCGCAGATTGTTAGTAGCTTGTGGGTTTTGCTGGAAATTATGCCAAGAGTCTTTTAAAGCCTGTGGTGCTGGATTTTGCAGATCGTAGTCCATAATAATATCTGTCAAAGAGCGCCCTTCTTCAACGATAATCTTGGCTCGATAAGCTAGAGAACGAGATGCACCACCGTCTAAATTCATTGCCTGGTAGCAACCAATACCCTGCATCAATTTAGCTTCATCTTCCAAAGAAAGAATTGAGAGAAAAGTAACTAGGTAAATTTTGTCTCCTGCTTGGTTATAGCCGATCGCAGTCCTACCACCTATATCAAATATATGAGGATCTTTAAATCCTTCTAATTTAGGCTCTAGCCATACTTTACCGTCTTTGAGCAATCTAGGACCACACGAAATAGAAAACCAGTGTTGTGACCAATCTGGTTGACTTGATTCTCTAGCCGTAACCATTTCTAATTGATTACCCGCTTTAATACCTAAAGTCGTGCCATAATTTTCCCACTGACTATATTTGAGAAACTTTCCGCCAGCAACCATATTACCCAAAACTCGTTTTTCTTCGTCGATACTAAAGAAAGTCCCGTTAATTGCGGCGGCGGGCTTATAGCGGCTGACCATATCTACGAAAGGTTCATCGCCATAGGATACCTTGTTGCTGTTGGCTTGAGGAGCATCATTAGCCAAACCAATAGTGATAAAAGTTTCAGGATCTTTTAAATCAATAGTTGTTTGATAAAAAGATACTCCAAATAAAGTTTTTTTCTCGAACTTAATCGGTTCGGCATTCTCTGCTACCTTAGTCTTAGTAGGAGGTTCGCTTTCTTCGGTGGTAGTTTCTGGAGTAATGTCTGCCGTTTTTTCAGGTTCCGTTAATTCCAAATTGCGATCGGGTTGAGAAGAAATTGTCGAATCTTGTTCAGAAGATGGTGCGACAACTACTTCAGGTTGCCCTGTGCGCCAGCTAACATACTTTCGTTTCAAAGTTGCGGTAACTCTTTGAAGAAAACTCCAGGCAGTCGCACGATTATCAGCGATCGCAAAATATTCCTTGAGTAATTTTGCGATTCCCAAGCCGACAAAAAACAGAAAGGTGCGACGCATAAAAATAGCACAGCCATCTCTTTCTTCTGGTTTAGCCATAGTAAATTTTAAAAACTCGTAGACTGCACTATAAAACTACGTACAACATAATGGAAATATGCTGCGATCGCACGTTGGGTTTATTTCATTCAAAATATAAGATGATGGTTAGAAAGTTTTGTCGATAATTAAATCCGAACGCCTAAACTCTTCGATTCTTCCTGGATCGTATTTATTTTGATCGCGATTGTAGTCAGAGCGATTTATACTTATAAAATTGCCGTCTTCATTCCAATTGATACTACTAAAAGAAAATATATTCCCTTGAGAATCTTTGAGAAGTAAAAACCCATCTGCATACCCAGAATTAATATATGTCCAAGTTCCTGAAGCTTTTGTCGTAACAATATCGGATAATCCAATTATCCCTGCATCTATGCCTTTATAGCGAAATGTTCCATCTGAATTTAATTCAATTAACTTTGCATCGCTTCTTTTAAAAGGATTATCAATAAACGAGCTTCCTACTCTGTCTTGAAGAACTATCGACCAAGTACCTAGCAATTGGTCTTTAGATAGGTTGGGATTAACATCTACTCTCTGCCATTTGGTTTCTTCACCATCGCTGATATAGACAAACTCATTATTAGAGGGAAACTTTACAGAACCTTGGGAATTTTTTCCAGATTCGGAATTTTGATACGATAAGGTACTGCCTGTAAGTTTCCAAGTAGCTGTAGTATTGATATACCAATCTCCATTATCAAGGGTTACGATGTAGATAAAACTACCATCAGGGCTATAGGTAATGGTACTAGTTAATTTTTTGTCAGGATCGTCAACTGACCTAGTAGACCATGTTCCAACAATTTGCTGAGAAGATGATTTATTGTTTTTAAAATTGGCACTTTTATTTTGATGATAATTTTCTTCAGTTAAATTATTGTTTGCAGGTTTTAATTCAGAATGTTTAAAAAACAATTCTCTAGCAGTAGCTGCACTTTTAGAACTATAAGAAATAACTAAACTATTAACTATCAATAAACTTGCTAAAAGCGAAATTCTCTTAAACCTTATTTTTTTCATTAGGAGTTTGATTAACAAATTGCGATCGCGTTGTATTTATCAAAACTAGTTTATTATTTCCTAACCCAAAAACAATTTATAAGAAGGATTAGAACTTTCGTCCCAATAGCGATAACCCAAAGAATTTAGAAACTTTTGCCATTCATCCATCTCATCAGCAGGTACCTGCATTCCTACGGCAATGCGTCCATAGTCTGCACCATTGTTGCGATAGTGGAAAAGACTAATATTCCAATTAGGACTCATACAGCTTAGAAACTTGATTAATGCCCCTGGACGTTCGGGAAATTCAAAGCGATATAATAATTCATCGTTAGCCAAAGAAGATCGCCCTCCTACCATATGACGCAGGTGCATTTTAGCAAGCTCATCGTCTGTTAGATCGATGGTTTGAAATCCTTGGGCTTCAAGATTGGATTTAATCTCTACTGCATCAGCGCGATCTTGAATTTGCTCGCCGACAAAAATATAGGCTTTGTTATCGTCAGAAATACGATAGTTAAACTCAGTTAAGTTGCGCCGATCGAGACATTCGCAAAACTTGCGGAAACTGCCCCTTTCTTCGGGAATAGTTACAGCAAAGATCGCTTCTCTTCTTTCTCCAAATTCTGCCCTTTCTGAGACAAAACGCAGGCGATCGAAGTTCATATTCGCACCACAGGCGATCGCAACTAGAGTTTCATTTTTAATATTGTCCCTTTCCACATAGGCTTTTGCTCCTGCGATCGCTAATGCCCCCGCAGGCTCTAAAATAGAACGAGTATCTTCAAACACATCTTTGATTGCAGCACAAGTATCGTCTGAGTCCACCAAAATAATCTCGTCAACATAATCTTGACAAAGACGAAAGGTTTCTGCCCCTACTTCCCTTACTGCAACACCATCGGCAAATAAACCAACCCTGGGCAAACATACCCGATATCCTGCCTTGAGGGATTGAGACATAGCGTCTGCATCCACAGGCTCAACCCCAATTATTTTGATTTCTGGACGCAATCTTTTGATATAAGCCGAAATCCCCGCGATTAAGCCTCCTCCGCCAATAGCCACAAAAATAGCGTGAATCGGTTGTTGATATTGCCGTAGGATCTCCATGCCGATTGTGCCTTGTCCTGCAATCACGTCAGGATCGTCAAAAGGATGAATAAAAGTCAAACCTTTTTCGGCACATATCTGTTTGGCATGGGCGCAAGCATCATCGTAAGTATCGCCGTGTAAAACAACATTTCCCCCACGGGCAATCACAGCATCTACCTTTACTTGTGGCGTAGTTACAGGCATGACAATAATCGCTGTAGTGTTTAGCTGTTTAGCTGCTAACGCCACGCCCTGAGCATGATTTCCTGCTGAAGCTGCAATGACTCCTTGCTGTATAATGTCTTTAGGTAACTGTGCCATTTTGTTGTATGCCCCCCGCAGTTTAAAAGAGAACACAGACTGCATATCTTCGCGTTTTAGCAGCAGTTTGTTTTGCAGTCTGTTAGAAAGATTGGGAGCATATTCTAAAAGAGATTCTTGCGCCACATCATATACACGGGCATTGAGAATCCTTTCCAAATAATCGGATTTCATTGGCAGGATGCTTTTGTTGGGTAGTTTTTAATTTTACCAAACTATGTTTTCTAAGCCCCAGTTTACAAACAAGGAAATAGCTAATTTACACCAGGCTTATTTAGAAGCAGTCTATGAGGTTTACTATTGCTTCCGTTACAGCGATCGCAATAAAGCATATGCGAAGCGCGGACTGGAGTCCACCGACGTTGCTTCGCAACGGAGAGAGTGTTTGCAAACAATACGGTTATTCATCGATCGCTTTAATCCAGAGTTGGATCTTATTTTAAAAAAATATAATTGCACCACCTGGACGTTAATTACTGCCTTTAATCCTTATTCTCAACATTTATCAGCAGCCGAAAATCTACTACGCCACCAAAGTTTGATTGAATATTTGGAACCATTAAACCTAAATATTTTGAACGCAGTGGGCAGAGATAAAGATGGTATTTGGACTCCCGAACAAAGTATTTTTGTGATGGAGATTGAGTTGGAAAATGCGATCGCAATTGGCAACAAGTTTCAGCAAAATGCGATCGTCTTCGGGGAATTGGGAACTTTGGGTAAGTTGTTGTGGTTGTAAATTATCATTGACTGTCAACTGAAATACAATTTCAATACTGCTTAAAAAAATTTAATTTCAAATTGTTTACGTCTTTGTTTTTCCCAATCCTAGCTATCATTGCCATAAAGAACGCAGTCACCTCTATTACTCATTACTACATGCGGCTAACTATGCGCCTTTGTTACTTATTTCGTCAGGTTTTTTAAGAATAGTTTTTTGCTTTCTGGTAAGTTTTCCGTGTCTTCGGTGTGGGCTAGATCGGTCAGTTTTTTGCTAGCTTTGGCTTTGGCATTATCTAATAGTCGATCGCCATTTGCCGACTTGCCAAACTGCTCTTTGGCACTATCATCTTCTATTACTTTTTGAGCAGCCCGTTGCAGATTATTGCTGGTGTTTGTCTCAAATTTATCGGCAATGGCGGGAGTAGGCAGCAAAACGATCGCAATCCAAAAAGCGATCGCGATTGTTGTAATTATTTTATTCATAGTTGTTAGTTGACTTCTGTAAAATAAAGGTCGAAAGTTTCTTGGTGAATAATATTTTAGCGATAGAGGAAATTAGAATTTAGTTTGTTTTGCATACTATTTAACTATTAAGAAACCCTGCTGAAAAACAGGGTTAAAACCAAATTTATATACAGGAGATATTCGATCTATCACCTACGCTAATCCAAGCCAGTGAAAGAAGCCTTGTCCAGTACTTAGTTCCACTACTAATGCGCCTAAAAAGCCAAGCATCGCTAATCTGCCATTCCAAATTTCTGCACTGGGATTGGAACCAAATTGAAATTTAGTAGCGAATTCACCGTACTTGCGTTCGGATTGAATATCGTAGTGTTCGTTGGGATTTTGATTTTCCATATTTGCCATGATTTATAATTCCTAAATTCTGATTTGAGATGAATTACTTTCAAGTTAAATAAAATATCTTTATCTGTTATCTGTCTTTAGTTAGAGATGAAGAAATAAATTGTTTGAATTTGATTTTCAAGGCTATTTGATGATAATAATTTAATAATAATTTTTTCTTATGCTTGTGTTAAATGATTATTTTTATAATGTTACCAAATATACAATACCAACTAACACTTTAGGAGGATTTTATTTAATAAAATATTGTTTACTTTAAAGATAGTTGAATTTGAAAGAGCATGCATACGGTCAGCCAAAAGCTACTTTTTCCTTAAATTATTGGCAACCATAGTAAAGAACCAGCCATGAATCATAAAAACAATTTATCTTTAGAACAAGAATTTAGCCTCAAAAAAATATCAAAGCAAGCTCAAGCTTTATCTCAGCAAGAAGCACAAGAATTAATCGTTGAACTTCAGCGACAAATAATGATTAAAGATAATTTATATAGGCAGATAATCAAACAAGAATGGGGTATATAGCAATTCTTGGATTTGCGTTGAGCTACCTAGACAGTTAAGCAATGAGTAATGAGTTGTTTTTGCTTTCCCTTATTGATTGCTTAACTGAGCAATTGTTTCTAGTAGTTGAGGAATATTAATTGGTTTGGATAAATGATGTTGAAAGCCTGTATCTAAAGAACGTTGACGATTGTCTTCCCCAGCATATGCTGTTAAGGCAATAGCAGGTATGTTTCTTCCTTGGGGTAATTTTCTAATGTGAGCCATTAAAGTGTACCCATTAACAACGGGCATTCCGATATCGCTAATAATGAGATCGGGACTCAATTTATTTAAAGTCAATAAAGCTTCGTGGGCTGATGAGACAGGGGTC
>ERZ1740059.1476-NODE-1476-length-11822-cov-3.750999_pt1 | contig 11822 bp, 9 predicted proteins | sample MGYA00581744_ERZ1740059 | MGnify/ENA primary metagenome ERZ1740059 (study PRJEB43018, sample SAMN04849738) | marine metagenome | isolation source: floating plastic debris | place: Pacific Ocean | collected 2008-08-28 | study: EMG produced TPA metagenomics... | reverse complement strand
GAGAGTGTAGCGACAGCAGGTATACCCTTTAAAAAGTGCTTTCGTCTCACCTCAGATTTCTCCTAAAAATTCAAATACACTGTTCTGACTTGTTTAATCGAGATCTGAATGCGCGACATGAACCATGGTTATTAGCCTGCTTTGCGTTTTAATCGGTAGAGCTATGACCAAAACTTACGAGTTGAGGGACTGGGGAATATCCTCAATCCCTTGACCGATCTTTATGAGTTGATATCACTCGCTAGCTAAGTGCCTGAATAGTTGTACTACAGAAAACCCAGAGGTCAGAACATCCTGTAAAAAGACTAGTTATGTTTAGACGTCTAAAAAGTTAGCAACTTCTCTGGAGGCAATTGTTTGCTGATGTAGCCCTGATGAAATCTACAGCTATGACCAAGCTAAGGGGGAAATTAGCGTAATCAGCTGAATGTATACAGCTGATTACGCGTCGTATAGACATTGTCATGTAAAGCTTCTAGCAATCACTGATGTCGTAAATTATGGACATGAAGCTAGACTAAGCCAATATGTTTTTGTATCTCAAAGACATTGTGTTTCCAAAAGTTGTTCCAACAAAAATGGTCTAATTAGGAATATCCACGGAACTTAGGCCGCTAATCCGAGGGAATGGTGGTGTCTAACTGTGCGACCAACGGCCTGAGCAATAGGAACCAGGCTATCTATGAGATTCGCCATGGCTTCTAAGCTAATGGTCTGTCTAGCATCACTAATAGACTGGTCTGGTTCGGGATGGCACTCAATAATCAAACCATCGGCTCCAGCTGCGATCGCAGCTCGTGACAACGCTGCCACCAGTTCTCGCTTACCGGTAGCATGGCTGGGATCGACCAAGACTGGCAGATGGGTAATTTGCTTGAGGGCTACCACAGCACCCAGATCAAGTACATTGCGCGTATAGCTATCAAAGCTGCGAATACCGCGTTCACACAGAATAATATTGGAGTTGCCATGGCTAGCGATGTACTCAGCTGCCATGACAAATTCCTTAACCGTAGCCGCTAACCCTCGCTTTAATAAGATGGGTTTGTCACTATCACCTAGAGCCTTAAGTAAATCGAAGTTTTGCATATTGCGACTGCCCACCTGTAAAACATCCGCATGGGCCGATAGCTTTTCAATCTGATCAATCGCCATCACTTCAGTAATCACGGGCAATCCGTGGCGGTTGCGCACAGCTGAGAGAATATCTAGCCCCACATCCCCAAGCCCCTGAAATGCATAGGGTGACGTGCGAGGTTTGTAGATGCCACCGCGTACTCCCTGGATAGGCAGCTTGGCTTGGGCAATCGCTTCCATTTGCCCCATGCTTTCGATAGAGCATGGGCCACCAACGATGAATAAATCCTGCCCACCAACGGTAGTGTTGGGGATGAGCTGGGTGCTGGGTGCGATCTCAATTTCACTAGTGTGCTCGGCGTGAGTCTTGGCAATGAGTTTGGCATCTTGCATGGGTCTAAAACGTAAACAACAGTAAAAAACAAAAAGCCCGCAGCCTGTTGAGGCTCCGGGCAAGTCAGTACAGCAAACTAACGCTACCTACCCGGTGGTGGCGTAAAAAAGAAAACTGTAAATTGCCAGCTGTAGCGAACGAACATGGGAGTCAGAATAAAAACGGATCTTGGAGGTAGCCGTTGCTGATGATGTATCTAATCAGAGCAATTTACGATTAGAACCAGCAACCTCAAAAAAAACAAAACCGCAAAGCTTGCACTCTGCGGTTCACCAGCTGCCCATAATAGCAATAGGGCCTATGGCTGGTGAACCTGGCTAAACCAAAAGTAAAAAAATAAGTGCTGCATAGCGCTGAGACTCTTGGAGCGATATTGACCTACATATCTGTACATTAACGCGCCAACTCTAAACCGTCAACCAACCACTGCACCCAGCTATATCACCGCAATACACTCGATTTCGACCAAGACATCTTTGGGCAGACGAGCCACTTCGACACAGGCCCGAGCAGGGGCTGTCGCTTCATCAAAGTAAGTGGCATAGACACCATTCATGGTAGCAAAATCATTCATATTCTTTAAGAACACGGATGTTTTGACTACATCGGCTATGGTTGCTCCAGCCGCAGCTAATACAGCACTCAGATTGTTAAGACACTGTGCTGTTTGAGCAGCGATGTCACCTTCACCCACCAAAGTTCCGGTATTTGGGTCCAAAGCTACCTGACCTGACGCAAACACCATCTCTCCTGAGGCCACAACGGCCTGATTGTAAGGGCCGACAGGGGCAGGAGCCTGATCAGTTTGAACAATACGACGAACCATGACGTGTCATTAGATAACCAGCCTGAGTATTTTACCGGAAGGACAACAAACTAGGGCCATGTTAGCGTTCTCTTGTTTTTTATCGAATGCTGTAGCTACTTGGTCTAGCCGATTGGTCTAGATTGTCGGTCTAGATTGTCGGTCTAGATTGTCGGTCTAGATTGTTAGTCTGGTCTTGGCCTGCTCTTAGATTAAAGATAGCCTGAAGATAGCTTCTTATTTTGATTGTGACGTAGAAAAACTTGATCAACACTGGGAACAGCCCTATGGATGTTACTTTTAAACACATAAGACAGTTCCATTTATTTCTCCCCCATTGCTCCAACCATGGCTGACTCCAATCGTGTGACTGAGCTTTATCGAGAATTTCCTGAGAAGTTTCGCAGTATTGTTCTGAGCACCGTGAGTGTCGAGGGCATTCCCCAGGCCAGCTATGCCCCCTTTTTGATCGACCAAGACAAGTCCATTTACATATACATCAGTGGATTGTCAGCTCACACGGCCAACCTTAAACACACAGGGCGTGCAAGTGTTCTTTTGATTGAAGATGAAGCTGAGACAAAAGAAATCTTTGCCCGACGTCGGCTTACCTATGAATGCACGGCTCAGCCCTTACCTCGCGGCACAACCCAGTGGCAAACGCTGATTGACCGTTTTGAACAGCGCTTTGGTCAGGTTGTTGGTCTTATGAAGGGGTTGCCTGACTTTCAATTATTTCAGCTACAGCCCCAGTCCGGACAGTTTGTAGTCGGGTTTGGGGCGGCGTATCGAGTCAGTAGCAGTGATCTCAATAGCCTTGAGCCCAGACGTCAGAGCTAGGCTTTGGTGTTAAGCGTCGGTATTTGCCAGCACTCCGTTGAGAAAAATTTCGGCGAGGGTTTCTGCTAGCTCCTTCATATCTTGAGGAGAGCTAGCTTCGTCCGCCAGGGTGACCTGGCTAAATCCTGCTATAGTATACATGCCTAGATAATTTCGAGCAACTTCCCGAGGATTCATCGGTCGGTAGGTGCCTCGATCCATAGCCGTGTGAAAAATGGCCTCGGCTACGTCTGTCATTTTGGCAATAACCTCGGCCTGAACCCGCTCCCGTAACTCCGGATGGAACTGAGCTTCCATAAAACACACTCGCAACATGTCGGTGTTAGCCGAGAGATTTAACATACGTTTGCGCATCACCTTGGCAATGGCTTTATAGTTAGCCATTTCACTCAGCTCAGTGAGCAGGTCAGTAAGAAGCTCTACCCAACCACGGGTAGCGACCTCGATCAAAATCGCCTTTTTGTTTTCAAAATGTCTAAACAACGTTCCCTCAGCCACACCTGCCGCCTGAGCTAAATCTCGAGTGGTCGTGCCACCATAGCCTCGTCGAGCAAACAGCCGCTGGGCCGCCCCGAGAATTTTCTCTTGGGTATCATCTTGGGACGACGTCAACGGTTTTGCAAATTGCATAGAGGTTGGTGCACAGCTCGGTGCTAAAAAAACAAGAAACGATTTTCTGAATCAGATCGCTCAGAAAAGTTTAGCGCTGCTTATAAAGACAGCGCTTTGGTCTTTGGGTTATTGTCTATCGCGAGCTGCGTAATCACGCCATTGATTTACAGAAGCTTACATTCAGCTGCGCTTTGCTTTTAGCTCGACAACTCAAGCTGGCTCAAAACAGATGTTTTGCAGCGAATATGGCTATCTACGGCATAGTAGGTGCTATCACCAAGACAAATTCCCATGCCTCGGGCTGTTTTAACCAGGGTATCTTGAGGGCTGACCGCTCGATATTCGGCAATGGCTTCAGCAATTGGCACATGAACGACCTGACGAGTTAGCCAACTCACCATGTGGTCATTTTTTTCGGCAGCAAATAAGTCTACGGCCTCTACCCCAAACGTAGTGGCCAGAACGCGATCTAACGGTGAAGGGGTGCCACCCCGCTGAACATGTCCAAGGACGGTGACTCGGGTCTCGGCACCAATGGTTTCAGTAATTTGCTCAGCTAGGTATTCACCGATACCACCCAGACGACACTGGCCCAATCGATTTGTTTGGGTCACTTTTTCGCCTGCTTCAGTACAGACAGCTTCGGCCACAATGATGGTGGCAAAGTTACGTTTTAACCCCTGAATGGTTTGGCAAATATTATCGATGGTGTAGGGAATCTCAGGAATAAGAACAATATCCGCACCGCCTGCAATACCTGCATTGAGAGCAATATGCCCAGCATCACGCCCCATCACCTCTAAAATCATCACCCGAGAGTGACTGGCCGCCGTAAAGTGAAGCCGATCTAACGCCTCTGTTGCAATATTGACAGCGGTGTCAAATCCGATGGAACGCTCGGTGCAGCCCAGGTCGTTATCGATGGTTTTAGGAATACCAACTAAATTTAGACCGCCTTGCTGAGCCAGACGGCGCAAAATGGCCATGCTGCCGTCGCCGCCGATACCAATTAGAGCGTCTAGCCCTAGCAGATGGTAGCCATCGATGATGTCTTGGGAGCGATCGCACGTAGACCCATCGGGTAACGGAAAATCAAACGGGTTACCCTTATTGGTGGTGCCCAAGACAGTCCCCCCCGCCAACAACAACTCGTGGGTGCGTGATACGTCTTCAAATTCAATATATTCGGGCGGACGAGCCATCAGTCCTTGAGTGGCTCGGGAAATTCCGAATACTTCCCAACCGTAACTATCGGCTCGATGCACCACAGCTCGCAACGCTGCATTGAGTCCGGCACAGTCTCCACCACTGGTGAGTAGGCCAATTCTTTTTCTGTCCCGATGCTGTCCCATAGTGTTCACGCTGACTATCAAATTGCGATTTTGATGATCAAATCGCGATTTTAAGACTACAGCCTTTGGGTAAGGTTCATAGCGACTGGTCAGATATTCTGAAAAAATATTGATAGGAAGATATACTCCGCAATATTTTTGTGTACTGGGATTACGGTATTTGTTGCGATAGCAATCTGTGATCTGTACTTTGCAGATTGCTTCGTACATAGCCGCTGATATACCAAGCCTTGGGCAATTGGACGGTGCTGGCGGTAGTTGTGAAGTGGTGTTTCAGGCTGTTCGTAGCGGTTACAGCGTTCTCTTGGCGATCACTCTGGTGGACCATAGAATCACGTTGTTAATTGGGAAAAGAGTGGTGTGATTCCTGGTGACATCCTGAGAGTTCATAAAAGGTTGAATTGTCTTTACCAGAACTTGTTCATACCAGAGTAATCAACTTTAACAAAGCTAAAGCAACAATATTGTTTTGGTAAATGCTGACCGTCAGACCCACGGTTCAGTTTTTGGGCGACTATATTCGGCGTAGTGGCAAATAAATCTGAAACGTGTACTTAAGCGTATAGATTTGTAGAAATGTCAGGTCATCTTCCGGTTAGATCTTCTAACCCTTGTCAAAAGCGATTAAGGTCAAGGTTTTTTATTACGAAAGACGATGGCAAACGCCATTTTAAATACTTTTTTAGGGGCATTGGTTACATCTGTTGCTGTGGTCAGTACAACAGCGCAGGCATCTGCTCAGGGCTTTACCAACTCATATGCTCCAGACCAGTGGGAACTGTTTAATAGCAGCCCAGCATTTCTTGGTATTGATAATTCTCAAATTACTATTGGTGGTATTCCTCTAGAGCCTTTCAATGGCTCAGTGGACTTTACGGATGCACCTGATTCGCAGACCTTACTCGGTAGCGATCAGTCGGCTATCTTAGATGAGTTTGGACTTAACTGTTCCAACGTACAGTCTAATTTATTATTTTTATGTGACAGCAGTTTTACAACTGTATTTGTAACTATACCTGAGGCAAGTGTTATCTCCTTTAGCTGGGACTACACGACAAATGATATCCTAGGTCCAGCTTTTGACCCCTTTGGGTATGCCCTTGGCAACTTTCCGCCTACTTCGTCAGCTACGGACGGTGTCTTTACTGAGCTGACCGATCGTGATGGGGACGTTAATCAATCTGGAACCGCTTCTGTTGAGGTGGCTGCTAATCAAGTTTTTGGGTTTCAAATCGGTACGGCTGATAATCAAGGGGGTAGCGCCCAGGTGACCATTCAGGATTTTCAGGTAGCGGTGATCAAACCTGACGACGTTGAGCCAAAATCGGTACCGGAACCGACATCGGGGATTGCGATCGCGCTACTGGCCGGGTTGGGGCTACGCATTAGCAAACTATCTCGCCCAGACAAATCCTAAATGGCCACGGCTCCTATTTGAGCAGAGATTCTCCTGTTTCTAGATCGAACAGATGTATATGCTCTACTCGAATACCCAAAGTCAGCTTGTCTCCGGAGCAAGGCACCTGGTCCTCACTGCCGTCAAGACGTATTAGCAGCGTTTTTTCATCTGGTGGAGTGGTCGATGACTCCTCGCTTTGCGGAGTTCTGAGGACGTCATTTAAGGTTACGGTGAGATAGGTTTCGCTGCCTAAGGCTTCGGCACGCTGTACTATTACAGCTAAATGCTTGGGGGCCGGTACCGTAAGCCGCAGGTGTTCAGGACGAATACCCAGGGTTAAAAACTGATTATTACAGGCTGCCAAAACCGATTCCCAGTGACCGGGTAATGTTACACGAAAGGCAGGGTGTACCAGCGTCAGGGGGGCCTGAATCTGCACCGTAAGAAAGTTCATCGGCGGAGAGCCAATAAACGCTGCTACAAACCGATTGACTGGGGAACGGTAAAGCTCTAGGGGGGCTGCAATTTGCTGAATCACCCCTTGATTCATGACAGCAATCCGGTCTCCCATGGTCATCGCTTCTACCTGGTCATGGGTCACATAAATCGTCGTTGTGCCCAACCGACGCTGTAACGCTACAATCTGGGCGCGGGTCTCGGTTCGTAGCTTGGCATCCAAGTTTGATAATGGTTCATCCATTAAAAAAACCTGTGGATTACGAGCCATTGCCCGACCCAGAGCTACCCGCTGTTTTTGCCCCCCGGAGAGCTGTCGGGGTAGTCGTTTGAGCAGCGGCGTAATCTGCAAAATTTTTGCGATTGCTTTGACTCGCACCGCAATCACCTGTTCTCGTTCTGGCCAGTAGTGAAACCCTGGTGGTAGCAGCCGAGTCATGCTGAACAATACCTGTTGCCACCGAGCGATCGGAGGTAAATCGCCTGCGGTTCGTCTCAGACCAAAGGCTAGATTGTCGTATACGCTCAGATGGGGATAGAGGGCATAGCTTTGAAATACCATGGCGATGTCTCGCTGTTTGGGAGGCAGGGTATTGACCTGCTGCTCACCAATGCTGATCGTGCCACCCGTGATACTTTCTAATCCAGCGATTAGACGTAGCAAGGTACTTTTCCCACAGCCGGAGGGGCCTACTAACACCATAAATTCACCATCTTTGACATCTAGGTGAATTCGTTTGAGTACCGCTGCTGGTTTAGCGTCTGATGCTTGACGCGGAAATGTTTTGTAAACGTTGTCTATAACAACCTCGGCCACGTTTGCTTCCTAGTTTGGTATCAAGATAAGTAAGGCGTCAAAATGAAGACTTTAATCAGCGACGCGATCTACAGATACCAGAATATCGGTAATAGTTTCACCACGGGCAGGCGTAAAAATGCGATCGCACGGTTGACTACGCCCCTGTAACGGTACACGGTCTGTTTGCAAACGTGCAGCTCGGTCTTGACTCGTCATTACCGTAAAATCAGCCGTTTCTAACGCTTCCAACAAGGTCGCTAAACTATCACCATTCTGACTAAACTTAAACGACTGAGACCCTATGCCTCCTCGACTGCTGCGTTTAATCGCACCCGCCTGCATACGTTTGGCATAGCCTTTTTTCGACATGAGTAACAGCTTGCTCTGATTGTGAATGGGCGCACAACCCACAACAGTTTCTCCTTTAATCACCCGAATTGCTTGAGTCCCTTGAGAATTACGGCTGGTATCCGGCAGTTGCTCACGGTCGATGGAAAACCGCAAAAGACGACCGCCAGAAGACGCTAGCATCAGATCCTGATTTAATTCAGCAATCACCGCATAGGCCAAATGGTCTTCTGGTTTGAGCTTGATGGCAACTAACCCACGGCCAGTAATAGAGTCAAACTCCGTTAGCGGCAGACGTTTGATCTTGCCCTGGGCAGTGACCAAAATAATTTGCTGCGACATTACATCATCAGTCATCAAAATCGGAGGAAGCACCGCATCTGGATCATTGCCAATGGCGTCAGGCAACAGATTAATCAATGGCTGTCCCCTGGACTGACGCTGCGCTAGTGGGATATCCTCCACCGTTAGACTAAAGGCCTTACCATCACGAGAAAAGACCAGCAAATTGTGGGTTGTCCAGGCAAATTCTGTTTGGGTTGTGACATCATCCAACTCCGTTAGCTTGGCAGGTAGTTCCTCTTGTTTCCCCTGTCGTCGCTGGTAGGTCCGTGGCGATAGACGTCTGGCATACTCTTTGCGTGTAATTTCAACAACTGTTTCCTCCTCTTGGGCTTCAGCTTCTAGATTGGCCAATTGCTCTTCTTCAGCTGCCCGTTCCCTAGACGTTTGTAAACGAGTTCTGCGCTCATCACCAAAGGTCTTTTTAAGTTTTCTCAGATCTTTTTTTAAGGCCTTTAGCCGTTCTTTTCGATCCGAGAGCAAACGCTCTAAATTTTCTTTTACTGTTGAGAGTTCATCAAACTCGTTGAGCAGATTTTCTTGCTCGAGTCCTACTAGGCGACGCAAAGGCATCGCCAAAATCGCATCAGCCTGACGGTCGCTCAGGTTAAACTGCTGGCTAATTTCCAGCTTTGCCGTTGAACCATCCGGTGCCGCCCGCAGGATCTCAATGACCTCATCAATACTGTCTAAGGCTGTCAGCAGACCTTCCACAATGTGTAGCCGCCGATCGGTTTTTTCGAGTTCGTTGGTGTATTGCCGTACCAGGGTCTCTTCACGAAAGTTTAGAAAAGACTGCAGCATATGCCGTAGAGGCATCTGAATTGGCTGTCCCCCGTCCAGAGCCAGCATAATGGCTCCAAAATTGGTCTGTAGGGGCGTCATTTTATAAAGCGCGGTCAAAATACTGTGGGGGTGAACCTCACGCTTTAACTCAATCACTACCCGCATGCCGTCGCGATCGCTTTCGTCGCGAATGTCTGCAATCCCCTCAATTCTGCCGTGATTGACCAGGTTAGCGACCTTTTCAATCCAGCTAGCCTTGTTGACCTGATACGGCAGCTCGGTAATCACAATCGCATTACGGCGCTGTCGGCCTTTACCAGGTTGAATTTCTTCAAAGCTAGCAATCCCGCGCACGGGAATACTCCCCCGGCCCGTGCAATAAGCATCATGAATACCCTTGGTATCCGTGATTTCACCACCGGTTGGAAAATCTGGGCCAGGAATTAGCTTAAACAGTGCCTCATCCGAGATTTCAGGCCGATCAATAATTGCAATCAAACCATCAATCACCTCCCCTAGATTATGGGGGGGGATGTTTGTTGCCATCCCCACTGCAATGCCAGAGCTGCCATTGAGCAGCAGATTTGGCAACTGGGAGGGTAATACCGTCGGTTCTTGTTGAGAGCTGTCAAAGTTATCAATAAAATCAACGGTGGCTTCGCTGATTTCACCCAATAGGGACTCATGGCTAAGAGATGCTAACCGAGTTTCGGTATATCGCATGGCCGCTGGCGGATCGTTATCCACCGAGCCAAAATTGCCATGGCCATCCAACAGCGGATAGCGACTGGAGAAATCCTGCACCATGCGCACCAGAGCATCATAGACCGCCTGGTCTCCATGGGGATGGTATTTACCCAGTACATCCCCAACCACACGGGCGCATTTTCGAAACGGTCGGTCGGGTGTTAATCCCAACTCATGCATGGCATAAAGAATACGTCGATGCACGGGTTTGAGACCATCGCGTACGTCTGGCAATGCCCGCCCGACGATCACGCTCATGGCATATTCCAGATATGATCGTTGCACCTCTGTATGAAGAGAGGTGACAACAATTTGCTCATCTGAAAACGCGTTTAGCTGGTTTGCCATGATTTCGTATCCTTGAAAGCCGTCCTAAAGACAGTAATTAGCTTTACCAATGCTGTACCTTATACACAAGTGTTATGAATCTGCAATAGTTGAGATCCAAATTGCTCAATAATTAAATAGACTGACGGCTATTTACATTCCTACGCCGACTGAGGTCAACGACCGTCAACGGCTATAGTAACTTTCCTGTGTTAACGAAATGCCTATGAAAACAGTTTTAATTGTGGAAGACGACATGATCAATGCTCGCGTTTTCTCTAAAATTTTGACCAAGCGCGGTGGCTTAGCGGTCAAACATACGGAAAACGTTGATGAAGTCATACAAATTGCTGAAAGTGGCGAGATAGACGTAATCCTCATGGATGTTTCTCTATCCCACAGTGTGTATCAGGGAAAACCCGTCGATGGCATCCGCATTACCCAAATGCTAAAGGCAAATAGCGCTACTGCAACCCTGCCGATTATTTTGGTCACCGCCCATGCCATGGATGGTGATCGAGAAAATTTTTTGCAGCAAAGTGGAGCCGATGGCTATATTTCAAAGCCCATTGTTGACCACCAAAAATTTGTAGACGACGTTAAGGCCATGATTAGCGAATAGCTAAGTTGGATGAGGGTATTGATACAGGATAAATCTCTATGAAATAGGTTAGATCAAATATACTATCTAGAACTTGTGGGTAGTATATCAAACTGCAGCCAGCTACTGAATGCATTCAGCAGCTGGCTGCACCCATAGCCGTTATGATCTAAATCAATGGGCTGCTACTAGAGTCCGGAGAGGACTTCCTGCAGACCAGGAGTGCCAAACATAGCTTCTGTCGCGCTCAGCAGCCGATTTCCCCAAAGGTTGTCGGCGAGGAATTCCAGATCGGCATAGCGGTTATCACGCTCTAGGGCAGCAGTGGCTAGTTCGATAGCCTCAGGTCGATTGATATCAGCTGCATAGTGAGCGACTGCGATCGCTAACGTCGGTTCTGGTTCTTCTTCAGATAGGTTTAAAGAGCGTTCCCACTGCTCAATAGCCGAGTCCCTCTCTCCTAGTTCATAGAGTACGAGACCAATGTTATTGACGGCTGGCCAAAAAAATTCGTCAAAGCTAATCGCCTTTTCGTACTGATCAATCGCTTTTTGATAACGATTAAGCTTGTAGTAAGCATTGCCTAAATCAAAGTGGGCTCCCGGATTGCCTGGTTCTAGGCTCAGCCCTTTCTCAAGCGCGTTCGCCGCTTGTAAATATTTAGCTTCTCCAAAGTAGGCCGAGCCCAGAGTAAACCAGATAACCGGATCATCACTGCTAATTGCTTTAGCATTCTCTAGGGCAGTAACCGCCGCCGCACTATCGCCAACTTGCAAATGCAGGCTTCCCATCAGGGCCAGAATTTGTGGATCTTGGGGGGCCAGCTGAGCCGCAAGTTGAATCCGAGCCAGCGCTTCATCATATTGCTGAAACTGAGCCAGCTGAGCCGCTTCCTGAGCTAAGGTGAGTCCTGTGGTCGACAATCGTACTTCATCCA
>ERZ1740059.1475-NODE-1475-length-11826-cov-4.097358_pt1 | contig 11826 bp, 8 predicted proteins | sample MGYA00581744_ERZ1740059 | MGnify/ENA primary metagenome ERZ1740059 (study PRJEB43018, sample SAMN04849738) | marine metagenome | isolation source: floating plastic debris | place: Pacific Ocean | collected 2008-08-28 | study: EMG produced TPA metagenomics... | reverse complement strand
CCAGGCCACGCGCCTCATCATCCTGCCGCAGGCGCTGAAGATCTCCATCCCCGGCATTGTGAACATTGCTGTGGGGCTCTTCAAAGACACGACGCTGGTGTCGGTGATTTCGATGTTCGACATCGTGGGCATGATCCGCGGCCCGATCCTCGCATCAACGGAATGGAACGGGGTCTACTGGGAGCTGTTCATGGCGGCTTCGGTCCTGTTCTTCGTCGTGTGCTACGGCATTTCTCAATACTCTCAGTGGCTTGAGCGTCGCCTTGCCACCGATCATCGCTACCAACGACCCACTCTAGATATTCAGCTGAGCATTGGAGATGCCCGCCAAACCCTAAAGGCCCTAGCAGATCAGGGATGGCAGGCTGACGCCATTCTATTTGATCCGTTTTCCCCTACACGCTGTCCGCAGCTATGGACGGTGGAGTTCTTTGCATTGACGACTCGCTGTTTGGCCGATCGGGGTGTGCTGGCCACCTATTCCTGTGCAGCGGCGGTTCGTTCAGCCATGGGGCTAGTTGGTTTAAATATTGGTTCATTTTTAGGAGCCGGTCGTCGCTGGCCCTGTACCATCGCAACAAATGAGCACCGTCCGCTACCGCCTTTATCACAACAAGAGCAAGAACACCTGCATACGCGAGCCGCTATTCCCTATCGCGATCCAACGCTAAGCGCAACGGCTGAGGCGATTGTGGCCCAGCGCCAGCAGGAACAGCAGCGGTCTAGTCTAGAACCCACAGGGGTGTGGCGGCGACGTTGGTCACAAAATAGAAGGAGCTAAAAGTAGGCAAGCCTACTTGGGCAGGCCAACCGCTGCGCGGTATACTCCTCCCGTAATTTTCGATGTTCTGACGCTAACATTTATTCGCGCAATTCCTATGACTAACTCATTGGCCGTGGCAGTATTGGCAGCAGGTAAGGGAACCCGGATGCGATCGCGTCTGCCCAAAGTGCTTCATCCCCTAGGTGGCCGCACACTGGTAGAAAATGTGCTGGTCAGCTTGGCTCAAGTTCAGCCGGAGCGTCAGATTGCCATCGTAGGGTATTTAGCCGATGAGGTACGAACCGCCTTAGCCCACGTCAGCGAGTTAGAGTTTGTTGAACAAACCGAGCAGTTAGGCACAGGCCACGCGGTTCAACAGGTGATTCCCGCTTTAGAAGGCTTTCAAGGAGACCTGCTGGTGCTCAATGGCGATGTGCCCCTACTGCGCCCTGAGACTATTGCCAAAATGGTTCAGACCCACGTAGACAATAGCAATGCAGCCACCATTCTAACCGCCCAGTTTGACGACCCCACGGGCTACTGTCGGGTATTTTGCGACGATGACTACATCGTCTCTGAGATTATTGAGCACCGTGACTGCACCCCTGAACAGCGAAACAACAAACGCATTAACTCAGGCATCTACTGCTTTAACTGGCAAAAGCTCATGATGGTGCTGCCCCATCTCAAGTCGGACAATGACCAAAACGAATATTATCTAACCGATGTGGTTAAAGATCTCTCCCCGGTTATGGCCCTGGATGTAGACGATATTGAGGAGATTTCTGGCATTAACAATCGGAAACAGCTGTCAGACGCTGCCACCGTTCTGCAGCGCCGCATCAAAGACGAACTGATGCTGTCTGGTATTACCATGATTAACCCAGACAGCATTACCATTGATGCCACCGTCACGGTTGAGCCGGATGTAGTAATTGAGCCGGAAACCCATCTGCGAGGTAATACAACCATCGCCGCAGGGTGTCACATCGGTCCTGGCACCTTAATCGAAAACAGCACCATCGGAGCCGATACCACCGTCCGATACTCTGTCATCAACGATAGTAAAATTGAAGGAGCCGGACGCATTGGTCCCTATACCCACCTGCGTGGACAGGTCATCCTTGGCGAAGGCTGTCGGGTTGGTAACTTTGTTGAAATCAAAAAAACTACCCTGGGTGACAAGACAAATGCCGCCCATCTGTCGTATCTTGGCGATGCTACCCTTGGTGATCAGGTCAACATTGGTGCAGGAACAATCACCGCCAACTATGACGGTGTCAACAAACATCCCACAGTAATCAAAGACCGCACAAAGACAGGGTCAAACAGTGTTTTGGTCGCTCCCGTTACCCTAGGTGAAAATGTGACCGTTGGTGCGGGCGCAGTTGTCACGACTGATGTAGAAGACAACTGTCTGATTGTGACCCGTGGAGAGCGGCGAGTGATTGCCGACTGGCAACCCAAATCGATATCTAAAAAGTCGGCCACAAAATAACAAACAATCAGAACACAAACAGTCAGAAATAGTAAAATTCAAGCCATAAAAAGCCACAGAAACGGCACAGTTCTTAGTATCTATGCCGTTTCTAACGCTAACCCCTACGCGCCAGATACTAAAATGCCTCCGACAATGATCAGCCCGGCACCAACCAAAAGCTGCAGAGGATTGACCGCTCGCCATTCTGCAAAGACAATCAGAGCCAGCCCCGATGTGATAAGCGTATTCATATTGTAGAGAGGGACGAGTTTTGCCAAAGGTGCCTGGTATTTTAGTAGGCCAAGCACAACACAGCCCGTACCCAATCCCCAAAAAAGCCCCTGTAGCGATGATGAAGCAATGGCGATCAGTGACGGTGTACTGCCTGGCAAAATAAAATTAAATAACAGTCCTGTAACGCTGACGGCAATACCGATAATAAATAAATGTCCCCCTACGGTCATACCCGCATTTGTGCTGCTTTTCGCAAATACGCTGGAAACACCATAAAACAGAGCTGGTAGCAGTCCCCCGACGATTAGCCCTAACTGGTTTGATGTCATATCGACTGGCCTTTGAATTAAACAGCCTGTCTAGTATATGGGCTGGTTTAGGCTGCGGGCCGAGATTATGATGGGGGTGTTTCAAAGCCAAACGGCGGCAGACTTATGGTGGGCCCATTGGGTAAACTAACAGTCACCCTAAACTGTTCTTGCCAATAGCCAATTACCTGAGTGTAGAGATAGGTCACAGTGGTTTCCTGGGAAAGTATAGAGCGCGACAATAGTTCTTGTTGGTCGCTGACGGCTAGCTCAATGCCAATGGGTAGCGTTTCTCCCGGTGTTGGCCCCAGGATCAAAAATAAACTCCATTCGGGACTATCGTCAGTCATTAGGGGCCATACCCAGGCATAGAGCCGACAGGGAAAACCGGCTAAATTGATCTCTTTACAGGCTCCCCGTGCACGAGGAGGAATCTCAACTCCCTGGGAGGTAAGTTCATCTACGATATGTTCTATTTCTTCTTTAACGGGTCGAAATCCTTGAGCTGGAGTCAATGGGGGCAGTAGCTCCCAGGCTAGCTGCTCAGCGATGGTGCCAAGTTCTCCCTGTAGCCATTTTCCAGCATTGACCACCTGGGTCGTAATGGTGTTGGTCAGCTCACTCAGTCTAGAGGGTATAGGCGGTATGATGGCTGCCGGTTCTAGACAGTTGAGATAAAGTAAAAGCTGCTCTGGAGTGACCCTAAACTGTGAGAGGGGAATGCTGTAGCCTTGGGGCTGGGGGACGGGCTGTTGTCGTATATACTGCTGCAGCTGATCGTGCCGTATGCTGGTCACTACACGAACTTGAGAAAATTCTTCTTGGACCTCTGCGAGAATATATAAGTGAGCAGCCTGGTCCCCAACGACGGCTGTCTCTGGAATGCTGACAGTATCATCAGTAACGGCTCCTATGGGTAATATGCAAAGACGATAGTCTCCTATCTCTAGATTAGAAGCGGGTGCTGTCTCTTGTGGATAGGTGACGGCTAACTCCGCGTCGTTTAGCCACTGTTTTACTCCAGCTACTGCCAACGCGCTTAAAAAAGCTTGCCACTGGCTCTCCTCATCTAAAATGTCTTGGCAAATGTCTGTAGCCCAGCGTGTAGTGCTATCAGACAGTATGACTGTTTCTGTTGAAAGAGGATAGGCGTCAAACGGCTGAGTATTGAGAGATGAAGTATTCATGGTAAGCGCTGTGACAATGTGGATTGGCTAGATTTGAGTATTTGACTGGGATATTTGGCTGGGGTATTTGACTGGAATAGCTTATGGACAAGCTGGTTGATTTTATATCAGTGTTACCGGACAGGTGCCGCTGAAGCCGATACGGTGGCACACAGACGACGGGAAAAGACACTGTTGGCTGTGCGGTTTTTAGGGATTTGCGCCTCCGACGCGGCTTCTGCCATCACGGTTTCTGCTTCTTCACTCAGAATCTGATCTAGCTGCTGGGCAATTTGAGCCAGCCGGTCGGCTGAGATATGGTGTAAAGCATCTGTTTGTACCTGTTGTTTAAGCTGATTTATCCAGTAGATACAGACCTTGGTGCGAAACTGTTTTAACTGCAGCAACCGGGTGACTTTGACCTGATTAGTCAGCTCCAGCTGTTTTGCAATCACCCCCATGGACAGGCCTTGACAGTGAAATAATGTGAGTGCCTGTCGATATACCTCATCCTGGGGTGGGTTGCGCTTTTGATAGTTAGCGCTGTAGCTTTGCACAATTTGTTTAATTGCCTGATCGAGGGTGGCGACAAAACGCGTACGATACTGTTGTAAAAAGTCATCTTGAGCCTGGTCTGCATCATCTGATGTTGGTGCTGAGAGATTTGAAAGCCCTGTTTCGGTATTGTCTAATGACTGGGTCAAAGGAGTACGACGGCGTACCGCAATGCGATACTGTCGTAGCTGGTCTGCCAGTTCATGGAGTTGGGTCAAGACCCAATTGGGGGCTTCATTGGGGGCGATTTTTTGAAGTTGCGCTTCGGTGGGGTCAACACAGCGGCTAGTTCGGCCCTGACGTTGTTTTAGTCGATCGCTACGATAGACCTGGTGATAGGCGCTGAGTAATCGACCTGCTGCCGTCAGTTCGCTGTGACTCAAATGGGGCAGGGCTCTGGGCAGCTGTGATAGGCGAGTATCATTAAGAATTGCCCAGGGGCTAATACGATACAGTCCCTGTTCCATCAAAAAATGATTGAGATTAGAGTGGCTTCTGGTGAGTCGATTGGCCCAGGTACTCAGGGCTGACTGACTGGGATCGTATTTAGCTAAAATTTGCATGGCCACTGAGGGATAGGTAGCCGGAATTTGGCCATCATCATCTAAAACCAGGGGCCACAGATCTGCTGCCGTGAAGCTGTAGGTTTCACCAAACTGCCGTGCGAGCTGGGTACAGGTGATTTCAATTTGATGAGACAACCAGCAGCGCAGACATAGCTGAGCGATATGAGCATCCTCTCCACCGGTCTGAATGACTTCCCACAGGGTTAGCTGACAGTCTCGCTCAGATAGTATCTCATCCTCTAAATGTTGACTAAACTGAGGCTGAAACCACTGTTTGACCAGGGGAAAGTCTTGTCGCTGCAGCTGTCCTGCAGCGGTTAAAACGATCATTTGCCAGTAGCGGGATGTGTTGACCATGGTAAATGCAACCAGTTTTCTGAGATTAGTCTAGACCCGTCATTGTAGTCGTTAGATAAATTTGAGAATTTGTTGAAGAATTGCCGGTATATCCACCGGGCATGGGGGCGGATGCAACGGTGCGGTAGAGCACAATCGCTACCAACAGGGTTACGGCATGCAGCAGTTTACTCATGGAACAAGAACTCCTTAATGTTCTGGGAAAACGTATTGCTATATGAATTGGACTTATTCAGGGTCTGAGTGCTGGTGGTAAACAAAGAAAAAACCTGGAGCGATCGCCCCAGGCAAGGTAGGTATTTTTAGTGCTGATAAGTTTTGATCAAGTGTAGGTTTCTGTCTCTGGGCTGCTGCTGGATCGCTATTTAGGCAAACGGGGTGCGATAGTGATCCATTAGCAGACTGTAGGGCGTGTTGCCGTTAAATTGATAGACCTGAACAAAGTAGTTTCCTGATTGATTGATATTTGTAATCGCATCAGGGTTACGACCCGCTCGAGTTGAGCTGCCAATCACTTCTCCAGCGTCCGCAATGCCATTGTTATTGCGATCGCGAACCAAACGAATATCCGCATCATTGCGCAATCCGCCTAACCGGATGTTCACACCTTCATACAGCCCTAGGGAGAATGCATAGGTATCGGTGGTATCTCGATTGTTAACGCCTCCCCTCAGCAGCCGATCGCCCGATAGATTGCCTAATTGAACTTCCTCACCGAGTAAGTTGCTGGCTATGCGAGGAGCGGTGGCAGAAATATCTAAGTCATAGGTGGCCGCCCCTCGACTACCGGGGGCAAAGCGTACAACTTGAGCAAAAAAGGTGCCGGATGTCGCTCGATAATAAATCAAATCGAACAGATTACGTGCTAGTCTAAAGCAAGCGACCTGCCGATCGCTAGCGTCAAAAATACCGTTTCTATTGGTATCGCGAAACAAACGTAGATCCACATCATCGCCAAAACTAACGTCGTGCAGACTGAGGTTGATGTTACGGGTCCCAAAGATGTCAAATTCAAAGACATCGGTTGGATCAGACGGAGTAACAGAAAAATTATTGCGAGACCTGGGGCCTCCACCGATAACACCAAGATCATAGGTGGCCGATAGATCTAAGTCATAGGAAATAGAGCGACCAGAGAATCTGTTGACCATGGCAAAATAAGTGCCGGTTGTAGCGCGATAATCAATGGTATCTGGTAACGTGCGAGGTCTTAATGATGAGGCAACCAAGGTATCACGGGAATCAAAAACACAGTTTCTATTAGTGTCGCGGTAGAGTCTTAGGTCAGCATCCACACCTCTCATGTCAAGCAGGTAGCGCACAATCTGGCGACGACCAAAGATATCAAACTCAAACACATCGTTCCACTGGTTGATGTTGACGTTGAAATTGTTGCGGCTGATGGGACGGCTGTTTAGTGTGTGTAAATCATAATTTGTCATGACGGACTCCTTTAGGATTAGTCAGGGGTGAGCAAAGGCTCAGACATTTGGAGGCGCTTAATCTGCCTGGCTGTTACGTGAAATAGATGGATTTATCCGGTATGGGGTTGGGATCGTTTGGGGGATGGCTATATCCCTCAAATCAGTGCTGGTAGCTATCACTCTAAATCGGCAACGGATTGCGGGGTAAGTGTTTGAAGCTCGTCTCGCATTTCCTGAGCTTGGGTATTTTCTGGATTGATGGTTAAAACCTGCTCAATGGCATCAATGGCAGCAGTATGGCGCTCTAGATGGGCTAACATTACGGCTTTGTTAAACCAGGCATTTTCTGCCCTTGGGTCCAGGCGTATTACTTGCTCATAGGAGGCCAGGGCTTCGCTGTAGCGCTGTAGCTCCGAGAGACTATTGCCCCGAAAAAACCAGGCCCGGGCCAGGGTAGGCGCTAAAATTACTGTTTGGTCAAAAGCGGTTATGGCTTCTTGATAGCGCTTTACTTGCAACAAAGCGATGACTTTGAAGTACCAGGCTTCTGGGTCATCTGAACGCAGGACGATGGTCTGCTCAAAGGCCGCTAAGGCTTCAGCATACTGTTCTAGCTTTGTTAAGCTACTACCCAACCGTAACCAGGCGTGGGTCATGTTGGGCGCAAGTGTTGTCGCGTGTTGAAACTCTTTTTGGGCGTCGCTATAGCGCCCAGCTTGAGCATAGGCAATACCGCGATGATAATAGGCGAGGACGTAATCTGGGTCGATGATGAGCGCTTGTTGGTAGGCGTCGAGGGCTTCTCGCAGACGCCCACTGTCGTCAAGGGCGTTACCCAACCAGACCCAGGCGGAGACTAGATTGGGGTCTAAGGCTGTTGCTTGTCGATAGGCCATGGCCGCTTCGGCCTGACGCTGTAGTCCATAGAGGGCGTCGCCTTTGCCAACCCAGGCTTGGGGATGATCGGGATGGAGTGCGATCGCATCCTCAAAAATCTCAAGCGCTGCCCGATAGTCTTGCCTTTCAAGACGTTCTGTCCCTTGTAGCATGAGCGCTGTATGGGATCGAGTCGATTGCAAAGCCTCCGGCATCAAGACAGTCGGTTCAACCGCCGCGATCGCAGCAGAGGTAATCAACATCGGAACAACAGCACCTAATCCAATCGCAGACAGTAGTTTCATAGTTACAGCCTCAAGGGGGTGTAGAGAGCAGTTTGCGGTAGGTGATGCTCCATACTGCTGACCTTGACAGACTTATTCAGGGTGCTAAGTGTGATTGCATAGGGTACTGTTGATCCTGACTAGCAACTCACCATGGGTTATTGAGTAGAATTGATTGCCTTGGCAAAAAACTTGCTATATTAGCAACGAACACTCCGTACATATACGCATACTCGCGGCGCCAGTTCCGTACTTGCTCAGTTCCGTACTTGCACTTAAAGACTCCAGAGAATCACTGACATGGAATTTTCTAATGGGTTTTACAGTCTCAGGTGGCTAAATACATTAGCCGCGCTTGCCGGTTTGTTTTTTCCGATGTCGGCAAGTGCTCAAAACAGCATTGTTCCGGATTCTACGTTGAGAAACAATAACTCTGCGATTAACTTTAACAACAGTACTTACGACATTACTGGTGGGCTAGAGTCTGGGAGTAACCTGTTTCACAGTTTTAGCCAATTTGGTTTACAAACCGGTGAAACGGCCAATTTTTTTAGCGATACAGGAATCTTAAACATCATCACTCGGGTGACAGGAGGAACACCTTCTACAATTGACGGCACGCTTCAAGCCGGGAATGTCAATCTCTTTCTGATTAATCCCAATGGTCTAACTTTTGCTGAGAATGCATCGCTAAATATAGGCAGATCGTTTATCGGTAGTACAGCTAGCAGTTTGGTCTTTGAGGACGGCACTCGGTTAACCACGGGAACAGCAACAGACTTTACGGGCACGGCATCACTGCCCATCAGCTTGGAGATTACCGGCAACAGTGCTCCTATTGCTGTTATGAACGACGGCGTCCAAGGATTTGTTAACGGTGACGATGGCTTAGAGGTCAATCTAGAGAATACAATTGGTCTGATTGGGGGTGATATAACTCTAGAAGGAGGAATCCTACAGGCCCCTAAAGGCACTCTCTTTTTAGCCGCTTTATCTAACGGACAACAAGCTGACATTTCTTTTGATACAACATCTGGCGATCTCAGGCTAGAGGATATAAATTCTGCCGATATTCCAGCCAGTGCCGACGGTGTTCTCTCTTTTAATAACAGTATTTTAACTGCCAACCTAGATGAAGGCGAAACAGGCCTTGCTGGTGTCATTCGACTAATAGGTAATTCTATTTTGCTAGACAATAGAACCCAAATTCAGTCCGTGGCCAGAGCTGAAGGCGAACCTGGCTTGATTGAATTAACAACAAGCAGTAGTGGTAACGTTGTGCTTAACAATGACTCAGCTGTTTTTACCACCGTTGAGAACGGCGGTAGATTTAATGCTGATAGCCTTGTTGGTATTATTCTAGTATCGACCGGGTTGCTTTCCCTCAACAATGGTTCTCAGTTGCTTGCTGCTGTCAGAGCAGCAGGCGATGCAGGTGAACCAGCAGGGATAGGTGAACCTGGCAATATTCTTATCATAGCCCCACAGGGAGTTGAATTACGTGGTCAAGGGGAACGGCTAAATGCAGGAATTATCACTCGCCTATCGGGAGAGGGCACTGGCGCAACGCTTGCAGGCGATGGCGGTAATCTGCTGGAAGTTCTGAGCGACCCATCTGGAGATTTGCTTGATCTATTTGGCTCGGTTTTGATTTTTACCGATGGAGATGTAGTGGTGGATGACAATGCATTTATTTCTACAGATACGACCAGTAATGGTAATGCTGGAGCCGTCTATATAGATGCCAACAATGTTTTTGATGAAAACGGTGGCAGAATTTTTAGTGATGCATCAGGGGCAGGTACCAACGGTAGTGCAGGACTAATTATTATTAATGCTGACAGCGATATTGTTGTTAGAGATGAAACTAGCCGTATCAGTAGCCAGGTGGGTGCCGAGGCATCCAGTTTTTCCGTAGTAACTGACGATCAAAATGGAGCTATTTTACTCTCTGCTAGACGTTTGGGTGTGCTCAATGGCGGTGAAATATCCGTTGATAACGACAGCTCGGGAGAAGCTGGAGCGCTTTTGATTGGTGCCGATTTGGTCGCTTTAAATAGAAGCGGTGGAGACGACGCGGGAATTTCTGCTGCCGCTACCGGCAATGCAACTGGTGGCAATATTCTCATATTTGGCGGAAGCGAGTCAGCTGCCTTTTTTACTGTGTTAGCCAACGGTAGCGAAATATCTACTAATACGGTGTCGGGTTCGGGAGGCGATATCCTGATTAGTGTTTTTCCTGAAATCATTGCCGCTCCTTCCCTGGATAACAATATCGTTGCTGAATCGCAGGATCTAAATTCAGCCGCCCGGGTAGACGTCAGCTTTGGTGAACCGTTTTTGCGTAATATCGCCGTAGCGCCCAGGGGAGATTCTCCATTAACCAACGATATCTCGGCAGCGTCTCCCACCAATGTCAATGGAACGGTGACTACCGGTGGTCTTGAAGATTCGCTGTTACAAGATCCGTCTTTATTACCTGCTGATTTGGTGGATCCGTCTCGGTTGATTGCCCAAGGGTGTGGGGCGGGAAATCTAACCGCCGCACAAAATATTGGTGATTTATCTGTAACCTCACGCTCTGGTTTGTCTGCGACACCAGAAGAACAAATTACTAGTGTTCCTGCACCGACTGAGCTAGCCGACCTGGATGCTGCAGACATAGCTCAGGCGCAAGAGAGCGTTATTGCCAACATCCAATCTGATGCATCGACAACGGTGGTCAGTGAAACAGCTGCTAGTCGTACTGAAGCGCAGACGTGGCGCTATGACCGTAATGGTCAAGTCGTGTTGATGGCCGATGCTAGCCACAATCCTACCTATTCTTCCGTGTTCTCTGGATATCGCTGTGATGCCCTCTAAGTTATCTGTCCTGCTGCTGTTTTTGCTGCCAGTTTATAGTCTTATAGAAGCGGGTCCTGGCATTGCTCAACCCGCTGATCCGGTAACCCCAACTATTGAGCCACCGTCTGAGGAAGATTTTCAACGACCGACTATCTTTGAGCCGATCACCCCCCCGGAGGAGCTATTGGAAACACAGCCGATTCCCGCCCCCCCAGAGCCTGGGCCAGATGTGCCAGAAACTGTGGTGATTGAACAGTTTCAGTTTGAAGGGAGTACTGTTTTTTCGGATCAAGAGCTGACCGCTGCAGTTGTCGAATTTCTGAATACACCACTTTCTTTTACTGAGTTGTTTAGGGTGCGCTCAGCGATTACTGAGCTTTACGCTAGCGAAGGCTACATTACCTCGTCGGCCATCATTCCTCCCCAGGAGTTTTCGGCTGAGGGGGGGACTCTCAAGGTTGAGATTATTGAGGGTGGTTTAGAGGATATCCAGGTGATTAGCCCTGGCAAGCTTAAACCTAGCTATGTGCGTCGTCGCTTAGAGCGAGCAACGGCCGCCCCCCTCGATATTGATCAGGTTTTGGCAGCGTTGCAACTGCTGCAGCTAGACCCACTGATTCAGCGGGTATCGGCTGAGCTGTCAGCAGGACCACAGCAGGGAACAACGCTGTTGACGGTTTCTGTTGAGGAAGCCGATCATAACTGGTTTGATCTAAAGGTGGACAATGCTCGTTCTCCCAGTGTGGGAACTGTTCAGCAGGAGGTCACCTATACCGAGGCCAATCTGTTTGGCAATGGTGAGCGATTAAGTGTTGGCGTAGGGCGAACCGAAGGCCTGACGTCGGCCGATATTAGCTATCGAATGTTTCTAAATCCCCGTGATGGCACCCTGGAATTTAATGCCGGGTTTACGGGTTGTGAGGTTAAGGAAGAACCCTTTGATATCTTAGAGATTGAGTCAGATGCGGC
>ERZ1740059.1474-NODE-1474-length-11828-cov-3.624735_pt1 | contig 11828 bp, 9 predicted proteins | sample MGYA00581744_ERZ1740059 | MGnify/ENA primary metagenome ERZ1740059 (study PRJEB43018, sample SAMN04849738) | marine metagenome | isolation source: floating plastic debris | place: Pacific Ocean | collected 2008-08-28 | study: EMG produced TPA metagenomics... | reverse complement strand
CCCCCCATTATACCGCCAACTACCTTGATATTTTTGGCTCTCTTACCATTGAAGCGCCCGTACTCTGGAACTTAACGATAGCTTCCTTTCTAGGGAGTGGTGATCATACAATAACGACCAGTGGTGTACCTCTTTTCACCATTCGTATAAATGGTACAGGAACCTTCACCCTCCAAGATTTCCTGGAGGCCTACTCGATCCGTTTCGATCGAGGAACCTTTGATACCAACAACCAAAATATTCGTGCACAGGATATTGGTGCCCATTCCTTGGAAAATACCAAAGCACTCATCCTACATGATTCCTATATTGAAATAGTAGGCCCCAATCCTAACCCTTTCTTGGGGGCTTTTTCTATCATCTCTGCTGGGATGACGATTGACCCAGGAAATAGTCTGATCGAGTTAACACACCCACAGTCAGGAGTAGAACTAACTTACTCATTACCGCTGCACAATGTTGTTTTTTCGGCACCGGACGGTGATGTGTACGTAGATACAGAAAACGGCTTCTTTAACTCGATTTCCTTTAGCGGTAGCGCAGAAATGATTGGTAGTAGTACCACGGATACCTTGTTTTGTGCGCCCGGCAAGAACTATATCTTTGAATCCAGTCGAACACAACGAATAAACGACTATTGGCAGATCATTGGTAACAACTGTACACCTATTGGCTTATCAGCAAGCAATATCGGTAGTTGGGCTAATGTAGAAATGCCCGCCACTGGAAACATACTGGCCGACTTCATTCAAATGCGTGATATGCGAGGCCTGGGAGGTGCAGAATTTCTAGCCGGTGCCCGTAGTACCGACATTGCCAATTCCAATATTGGCTGGACATTTGATAGTGCTCCGGAATTCATTGATGTTGGTTTTCTTGGTCCAGATGTAGCCTTATGCAATGGAGATCCCGTTACGCTAGATGCCTACTCCTTCTCTGTTGGTGAGACTTATTTATGGCAAGATGGTTCTACCGACTCCACCTTGGTAGCGGACCAATCCGGAATCTATTCTGTCGAAGTCACTTTCTTGAGTAATTGTGTTATTCGGGATACCATTGAGGTAGTGGCAGCACAAGATTTTGCGGTAGACCTGGCGGATGATCCTATTCTCTGTGAAGGCGAGACCCTCACTTTAGAACCAGGCATTACCATTAGCGGTGCAACCTACATCTGGCAAGATGGTTCCTCTGATCCTACCTTTGCCGCAACCACAGCCGGAGAATATTTTGTAGAAGTAAGTATTGGTGGCTGTACAGATGCAGATACAACTATGGTAAGTGTTACCGCATTTCCGACACTTGACCTTGGGACGGATCTTTCGCTTTGTGAAGGCGAAGATTTTACGCTCAGTAGCGGGACCATGGCCGACAGCTATTTATGGCAAGATGGCTCCAGCCTACCCAATTTCTCTGGAAATGCCGCAGGAATTTATTGGTTGGAAGCAGCCAATGACAATTGCGCAGTACGAGACAGCGTAGAGGTTTCCTACACCGCCCTACCGGTCTTTGCACTTGGTGCCGATACCTTAATTTGTGACGACGCAAGTATTCAATTGACACTCCCTGCTTCGGACATCGACTACACCTGGTCAGATGGCTCAATGGGCAATAGCTTTGTGGCCAATAGTACTGGCCTTTATTGGGTAGAAGGTAACCGCATGGGCTGTACTACACGAGACAGCATCAATCTAACCTTTCAAGACAATCCTGAAATTGAATTCGGTGATGAAATTTTTGGCTGTAATGGCGATGTGATTAACCTGAGTTCTCCCGTTATGGCCGACAGCTACGCGTGGAGTGACGGAGATACAGACCCCGACTTTTCTACCACCATGGCTGGCACCTATTTTCTGGACGCCACCTTTGGACAGTGCGTTGTAAGAGAGTTCTTTGAAGTAATTTTAAGTGACTTCCCAACTATTAGTCCCTTGGGGGCCGACACTAGCCTTTGTGAGGGTACAACACTTACCCTTACAGCCAACACCGACCTAGGTACGATTAGTTGGCAAGATGGTAGTTTAAACAATAACTTCTTAGTAACTGAGGCCGGAGAATACAGTTATCAAGCCGACAATATGGGCTGCATCAGTGCCGATACCATTGCCGTGCTTATCATTGACCTCCCTGATTTAGATTTGGATAATAGTTACAGTGAATGCGACGGAGAAACCTTCACGCTTACCACCATGCTTAGCGCAGATAGCTACAGCTGGAGCAATGGAGATATGGGGCCTACTTTCAGCAGCAGTATGCCTGGAAATTATACGCTAACGGCTATGATTGGAGAATGCGAAGTAGCTGGAAGCTTTGATCTAGCCTTTGTGGCTCCTCCGAGTGTTGACCTCGGAATGGACCAAACCGCCTGTGATGGTGATATCATTACTCTCAATGCCGGACAAGAAGGTACATGGCAAGACGGAAGCATGAGCACGATCTTCTCCGTAACCTCTAGTGGGCTGTACATTGTAGAAGTAAGCGAAGGGAACTGCACAACTCGAGACAGTGTGCAAGTCGATTTCCTTACCAGTCCTGTGTTCTCGCTGGGTGCTGACGAAATCGCTTGCGAAGGTGAAACCATTACACTTACCGCACCTTTAGGCCTGGGGACCTTGAGCTGGGAAGATGGCTCGATGGATACTACTCGCGTGCTCGGCACTGATGGACTTTACTGGCTAGAGGTCACAGCTACCAACGGTTGTAGTACACGTGATTCTGTGTCTTACACTTTTTCACCTTTACCAGTACTGAATTTAGGAATGGACACCACCGTTTGTGATAACGAAGTTTTCCAACTCAAACCGGAACGAGGCACTGGTGAACTCCGTTGGTTTGATGGATCTACAGGCGATGTTTTTCAAGTGGAAACACCGGGACTGATCTCAGCCACCTTGGATAATCAAGGTTGTATCTCCCGTGATACAGTATTCGTACAATTCAAAGAGTGTACCTTATTCCAGGCGTTTATTCCTAATGTCTTCTCACCTAATGATGATGGTTTAAATGACAGTTTCTTCCCACAATTTGATCCATCTATTGATATTTTAGAATACGAGATGCAAGTCTTTGATCGCTGGGGAAATCAGCTGTTTACCAGCCAAAATGTGTCTGAAGGTTGGCGCGGTCGTAGCCGGGGAGATCTGCTACCGCAAGGGGTTTATGTATTCTTTATTAACATTACCTATCAGGATGATTTTGGCGTAAATAGTGAGATTTTGAGTGGAGATGTTACCTTAGTTCGATGATAAGAATAAACCTCTGGTCGAGCCCACGAAATATTTCAACGGCGCTGATGTACAGCTTTGCCCAAAGGGCTGATACCACCGTGGTGGATGAGCCCTTGTATGCCTACTACCTGGAACATACACCAAGTGAAGCACAACACCCAGGTGTAGCCGAAATTATGGCAAGCCAATCGGCAAACGGAGAGGAAGTAGTACAGCAAGTGATCATGGGAGATCATTATCCCTCTCCGCTGGTTGTACACAAACAGATGACGCATCATATCCTTGATCTAGATCGAGCCTTTCTGCACCAGTGCCGCAATGTGATGCTTATTCGTGATCCACGAGCAATTTTGGCTTCGTATACAAAAGTGATTGAGCAAGCCACCCCTTATGACATTGGTATTCCGCAACAAGTTGATCTGTATCAGTATCTAAAACAGCATGATATCCTCCATGCCATCGTAGATACTTCTATTCTACTCCAAAATCCTGCTCATATCTTGGAACAATTGTGTGAAAAATTAGATATTCCATTTACAACAACCATGCTTTCCTGGCCCGCTGGCGCTAGAACAGAGGATGGCGTGTGGGCACCGTATTGGTATCATAATGTCCATCAATCCACTGGCTTTAAGCCTTACCAGAAAAAAGTAATTGATTTGCCGCCAACTTTAGCTGCTTTAGCTAAATCCTGCCAACCTGCTTACGAAAAATGGTTACAAGATGAGTGTTGCTTGCAACTTCCTTCGTAAGTTAATTCCAGTAAATCAACTTATGAAAACGAAAAACGCTATTCTGGTAATTGGTACGCTCTTGCTTACGATAGGACTCTATAGTCAGGAAATAACTTCACCAGTAGAATATAGCATTGCTGAACAGCACAAAATTTATTCGAATATTCTCGAAGAGGAAAGAGAACTGCTTATCTACACACCAAGTGGTTTTTGGGGAATGGATGATAAGGTTGAAAACTATCCAATAGTAATCGTACTAGATGGAGAAAGTCAATTTTTACATACCCTTTCAACCATTGACTTTTTGAGTGCTGCCCCTTTCGGAAATGATATTTTACCCCGTTCCATTGTAGTAGGTATACCCAATACTAATCGGAATAGGGATTTAACACCTACCAACGGTATTATTGGTAAAGACTCTACTAGCATCGAAATAACCGGCGGAGGAAAGAACTTTATGAATTTCATCGTCGAAGAAGTAATACCATTTCTTGAAACTAACTTTTCGACTAGCAATCATAGGACATTAATTGGTCATTCATTGGGTGGATTGATGGTCTTTGAGGCACTCTTGTATAAGCGAGAATACTTCAATAATTATCTAGCGATAGATCCTGGATTGGGTTTTGACAATGGCTCCTACTTTAAAACAATAATTGACACCTTAAGAACTGGTGATTTACGAGCAGAGAATTTGTTTTAAGCTAAAGCAAATACGTTACCAACTTTCCTAAATACAAATGACTTCTCCGACGATGAATCAGAAGAGGATCAGATAACTAAAAGCAATCACGAAATGCTTCGTTTATCAGAATCAGAACATTGGAATATTAATGCTCACTTCCAAGATTTTCCCGATGAGGATCATTTTTCAATACCCCACTTAGCCACTTATGCCGGAATGAAGTTTTTCTATAGCTTCTACAAGTTTGAAGAAATGATTGATTACTACCACCCAACATATAGTGACCGATCAGATATAGTTGAACGGATTAGGACGCATTATCAATTGATCTCAGAGAAGATGGGGTATGAAGTAAAGCCCATGCAGAGTTATATCAACACTTGGGCGTATGGCCTTTCTCATTTTGAAAGACCAGATCTAGCTATCCAGTTATTTGACTATAATATTGAGCTGTATCCCCACCACTCATCTGTATACAATGCTAAAGGCTATTTCCTGCTGAACACTGGAAAGGAGCAAGAAGCGCTAAAGCTATTTTATCAATCATTGTCGATAAAAGAAGAGGAAGGCATACGAAAAGTGATTGAGGAAATCGAGCTAAGCAGAAACTGAACTCAAAGGTAATACTTCATTTAGCTAACTCTCAGAATAGCTTTGCTCTAAAAGCTGCCCTTGAAAAACAAAGTCCGCTGGACCACAAAGCCAGATATTAGAAAAGCGCTGACCATCGTAGTGCAGTTTCACAGCTAGATCGCCGCCTTTGGTTTGCACTGGTATCTCAAACTGCCCTTGTTGACTACTTCTCTGTACCGCAACAATAGCGGCGGCAGTTACACCAGTACCACAAGCTAATGTTTCTGCCTCCACTCCCCTTTCGTAAGTAGCAATTTGTAGGGCTTCCGCAGAACCACAAACAAAGTTCACATTGGTCCCACCAGGAGAAAACTGATCATTGTTCCGTAGTGCTCGGCCTTCAGTGAAAGTGTCTAGTGTTTCAATTTCATCCCGCCATTGCACCAAATGGGGAGAGCCTGTATCCAAAAAATAACCAGACAAGACCGAATCAATTTCTGTCACATCATGCATCTCCAACTCTACCCAATTAGGCTTGATAACTTTTGCACGGTGTGGGCCATCCACTGCCAAGAAATGGACCTCTTCATCAACGTAGCCCAAGCGCTGGGCAAAAGCCACGATGCAACGTCCACCGTTACCACACATACTGCTGGGGCGGCCATCCGAATTGAAGTAACGCATGTAAAAATCATACTCCTCGTGTGGTTCTAAGAGCATTAGCCCATCCGCACCAATACCAAAGCGACGGTCGCACAATTGAGCAATACGCTCCTGAGAAGCATCCTCCAGCACGTGGCCTTTGAGATGATCAAAGAGGATGAAATCATTTCCGGCACCTTGGTATTTATAGAACTGTTTCAAAAACAATCAAAATTTCAATGGCAATTAAAATCAAAATGGAGTACTAGCTATATTTGGGACGCGATGAATCGTGTCGGTACGGTCGTAATAATTATCAGAGGCGGCCAGTTAAGACTGCCTTTTTCAAGCCCTCTCAACCGTCGCAGCTTTTGCATAGTCTTCGTGTCTTCCAATCTCCGACTTCCAATCTCCCCTCAGTCTTCCCAAAAATCACTAAACAAATTCCAAATCTCTTCGGTTGGAGGTGCAGCAGTAATCGAAATAGGTTCTTTTTTGACCGGATGGATAAAAGACAAAGAACGGCAGTGCAAATGAATGCTACCATCCCGATTCGGCTCAGGTGCACCATACTTCAAATCTCCCCGAATGATTGTGCTATCTTTGGCCAATAGCACCCGAATTTGGTGTGGACGGCCCGTACCTAGTTTAACCTCCTGCAATACGTGTGAGGCAATACGTCCCATCACCCGGTACTCCAACTCCGCTTATTTAGCCCCTTCGGAACGGCGACTCATACGATCATAAGCCTTAGAACGATTTTTGGCTTTGTCCTTGAGAATGTAATGGGTAAGTTTGCCTTCCAGCGGATCTGGTTGTTCCAAGGTAACCGCCCAATACATTTTCTGGATTTGGCGATTTTTAAAGAGTTCATTCATCCGGGTTAGCCCCTTACTGGTACGAGCGTAAAGTAGTACGCCACTTACGGGTCGGTCTAATCGGTGGATGGTGCCAAGAAAAACATCACCGGGCTTGTTGTACTGAATTTTGATGTACTGCTTGACGAACTCAGCCATGGTGGCATCTCCCGTTTGGTCCCCTTGAACTAGGTAACCAGCAGGCTTGTTTACCGCTATAAGATGATTGTCTTCGTAGAGCACCTGTAAGTGCATATCCCAAATTTTAATTGAACGGTAAAATTATGAAATTATCCCTTGGCTTTTCCCCCTGTCCTAATGACACCTTCATTTTCGATGCCTTGGTACATAATAAAATTGATACAGAAGGCCTAGAATTTGAAGTACTCCTGGCCGACGTAGAAGAGCTCAACCAAAAAGCTTTTGCTGGAGCACTAGACATTACTAAGCTGAGCTACCATGCCTATGCTTACTTAACGGATAAATATGCGTTACTAGATGCGGGTTCAGCGCTAGGCCGCAACTGTGGGCCACTTCTAATTGCCAAAAAACCACTTAGCGAAGCTGAAATTCAAACTGGCCCAATTGCTATTCCAGGGAAATACACTACTGCCAATTTTCTTTTGAGCATGGCCTATCCAAAAGCCCAAAATAAACAGGAACTCCTTTTCTCCGATATAGAACAAGCAGTACTGGAAGAAGAAGTGATCGCCGGTTTGATCATTCACGAAAATCGCTTCACTTACCAGGAAAAAGGCTTGGTTAAGATTCAAGATTTAGGAGAATTCTGGGAAGGAACAACTGGGTACCCCATTCCCCTGGGTGGAATTGTGGTCAATAAAGACTTGCCGCTGGATGTGCAGCACAAGATCAATCGAGTCTTGGCACGTAGCGTAGCTTTTGCCCAGACCCAACCGCAGGCCACACGAGAATACGTAAGCGCTCACGCCCAAGAAATGGATGAAGAGGTGATGTACGCTCACATCAACTTATACGTCAATGATTTCACCCGAAATTTGGGTACTGAAGGCCGGGCGGCTGTTCATCACCTATTTAGCGAAGCACAGCGTTTAAAAGTAGTTCCAAGTATAGAAGAGATATTCCTCCCAAAACGACACTAAATTTGTTGGTTTTAATTACTTTTAATACTTTTACACTACTACGCGCTGTAGATCGCTCAAACTTATCCGGAGATATAAGAATCAAATCATTCTCCTCCTAGCAAATTCCGGATATCGCCAACAGCATATTCTTGATCTTTCATTGGATGCTACTGTTTGGGAGGCATTATATGTCCGTATTGTACTGACTATCATGCAGACCAATGGGTGGGGGTAGCTATATCCCAATGAGAGGTTTACACCCCGGTTGGTCGGAGTTGAGGGTGGGAAACCCACAGGGCTGTCGAATCTGAAAATTCCGATATTTAATGCATTGATCACCAGTTTAATCGAACTAACAATTGGCCGAGCGATCCATTTCTGAGTCTTTGCGTGGTATAAAATCTAGTCACTTCATCGAGTGCTTTAAGGACCTACCAGATAGCAGAGATGATGATCACGTCAGATATCCCATGGCCGAAGTGCTGTTTTTGGTAATCAGTAGTGTGATTAGTGGCTACGAAGAGAACCGAGCGATCGAGGACTTTGGTAGAATGAAACTAGAGTGGTTACGCCAGTATTTTCCTTATCAGAACGGTATCCCTACGCATGGTACAATCGGTAATATCCTTAGTATAATTGATACCCAATACTTTGAAAAAGCTTTTCAGCAATGGGTTAAGCTCGCCTTTGGTATTGAGTCTAGTTCGCTCTTACACATTGATGGGAAAAGAATATCAGGTAGTGTGGATAAGGAGCTTCAAGACTTATCAGCGGATAAAGGTGGCAAGAGTGCTTCATTAATTGTAAACGCCTATGCGTCAGATACTAAAATCGTAGTAGCACAAGCTGACGTAAGCCAAAGTGGCGATGAAAAAGAGGGAGCAAAACGATTGATTGAGCAATTACATCTCAAGGATACTATTATCACTGGTGATGGGAACTATTGCACCAAGGATTTACTCCATCGTATTCGTAAGAAAAAAGGACACTACTTAATAGCCTTGAAAGGCAATCAGCCTATTCTGAAAGAACTAGCCGAGCAACTCTTCGATGATGTGAGAGTGGATAAAATGCTCCATTACACTAATGAGCAGGCACATGGTCGATCAGAGCAGCGTACTTATCATGCTATCCGAGTAGACCGACTTAAGCACGACAAAATCAAGGAGTATTCAGGGCTATGCAAAATTATCAGAGTCCATAGACAACGTGAGGTAGTGAGAAAGAAGCAGGCGAAGCACTCTGATACTGTACACTACTACATGACCAGTAGTGATAAGCCAGTAGCAGACCTAGCAGCTGCGATTAGAAAACACTGGCAAGTAGAGAACAATCTCCATTGGGTACTTGATGTGGAGTTTAAAGAGGACGATAGCAGAAAACGTATTGGTAATCAGGCTGCTAACTTCAGCTTAATTCGAAAAGTTGCACTCAATATGATTGAACAGCACCGAGGTGAAAAGTCCATTAAAGCGATGCGCATGGCTTGTGCACTATCAGATGAAAAGCGACATCTCATATTAGGATTTACGTGATTCGACAGCCCTGTGGGAAACCCACCCACATTTGTGGGTGCTATATATACTAACCCAATAAAGTCTATTGGATAAAGGACTGCCTTCACTCTTCTCAACCTCTACTAGATGATCGTCATCACAACTTAACTATACATAAGCGACTACCGAACCACGCAGTAATACGGGTTTTACAAAGCCTTAACTGCTTTGGCCAACACTTGTCAGCCTATCTGGCAATTAGTAGATGGGTCCACTGTACTTGAAGAAGTTTAGTCCCACACTGAACACTATCATCCATGGTTACAAACCTCTTAAACCTCGGCATAATCCCTCCCCACGGGAATTCTTTCCCGTCTTCTTGTGTTATAGCAATTCACCTCTACAACTATCCCGACACATGAAGCAGGCTATCCATTCTCCATCCGGCTCGAATTTATTCCAGAGTCTCAAACAGATTATTACCTACTGGGCCGCCGCAGCCCATTCTTTTCGCTGGTATTTTGCCGGCATTTACCTGGCGTATACAATCGGAATTACCGCAGAGCACATTCTGATCCCAATTTACTACCAACAAATTGTCGATGGCATGCTCGTTTCACCAAGCGAAATGAGCGAGAGTGAAGTGACAAGTACCTATTCCAAACTAGTAACCTTTGTTCTATTAGTTGGACTTTTATCCTCCTTGCGCATTGGCATGTATCGCCTTGGAGATTGGTTTTTCGATTATTTCCGCTTAGGAACCGTCCGTAATTTGGAAAATGGTATGTTTGGCGACTACCTACAACACGGCCGTAAGTTCTTCGTTAACAACTTTGCCGGCTCACTTCTCAATGATCATAGGCAAATGCGCAGCGCCTTTGATGTCTTTATGGACCATGGTACTTTTACTTTTTTTTGGTGGTTAATCGTCTTTAATGGCAGCTTGATTGCCCTTAGCTTTATTTTCCCACTGGCAGCTATTGGCATCCTGATCTGGTTTGCTGTGTATCTGGTCATTGTAGTTCTGATTTCCAAAAAGAAGTTGTATCACGAACGTAAAGTTGCTGCCCTTAACTCTAGTATGACCGGCTTACTCGCCGACAACTTGAGCAATGCCATGACCATCAAAACCTTTGGTGCAGAGGAGCGAGAAGAAGGGCATTATAGTCATCGTAATGAAGTCAGGCACAAAGCTCGTCACCGCAACAAGTACTGGAGTCGTTGGCGCAACGGCCTACAAGGTATTATGCTCATCATTTTAGACGTAGGTATTCTGGCCATGGGTGCTTACTACTGGATGACGGGAGTGATCACTCCCGGTATGATCGTTTTGATCCTTTATTACGGCAATAGCATCTCAAGAGAAGTCTGGAATTTTTCTCGGATGATCAACGCCATGACACAAGCTTACGCTGATGCCAATAAGTTCATGGAGTACATCCGAATCCAGCCCGATATTCATGCCCCCGAAAAAGGCAGCCTTCGCAAAGTTAACGATGGTGCGATTGAATTGGAAAACATCAACTTCACCTACCCCGAAGGGTCACACGTATTTGAAGATTTTAGTTTAGAAATTGCACCGGGAGAAAAGGTGGGAATTGTGGGACCAAGTGGTTCTGGAAAATCAACGATTGTAACCCTCCTGCAAAGACATATGGACGTGCAACAGGGTGCTATTTTGGTTGACGGTGTAGATATCCGACAGCTACCACAAACGTACTTGCGTTCTAAAATTTCTTTAGTACCTCAGGACCCTAGTCTTTTCCATCGTAGTTTACGTGATAACATCGCCTACGGAAAGCCTGATGCTAGTATGGATGAAATTATTGCCGCTGCTAGAAAAGCACAAGCACATGACTTCATCATGGAAACCGTTGACGGCTATGGCACGCTGGTAGGCGAACGCGGAATCAAATTGTCTGGAGGACAGCGACAGCGCATTGCTATCGCACGAGCAATTTTAGAAGCAGAATCCGCGCCAATTGTAATTTTCGACGAAGCCACCAGTTCTCTTGACAATAAAGCCGAAAAGGAAATTCAGGCTGCTATTGATGCCGCTCTTTCTGATGCAGAGCGCACCGGAATTATCATTGCCCACCGACTTTCTACCCTGCGGAATGTAGATCGTATCATCGTGTTAGACCAGGGGCAGATTGTTGAACAAGGTACTCATCGAGAGTTGATGCTACGCAATGGTCTTTACGCCGAGTTGTATAGTAGCCAAATGATGGAAGTCTAGCAAGATTAGGTTCAAAATCAATTATTTAGTAGCCCCCAATTTTCACAGAAGCAAAAATTGGGGGCGCTCTTTTTCATCAAACTGCTAATTGTTCCTGCTTGGGCAGCATGACCTCCTTCTTACTGCTATATTGTTCCGTATCCTGTAGAATTGTACTCAATAAACGAATAGCGTCGTTAATGTACAATCCTTTATTGAGCATCACACATTCGTCCTGAATAGCATTCACGACATCCGTAATCTCTGATCGGGACGGCAAACCCATTTTGGCTAGG
>ERZ1740059.1473-NODE-1473-length-11830-cov-4.600510_pt1 | contig 11830 bp, 4 predicted proteins | sample MGYA00581744_ERZ1740059 | MGnify/ENA primary metagenome ERZ1740059 (study PRJEB43018, sample SAMN04849738) | marine metagenome | isolation source: floating plastic debris | place: Pacific Ocean | collected 2008-08-28 | study: EMG produced TPA metagenomics... | reverse complement strand
ACGGCTATTCGGCGAGAATATTTAGGGGATGTGGATGCCTTTCTTGAAGAGGAAGGGGCAGCGCTTGAGGATGTACGTAGCCTGTTAGATCAACACTTAACTCGCCTGGCCCCGCTTGAGCATTCTATCTTGTTCTGGCTAGCGATTAACCGTGAACCTATCGGGATAGAGGAGTTGATGGAAGATCTTCTGCCACCGGTAGCTAAGAGAGAAGTGCGGGATTCATTGAGGAGCTTGAGTGATCGCTATCTGATAGAAACAGTGGGCAAGCTATTCACCCTGCAAAATATATTTATAGTATATGCTTCAGATCGTTTCGTAGAGAAAGTCGTTAGGGAGCTAAAGACTCAACAACTTGAGCTATTTCACACGCATGCCCTAATCAAAGCTACAGCCAAAGATTATGTTAGAGAGATTCAATTCCGCTTAATTCTTCGACCTATTTCCTACTCTTCACTGAGATACCCAAATAGTACAAACAGCCAGATGGCGGCTTTAGTGCGAACAGTAAAAAATCAAATATATTTATCTTCAGGATACTCAGTAGGAAATCTTCTAAACCTCCTTCGGTACTCAGATACAGATGTAAGTAACTATGACTTCTCGGATCTAACTGTCCGACAAGCATATTTAGTTGAGTCTAAACTGAATAACGTTAACTTTTCTTATTCAAGCTTTTTAAAGTGCCTTTGGGGTGGAACTTTAAGCAGTATTTTGTCAGTTACATTTAATCCTTTGGGTGAAGCTGTTGCGACAGGTGGAATTGATGGTGAAATCGTTATATTCCGCGCAATTGATGGGTTAACGCAGTTTGCTTATAAAGGACATGATGGTTGGATTAACTCAATTACTTTCCACCCTGATGGTTCATTATTAGCAAGCGGTAGTGATGATCAATTAGTCAAATTATGGGAGGCTGGAACCGGAAGGTATCTCAGTACCTTGCAAGGCCACAAAGGTACAGTCAATACAGTTGTCTTTAGTCCTGATGGAAAAACTCTCGTTAGTGGGAGTGATGATCAGACTATTAAGATATGGAATGTTCCTACTGGTGAGTGTCTGGGAACTTTGCAAGGCCATACTGGCCAGGTAAACGCGCTCGCTTTCCACCCTAATGGTGAACTATTAGCAAGCGGCAGCGATGACCAATCCGTCAAACTATGGGAGGCTGGAACCGGAAGGTGTCTCAACACCTTACAGGGACACTCTAGTCGTGTTAATGCGATATCTCTTAGCCCTGATGGCTCGACCCTTGCTAGCGGCGGTAGTGATAAAGCTTTAAAACTATGGGATACCCGTATAAGGCAGAGTATCAGAACTATTCAGGGATACACTAACTCCGTGTGGTCAATTATCTTCAGTCCTGATGGAAGATTTTTAGCTTGTGCAAATGATGATCAAACAGTTGGATTGTGGGATGCAAGTAGGGGTGAAGTTCTCACAACTTTAAAGGGACATGCTAATCGGGTTAATTCAATATCTTTCAACTTAGATGTGAGTATTCTAGCCAGCGGAGGTGAAGATCAAACAATTCGGCTTTGGGATCTAAATACTGGAGAATGCCTTAATATTCTCCGAGGTCATACAAAGCAAGTATTGACTCTTGCTTTCAGTCTTGATAGAGAGGTACTAGCTAGCGGAGGTGAAGATCAAACAATTCGGCTTTGGGATCTAAATACTGGAGAATGCCTTAATATTCTCCGAGGTCATACTAGCCAAGTAAACTCAGTTATTTTTAATCCAGATGGGGTGGTTTTAGCTAGTGGAAGTCGAGATCAAACGATTCGGCTCTGGAATGTTCAAAGCTGCCAGTGTTTTATAGTTTTGCAAGGACATATAGATCAGGTTACTTCGGTTTGTTTTAGTCCAGATGGTAGAACTCTGGCTAGCTCTAGTTATGATAAAACGGTTCGACTATGGGATACTCGCAGTTATCAATGCACACAAATCTTGACGGGACACACCAACAAAGTCACTTCAGTTGCCATAAGTGCTGATGGAAGACTTTTAGCTAGTGGAAGTTATGATCGAACTGTTAGAATCTGGGATACTTCAACAGGTGAATGTTTACAAACTTTGTCAGGACACTTGGAAGCTATTGAGTCAGTTGCTTATCACCCAAACAGTCATCTTCTTGCAAGTAGCAGCCAAGACGAAACCATCAGATTGTGGAACATTCAGACAGGAAAATGTGTTCAAATTCTGAGAAGTTCTCGTTTGTATGAAGGTATGAATATTACTGGGGCGACAGGGTTAACACAAGCTCAAAAAGCGAATCTTCGGGCAATGGGAGCAGTAGACTTTCAAGAAAGCTGAAGAATATAAACAAAACTTGATTATGTGATCCCTTATCAATTGTATCAATACGTGCTCATTCAGGTAGTAGACCTGGAATAAACGTCATCGCCCTTTTCCCAGGTCTGCATAAATGTAAATCTCAATTCCCAACATGATGAGAAACAAAAGCTCAACCCAGGAGAGAATTTTTACTCCGATTGGTGGGTTGGAAGCTAGAAACCAGAATGACCCTAAAGCAATCAAACCCGAAACAACGAACGTAATTTCATCCACAATCAATTGCTGAATCTTACGGCGCTTACGGTGCTTATCATCTCGATGAGCGATCTCCCAGCCAAAGAGCGTTTCCAGGTCATCGTAACCCGTATGTTCTTTTATCTTATCCACTAGCTTGTGGCGAATATATCGACCCATCGACGAAATCTTTTCGTCATTTACTACATACGTCCACCCTAAAATTAGACATACCCAAGGAATCACCAGCAAAGCATAGTAATGGGCTGGGTCAGACACGGCAAATGACACCACTGCACCAAATACCCCTAGTGTCACGTACAGCAAATTATCACGAAAGCCAATCCGTTGAGTCTGCTCTGACTTTAGGCAATTATACTCAGCCAATAGCACTTCAAGTGAGGAATCCTTATCACCCATAGTTGAATCCGATCAGCCCATATTTCATATAGATCTTGACTGAAAGCCCTGTTCGATCCCCGAAGTCAAAGAAATTCTTTAGGGTCTAGGCAAAATCATTATCCAATTGTCAGAATGAGAAATATTTAGGCAACTTAGAGGGTTAGTCCATGCCCCGTGCAGTAATATTGACGGCCCTATCTGTTGAATACTTAGCCGTCCGGGCTCATCTTACTAATCCCCAAGAAGTCATCCATCCCCAAGGAACGGTTTATGAACAGGGCAAGTTTGCTGCTAACGGTTTAACTTGGGATGTGGGGCTCGTTGAAATTGGGGCAGGCAATCCTGGTGCAGCCTTGGAGGCAGAACGGGCGATCACCTACTTCAACCCCGATGTCATCCTTTTTGTCGGGGTCGCTGGAGGAATTAAGGATGTAGCGCTGGGTGATGTCGTTGCCTCAACAAAAGTTTACGGATATGAGTCTGGCAAAGCCGAGGAAAGCTTCAGACCCAGACCGGAAGTGGGGCTAAGCGCCTACAGCTTAGAGCAACGAGCCAGAGCCGAAGCCAGAAAACCGGATTGGCTACAGAGACTACCAAAAGCACCTTTCCCAGTTCCTAAAGTGTATGTTGCCCCGATCGCAGCGGGTGAAAAGGTAGTGGCTTCGATCGAATCGGAGGTCTTTAAGTTTTTGAGAGCGAATTATGGAGATGCGATCTCGGTCGAGATGGAAGGATTTGGTTTCCTCGATGCAGCTCGCGCCAATCAGCAGGTTTCTGCACTGGTCATTCGAGGTATTTCAGACCTAATTTATAACAAAACTGAGGCAGACACGAAGGGCTATCAAGAGATCGCTGCAGGTCATGCCAGTGCTTTCGCATTTGAAATTTTAGCTAAATTTAATGATAAATCAAAGCAAGCAACTAAACCAAAACCTTCTCAGTCTGAGCGAATGGTTCAATACAACTCTGATGATGCTCAGGGATATCAAGCAATAGTTCAGTCAGGTGGAACAGCTTACATTGGCGGTAATCACATTCATATTCCCCAAAGGCAAAACAATTCAAGAATTTTAGAGCTTCAATTGGCTACTGTTAGTGCCGAGCTAGAACGCATATCCTCAGATCTTTCTGAAGAAATTGATACCACCAAACTAAAAGAAATTCGTGAATTTGAACGAAAGGGCTTGGTACACAGTGCTCAAGAACGCACTAAAGAGCTGCGCGATTCAGATAACTGGAAAATATTTACTACAGCACTTCAAGCGAAGATTCTTAGGATGTTAGCAGGTTATGCAATCGCATTAGATGAGGATGCTATTGCAGCTAGTGAATTACTTGAGCAGGCTACTAAATTAGATTCTGAGGCAGATACAACCTTCATTCAAGTTTTGATTTGTGCTCGCACTCAAGGTATAAAAGTTGCGTTAGCAAACCTTAGTAACTTCAATAATGTCAGTCTCCTTAATCTAAAGCTTACCCTGCTCTTGGAGATTAATCAGACTAAGGAATTGGTCGCAACTATTAAAACAATTCCAGATAATATTCAACCCAACGCTGAAACCCATCGTCTACATGCATTAGCTCTTCTGACTGAAGGCAATATTCTCGAAGCTCAACAGAAGATACAAGAAGCTGTTTCTGCCAGCCCGACATGGGAAACAGTGCGTGAAACAGAGGCACTGATCAATTATCATAGCGCTCTGTCTCCCGCTGCTTTGCACAAGGGCAGATTTCCCCTTCCTGAGCCTATTGATAGAGCCTTTATCAAACATGATGATGACAGTTTAGCTCGTTTACGAGCAGCTGAAGCTGCATTTAACAGGCTCGCCTTAGAAACGGAGAGAGCTGATGAATTGCGTCAATACAGGAAAGTCTGGCAGCTTGCTTGTTTGGCTAACGATCCAAATCGGCAAGATGATGCGAAAGAATTTTGTGAAACTCTGCTCGAAGAAGACCCTGCTAATACTAAGGCAATTCTTTGGGCGATCTCACAAAACTACGGAATTGATTTTGCAGCTAGCCAAAAGGCTTTAGATGAATCCCTTAAGACTTCTACCGATAGTAGAGAAGTTATTGAGCGTATTACTGTTTTGATCTGGCTTTACCTTAGCAAGGATGATGCCCAATCTGCCTTTGATCTTTTAGGTCAAACGAGAGAGAATTTTGAACAGAAAGGTGATCTTAATTACTGGCTCTTTTGGCATGTTAAAGCTCTGAAGGCTTCTGGCAGACTTGAAGAGGCAATTCAAGAGATTGAAATTATATCTGATCCTCAAACTCGTCGTCTCTTGAGGACAACAGTCCTTCAAGACATTGCAACAGAGTCTGGTGATTGGCAAGCAGTGATTGAACATCTAGAGAATTGCTTTGAGGAAACTCAAGATAGCAAATTCTTATATGACTGCTGTTATCTGAAAGCCTGTCTCAAAGATTGGATTTACGTTGCAGATCGATCTGAGATATTGCTTGAGAGGATTAGAACGCCTATTGTCTTGAGGCTTGTAGTAGTCTGTTCTGACAGCGCAAATCGACCAGCTCTATGTGTAAAACTTTTAAGTGAAAATCATAAGCTTTTTCCAAATAGTGTTCTGCCAGAAGATTTACGTCGTCTTAAGGCTTTGTGTCTAAAGCAAACTAACACTATTACAGTAGCAGCAATTGAGGCAAAGTCTTTAGTAAAAGATTATCCAACTGCAGATAATCTAGTAACCCTACTGGAAATTCAATTTCAGCAGGGAGATGCCCATGGCATGGTAATTACAGCTAGACACCTATAAGAGCAAGCCAATGTTCCTCAGATTAACCTTTTAAAAGCCGCAAGATTTGTTCAGCCTGAAAACTTAAGGCTAGCTCGTCAGCTTTGGGAGAAGGCAACAGAAGATTCAGTTGAGTCAGACATCTTAGGAGAAGTGATTGATATAGGTTTCAAGTTATCGCTTGATGCCAATGATTTAGGGTTTGGCCAGTTCTTACGTCAAGCGAGACATTTAGCTCTTGAAGATAAAGGTCCTTGGAAAACAGTCCCACTCAAGGAATTTAATTCTCTACAGCGTAGTTGGACAGAACGGGCAAACGAACTGAATACAAAATATGAGCGTGGGGAGCTTCCTATTCACTTAATTGCTGAGGCAGGTAGATTTCCCCTTATAAATCTTTATCGAGATCTCATACAGAAGAATGCTTCGGCACCAAATCCTCATCGCCAACCATCAATCCTTATACGGCATGGTGGTCATCCAGTACAAGTACATCCTTTGTCAGAAGAGTTTAGATCATCTTGCACTCGTTGGCGATTGCATTTAGATATGTCAGCCTTTCTACTAGCTGACTATTTGAACATTCTTGAACTTTTGGAAGAACACTTTAAACCTCTGAAAGTTTCTGCAGCATTTCAACCAGCTTTAGCACGTCAGCTTCAAATGCTGCAATCACATCAACCCTCACAGCTAGAGTTATATCGACAAACTCTAAAACTATTGTATAGAGGTATTCTTAAAGAATTACCACGACAAATGGATGCTTCCATTGCTTCCAACTATGGTTTGCTGGCAATGATGGGGCAGCAGTGGATAGCCCTATTGGAGAAGGCAAAAAATGAAGGTGGTTATTTGGTTGAGTTTTTACCATTACAGGTATGGATTAATGAAGAAGAACTACAACCTATACCTTTGTCCCTAGAAGATCAAAAACAGGTTATCAATTGCCGTACTTTGCTAGAAGCACTTAAGCAAAGCAAAGTGATAACAGATAACCAGTACCAATTAGCATTGACAGGCTTGGGAAGTGAAGGACATTCAAAACCTTCAGCTTTACTGCCCCAGCTAAATGCTCCAATTTATCTTATGGGTGGAACTGCTTCTGTTCTAGCAAAAGCCAAAATCCTCAATAAGATCTGTCAATACTTTCAAGTCACCGTTGACTACACTTACCTTGATGAGGCTCGTCTCAATACAAGCGTCGATGAACAACAGTCAAGGCTTGTCAATGAGTTAACCGATTTGAGAGAGCGTGTGCGAGATGGATTAGAAAGACATATTTATGAAACAGTTACTTTGCCAGATAGTCAAGCTAGTCAGGAATTGGAATGTAAGAACGAAAATAACCTTGACTGGTTAACGGCATTTGATTTATTTAGATTTGAACCTCAGCGTAATGACGATTTAGATACTATTTGGATTGATGATCGGTTTTTTAATCAATACCTTCATCGAGATGGAACTCAAATTATTACCATTCTTGAGGTACTTGATGCACTTCTTGCTGTTGGTGCGTTGAGTCAAGATGATTATTACGATAAACTTTTACAACTCCGTAAAGCCAATGCCCGTTACATTCCAATTACTAGCGAGGAACTCGTCTACTGGTTGAAACAGGCACCAATAATAGATGGTTCTGTTAGGGAAACTGAAGCACTAGCAGTTTTTAGGCAATACATTGCTTCCTGTTTCCTCGACACTCATAGATTGAAACTACTTTCTATATCGGATAATTCTCCAAATTCTCGGGATGAGGTAACCTCACCAGATAATTCTCCAAATTCTCAGGATGAGGTTACCTTTCTAGTAAGCTGCCTCCGTGCAACTCAAGACGCGATAATTGCTGGATGGTTGGATGATTCGGTAAGCAATGAAAATGCTGTTTCATACGCAAATTGGTTGTTACTCAATATTTACATGGGAACTTTTGGAACCAGTCACCTAACTCCAGCTAATGACTCTACTAGTAATGGACCTGACCTGCTTGGACTAGACATCAGCGGTTTATACATAAGAGGCATTCAACTGTGGCAAGAGCAAGACAGCAACTGTTTAGAAGAAAAGAGCCTTCGCCAAGATTACTTCACTTGGCTTAATTGGCAATTAACTGAACGACGATTTAAGGCTGACCCAGAAGTAGTAACCACTACAGCTAAATATATTTATTCGTTGGTTTCTGAGCAGAGTAAAGCACATCAGGAGGATGAATTACAGGATCAAGTGGTCCGTTATATTCATCAGCAATTCTATTATGATCTTCCCGATTCACTTCGCACTGAAATAAATGCTGATCAAGAGTTGATGGATTGGCTTGGTATTAAAACAGTTCCTTCTATCAGAATTAATACATTGAGCTTGCCAGCAGCAGAGTTTTGGCAAGCTGCCGAATCGGCAGTAAATGGGAAAGAGGCTACTATTACTGCATTAGAACCTGAAATTGAACTCAGGATTCAACCCACAACAAACAACTCTACACGAGACATCTTGGAGATTAGATCCAAAGATGACTCTATCGTACAAGGAATAGACGATGCATTATTTCAATTGTTACATCATGACCCATCTCGAAGAGCAGAGATTCTACAATCGCGGCGATTCTGGCTAGATTGTGACAGTAAAACCTTGGATAGGATTATTGCTGAGATCGCTTCTATCCAAGAGCCACGTGAGCGATTTGAACAGACTAAAGCGTGGCGAGAGCAATCTGTGGCTTTCTTCTATAAAAAGCTCAAGTTAGACCTTGCTCATACTGATGAGTTTAGTATAAGCGCTTTAATGCCGCCCTCTGCTGCAGGATTACTCAGACATTTTCGTATAGACGCAACAATCACCAGTGGTGATGATTTTCATACTCATCTGAATCAAGTTGCTCAATCTCTGATTGCTGAAGAAGGTCTTGAAGAAGCATTAGAACGGTTGACTTGGCTACCTGTTAAGTTACCCTCTGTAATATCGGAAGAGCTAAGTGAACTTTCTCCTCAAAATAGACAAACCCTATTGAAAAAGTGCGCTGATTCTTGGGCATCTCCCATCTGCAAGTTTCATCTGATTGATTTAGCTTTATGTTTTCCTCAAGAGGAAGAGGGCGAATTGGTAAAGCATTTGTTCGATGAAGTTTACAGTAATACAGCTATTTCTCGCTTCAATTTACTGAGCGTGCTTTTGCAACTGACAGATAATGCATTTAGTTTCCGGCCTGATATCAAAGAATGGTCTGTGCCCGCTAGACTGGCTATGACTTGGGCACATGCAAGTAAGTTGCAGAATTTCCTGGATATTCCGGGTTTAAAACTTGAGGAGTTTATTGAAAATCTTTGGGGACTGCTACAAAGCCAAGTCAATCAGGATAGGCTTAATCGAAACTCAGAGTTTTGGAATGATATACTGCATCCTCATCGCTTTGATCCGATTGTTGTGGCAGTTCATGGACTTGCCTCATTGTTGCAGGACAAACCATTAGATGTACTAAGTCAAATTGGAGTAATTGAACGTATACAAGCATTTGCCATTAAAACAGTGGAAGAACATCGTGTTCCCAATCCTCAACTCTTTCGAGATCCGATGCTAGCACAGGATAGTTTAAGGTCAATTTTAGGGGGTGACCGTGGACATTGTTTAGCTCCTTTCTTTGGCCCAGAATTAGCTCAGTATCTTGAGTCAGCGTCTTTAAAGACAATTATTGAAGGGGCAATTCAACACCTTGAAAGTGATCCAACCGATTTAACTCAGTGGAGTTGGCTTAATGTTGTCGTTGGAGATTTGCCTATTTATGAGGATTTGAGAGGCCCACTCAAACAGGTTGTTGTAAAGAGCAACATCGCTACATGGTTCGAATTTGATTCTGAACTTGGGCTTTTAGCATTGGATGTCGTATCTACTCAAGTGAATTACATTGGCCATGAAGAAGTTCAGGCGCAACTGGAAAGTCAATTGTTGTCTCTCATGCGGAACCTGGCTGAAGATGCACAAGAAAACGTTAATGGTGAGAGTGTAATTACCCGGTTAATAGAAACAATATTTAGACTTGCCGTTAAACCGGAAAACCCTCGTGAAACTAGTCAGCATGCGGCTGATCTAATAATCAGAGCAGCGAATAATTGGCAGCCATTAGCTGACACACATATATATAGCGTTTTATTTAAGTTAACCCAGGAATTGCCCACAGAACAACTCCATGGATTTTGGAAAGCATTTCTCCATCTTCGAGCCTTACGCGGTCAGCAGAATTTAATCAGAGAAGATAAGTTCAAGGCAGGAGAGAGATGAAGTCATGGATGACAGGAGGCTAGGTGAGCAAATTGTCCCCTACCGTGGATTCAAATCCTTTGAAACGGAACATGCTGAATTCTTCTTTGGTCGTGAACGTATTGTACAGAATATTTGTGAGGCACTCCATCAGAGTAATCCTTTGTTGATTATTGGCTCATCTGGAAGTGGTAAGTCATCGATTATTAAAGCTGGTCTCATTCCTATTTTGAAAAACGACCTTTGGAATATATTCCCGCCCATTAAGCCTGGAAGCTCCTTACTAGAGAAGCTAATCGAAACTTTTGACAAATTCTTTGTTAGTGAAGATGACTCAAAACAATTAAGGAAGGTAATTCATAGTGACCAAGGTGATCTATGCCAAATAGAGAAATTTTTTCCGGATACCAAAAAACACCTTCTGATAATTGACCAGTTTGAAGAAGTATTTACCACTCTGCCAAAAAATGAACGTCAACATTGTATTAAACTGTTAGCTAAAATTCTTGCCAAACCTCCTGTTCGTCTAAAGCTTCTGCTTGCCATGCGAGCAGAAGCTTTAGAAGTTTGTCTCCAATACTCTACGTTGACTCAACTTGTTCAAACTCAGACAATCTATATTCCACCATTAGAGGAATCAGAGTGGAAACAAATAATTGAAGAGCCCGCTGAGCGTGCAGATTACATTATTCAAGGTGGATTACAAAATGAAATTTTAAAGGATGTAAAGCCGTAAATTGCCTACCCCTATTACAGTTCATCCCTTTAAACCTCTGGAAAAATAGTGACCCCGATAAGCGATTAATAACCTACGCTTCTTATTTAGAAGTAGGCGGCTTATTTGAAGCTTTGAATTATTACATAGATTTATTTTTTGACAGTTTATCAAATATTGAGCAAATTTTGTTAAAGAAGATTTTTCTGAAGCTGATAAAAGCTGGCACTGTAAAAGATATACGGCAACGACAACATAAAGAACGGTTGCTAGAGTTAGCCACAGATAATAAAAAAGAACAAGATTGCATAGTTACTCTCCTTCAGAAATTATTAGAAGAGCAGTTATTACTACAAGAAGAGGAAGGCGGAAAAGTCTGGATATATTTAGCCCATGATGTATTGATAGATAGGTGGCAGCTATTTACACAATGGCAGCAGGAAACACGAAGAGAGCGTCAATCAATTGCTCCATTAGAAGATGCACTACTTAGTTGGTATAAGAACCCTAATAATAAGAATCTTGCGACTCCTGCAGTTTTAAGGACAATAATCCATGATCAAGGAACTCTGAATTATCTTGACTCTTTAGATACTACGATAAGAGTCTTTTACCAAAAAAGCATTGAGTACCATAAACTTTTTCTGCAATCAGGTCAAATAACTAATATTCAGCTTCAGGAAAATAGAGGCCGATTAGAGAAAGATTTTGTTCCCAATCTGGCCAAAAACAGCTCTACTTTGGAAAATATTTTATGGAGAAAAGAAGATGGAATTCCAGAAACTGTAGCGCAAAAAGAAGATGGAATTCCAGAAACTGTAGCGCAAAAAGATTTAGCGCAAAAAGAGACTTTAGAGTTTCAAAGAGCCAAAGAAACTTTAAGGCAGTCTCAGAAAAAAGTAGCAATATTCAACAATATTTTCAATGTTTCTGGAGATTATATTGTTTCCGGAAATGAAACTAACTATAAGCGCACCACCATGAGAGGTGATGCTGAAAAAAGAGAGCAAGAATTAGAAATTAACAAGGGTAAATTAATTGACTTTGCAATCATTACTGCGATTAAAACCGAGCGATTAGCCGTCTTGAAAGCATTTGAGATTGATGAGGACAAAGATCGTTTCCAAAAAGGTTCTCGAACATATTGGCACAAACGCTTGCTCCTTGAAGATGGCAAATT
>ERZ1740059.1472-NODE-1472-length-11837-cov-3.256832_pt1 | contig 11837 bp, 11 predicted proteins | sample MGYA00581744_ERZ1740059 | MGnify/ENA primary metagenome ERZ1740059 (study PRJEB43018, sample SAMN04849738) | marine metagenome | isolation source: floating plastic debris | place: Pacific Ocean | collected 2008-08-28 | study: EMG produced TPA metagenomics... | reverse complement strand
GGAATCCGCATCGACACAAATCGGCGCGACCCCGCTAGAGACGCCGGGTACTTTGTTAATAAACTCAGTGCTCACCCCATACTTGGAAAAGTTACCGAGCGTGTTGTCGGCGAAAGCATCGTCGCCGACTCGACCCATCATCAAGACCTCTGCACCAAGCTGAGAGGCAGCAACGGCCTGATTGGCACCCTTGCCGCCGCAGCCCATCGCAAACTCGTTTGCCACCAGGGTCTCACCCGCTTTCGGAATAGTGTCTGTATAAGCGATGAGATCCACCATGCAAGATCCGATTACCGCAATTGTCATAGCGCGCTGTCCGTTCTTATTTTCGGTGGGACAGTGTAGCCTACCTCGAATCTTTGAGGCCTACTGATATTGCGCAATGGACACAGAAAATCTCTCCGCCGAACAGCTCGCTGCCACCATAGACCATACGCTCCTGAAACCAGAGGCGCAGGCCCTGGCAATAGACCAACTTTGCGAAGAAGCAAAAGAACACGGCTTCGCGGCCGTCTGTGTGAATGGATTATGGGTCGGTCGCGTTGCAGAAGCCTTGCGTGGATATGCATCGAAACCCTGTGCGGTGGTTGGCTTCCCGTTGGGGGCAAGTACGCCGGCGGCGGTGGCGGATGAAGCCCGCATTGCGATTGATCAGGGTGCTCAGGAGATCGACATGGTAATGTCGATAGGGGATGCATTGGACGAAAATTGGAACGCTGTCCGCGATGGCATCGCTCTAGTACAGCAGAGCTGCGCCGAAGTTCCTTTAAAAGTTATCTTGGAGACTTGTTTACTCTCAACGGAACAAAAACGCCGTGCGTGCGAAGTGTGTGTCGAAGTCGGCGTGGCATTTGTGAAGACATCCACGGGCTTTGCCGGGGGCGGTGCTACTGCAGAGGACGTCACGTTAATGCGTGAAACGGTTGGTGACGAGATGGGCGTGAAGGCCTCTGGGGGCATCCGGGATCGTGAAGCGGCACTCGCTATGCTGCGCGCTGGCGCGAACCGATTGGGCTGCAGTGCCGGTGTCGCGATTGTCACGGGCGGGATTGGAACGGGCAGTTACTGACTTGTTCCGAACGCTGATGTTGTTGTGCTTATCGAAAGTACGGTTTGCGATCGCTCCTTTTTATTTCTTCTCTGTTCTCATGACGGGTGCGACTTCGTTGGCTGGTGAACCGTCTTACCCGCTAGCGCCAGCAACCATCAGTGGCTTCGATTATGACGGTCTTTATCAGGAGCTTTACGTTAAAAATAAGAAGAGAAGCACGAAAGGAGATTATAAGTACGTCACATCCCATCCTTTGTTCACGTTCACGGCTGTAAATTTCGTACAAGGAGAGTGCCGATCTGTAGAAGTCTTAAGCTGGTTCGATTTCAAAGGTGAACGCGCCTTTCGGAAATTTGAAGAGGCAGTACAAAGAAGGCTCCCTAAAGCGCTTTGCGAATTAGGCTCTGAGATGCATCCCGGAGTAAACAACAAATTCCACATCTGGCTACTGAACGACATGTTCACCCACTCACAGAAGATGGGCAGAAAAAGAGCCAACTGGCTAGATGAGATCACGGAACCCCTCTTGCGTCGTGCAGCGCCGCTGGACGAAGAGTCTCGCGATAACCTTCTTGATCGATGCAAATTCAATTGCTCGCCCGACCCTGTCTATCTTGCCTCTGTTATGTTCGCGGTTGCGGACTCATTCGATGCCGACAGTCGTCCTGTAGAGGCCTATATTTGGCGGGATACGGCATTAACTTTTGCAAAAGAGATGGCGTTCTTTAAACGCCGTGCCTCGGACGTACTTTTCGAGCAAGCGCTTATGGTCACCGAGTACCAGATAAACAATGAAGACTTCATTGAGGCGGATGACTCACTCGCCATCGCAGAATCGATCACAACCAATCTGCGAACGACAAAGATTAGAGACACTCTGCGTCGACTAGAGGCTCGCAAGAGTTTTGAGCCGCTTAACTCGGACAATATCCGCTTAGTCGGCCCGCACCCGTTTAATGTTGATCAGGCCGGAAATTTCTCTAGAAAAGTTCATGGAAACAGATTCCGTTTTAAGCTCCATAGCGGATCTGTGGAATACGCAGTGTTGTTCTGCGAGTCAGGCAGGTTTCCGGTTGATGTCGCCGTGGATGCTACCTGGCATCTAAATGACGAACTGGGCGGAGAGAATTGCTCTCTATTGGCGCTAGGTGAACCCGACACAGTAGTGTCGATAGCAAGTTCAGATTAGTAACACGAACCTCGTTCTCTGTCGTGGTGTGAATGAATGCGAGTGGCAGTTCATTCATTGTTGCTGTTTACCCAATCATAAGACCGCTTAACAATCGTTTTCACCGTCGCAAGCTCTCGCTCATCCCGGGGAGAAAACACCAGGATCAGGCCTTTGGGAAACTGGCCACGGGTTACAAGATAATGGTCCTCGCCCCATCCCTTATCGGCAACTTCCTGTGCGTCCTCGGCAGGCAACATCAGATGCATGCTGCCGTGGTCCGGATGAGGATGGATATGCGCAAATTCTCTTCCGACCATAAACGCGTGTTCGTTGCATTCGACACTTGAATCCATCACCAGCGCCCGGGAACCAGGAACGGAAATGAGGCTATCCTGATTTTCGACCCCCTCTAGAGAGAACGCCCAAGCGTGCAGCTTAACGATGATGTCCTTAGGTCCATGCTGGTTCAGCTGCCAGTGAGGTAGCCTGTTCGTGGTATCAGGCCGGGGGCCAGGGCGGGTTTCTAGAAGCAGCGTACTGTTCATTGGCTTGTCTCTTCTCTCGTACTTCTATGTTTTGCTCGCAGTGCACACGGCCGTCTTAACTACGCGAGAGCTCTCATTTCGGTTTTACGCTGTAGTCCATAGCGACCGGTGTGGGGCCCTGCGCCTCGCCAATTAACTGGCGCATTTGCAGACGGAATCGTTCAAGTTGCGCTCGCTTCATCATGAAGCGCCGAAAATCTCCGGGGGATGTGTTGTGATTAATAACGGATTGATACCCGGCCGGAGCCTCTATGTCATAGCGCACCGGGAATTGAAGCCAGGTCCCCTGCATTTCTTCGGAGAGCATCCAGTTCAGATATAGCTTTGCTGCGGCTTTGTTTCTGGCTTGGGTGGGTATAGCCGCGGTCTGAAACCAGGTCAGAAAGTAATCATTCTGGGGCAGCAGAAATCGGGTATTGCTTTCCTCTGGACTTTCCTCGGTACTTTCCTCGGTACTTTGAAAGGCCCAAAAAGTGGTGAAGCTCGCTGCGTACCACCCGTTGTTGACGGCTACATAGGGCATCGCCGTGCCGCGAACCCATACCGGATCATTTGCAACCAGCTTTTCCAGATATTCCCAACCGTACTGTTCTTTTAGATTCCAGAATTGGTACAACACCGCATCATCGTCGTGCGGGTAGGTCAGTATGAGCTTTCCTTTTAGCGCAGGATCAAGATAGTCGAGAGCGTCTCGAGGTGGTTTTTCTACCAAATCCAAATTGACATAGTTGCTGAAGGTGACGCCGTAAACGCTCGTCCAGCGACCGTGAGGATCTTTGTGATCAGGAAATACCTTGTCCCAGTGTTTTGGTTTGTAGGGAACGAGAAGGTCTCGCTCAGCATAGAATTCAAAGTCGTGCAGCGTCTGGAACTGAATAACATCTGGGACTAACTCGTCGCTTGAGGATGCCCTGGCATTGTCATAACGCGGAGCATGATTAAGGCTTACGTCAACCGAGTGAATCGCCTTAAGTTTGGGAAAGCGCGCTTTGAATTTGTCGAAGTAGTAGTCAATCTGGTCGTCTTTATCGCCACCCGCTCGCAACACGAATTCACCACCTTCTGCGAGCGCATCGGCATATAACTCTTCGAGGGATTTTGTCTCCATAGCCGGAGCAGCAGAGGCACCAACGCCCACAAGCACATTGATCAAAAAAAGTAGTAGATAGCGCTTCACCTGGAGTCCCTCCTTTCACCGCAAGCGCGAACCACCCTCTTTAAAGACGTAGCCCCTTGCCCGCATCGCTGTAGGCGCTACTGTATGCGTTTCATAATATGGCGATAATATGAGATTCAAGGGATTATTTATCCCGAATTTCGGGACAATTGCTTATGGAGATTGTGAAAGCGATCAAGGTGTTTTCCGAGGTCGCGAGACAGGGCAGTTTTGCCGCTGCGGCGCGTACGCTCAAGCTGTCGACATCGTCGGTGAGTCGTCAGGTAAGCGAGCTCGAAGCTTGGCTTAACGTAGCTCTGCTTCGCCGTACAACGCGGAAACTCTCCCTAACTGAAGAAGGCCGCTATTACCTGGATGTGTTGGGAAAAATACATGACGACCTCAACCGAGTACGTGCCACCGCCAGCGATACGATAAGACAACCGTCGGGAACTTTGCGTCTAACCGCTCCACCATTCGTAGTGAAGGAGTGCATCCAACCGGTGCTTGCCGGATTTTTGTCTGCCTATCCGGAGATCGCCGTTGAGCTACTCGCAGTTGATCGCTTCGTAGACTTAGTGGACGAAGGCTTCGACCTCGCCCTACGCGTGGGCGACCTTCCCGACTCCTCATTAGTCGCTAGGCGCCTGGGAGACACTGAGCTCACGGTCGTTGCAAGCCCCACGTACCTGAGCAAGCGGGGTACGCCCGGCCAGCCCAGCGACCTTTCGAATCACAATTGTATCGTCGACACAGTGGCAGGCTTCGCACATCGATGGCCAATGAAACAGCGCGGCAAACAGCAAACTCAATCCGTAACCGGGAACATCACGGTGAACAGCGGCGAAATAGCCCGTGACCTTGCCACCCAGGGGGTGGGGCTCACAATGCTGCCACGCTTTTTTGTGAGCCAGCAGCTTCGTGATGGAATCCTGATAGAAGTACTCAAAGACACGGTGGCAACCAGCATTGGATTCTACGCTGTGTATCCGCAAAGCAAGCATCTTGCCCCAAGGGTACGGGCGTTTATTGATTACGTGGTTCGCTTTCTCGAATCACGACGTATCAAGTGCAGCGAAGTTGCGAAGGTTTAGATTGTGCTCAGATAAAAATAAATCTTATTAAAGCGGCGGAACGGCACTTCTGATTGGAAATTCCAAAAAGATGCAATCAGTGAACCGTTCGGCAGCGAGGAAGAAAGATGTCGAAAAACAGACAGTACAGAAAAGCACAGCGGTCCTTTGAGCAAGGCCGGATCTCACGCAGGGCGTTTTTGCAATCGGCTGTAGCCCTTGGTGTATCAGCCTCCGCTCCCTTAGCCTTGGGCGCTCACCATGCGGCAGCTCAGGCCGCAGAGAACTATGACTACATTGTGATTGGCGCTGGTGCGGCGGGCTGTGCGCTGGCGGCAAGACTATCGGAGAACCCGAAGGTCAGCGTGCTCGTCTTAGAAGCAGGTCCGCCAGACGAAAATCAATTTATCCACATCCCTGCAACATTCCCCAATTTGTTTAAGACCGCATTGGACTGGGATTACAGCAGCACGGAACAGCCAGGGCTGAACGGAGGTCGGGTCTACATTCCCAGAGGTAAGGTCTATGGCGGTAGTACCTCAATGAACGCGATGATTTATAAGCGCGGCCACCCGAGTTGCTTTGATGCTTGGGGAGCAGATAACCCTGGCTGGAGCTATGAAGAAGTACTGCCACTGTTTAAGCGCGCCGAGAATAACGAACGGGGCGAGAGTGATTTGCACGGCGTCGGCGGTCCGCTCAATGTGGCGGACCTTAGAGACCCTAATGTACTGTCCCGAGCTTTTGTGGCTGCAGCGGTTGAACAGGGATACGCAGAGCAGACCGAGTTCAATCAGGCGGACCAGGAAGGCTTTGGCCTCTACCAAGTCACGCAAAAGAACGGTATGCGTAACTCCACTGCGGTTGCATACCTGCACCCAGCACTAGCGCGCGACAACATCGTGATTCAGGGCGAAGCGCTGGTTCAAAAGCTCTTAATGGAAGACGACCGTTGCGTTGGTGTGGCATTTGAGGCGGGTGGGGAGACGTTCGAAGTTGGAGCAAAAAAAGAAGTCATTCTGTCCGCCGGTAACATCGGATCGCAGCAACTACTACTGATGAGTGGCATAGGTCCCTCAACACCGCTGGAGTCCCTGGGCATTGATGTGGTCGCGGATTTGCCAGGTGTAGGGGAGAATCTTCAAGACCACTACATGGTCCCGGTAGCCTACTCTTGCACCAAACCGGTTTCACTCGCTCAAGCTAGTAAGCCTGAAGAAGCTGAAAAGCTCACGCAAGGAATGGGTTTGTTGACTTCCAATATTGGTGAGGGTGGAGGTTATCTGACGGTGATGGAAGACGCTAAGGCACCAGACCTTCAATTTCATTTCGGACCGACGTATTTCATTGCCGATGGGGCAGGCAATCCAGAAGGAGACGGCTTCACCTTGCTGCCAGGCGTGGTTGGAACGCGCAGCGTGGGCAATCTCACCCTCGCATCCAGCGATCCCCAGGACAAACCGCTCATCAACTCGAACGTCTATGCAGATGAGCGAGATCTTGATGTGGTCGTTGCAGGAGTAAAGATCGCCCGCGAGATTGCTCACTCAGCGGCCTTCGATGAGTTTCGAGGAGAAGAGGTGCTACCAGGCGCAGCCGTCACGAGTGACGATGATATCCGCGAATTCATTCGCGGAAACACGCAGACGATTTACCACCCGGTGGGAACCTGCAAAATGGGTAGAGACGCTATGGCCGTAGTGGACGCGGAGCTGCGCGTCCACAAATTGAAAGGGCTGAGGGTAGCGGACGCCTCGATCATGCCAACAATAGTGAACGGTAACACTAACGCCGCGAGCATTATGATTGGTGAGAAGTGCTCGGATTTACTACGAGCTTGAGAGCGTAATGTTCGCCAACGACTAAGCCTGGCGTTGGCTTTTTCAGCGGCAACTACGACCGGTGGCTACAACCGCGCAACCAAGGCCGTGCTAACAATGGGTGTGTTAGAAGGAGGTCGTCGCGAAAGATGCTGCGGTGTTTCAGCTTCCGCGATAGGTTATCTATCGGCAAGCTTCCCATGCCATCTTTCATTCCCTGCATTGAGGTAACTGTCACTCAAACAGCTCACTCAAACCGTTGCAACGTATACCGGATAAAAAGAATTCACTTCTGGGTTCCTATCTGGAAGTTGTGTTCCCGAAGAAAACTTCGCTCTTCCTGGCGGCACGCTAGGAAACTAGGTCGTGCCAAAGTTCGCTCAACGAAGGCGGCCAGACCTGGATACTCAAGCTCATCCAAGTGGAAACCGGCATGCTTTAGGTTTTGAAAGTGAACGGCGATGCTAATATCTGCGAGTGTCAAGCTTGCGCCCACGAAGTATTCCGAAGATCCGATTTGCTTCTCGAGATATTGAAAATATCTTGGTAATACCTCTTTAAAGACACGCTCTGCAGCTTTCCTATCGGCTTCTTGCCCCAGTAGCGGATCCACTACCGCAGGGCGAAAAATTCCTTGGCCGATCGTATTGGAGAATTCCGTGTCCCCGTACTCCTCCATCCACAGAGCCCTTGCGAAACCAACTGAATCACTCGGATACAAAGCGGGGGCACTGTTCTCTCTCTCCAGGTACTGACAAATCGCCGAAGAGTCGGGTAGAGCCCAGTGAGGCCCGCGTGTGTTGTCTAGAAGTACGGGAACCCGTCGCAAAGGACTAATTTCTGTAAAGGAATCGGGTGCTAAGAACGGCACGACCTGCTCGAGTTCGTAATCAACGCCTTTCTCCAAAAGCGTAACTCTGACCTTCCGCACAAAGGGCGAGAGCACTGAACCAAGAAGCCTGAATCTCATTCGCCATGATCCACTGTATTGATGGTCACCGCTATGACCCCTTGCGCATCTCCAGAACGGTCTTGAAGACCTCTCTCCCTGTCGCTGCTGTAGGGAATCCTCCGTAGTACCCAAGATGCACAATCATTTCTTCAATCTCTACCTCGGTTACGCCAACATTCATCGCACCATGCAGATGAATTCCGAACTCCCGTTCACGACCAAGCACCATGAGGGAGGCTACGGTGACCAGAGCTCGGTCGCGGAGACTGAGACCTTCTCGTGTCCAAATCTCTCCGAATAGGTGCTCCAGCGCGGGAGCGAAAAACGGATCATTCTCTCGATCAGGAGATATCTCGCGACCAAAATACTTCTGGGCAAGCGCCCTTCCTTTCTCTTGACGATCGGTACCCACAGTTTTACCTCTCCTCCGCGAGAGCTCGTTATTTACTCAGCGGCTTGCAAAGTTTAGATGGCCCCAGACAATTGCTTTCATAACGATACAATACATTTAGTAAGTGTCGATTTGCAAGAAAATAATTTGGCTGCATAAACGGTGCGTAACCGCGTTAAGCCAAAAACATGCCTCCAAAGTCACTCGACCCCTATGTAGCCGCAGTGGATGCGCTAGGAGATGGCTGGACCTTTCTTATTACTCGTGAGGCTTTTTTCGGTGCGACTCGCTTCGATGACTTCCGAAAGCAGTTAAGAATCCCTAAGGCGCGACTCAGCGAAAGACTGAAACACCTGGTTACAGCAAAGCTATTTTCGAGAGAGCCCTATCAGGATTCTCCCCCTCGCTACGAGTATCGGTTGACCCAGCGGGGTTTCGACCTATACCCAATCGCCCTGCACATGATCGAGTGGGGCAGGCGCAGGACGTCGCTAAAGAGCGACGTAACGCTTGTGCACGCAGCGTGCGGGCATTCATTGAGCGTCCGAGCGGCATGCCGCTGTTGTGGCGAGGAGGTGCGAGCAGAAGACCTGCTATGGCCACCGATTGTTCCCCTAGACCAAACTATCACCGGAACATCTAATGTTCGTGCTTGGAAGAGAATGAAGGGTGTGGATTCCGTTTCGACGCGACAAGACCCGGCAACAAGTGTGCTGGACGTCGCTGGCGATCGATGGTCGATGCTAATTATCTATGGCGCTATACAACGGGAGTTCAAGTTTCGAGAGGCACAGGCGAAACTTGGCATTGCTCATAATGTTCTGAGCGCGCGATTGAAGAGTCTTGTTGCTGAGGGAATACTTGAACGTCCTACAACCGATCGACAAGCGCCCTACCGAATTTCAACCGAGGGGATCGATTTACTTCCTACAATCCTCGCCATGCGAACGTGGGCGATCGACCATTTGGTTGATAATCCGGAAGGTTGGAATGCCATCATTCATAGACCATGTGGCTCCAACATCGAGACCGACCCATCGTGTACTGCCTGCTCAACTAAAGTAACACCCCAGTCAGTGATGATTCAGTGAGCCCACTGCTAGAACCGCGGGCTCAAATTTTGCAAATTTTGGTGACTGTTTAGTTGTCTGTCGGCAAGCTTACGCCGTCGGTTTCCAGCCTTTGAAGTGAGGTAAGGGTCACTCTAACCAAAGTGCATGTCCAGGAAGATTCAACTATGACAAAGGCAAGAACGCTGGTCCCTAGCTGGCTACGCGAAGGCGTCGTGATTGTTGCGAGTATCCTGTTAGCCTTCGGTATCGATGCGCAGTGGGAGCTATCGCGAGAACGAGCAGATGCCGAGGTGCTCCTCGAGTTGCTGGTGTCAGACTTTGCGACAACCGTCGCAGAGGCGGAGCGGGTACTTGCCAATCACGCGGGGGGCTTGAGTGCGGCACAGGAGCTGATCAGCATGGCAGAGGAAGAAACTCTGACACCAGCCGATGCATCACGCGTGGATCGGCACCTATCAGTGATGATGGTCAGTGGTGCTTCCTTTGACCCACCGCTGGGAACCGTTCGATCACTGATTCAATCTGGTCGCCTCTCCCAAATCGCGGACCCAGCGCTAACAGCAATGCTCACCGCTTGGCCATCGGAAGTTGAAGACAAGAAGCAGCAGGAAGCCAACCTTGATGGCGGTTTTCAGCAACTTGGAGAAGCCATCTCGGCGATCGGGGCGCGCGTGGACTGGTTCATCGCCACCGACCATGTCGGTGCAACTATAGGGCCCTTACCGTGGAAGTCTCACACGACGGAAACTTGGCAACGCCTCGGTGATCCAAAGATGCGCATGGGCTTGGCTAACTATTGGCTTGGAATGCGCTTTACGGTGAAGTCGGCAGAGCAACGACTCGAGCGCTCAAAGGAGATTCTGCGCGCGCTGGAAACGGCTCAGCACTGAATCAGACATCCAACTTCATGAATTGTGTGGATCAAAATATAGGGAATTCATGGAATTCAAAAGCAATCTGAGAGACAAACAAAAAACGGGCTAAAAGCCCGCTTAAGATCGTTTCTTAAAGTCGCGTTTTACTAACTACCCATTGCCGACTTTAGATTTCTGGCCAATAGTCTTGGCACTATTTACTTCCAGTTACTTATAGAGGCTCGATTGACTTACAGAGGCTCGATGTTCTCGGCTTGTGGGCCTTTCTGTCCTTGAGTAACGACGAACTGTACTTTTTGCCCTTCGTTCAAAGTCTTGAAGCCGCTGCCCTGGATAGCACTGAAGTGTGCAAACACATCGGGGCCGTCTTCGCGCTCGATGAAGCCAAAACCTTTTGTTTCGTTAAACCACTTAACCGTACAGGTTACTGTTTCTGCCATGGGAGATTTCCTGAGTATTCAAATAAAAAAGATCGCACTGCTTAAACAGCACTTGCCGGACAACGAGCAATAAAACAATAAAATCGGGACGAGGGATCAGAAACGATCAGACGAGCGAGGTTTTTTTGCAGAGCTTCCATCTAGCCGACGTAAGGTTGACGTACTGGAGCGGCGTGGTCAACCTCTAATCCCACCACTAATTCCGCTTCCGACTGCAAGCACTTTGTAGGGAATCGCCCATGGAAAGGTCGCCGTCATCCATCAGTGTTGGAGTGAAAAGATGACGGAGTATTATTTACTATCCAGTCGAGAGGGGGTTTCGCCACTGGCGGTAACGCAAAACGATGCGCAAACTTGTGGCCCCTGGGCGATCCCATCAACATCAAAACGTTGGGTGATTGGCTGTCAATCGCTCGCTCAAATGCCGACATATGAATTTCTAACGTCCCGTTCGGAACCGTAAATGGCAGCTAAAGCAGAAACGTCCCCTCCGCCGAGTACCGGTATGAACAAAGAGTCGAATAAGTCTTTCCGTATTAGCGAACGCTACCGAAGCTATGTCATTTGGCTGCTGTTTTCGGTTTACGTTTTTAATTTCGTTGATCGACAGATTTTTACAATTCTGCTGCAGCCAATAAAGGAAGAATTCGGATTCTCGGACACGCAGATGGGTCTTCTTGGAGGCTTAGCATTTGCCATTCTCTATTCAACTTTAGGTATTCCCATCGCTCGCCTCGCCGACCGAAGTAACCGAGTCAACATAATTGCCTCCGCGCTTGCTCTTTGGAGCGCAGCAACCGCGCTCACGGGCTTTTCCAAGTCTTTCTATCACCTTCTTCTCGCTCGCGTGTTTGTCGGAATTGGCGAGGCGGGCTGCAGTCCACCCTCCTATTCACTCATTAGTGATTACTTCGAGCCGGAGCGACGCGCTCGCGCCATGTCGATTTATTCAATGGGCATTGGGGGCGGGATTTTTCTCGGCTACCTGTTATCAAGCTTCGTCGCCGACGCCTATGGTTGGCGCGCCGCGTTCTTCATTGTGGGGCTACCAGGCGTATTGCTCGCGCTTCTCGTCAAGCTGACACTGAGGGAACCGCCGAGAGGGTTCGCCGAGCAAGTAAGCGTGTCCCAGGAACGGCCCCCTTTTCGGAGCGCGGTTACCTCACTCTGGCAGCGGCGTTCTTTTCGACATTTGTCCTTGGCGGCCGCGCTGCACGCCATCGTTTGCTATGGTGTAGTGTCTTTCGTGCCCGCGATCCTGATACTCAAACATGGAATGACGGTTAATGA
>ERZ1740059.1471-NODE-1471-length-11840-cov-8.995503_pt1 | contig 11840 bp, 10 predicted proteins | sample MGYA00581744_ERZ1740059 | MGnify/ENA primary metagenome ERZ1740059 (study PRJEB43018, sample SAMN04849738) | marine metagenome | isolation source: floating plastic debris | place: Pacific Ocean | collected 2008-08-28 | study: EMG produced TPA metagenomics... | reverse complement strand
TTCAGACTTTATTGACAATATAGCCGAATTAATGACAAGATGCGTTTGCCCTGGTAATAAGGCTTGTAGCCTCACCCATCAACAACTCACTGGAAATGTTGAATATCTTACTAAAGATATAACTAATTGTAGTTTTATCTATATAATTTTGAAGATTAATCTTTATTAATTAAGAAAATATTCTATTGTTTAAAAGTAATCAATAGTAAATTTAAATTAATGATAAAAATCAACTTTGTCTTGCCATTTACTTCAGTTCTTCTATGGTGTAATTTATTAAACTTTTCTCCAGCTTTAGCTGGCAAAAATTCTATTTTTAAATCAATAGATTCTCAAATATTTTTAGATTTATCTGCAGATACTCTCACTAAACATAGAGATATTTTTACTCAAAAATATAACCAAGGGCAGATTTATTTTGATCGAGTGACTGACGTAAATCAATTACAAGATGTTAGTCCTCAAAATTGGGCTTATGAAGCCTTGCGTAGTTTAGTAGAAAAGTATGGCTGTATAGGTGCTTCCAGAAGAAGAGATATTTAAATTTCTAAATCCATGAGCTATCCATTCTTCCCAATTCCCAATTATCCAGGAATTAATAAAAGCATTGATTGATTCGTTTTATCAATTTTGTCATCTTCCCAAAGCATGGAATGATATTGAATATTACGCCAGGGTTCAATCATGTCGGTGTAATGACGATTAAAGGCGTGTCCAGATTGCCCGGTGCTATGAATTGCTTGAGAATGATCGAATTTCCCTAAATCCACAATCATTCGTAATGAAGGAATATGGGTTACTTCAAAAGAAGATTTATTGCTTTTCCAACGGTTGGCATTTACGGTTTCTCCATCGCCAGGTGCTGCGTATGTTCCCCGATTAAACAGTTTTTCAATCAAAGCTACTCCAGATTGACCTAAAGTAACGTTACGAAAGTTAATTTTATGCAGTTTTCCCCAAGTCCATTTTTGGGGGTTGTTACCCAAAGTTTTTTCTAATTCATCTACTGTTTCAACTAATGCTTGCTTAAAAATATCATCCCGGTTTTCAACTTCTGCTGTATTGCGATTATCCCACCACAAATTATTTGGTTGTTCGACTAAATTTTTAACAACAGCATACCAGCGATCGCTACCATCGGGATGGTAATCTTGGGGTAATTCGTCATGGAATGTCACCGCCAGTAACTTTTTCCAGAATGTCTCGAAAATAGCAGATGCGGGTGATTCTATTTCTAGTTGAAAATCCCAATGCAATAACAATTGACGAACATTTTCCACAGAAGAGTCATCAAAAGAAATTGACTGTAATATTGGCATCAAATCCCGGGCATTTAAATTGAGTTTATCACCTTGTATCAACTCCATATCAGCTAAAGTTAACGGTGCCTTTGTATTGTTTATCATTTCTTCAATACGTTTTGCACGATAACCGTGAACCCAATCTTTCGTAATTACGTAAGGATAATTCTCATCAACTACGGCATTATTTGCAGTAATAATATATCCTCGCGGTGGATTAAAACTATGAGGTAATTCTTCAAAATCAATATATCCCAGCCATTCATATCGATCGTTCCAACCAGGTACAGGATAACGCCCATCCCCTTGTTTACGTATAGGAGTTTTCCCAGGCATTTGGTAGCCGATATTCCCATCAATATCGGCATATACCAAATTCTGGGCAGCAATATCAAATTTACTAGCAGCAGCGCGGAATTGTTGCCAATTTTGAGCGCGGTTTATTTCTTGTGTAGCGGTAATTAAAGTGGAAGGTTCTAAAACAGTCCAACGCAAGGAAACAGCATAATTTTTAGGAACTTGCGCTGATGAATTTTCACCAAATTTTTGTAACTTAGGAAAAACATCAGAAAGAATTGGACCATGTTTAGTGTAGCGAACAATTTGATTTACCGATTCAGCGGAAGCAACTTTAATTTCTTCTTTGACAAGTTGCATATCCACCCATTTACCATTTACCTCATATTGATTGGGATTTTCGGGGTTGATTTTTTCAATATACAAGTCCATAGTGTCGGACATGACATTAGTTACACCCCAAGCAATACGATTATTGTGACCGACAATTACTCCCGGTACTCCCGCAAAGGAAAAACCTGTGACGTTATAAGGACAATTTTCTGTTGTTGAAACACAATGCAAACCTAATTCGTACCAAATTGAAGGCATTTGTACCGCTAAATGTGGATCGTCAGCTAAAATCGGCTTACCCGTCGCCGTGCGTTTACCGGAAATAGTCCAACTGTTAGAACCCACACCCATTCCCGTTGCACCGAGAATTTCTTCCATAGCAGTAACGTTACTGGCAATAGATTTTAAATGAGGACTAATTTCTTTGAGAGGGATTCCATCTGTATCTGATTCTTCTGCTCGATTAATTCCTACTTGATAATTAGGTACAATTACAGGGAAATCTTGAGGATAAGGTGGAAAAAGTTCTTCCACTCGTGCTTGGGGAAGATTATTAGAGAGAATGGTTCGCTCAATTTCATCACCTAAATTTGTGCTGAGATCGTAAGCCATGACTTTACCCCAGAGGATAGAGTCTATTGAATTCCACCGTTCCGGGCTATATTGGCCATTGAGGAGTTTCAGTACGGCATATTCCAAACTTAAAGCGCTACCTTGATGATTTATCAAGTAAGCATTTACACCTTCTGCATAAGCTTGTAAATTCGCTTTTGTAGGAGCATCTAAAGTTTCAAATTCTTGAAGAGCTAACTTCTTCAATCCCATCGTGCGTAGAAACTTATCTTTATCTAACTGCGACTCTCCAAACATCTCCGATAATCGTCCAGAACCTATATGTCGCCAGAAATCCATTTGCCAGAAACGGTCTTGAGCTTGGACATAACCTTGTGCTAAAAACAAGTCATGGGAAGAAGCAGCGTAAATTTGTGGAATTCCCCATTCATCTCGCTGGACTTTAACTTCATTTTCGAGTCCCGAAATTGCAATTGTTCCATTTTCTTGGGGAAAAGATTTTCTCACCGTGTAAGCAGTCAATCCCACTAAAGTTAGAACTAATATCAGAATTAAAACCCCAATATTTCTGAATACTGTTCTAAAGCCATCTTTTTTTAGATCGTTCATCTACTCCCCAGTGGCATAATTGCGGTTAAACAAGCGACATTATAAAACTTTGCAGAACACTTAACTAGCAAAAGAGATGAAGGAAAGGGGGAGAAAAATTTAGTACCACCTGAGTTAGGAGTTATTTTTCGGTGTTGCCTACTCATACCAATTCTGTATGAGGCTGCGCTAAATCGCTCTGTGCCTGGAAGGCTGGAGCTACACGTACAAAACCAACCGTTAGGTGGCTAAATTCGGCGCATCTTTATAAATATTTGGTATCAGTTTATGAATTATATCAACGTCCCAAACATGAAACTTATGTAGAGACGTAGCAATGCTACGTCTTTTTCAATGTGAAACCACGTTTTCATATTTCGATTCAGCAACGCCTATTTTCCTTTGGTGGTGAAAATTGTCGTAAACATCATTAATAAACCACCGATGAGAATTAATAACCCAAGTATTCCTGTAACTAAGTCGAGTGTGTTGGTATTTTCCATGATTAGTTTTTTACTCAGAATAACTAAAAAGCGCTATTTGAAAAAATAGTTTATCTAAACCTATATCTCCGATTAATCAAATTTTGTTGGTCAGTCAATAATAATTTATGACTAACCACTAACAACTACTCCCCCAACCACTTATCGATTACCTATAAAATTTCTCCCCCTCTACCCCACGCCACTTGCTACAACGGAGGGAAACTCCGCAACGCAGTGGCTCCTCCACTCCCTCCCTCAACGCCGGTAATCATAAAGCCGAGAAGGGAGTAATTCAAAAATCAACCCCACGCTTAAGCTCTACTCCATGATTTGCATAATGCTTATGACAGTAGACTTCCGAATGAATGCTGGCTAGTTCAAAGTATGCTGGCTGATTTTGGCAACGCCCGGTGATAATTACTTCTGTATGGCGAGGTTTGCGAAGCAATGTTTCTAGTATTGGCTCGACTGGGAGTAATTCTAAATCTACGGTGGGATTTAATTCGTCGAGGATAATTGTTTTATATAATCCCGAAGCTATGGCTGTTTTAGCTATTTCCCAACCTCTTTCGGCTTCTAAATAATCCAATTCTTGCCGACATTTACGCCACACTATAGCATCCCTACCGCAGCGTTGATGGTCTACAACTTCGGGATAAGATTGCTGCAATGCTGCGATTGCTTCATCTTCAGTGTATCCACTACCACCTTTGAGCCACTGCATAATTAATACCCGAGTGGAGCCGGGATGATTAATTCCCCTACCAATAGCTTTTAAAGCTTTACCCAAAGCACTAGTTGATTTTCCTTTGCCCGAACCAGTATATATCTCAATACCTTCTAAACCTTGAAGTTTTCCTGTGGAATGGTATTGGGGTTTCATTTCCGAATGTAAATCGGCAATATTCAATAACTCTTGTGGCGCTCCTCTTCCAGTGGCAATCACTTCTAAGTCTTGAGGTTTTGACTTTAAAGTTTTTACGACTTCCGATACTTCTAGTAAGCCCAAGTCTAATACAGGGTTTATTTCATCCAGTACAACTACTGAATATAGCCCCGAAGCAATAGCGCCCTTGGCAACATCCCAACCTCTGGTTGCTTCGAGTTTATCGAAGGAGATAATTTCATCCTTGTTAAAAAATTCTGCTCTACCAGTGCGTACTTGGTCAATTAAATGGGGAAAACCCCCCTGTAAAGCTGTAATAGCGCCGTCTTCATCGTAATCTCTTTCTGGTCCTTTAAGAAACCGAAGTAGTAATACCCGATTATAGTTGTTTGACGTATTGATACCCAAACCAATTGAACGTAAAACTACTCCTAAAGCAGCTTGAGACTTTCCTTTCCCCGCGCCATCATAAACGTGAATTTGACCTGTAAGCCTTGTAGGGCCTACTTGAGCCGTGCGAATACCAATCCCGTTCCTTGTCATTCTACTAGCTGTAATGTGGCAATCTTTTATCTTACCCAAGGTCATGTAATATCAGAAAGAGATATTATTTTTTTTATCTACAACAACAGAATAATCGCGATCGAGCCTATCATTTTTCCATATATTTCCCATCCTATCCATGTTAAACCAGTATATATGTACCGAAAAACAGCTATTTATTCCTACTTTTTCTAATCTAAAAACATAAATTTAAAAAAGTTATAGATATTACAAAGAAACCTTATAGTAAATTTACCCGATTTTATGGTCAGCAAAATGCTTCGCCGTTGACTTTATGCGCTCATGGGACATTATTGCATAAGGACGGCGATGTAAGACTCATCCCAAACATGGCAGAGCCTATTTGATGTTAGGCTCCGGAGATCAAAAGCTACAATGTCTCTTCTAAGTTAGAATTGTCTTTTTCACCATATGGATCCGTGAAAATTATCGAGACTGTCTTTTTTAAGCCAGTCTATTGCCGCCGTAATACTGACAATTTGCCTTGCATTAAATAATTCTTAACAGAAAGACCATTTCTGAAGTATCAAAACTGAACACGAATGTGTAAAAAAATGGTAAAAGACGTAAAAGAAGTTTAATATTATTTTCTGCTACAAGCTTTACATTACAACCGTAGTACCTACAATTACACCGAGTTTGGTAACAAGCATATGTTAGAGTTTGACTTTTCCCAATATTTTCGAGCTTTTCCGTTTGGCGTAATCTTATTTGACTTTCTACTGTTATTAGTTGCTATTCCCATAGAGACATATATAATTCATAGGAGATTGAAGTTCGATAAAAGAACAAGTACTTTTTATGCAATCTCAATCAATATATTTTCTAATGTAATTGGTTGGATAATTTTCTTCTCCATAGAGCCAAGTCCTTTTTTTGACAACTATCAAGCAGAGCTGATTAATTTTTTACTGTACAACCGTTTGGATGATGGAGTTTATAGTGGCATTGTTCTAGCAGCTTTTATAACTTTCTTTGGGACTTTGATGGTCAAGTTTGCATTGTTAAAAATACTTCTGGTAGCGTTAAGCGAACCCGGGCAGAAAAAACCAGAACAAGAATCTGATAAATCAGGTGCTATAAGCCGTAGATCTCGTCGAGGTAGTAGAAAAGGATGGCAAAGTACAAGTTTGTTTACTACTACATTAATAGCTAATTCCCTTAGCTATAGCGCAATTACTTTAGTAGTATTTTTCCGCTTATTTGCTCGAACAAATGTTTTGTAATTGCCGATCTAAGTAAGTCGGCACCAATGGTGAGCTATATTACAAAATATTAACTGGCTCTAAAGCCTTGTTACTACTCACTAAGAGTGAAAAGTTGCGTGGGTTCCTCGACTTGTTCACCTTTATGTATTTCCGTTCCGCGAAGGTGTTCTTGGAGGGTAGAGTAGGGTAGCAAGTGGCGTGAAAACCCCCAAGACAGCACCTTTAGCTATTCACTAGTCCGGCGTTACTATTTTCAACACCAACCTACTTACTTGCTCAAATATTTAGTTTCCCAATAACAGTAATTAATAGGAGAAAAGTATGGGCGTAATCAGAGAAACTCTGAACTTGCTTGGGTTAAATGTTCTTTTTGACTTTATCCGAGACATTATTGAACGAGTTAAGTATATTTTTATTCCTCCTAGAGCTTTTTCTTGGCAGACATTAATTTACTTAAGTATATTTTCGTGGTTGATGTCATCCTTAGCGAATCCCGGTAGTCCCATCCAAGATATTATTGCATTTTTTGGTTGGATGTTTTTAGTTGGTGGGACTTCTTGGTATACCACAGATAAGCCTTTATATATACCCGGTACAATCATGCCTATCGGAGCTGTAATCACAGGAGGTATAGTCAGTCTTTTTGCTTTTGGGCGAGACGAAGCAATTGTAGCTAGAACAATTATTTTCTGGCCTACAATATCCGCAATGATTACTGCGGTTCCAGAATTTTTTGAAGGAAGTGGTACTGATGTAAAAGCTCAGTTGCCGAAATTAGAAGATCGCGAAAGTGTCATAGTTTTAATCGGCTGTTGTATGTTATTAAGTTGCTGGCTTAATCTTTACGGAGTTACAGATAAATGGTTAAACGAATATCCCAGTGCAAAATATCCAATTTATAAAGATTCGATAGTTCAACGCAATGATTTACTGACAGTTTTAGAACCTCAGAATAAAACTCCTAAAAATGGGGTTTTAATTCTTGAAAAACTTCAGTCGGCAGTAGAAACAAAATTAGATGGAAAATCCTGGTCAGATGTTGAATTATGGTTAAAAAGTGCAGATAATAATGCTAGTCAAATTGGTAGAAAAGTTATAGATATTAATTTGGCAGAGTTTGAAGAAAAAGATTTTTGGAAAGTTGAAGCGGGTGTAGAGAACATCGATCCAAAAGATATTAATTCTTACAAACTAAATCTATTTAGTATTTGGCAAGGCCCCAGTGCGGCAAAAGATGGATATTATCTGAAAAAATCTTGTCAAATTGCACCTATTGCAGAGTCAATCGACATCATCAGCGGTAGATCTGAAAAAATGGCTGTTGCTGAAATAGATTGTTTACCCAAAATTTCCTACATCGCCGGAAAACCTCCAAAAAAGTAAAATTGACGGGAACCCATGACAACTTTTTTAGGAGACAAAAATTATCATGGGAACCCTTGACAATTAACAATTGATAAATAATAACTGATATGTAAAAATGACCATTGCCTAAATAACCATGAATGTGAGTAGAATATTGGCGATCGCCAACAATACTTTTCGGGAAGTAGTGCGCGATCGCATTTTGTATCTTATCGGTTTTTACGCAGTAGTATTAGTAATTGCAATTAATTTACTACCGCAATTAGCCGCAGCTACGGAGGATAAAATGTTTTTAGACTTGGGTTTGGCTGTGATGAGTCTTCTGAGTCTAATTGTTGCAGTATTCCTAGGTACAGGACTAATTAACAAGGAAGTAGAGAAAAAAACGATTTTAATGTTAATTGCTAAACCTGTAAGTCGAAATGAATTTATCATCGGTAAATATTTAGGCTTATCAGCTATTTTGACATTACTTGTCGTTGCAATGAGTGCTATTTATCTGACATTTTTGCAATTCAATAACATCAGTTATTCACCAGCAAGTATTATTATTAATGCTATTTTTCTCATCTTACAGTTATCTTTGATCGGTGCGATAGCTATTACTTTTGGTGTATTTACAGGTTCTATATTGGCAACAGCATTAACGTTTGCTATGTATTTAATGGGAAATATAACCCAAGATTTACTTCAACTTGCTCGCATTAGTGAAAATCCCGGTATCGAAAGGATTAGTCAAGCTTTATATTTACTTTTACCTAATTTATCACGTTTAAATTTAAAAAATGAAGTTGTTTACGGTTTGTCAGCATTACCCAATTCATCAACACTATTTATAGATGCTGGTTATAGTTTAATTTATAGTGTAATGCTTTTATCTGTAGCTACCTTAATTTTTTCCTTAAGGGAATTTTAGTTGCCTTCAATAATTAAGAGTAAAAAATTGGACCTAACAAATTTTGCAATTCTACAAAGGGAATTAATTGTCATAATTTGAGGTATTGAACAACCTGGTTAAAAAAAAGCGGATTTTAGGTTGATGTTAGCACAGCCTATATACACACATATTAGAAATTAGGATTACCGTACTACTCTTAATTATTTAATATCAACTAAAACAGAAAATTTGAACTTGTTTAATTTTACCATCAGGCATAATTGCTCTGTCTAAATTAGCGTTTCTTAGATTTGTTTCTTGTAAGTTTGCTTCCTTCAAGTTAGCTTGGGTTAAATTAGCCCAAGCTAAATCGGCATTAGTCAGGTTTGCTTGATTCAAGTTCGCTTCTAGTAAATTAGCACCACATAATACTGCTTCAGTCAGATTAGCTTGAAATAAATTTGCTTCTATTAACGATGTTTCAGTCAGATTAGCTTGAAATAAATTTGCTTTTTGCAAATCTGTATCGCACAATGAGGCTTCTTGTAAATTGCTATCAGTCAGATTTGCATCGAAAAATATTGCACCACATAAAGAAGCTTGTCTTAAATCGACATCAGTTAAATTAGCTTCACGAAAAGAAGCTTCGTGCATATGAGCTTTCCGTAAATTAGCTTGAATTAAATTTGCTCGATCTAATTTTGCACTGGTAAGAATTGCTCCACTTAAGTTGGCATTACGTAAATCTGCTCCTGTAAAATTGACTCCACTCAAATCAACTTCTACGAAACTAATACCACTTAAATTGTATCCACTAAAGTCTCTTTGTCCCAAACTATCCGTAATTTGACTCAACACAAATTCTTGCTTGTCAGCACGATCGTTCATATCATTTTCCTCTGAATGTAAAATTTTTTTAATCGCCATCCTGAAAATTACTGTATTTCGAGGTTACACCCTAAAAGTAAATGATTTAAATAATCAAGTTTAAAATTTTGGCTAAAATTTGGTTAAACAATCCATAAACACTTTAAAGTCAAGACTTTACGGTAATCTCAATTGTCAAAGCATCCTGATAAAATCATCAAACTCCGATGAAAAAAGACATATAAATATAATAAGTCATCATAATTTGACTTTTTGAGATCTAAATTTTAACTTCTTTAATTGCTAACTATGCAGTTAATTGAACGTGGAAACAAAATATAAAAAGTATATAGATACTCCGTTCTCAATTTATTAAAATCCTAATTCAAACTTAATATTTTATTAACCTGAGTATTATAAATAACTTATCAGAAGAAATATTTTTTAGCCCTCCAAATTAACTTTTCTGACCCCAGATCCGCAATTTATAATAAACCAACACCGTTGCCATAGCGAAGCGCTGCTCCATAAACGAAAGCTTCTTGGCAAGTATAAAAAACGGGTAAATTTGTAGAGCTTCTTATCCTACTGCCATTCCGCTCTAAGTAACCCTCAAAATTGTAGGTTGGGTTGAAGGGAGTGAAACCCAACCTACGTCTGTCTTAACCCGGCAATGTTGGTGGACTAAATCCCCCTTGGGCTTTCCAACATAGGAATACTTGTACAAGGCGATCGTTAAGTGTAGACGGTTTTATTCTCAACATTGTATTAATAGTGACAATAAATTACCCCTAAGTTACGATGAAACAAACATTAAAATGTATAAAATAAAACTTAAAATACTGATTCATGAGAAAAAATTGGAAACCATCTCAAAGTTGTCAAAATATTCGTAGTGGCGGTGTTTGGCTGCGTAAAATTCTGAAGCAAAATTTGCAATCAGCTTATAAATTAACAAGTATCGCTTTATGGCTAGTGGTATTAGGAATTTCTGGGTGTAACTCCTCAAGTAATGCTCAATCGTCAGAGTCCGATTAATGGCCGGGAGAATGGCAATTAAAAGATCCTGCGGGTTCAGGTCAAAGTATCAAGATTATCTTAACGACTAAAGGTAAAGCATATCTTATACCACCTGTACCTAAGTCTAGTGAAAGTGTTGCTTACGATATACAGCTTGAAAGAGTTTGATTCGATTGCGGTACAACTTTATAAACGTAATTTTCTGTTTCTGATTTAATACCCAGTTGCAGCTCGTTAATATTTGTACCGAATTTGTTGTTTTCTAAAAAGTAAGCTTGATGTGCGCGGTTCATCGCACCTATATTAAATTTACCTTCACTTTGCCGCGCTTTATTTGCTTGTTTTTTTACTGTCTCTTCCAATTTAACAACTTTGATATTCTCCGGTAAACTTGTGTTATCGGAAACTGCTCTGTAAAGTACGGACAACCCGACCATTGACTCTTACAACTCTTACTTCCTGTTTCAACGGGACCATGGGAGCTGTTATCCCTCCACAGGCTTGCACGGCTGAGCCGTCCGCACTTCAATATATTGGGTTATTCCCTTTATTCTTGATAAATGCTTGGTTTTCGCATATTTATCAAGATATAAATGAAAATTTTTTTTATTCTACCAAAAATTAAGCATAGAATATAGCAGAAATCGTTGACAACTGTCTATTTTTGACCACAAAAACAATATCTAGGTCAAAGCTCTATAATTATGAATTCTGTCTCCCCAAGTTTGGTATCTCCCAGTGTCCCGACACAACTACAGGCATCAAATTCGCCTTTAAAATTGGCAATTATGGCTTCTGGTAATGGTAGTAATTTTGAAGCGGTTGCTCAAGCGATTCAAAACGGGCAATTAAACGCTCAAATTCAAGTTTTAATTTACAATAACCCGGATGCTTATGCCCCAGTACGTGCAGATAAGTGGAATATTCCCCGCGTACTCATCAATCATCGCGACTACAAGCACCGAGAAGAGCTAGATAAACAAATTGTACAAACTTTGCGCTCCAGAGATGTGGAATGGGTAATTATGGCTGGCTGGATGCGATTGGTAACAAGGGTACTAATCGATGAATTTCCCAATAAAATGATTAATATTCATCCCAGCTTATTACCCAGCTTCAAGGGAATAAATGCAATAGAGCAAGCAATAGAGGCTCAAGTCAAAATAACTGGCTGTACGGTACATCTGGTTTCCTTGGAAATGGATAGCGGTAAAATTCTGATGCAAGCCGCAGTGCCAGTACTACCTGGCGATAATCCCGATACACTCCATGCCAGGATTCAAGTTCAAGAGCATCGGATTTTGCCCCATGCGATCGCTTTGGCAGCGAAGGAGTGAAGGAGGGATGGAGGGGGGATGGGGGGATGGGGGGATGGGGAGATAGGGAGATGGGGAGATGGGGAGATAGGGAGATAGTGAGAAGTGATAATTGGCAGAAAGGGAATTTAGAATTTTAGATGTAGAGATGTGGAATTGT
>ERZ1740059.1470-NODE-1470-length-11841-cov-5.178941_pt1 | contig 11841 bp, 15 predicted proteins | sample MGYA00581744_ERZ1740059 | MGnify/ENA primary metagenome ERZ1740059 (study PRJEB43018, sample SAMN04849738) | marine metagenome | isolation source: floating plastic debris | place: Pacific Ocean | collected 2008-08-28 | study: EMG produced TPA metagenomics... | reverse complement strand
GGGTGCGCCACAATGTGGTGAGCAAGCACGTTCCCGGGCATGAAGTCGGCGCAGCCTGTAATCTGTATGGCAATCCCTTCGACATGTTCGTCGCCGAATGCGTCAAGGCATTTGAGGACGGATCGGTGCTGATGATCCTGCCGACCTGCCCCGAATTCTCGACATTCTATTGCGATGTCGCCGAACAGCATGGTTGGGGTCACGTCTATCAGGCCAAAATGGGCCGGGAAATGACCCATAAGGGCTGGGGCCGGTTTAACCGTCCGTCTTAGGCAGCGCACCGCAATCAATCTTGTACAATCAAATCTGAACTCGCTATCCTGTCATAAACGGGAGGCGGGTCTTGCTCGAAGCGATACGAAATTATGGTCAAAGCGGGTCCATTCTGCTCCTTGGCCTCTCGATAGGCGCCGCATGGATTGTCACCATCGCCGCGCCAAATGCATCCTATGATAACCTGAAAGAGGCAGATGCGGATAAGCATGTGCGGGAGCTGCTGAAAGCCACGTCGGATCCGATCGCGGTCCTGCTTCTCGTCGCCGCGGGACTTGCCATTCTGGGGGGCGGTCTAATTTCGGGCCTCGCGGCGCTGATCGCGGCGTTTGGCTTTTTCAGCAATCGCTGGACGCTCGCCCAGGCCCCGAAGAGAAGCGCGGATGAAGGTGAGAAACGGGTCGGCAAAACCCGCCGTATCCTGGCGGTCAGCCTGACGCTCGTATTCAGCCTCGTCGCGCTCGCCGCTGCGGTCATTGCCGTGTTCGGACGCTAGGCGAACGACACGCCCGGCCCTGCGCCTGATCGCGTCAGGACCCCTCTTGCAGCGCTGTCCCATCGGTTTCGGGCACTGGCGCCCAAGGCGCAGTCAATTCTTCCAGAACTTCCAGATCCGCACGCTGACTGGACAGTTTGCGCAACGCCTTCAGGAAATCGGCGCCGGCTGTTACGCCGTCAGCGCTGAACTGAACCGAAAGCTCAGCCGCATTGGCATAATGCGCTTGTGCGGATTGAAAGTCCGAGGTCGCCTCAGCGCAGGCACCAAGATTATGGATCACAGCAGGTGAATTCGGATATTCTTCCGCCATACCGGTCCACATCGCACAGGAGGCGAATGGATCCTTGGACGAGATATCCAGGGCCTGCTGGAAGCGCGGATCAGCGCGCGCTACCGGATCGAGGGCTTCGGTGATGAAGGTTGCGCGGACAGTCGCGTTGCGCGGGGCAATATCGCGCCGAATAGGCTGCAGCGTTTCGTACAGGGCGTCCCGGACCAGGTCTGCCGGCGCGTCCAGCCAGTCAAAGCCGGTTGCACTATAGCCGGACCGTCCGAGGTGACGTCGTTTCTTTTTGATTTTTTTATTGAATTCACCATCATAAACGCCGGTTTCGAAACAGGATTCACGGCTGGAAGTTCCGCCATAAGCGCCCGAGAATACGACCTCACCGGTGTCAGCGTCGACCAACCGGGGATGCGCACTCACGGAAACGCGCTCTTCCACGCAGAGTTCCTCAACATCCACCCGCGTTTCACAATCAAACAGGCCATCCCATTCGATACATTTGCTCGTTGTCCGGTGATATTCGTGCCGATCATAATCGTCGATATAGACTCGACCACTATAAGTGCCCGCAGGCGTCTCGCCGGGGACGCCGTAGGAAAAATCGGCAAGCGTGAACCAAGCCTGGCCATCAAAGATGGTATTGGCGATCATGGACTCGAACTGACGAGCATACCACCCGCCGGCCGGACCCCGAAATCGGTCAACCTGGACCGTGCGGGTTTCCGCCGCCGCGAGGCTATCCGGCATGAGACGCGCCTCGTAATTAATCCCGGGCGTTGTACAAGCTGCAGCGCCGGTCAAGGCAATCGTGCTGGCAATCAGGGTCTTGGTCATCGCTGTTTTCCCTATAGCTGGGGAGGATTAAGCGCAGACTCGCCTGAATAGCGTCTGAATACATTAGGAAAATTAAAGGGCAAAATATTGCCGCTGCGTCAGGCTTGCGGCGCTGGAGCCAAGTTCGCACATACGAAATCGAACAGAATAAGGACGGTTCAATGTCTTCTTCGCCTCTTTTTGACTCCTATCAAATCCGCGGACTTACGCTGCCCAATCGCGTTGTTATGGCGCCCATGACCCGCTCATTTTCGCCAGGCGGTGTGCCAGGCGAGAATGTCGCCGAATATTACGGGCGGCGAGGCGATGCAGATGTAGGCCTGATTATTACGGAAGGCACGACCGTCAATCGCGGCGGCGCCTCAAATGATCCAAAGGTTCCGAACTTCCATGCCGACGATGCCCTCGCAGGCTGGTCGAACGTGGTCGATGCCGTCCACAAGACACCCGGCAAGATTGCGCCGCAGCTCTGGCATGTTGGCATGATGCGCAAGCCGGGCACCGGACCAGATCCGGACGCGGTCTCAGACAGTCCATCCGGGCGCACGCACAAGGGCAAGCAGGTCCAGCCTGAACCCAGCGAGAATGACGTGGCCGATATGGTCATGGCCTATGCCAACGCCGCCGGCGACGCCAAACGTCTCGGCTTTGACGCGATCGAAATTCATGGCGCGCATGGTTACCTGATCGATGAATTCTTCTGGAATGTGATGAATACGCGCGAGGACAAATATGGCGGCAACCTCGCCGATCGCGCCACGTTCGCCGGCGAAATTATTCGCGAATGCCGCAAACAGGTCGGCGGTGATATGCCGATCATCCTGCGTTTCTCGCAATGGAAACAGCAGGAATATACCGCACGTCTTGCAGAGTCTCCGCAAGAGTTAGAAGCATTTCTGCAAGTTTTCGCAGACGCTGGCGTCGATGCGCTGCACGCCAGCCAGCGCCGCTGGTGGGAAGCCGAATTTCCGGAAGTCGACGGCAACAACGGTCTGAACCTCGCAGGTTGGTGCAAGAAACTGACCGGCCTCACCTCGATCACTGTTGGATCCGTGGGCCTGTCGTCTGATTTCATTGGCGCCTTTGCCGGGCAGGATTCCAAAACCCGCCCGATCGCCGATGTGATTGAACGGCTGGACAAAGGCGAGTTTGACCTGGTCGCGGTCGGACGCGCCCTGTTGCAGGACCCATACTGGGCGCAGAAAATCAAGGATGGGCGCACCGAAGACCTCGCAGACTATGACGCGAAAGCCCTCGCCACCCTGTACTAGACCCGCTGTACAAGTGAACCAGTTCGCCATTCGGTGCGTAGACAGAGCAAATAAGAAAGCTCTGTTCTATGCGCCGTTTGTCTTCCCTTTTCGCTCCCACCCTGGCGGTGGCTACAAGTGCCGCCGTGGCCACTGGCTGTGTATCCGGTCCGGAACTGGCTGCGTTTGACGACGCGCCGCGCCAACTGGTTCTGGAAGACTACTTCCTAGGCGAGACCACCGCTTATGGCGTGTTCGAGGATCGCTTCGGCAAAGTCCGCCGCAGCTTCAAGGTCGATATTACCGGCACGGTGGAAAATGGTATCCTCACACTGGACGAGCGCTTCTTCTATGATGATGGCGAGCGTGACACGCGGATCTGGACGATCGAAATTCTCGGCGACGGTGAATATCGTGGCACGGCTGGTGACGTCCCTGGGATCGCCCAGGGCAGCGTGATCGGCAGTGCCTTTAACTGGAAATATAAAGTTGATCTGAAGGTTGGCGACAGCACCTGGAGTGTTGGCTTTGATGACTGGATGTATTTGCTTGAAGATGAGGTCCTGCTGAACCGGGCCTATGTCACGCGCTTTGGCATCCGGATTGGCGAAGTCACCATCGCGTTTCAAAAATAGTTTGGACCTGTCCCGACGTCGCGCGATATAGTGATCCTGAGGGAGACACATATGCCGCGCGCACATTTGCAAACCGAGTTCCGAGCCCTTGCCGACGTGCCGATCGAAGTCGAGCGGGTTCGCGCGCTGTCAAAGACGCTGAAGACTGCAGGCCGCAAAGCCTCTTCGACCGATCGCATTCAACTTGCCGCCCATCTTGCACACGCTGCCTTCCTGGCACCAGACCGGGTGGCTGAAACCTATGACGCTGTGTCGGAAGTCTGGTCAGGAGCACCGATCGGCGTCGCGCCAATCGAAATGCTGGCGCAAGCCCCCGAGCCAACCCCGCCAGATCTCTGGGATCAATTCTGGGGCGTTGTCGAAGACGCCGCGGACGGCAAGCTGGACGCCCTTTCTATAACAGAGCGGACCGCAGCACTTGGCGGCGCCATGCCGGACGCCTTCGTCGCCCGCGTCGCGGCGATGTCGCATACCTATCCAGGGGTGACCGAGGCCGCGGGGGCGGACATGCCGGGCAAGATCCAGCTCGACACCCTGGCGGAGCAACCGAAAGGATCGATCGGCGCTGAATTCCATCAACTCATTGTCGAGAATAAGTTTGATCTTGAAGTGCTGGATCGTAGTGAGATCGGAGTGGCGGCATTGCCTGCGCCGCTCGCTTATCTCAATACGCGCATCCTGCAGGCCCATGATCTCTGGCACATCACGGCCGGCTACGAGACGACCGCCTTGCACGAGATCGCCTTGTCGGCGTTTCAGATGGCGCAGTTCGGGCACAATTACTCAGCGCAATTCCTAGCCGTGGTCGCCGCTGTCGGGGCCATCTCGCCGGCCGCCGGGTACAAGGTCCTGATGGATACCGTGACCACTTCATGGATACACGGTCGGCAGACTTATCCAATGATGCTGATCCCGTGGGAGCAGGTCTGGTACAAATCAGCCGACGAAATTCGCGCGCAGTTCGAGATATCCGAATATCAACGCCCCTACCGCGCTGACCTGATCGAGCGGACAGCGCCTATCGTCGCCCTGCTTCAAAAGCTCAATCGCTTTTTCGACTTGTTCAGGGGCAACCGGACTGCGACACCCTAAAAGTTGACGCCTGCGTCATTTTTTGTCATAAGGCGGCATGGTTCAGGTCATCAAATCGATTTTCTATCTCGGCCCTCTGCTCTTCGGATTCGGGTTTCTAGCGCCTTTGGTTTCGCAGGTCATCCAGGCCGTTAGCTGGACTCCTCCCTTTGGATTAACCCCGCTCATGACGGGTCTCATCGTCGGCGGCGGCTATGGCATGATCGCGCAAATCAGAGGACGCTGGATATGAGCCCGACCCAGGATCTCTCAAACCTCTCTGATGCAGAGCTGATGCGCATGGAGCGTGAAGTTGCGGCGCGGCATCTCGACAAGTTCCCATATTTCGCTGTCATCTGGGCCTTCTCCAATCTGGCCGTCTGGCTGGCGCTTTGGCCGCTCGTGTTCATGGGCATTCTCCCGCTCTGGCTGGGCTTCATCATTGCCACGGCCAATATCACCCTCTCCTATTTGCCTAGCCATGAAGCGCAGCACGACATTATCGCCAAGCCGGGCGCGAAGCTGCGCTGGCTGAACCAATTGGTTGGCCATACCTCGACCCTGCCACTGGTCCTGCCCTATCAGGTCGCCAAGATCACACATATGGATCATCACAAGCATGCCAATGATCCGGACCTGGATCCAGATTATTCAACCCATGCTGATGGCCCGCTGCAGGCCGTCTGGAAGAGCCTGTACAATCGGCAACCGCGCGCCAATGGCGGATTCAACGCCTATGGCGAAGTGCTGCAACGCAAGGGCCGCATGGATGTCATCCTGATCAGCGTCGCCTATCAGCTGGTGCATTTCGGCATTCTGTTTGCCCTGGCCTGGTCCGGTTACGCGCTTGAAGCGGCGCTGCTTTGGTGGCTTCCGCGCCATATCGCACTGACCTATATTCAATACTATCTCAGCTGGGCGCCGCATAATCCCGAACTGACCAAAGGCCGCTATCGTGACACCCGCAGTTTCCGATCCATCCTCGGAAATATTGGCTCGCTGGGCATGCAATATCACATCATCCACCACCTGCATCCGCGTATCCCGCTCTATCGAACGCCGCGCGCCTATTGGGAGATGAAGCCAATCCTGGAAGCCCGCGGTTGCGACGTGCACGCGCTTTAAGCGTCGACACCGGCCAGCGTATCCGCCACGATTTTCCAAACAGTCGCGTTGGCCCCGAACGCGAAATGCGTGCTCCGCACTTCGATGTTCCGGGCCTGATCATTGTAGACATCCCGGGCCGCCTGCCAGCCGACCACACCGTCTGATTTGCTATAGATAACGGTCAGCGGCTGCGACAGTCCGATGGAATTCCGTTCATGCACCTCTTGTTCGAAGGCATCCATATCCATGCCTTCCTTGATCGCGTAGAGCTTGCCAACAGAGGTGTATTTCGGGCCACCAATCAAAGGGGTCCCCATGGTGATCACCTCGCGTACCGAGTCGCTGAACAAGCGGGCGGTTTCCCGGGCAATAACGCCGCCCAGGCTCCACCCAATCAAGGTCACCGGAGCGCCAGATGTGTCGGCCATCGCCTCTACTTTGAGACCAAACTCCTGAGTCAGCGCGTCAACCTGACCCCCATTGATCCCAAGGCCCCAGGTTGAAGCATCATAGCCCAGATACTTGAGATAGAGCGCCAGGGGTTGCATCGACAATTCCGGCGCGGTGAAGCCAGGCAAAAGAACAATTTTGCGGCCATCTCCTCGCGGTGCTCTGGCAAGCGCCGGTGTCATCCATGGAAATTTCAGGAATTCCAGCGGCGTTCCGAATTCGCGCAGTGTTGAGAGCAGACTCGGCCGCTCGCAATCGGTGGGCATTTCCTGTGTCATCCAATATCTCCTCGCATCCCATAATAGTCATACGCGAGTACGGTCGGATTGGATGTTCGTAAAAGTTGTGCGGCGCTACCAGCTACCAGTGTTCTCCATGCTCGCCCACGGCTCGGCGGGCTCTAGTGGCATCCCTTTCTGCAGCAGCTCGACCGAGATCCCGTCCGGCGACCGGACAAAAGCCATGCGCCCGTCGCGCGGCGGGCGATTGATCGTCACGCCAAGGCCCTGAAAGCGCTCGCAAGCGGCATAGATATCGCCAACGCGATAAGCGAGATGGCCGAAATTCCGCGCGCCGTCATAATCGCCCTCATCCCAATTATAGGTCAGCTCGACCATCGGAATATCCTTGGCTGTGGGCAAGGTCCCTTCAGGCGCGCCGCCGCAGCGCTCGATATCATCGGGCGACGCCAGAAATACGAGGGTAAAACGCCCCTCTTCACTATCGTAGCGCATCAATTCTTTCAGCCCGAGACCTTCGCCGTAGAACTTCAAGGCTGCGTCGATATCGCTGACGCGCACCATGGCATGCAGGAATTCCACACTCATTTGTATTGCTCCTCCAACCGGCGAATCTCTGATCTCAGGGATGGCGGCCGATTGCGATAATAGAAGAATGTTGCCCCCGCCAGAAGTACGACATTGATGCCCATAATGATGACGATGGTCACGAAGTCGCCGAGGATGACGCCGAGATTCTGACTCTGGAAGCTGACTTCGATATTGTCCTCGCCCCAATTGTTTACATTGCTGGTCAGGCCGTAAAAGCCGGCAACGAAGACGGGCAACAGGGTCAGCGCCAGAAACGCAATCGCACATTGATAGATGCCGAGACGCGGGCGTTCGGCTTTGGAGAAACTGCGGACGAATTCGTCGCGCGGAATATTTTCGCTGATCAGGCCCTTTTCGACGTTGGAATCATAGACCTGCTCGCCAAGCTCCGGCGTTTTCACCCAGCGCCAGGCCAGCATGCCGGCCCAGAGCGCGATGGGCAGAAACATCAAATAATAGATGGGCGTAAAATTATCCACGAACATCCGGTTCACTCCCTGTGGTGAACAGGATGATCCTCAGATCGCCGTGTGCACCTTCTCATAGGTTAGCATGGCACGCTTTCGCGACGTGCCCCAATGGTAATTATGTAACCTACCGTCAGATGCAAGCGCGCGATGACATGGAATCAGCCACGCGATCGTATTCGCGCCAATCGCTGTGCCCGCCGCACGTGCGGCTTTTGCGTTACCTGCGGCGCTCGCAACCTGTCCATATGTCCAGGTGTCCCCGGCCGGAATCTCAAGCAAGGCGCGCCAAACCTGGCGGCGGAATGCCGTGCCATACAGGGCCAAAGGAATCTCCCCGCCATCGCCAAAGATTTTCCGGGTCCACCGCCTCGCTTCGGCGTCATCACGCTTCATTTGCGCTTTAGGGTATCGGGCGGCCATATCTGCGAATACATCGTCTTCGCTATAACCTGGGTGTTCAAACCCGGTTTTAGGACCCACGCCATCATCCGCGAAACCAAGCCCACACAGCCCGCGTGGGGAGATAAGGAAAACGCCAGTCCCAAAGGGCGTTCCAGCACTGCCAATGGTCAGGTCGGCGGTTTCGCCACCGCTCTTGGCTTCGCCAGGTGAGAGCGCTTCATGGGCGATGAAAAGGTCATGCAGACGGGATGGCGAGGACAATCCGGTTTCGAACGTGGTATCCAGAACGCTCGCGCCCTGACGGAGCAGCTCGCCGGCCTCAGCATGCGCCAGGCTGGCCTGGTACTGTTTCGGGCTGATCCCGGCCCAGCGGGTAAACTCCCGCTGGAAATGACTCGGCGACAGACCCATGGCGCTGGCGCAAGTCCGTAGGTCTGGCCAGTCGCGCCAGGTCTCTCCCAGATGTTCAAGGGCATCTGCCATCCGCTCATAAGCGGCGCAGCGTTCGTTCAGAGGCATCAATACAGTCGTCATAGGGTCACTTTGCCAAGCGTGCGCGGGCCGCGCCACCCGATTCTTGCGGCCGCATTGGCATCTGCTGTTGAAAGTCGTTCTTGACAATCATTCTCACACACTGCAAATCATTCGCATGATCATTTGCATCTGCCGCAATATCAATGAAAAGGGAGTCCGCGAAGCCGTCGAGGCTGGCGCGCGTAGCCCTGAGGCTGTGCAAGCGCATCATGGCTGCAAGTTCAACTGCGGACAATGCCGGTGTGCCATGGGTGAAGTGATCTCTGACACGCTCGATTCGTACGGAACCGAGCTGAACCTGGTCGCCGCCGAATAATTCTAGTCCTCATCGTCGATTCGCACGCGGGCCATTGGGCTCGAACTTAACGGCTGCAACGTATCGTCCCCCGCATGCACGGTTCCAAACTGCGATTGAAACCCGCCCTGTAACTCCAACACGGTGACTTTCTGCCAGATTTTGCGGGACAATTCTCCGGTCAGGCTTTCGAAATCGTTCACCGATGCGATCACGACAGGGTCCTCTATATATTCCAGATAGATCGATGCGAGCTTTCCCGTGATTGCCAGGAGATCCGCGCAATAATCAAGATACCTGACCAGCTCATAACCGTGCAGATCGCTCTCGGGCGCCGACTCACTTTCGGCGCCGACATGCAAATCCGACATCGGGTCTTTGGACAATTGGTGCATGTCGATGACATGGGCGATCGAGCGCAGCTGATTGATACGCTCCAACACGTCATGGCGCTTCATCCGGGTCTCGAGATTGAGCAGGAACCAGATGCCCGCACTCAGCAGGATCAGCAAATTGATAAACGCCTCACCCCCTTCGAACATGTCAAAGCTGGGCGGCCCCTGAAAATCGATTTTGACGGTCCAGACGATGTAAGCGATGACCGCAAAACCGCTCAGCATGAAGAGATAAGCCATGCTGCGCACCAACCAGCGTGGCCGCGAGATCAGCTTGGCGCGCCCGACCTCTTCCTGCGCGAATTTGGTCAACTCCTGAGAGACCAGCGTCAGCCCGCGACCGCCAAAACGCGACTCCATCCGCGCACTCAGGCGCGCAGTGGTTTGAACAATCAGATCCGGGTTGAGACTACGATATGGCAAAGGAACCCTCTCTGCGCGACCGTTTCGGTCTGTTCCGTCCCCTGAAACGCGATCTCCTCTTGCGCCCGAAAAATGCGATGGCGTCAAGACGGCGCTTACTCGCCTTCTTCATCATACCCCACCAGGCGGAGCGGGCGCGCTTTTCGTCCTTCGAGTTCCGCCCAGCGCACCAGCGCATCTTCGCGGCCGTGCGTGATCCAGAGCTCTTCCTGATCAACATCCCGGACCGTTTGGGTCAGTTCGTCCCAATCCGCATGATCTGACAGAACCAAAGGAAGTTCCACGCCACGCTGTTTGGCCCGTTGACGCACACTCATCCATCCTGAGGCGAAACACGTCACTGGATCCGGGAATCGCCGCCCCCATTTATCATCGAAGCTGGCCGGTGGGCCGAGGATAATTTCACCGCGGAATTGTTCGCTCTCGCCGCGCTGTCCCTTTTCGAGCGTTGCCGGGCGCAGATCGCCCAGTGATATGCCGTTCTCTTCATAAAGCGTGCAGAGCTTTTCGAGCGCGCCATGGATATAGAGCGGGCGATCATATCCGGCCTCTCGCAACAGGGCGATCACACGCTGCGCTTTGCCCAGCGAATAGACGCCGACCAGATGCGTGCGATCTTCGAACAGGTTTACGCTGGCCAGCAGCTTTGCCATTTCAGCCCGGTCATCCGGATGTCGGAAGACCGGCAGTCCGAAAGTCGCCTCGCTGATGAAGACATGGGTGTCCGGGACGATCTCGAAGGTCCGGCATGTCGGGTCCGGTCGACGTTTATAGTCGCCCGTGCAGACCATACGCAGCCCTTTCCACTCGACCACGACTTGCGCGGACCCCAGAATATGGCCAGCCGGAGCCAGCCAAACGGTGACGCCATTGATCTCGACCGTTTCGCCAAAGGCCAGCGCCTGCCGGCTCGCTGTAAAAGCGTCGCCATAGCGCGCGACCATGATGTCGAGTGTTTCCGAGGTGGCCAGGACCGCGCCGTGGCCGGCTCTTGCATGATCGGCATGGCCATGCGTGATCACGGCCCGCTCAACCGCGCCGCGGACCGGATCGATATAGAAATTCCCTGGGGGGCAATACAGGCCCTTTGGCGTTTCGTGCAGAAGCAGATCAGGACGGATCATACGCGTTATATATCGCGTTTCCGCGCGTCGGACACTGCCGCATTTCCGCCGCTTGCGAGGTTTAGGCAAACAGGCCTATTGATCCGTAAAGAGACCATTCGGAGGAAAGTATAATGCGTCGTCTTGCTGCTCTGGCCGCTGGCCTGACCCTGTCTCTATGCCCGATGGCTGTGGCTCAGGATTATGCGCCTAGTGAAACCACCAAGCGCGCCCTGGCGGCGGGTTATAAGGCGCTGTTCACCTGCAGCGGTTATTTCAGCGCTGGTCAGTCATTGGCAGAGATTCAGGAAAATGAGCTGTCCGGCATCTATGTCGATTATCGACCGCTCATGGATCAGGTCGGAAACGCGACGATTGATGAGAATGCAAAATCCGTCCTCGTCGCATTTGACGGCGCCCTCCCGCCGCGCACCGCGGCCTGGCGTCCCGGCATTGGCTGTTCGCTCCTGCCCGTCGGAGCCTCGGCCGACATGACGGCGTGGTTGCCCAGTTTCACCAACATGCCCAGCCTCGATGCGCCGGACAATTCCACCGCACTGGGCGACAATGTCACCCTGACCGAGAATACGTTCGCGCTGGACTTGCTCGGCGTGCCCGTGAGTTTCGCCTTTGATGGCAACACGTATGGCGAAGGCACCCGAACGAGTGCCGTCCTGGTCCTGCACAAGGGCCAGATGGTGGCGGAGCAATATGCGCGCGGCATCGACCGGACGACCCCACAGCGCACCTGGTCGGTGGCCGAGTCGGTGAGCTCGAGCGGTATCGGCGCGGCTGTCGGGGGTGGGGGTGGTATAGCGTTCGGGCGGGGTGTAGCCGGGCGCAAACCCAAAAGAAAACTCCGACGCCCGATCCGGCGCAAAGGCCGGATAGGCCCTGACCTTTAGTCCCACCGCAATCCCGCGAAAATCCTCGAACACGGTGCCGCGCAATGCCAGCGTCGGCGGGCAACCATTGCCGTTCTTG
>ERZ1740059.1468-NODE-1468-length-11845-cov-9.366751_pt1 | contig 11845 bp, 7 predicted proteins | sample MGYA00581744_ERZ1740059 | MGnify/ENA primary metagenome ERZ1740059 (study PRJEB43018, sample SAMN04849738) | marine metagenome | isolation source: floating plastic debris | place: Pacific Ocean | collected 2008-08-28 | study: EMG produced TPA metagenomics... | reverse complement strand
CCCCTCCTCTGCCCCCAGAAAAATTTATTTATCTAAACCATCAAAACGGCCGGGGACAGACCACTAGTATTCATTTATGAAAAAAATCTAAAATCGGTTAATTTTGTGGTGTTTTGGGGTAAAAATAAGTATTTAATATCACTAAAAAACCATCAAATAAGTATTTTTATTGAGAAAAAACCGATATTATATTAATTGCTTGGGTAAAAATAAAAACCAGTATATGGAGTATTGGTCATATCTATTTTTCGGGTTATTGAATGGAGCGCCATTGGATGTCCGATCACTGATAATAATCCCTCTGCACCATAATACCCTCCGTAAAAGAAATCCGATAAGGATAAGGTCTCGTATCCGCACGGCTTCCCCTGGATTTAATCACTCTTAAAGAAGGATAGCCCAAATTCCCGGGTCGATTCATCTCTCCCCAATTAGGAATATAAAGTTCAATTGCCACATCAAAAGCGTTGAGAAGAGCATAGAGATTGCTGCGATCGAGAACTTGCTTTAAAAAGATATCGAAGAGTACCACCCCGGGCTGACGTAGTAGACGATTTTTCTGATGAACAAAATTGACAAACTCTGAGTGGGAAAGACTAATTGCCAAGGGAGTTAAAGAATCAAGTACAACTCGGCAAGGTTTGGGCATTTGTGCCAATTGATTACTCAAAGTAAACAAAAATCTTTGCGAGTCTTCTAAATGGAGACGATTTTCCGATACGCTAAAAGCATCTAAAATGACTAAATTACCGGATTCAAGATAGTTATCCGCTAATAAACCTAAATTCTCCAGAGACTTTTGTATTTGCTGTTGGGGGACATCCATACCCAAGTAGAGTACTGATTCGTGCTGATGTAACCCCTCAATGGTAAATTGATATCCTAGGGTACTTTTACCCAATCCCGGTTCCCCTCTAACTAACCAGGTGGAATTAAAAAATAATTCCCCTTGAATTAGCCCCCCTAAAGCTTGAAAAGAAAGATTTTGCGGTACATTACCCAACGAAGGTAGAGAATTTTCTTGCACCCCAAGATACAAAATTTCAATGCCGTGGGGAGTAATTTCCAAACGGTGACGACCACCAATATAATCTGCAGCTCGCATTTTGAATACTTCCAAATAGCGATCGCGTCTTTTTCCGATCATTTCAGTAGACAGTACTATAGTGCCATCAGCTATAGTTTCCTCAACACCAAATCGGGAAAGACGGTACTGCTCATCCGCAGGAATATCAGAAATTAATAATCCTACTGCCCCGACTCGTTGTACCATTGTTGCCAATTGAAAGGTTTTTTCTCGTTGGGTGGCGCTATCAGCAACTTTATAGAGAAACACTGATAGAGAATCGAGTACAAAACGTTGGGGTTGGAAAGTTTCTACTGCTTCGACAATATTCTCTAGTTGTTCTTCTAAACGGATATCGGTTTGGGGAACAAAAATAATTCGTAATATTCCCTCTCGAACAAGATTTTCCAAATCCCAACCAAAACTGGCGGCAGTGCGATACAATCTATCTGGAGTTTCTTCAAAAGAAAATAGTAGCCCTTTTTGATTCTGGGATGCACCTGCAATCAGAAACTGTAAAGAAAAAGTTGTTTTACCGGTACCAGAAACCCCAGAAAGGATAATTGAACGTCCGAGGGGAATACCTCCTTTGAGAAGAGTATTTAAACCGGGAACACCTGTCTCTAAAAGCTGTTCTTCCCTTTCCAGATTTGTTACCTGCCGTCGTAGAGTCAATCGGGGACTAAGGATTCTAATACCTTTACTGCTAATGGTAAACGGAAACGGCTCCATTTGAGAATTTCGACCCCGGAGTTTATAAGTTTGGAAGAAGCGACTTTGTTCTCCCCCTTGTTTCGACGTTGAAAGGTAAAATATGCCATCAGCGATCGCAAATTCTGCCCTTTGAGTAATTTGATGGCTCGAGCACTCCGTCACTAAGAAGGTTGTACACCTCGAGCTTGTTAACCGCACGGAAAGATCGTAACAAAAACGTCGGAATTCCCCCACATTTTCCATCAAGTCATGAATGGCTTTGAAGGAGTCAATTATCAATAATTCCGCTTCATACTCATTCACCATACCCAAAATTTGTTCAGCCATTGCAGTTAAAGGCTGTTCGTGCAAAAAACCACCCAAATCCCGATAAATTACTCGCTCTCCAAAGGCTGCACCATCAAAGAAGTCAAAATACTGCATATATCGTACAACTTTGACACTAGGCTCGGAGAGAGTAGTTAAGTAAATTCCCTTAGCATCTGGTCGAGAGCGGATAAAATTAAACAGGATTTGTTGTGCCAAAATCGTCTTACCACTACCAGGTGAACCCGCTAGAATATTCAAGGAATAAACTGGAATACCCCCTCCTAAGACAGCATCTAAGTTGGTTACACCGGTGGACATGAGTTTCATGTTAGTGGTTAGTTGTTAGTTGTTAGTTGTTAGTTGCCCATGGAGTTAATTTTCTCCTTATCCCCTTCCTTCTCTCTTGAAAGACTAATTTCAAAGCAAACTAGTTTTATAGTAATTCTGATTATTATTCCTAGTGACAATAAGCATTCCTTGTTCTCTCAATTCTTCTAATTCTTTAGCTAAATCTTCAGTAGTTAGTCCCGTAAGAGAAACTAAATCTTGTAAATTAGTTTTACCGTTTTCTGATAAAGCTTCAATCACATAACGAGCTTTGTTTGGTAAATATTGCAACCTCTCAATTTTATCCCTAATAATGGGAATTCCCGTGAGAACTCCTGTTTGAGCATCTACTACCGTAGTAATCTGAATGCCATCATTATTAATCTCAAAGTAGCGGATTTCCTTACTATGCTCGGAGCCACGTACTTTCATAATATTAATGGCGCGTCCCATTCTTCCTGATAATTCTAGATAGCGTAGCAAAATAACATTATCTACGACAAAAGATACCCCATATTCACTTAATTGAAATGGTCCAAACATTTCCGGAATTTCGTTTGTAAGTAGAGTTGTCACCCCTTGCAACTTAAATTTATTTACTAGGGCATAAATGTAATCTTTGAAGCGTACCTTATCAGGGGTAGCAATTTCAATATCTTTGAGGGAATCGAGCATGACTCGTTTCGCGCCAATATTTTCAACAATTTCTTGTATCTTAGCTGCGTGAATATCCGGTTGAATTTCCACAGAAGAACTGTACAAATGTACCAAGAGTCCCTCTTCTTCCATAGCGACTAAATCCCAGCCAAAGGAATGAGCAATTCGTCGTAACTGTTGGGGATTTTCCTGAAACGTGACAATTACTCCTGGCTCTCCTTGGGCTACCCCAGCGGTAATAAAGTGCATTCCCAGTAGGGTTTTACCCGTTCCTGCACCTCCTGCAACCATGGTAGCAGAACCTCGGGGAAGTCCCCCTTCTAACATATTGTCTAGTTCTGCAACTCCTGTGGATACCTTCTGAGTGGTAAATTCTACTTCACCGGAGATTTCTAGGGATTTAATTCGGGGATATACTGTTAACCCAGTACCGCTAATATTAAAGGGGTGCAAGCCAGTAAAATAATTTTCTCCCCGCAGCTTGAGAACATCTATATACCGCTGATAATGCAATCCTTGGGGATGATTGTGTAAGCGAATAATACCATCGGCGATCGCAAAAATTGGTTCCCGTTCGATCTCGTCTTGAGTGTATTCCCCAATGAAAAAAGCAGTAACACCCCAAGTAGTTAATTGTACTGAGAGATCGTAACCAAATTTTCGCACCTCCACTGAGTCTTTTGCCATGTCGTGAATAGCTTTAAAACTATCAATGGCAACTAATGCCGGTTTATGCTCTTGAACATGCTTAACAATTACATTAATAGCATCTTCGAGTCCTTTTTCGCGGATGACCTCACCAATATCGAGATAAGTAACCGCTGTGTTGACTTTTTCCGAGTCAAAAAAATCAAACCTTTGCAGATAATGTAGTAATTTGACTGAAGGTTCAGATAGAGTAACTAAATATAGTGCTTTTCTTTCGGGAGTGGCATTACTATAAAGAATTTGTTGAGTAAAAATAGTCTTTCCCGCCCCTGGAGGTCCTGTGATAATATTGATAGATAATTCAGGAACACCACCATTGAGAATACCATCTAAACCAGGAATACTAGTTGGCAGCTTACCTAAAGGTTTGCGTCTGGGATCGATCATATAAGTCTTCTTCCTTCAATTTCCTTCAAAAGCTGTCGTACAAGAATATCCCCTGTCAACATCGCCAGAATATCAATTAAATTGGTAATTACTTCCTTAAGCGCTTCTCGCAAGACAGGTTTCTCTTCTTCTCCCAGACGTTGACGCAGAGTTTCAAAAGATACTCCAGAAGCAGTAGCCTCTAAATGTTCAATTAAAGGGTATTTTTCTGCCGTTAACACCAAAGCACGCTCCATAATTGCAGTCACCGTCACTCTTCCAAGAGTTGGAATAATTCGATTCCAAATAGTTTGCAGTAAATCTTCATAAATTTCTAAAACTTCCTCCTTGCGTGCGATTTTTTTAGCCCGATTTACTCGCTCTTGAACAACTTTTTCAGCATTCTCTGATTGTTGGCTTTTGTCCTCTGGTGCTGGATTTTGATTGGGATCGATCATATATTTTCCCTCTGGGTGCTTCGATTGACGGACACTCATGAGAATTTTTTTAGGAGAAAAATTCTCATGGGAAGCCTTGACAGCAGCCAAATAAATTTTGACATTACTTAAGGTCTGGCAACTCAGCAGCGTTACAAATAGTAAAATCCTTGGCACAATACTTTATTGCTTGAAATAACAACAGATTTTACTGTTATTAGCAGCATCACCCATAACTCGATCGCGAATTTTGTAATTTCTGTTTTTGTAAATTGTTGCGTTTCCTCTGAGACTCCAAATTCTAAGTCTACAACTGAGCGTGCGAATATACTAAGAAATTGTTACTGAAAAAGAAATTTTTATTTCAAACTTTATTTTATCCGCAACTTTTAGATTCAAAATTATTGTTTAACTTAGTCCTCGCGGGGTGCCCATCAAGGGTTCCCATAAGATTTTTTTTAGAAGAAAAAAAATCTTATGGGTGCTCGTCACCCCGTAAGCAGCAAAGCTTAAATACCCAGAATTAATTGTTCGCTCTCTACAATTGATAAAAGCCTGATGAATCATTGTATTGATATTTAGTAATATCTGGATGCTGATTCTCTTTAAATAATCGATGCCAATGAATAATTATATCATTATCTCGCTCTCTACTTTTTGATTGCAGACCAATTAAAGATTCGATATTACTGCTACTATAAGATGAATTCGATAAGGGCTGATTTTTTAAACCAGCAAGTATATGTACCAAGGTTAGCCACGCTTTTTTTACTCGAATAAATTCTTGTGGTGTACCTTTTTCATGACTGAATATTAGCAATTCATAATTATCTTTGTAAGCAACCATTTTTTCCCACTCATTCACTGTGATGCGGATAATTGGGCTGCTAAAAGTTCAAGTTTCACTTCTACTTTCAATTCCTCAGATTCTTTATTGCATCTTAAATCGAAACCACTATCATCAACAGCTAAGATAGTAAATTCTAAATATTCTTCGTACAAACGTCTTGCCCAATATTCACCGATTTGTCCGTACTTCTCAGCGTTTTCTCCATAACTAGTTTTCCTATGTAAAAGTTTGTTTCTACAATCTGAGCCAAACTTCTCTAAAGTATTCTTTAATTCTTCTGGAATATCATTATCAAAAAGTAAGTCGGCTTTTTTATTCAAAATTCCTTGTTGATTTGGAAATATTGCCTGCTCGCTATATAAGGATGCTTTTTTATGCTCTTTAAGAAAATTGATAAAACGACTTAGCCACTCAACTGTCTCTAACTCTGTAGTCTGTTCTATCTTAACTTGAAGTACGCAAACTTGTTTACAATTAGCTATATCTTGGATTAACGTCTTTAAAATCCATTCATCACAAGTATCCCAAAGAGAAGAAATCCAATTAGACAATTGTTGCTTTTCTGGTACATTTCTATCTAAAGCTTTAGCAAATTCCCAAATTTGGTTTCTTTTGTTTAAAATATCTTTTGGGAGATTTTTTTTGGTATTTATGGTATTAGGAATATAGCTAATTAGAAGATAAGTGGCTTCTCTTAAGTTTGGATGTTGTTGTTCGGTAATAATTCCACTAATCCTTTCTGATATATTTCTAATATTGTAGCTTCTTTCTAGTTGACAATTCATTTCTAGATATAGTAATTCTTTTTTCCAGTCTTCACCTAGAAGCAAGAGAACATCTTTTAAACCTTCTGGAATACCTTCATCTTTAACTAATTCTGTTTTTAACTTAAATTCTCCATATTGATTGGGCAATATAGCATACTTACTGTTCAAAAGTTCAGCTTGTTCAGCTTTAAACACAAAAGCTATAACTTGGTTTAACCAAACTAAGGTATCAGCTTCGCTTAAAGCAAGTCGCATGCATAAGTTTTCTAAATTTTCTTGCTCGTGAATATCTGCTAGTAATCTTGACAAGTCATAGCGTAACTCTTTTGGCCAACCGCTATCAGTTGTAATAATATCGTACCAATCTTTAACATCTTGTTTTTGTGGTAATTTATCGAGATGCAGTGCGATCGCAAGTTGCCAAAATGGTAAAATATTTTTTGAAGAATAAGGAATTAAAGCATTATTCAATTCGATTTTTTGATTATCCTTAGTAAATACAATTGGTGTCGCGATATTCTGAAGCGTAAGTCATTATTTTTCCCTTTAGTAAATGCGTTACCAGTAGTTCTTTAAAGAATATTAGGTAGTCCTAGATTTAGTATTCCCAGAACTTTAAAGCAAATAACAAATCACCCAGAAAAAAGTTAATATGTTTACAGCAGAATATATCCCTATAGGAATTTTCTTTCTTCAGACACTTCTGTGCCCAGTAAGGCTTTTTCTCCTAATTTTCCCTTGTATCAGAATTACCCAACACATAAATAAAAAAACTCCGCGCTCCTCTGCGCTTTTCTCAGCGCTCCTCTGCGTTAAAAAAACATAATTCCCTCTCCCCTACCTCCTCAAAACCACATAAACACCTCCAAAACTCCCCGCTTTCTCCTCATCTCCAAAAACATCAACATCCAACTCAATCCGACTCTTCGACTTCCTCTCCAACATCTTAATAAACCTCTCCCAAACCTCCACCGCAGGAAACCGACAAACAGCCATAAAATCCCCATCAATCGGCTGAAGATATTCCATCGAATTACGCTGAATCACAATCCTTGATTCTATTGATAAAGCTTGCAAATTCACATGAACTAAAGTCCATCCTGCAAGAATAGCTAAAGCCGAAACACTACCACCAAAAACAGTCGAACGATGATTGATATTTGGCATCAAAGGTGCTTGTAGAGTCACACCATTTTCATAAACTTGCCTAACTTTGATCTCCATAGATTTCGATAGCGGAATATGTTGATGCAGATAATTTTCAACTTCTACAATGGTGGGAAACATGATTTAAATTAATTTAGTTTTATCAAAGTAATTATCATTGTAATTCTTAGAGATTAACTAGAAATTTTATAGAAATATTTTGATCGAGACATGCTTAATTTATCTTCCATAGACAGACTTTGTAACTATAGCTCCAGTCTTAGCTGTCCGAAAATTAATCTTATCTTAAGCTAACTTTGTTATTGTCAATCAAGCTTCTATATAATAAGTAGCTGAGAATACAGTAAAATGTACATATTTATTAATTAAAATTCATGTTCAATTACACGAATAAACTAATTCAAGGCTGGAAAGAACAAGTAACTCCTCGGTTATCCCCCTTACTCTCATTAATTTGGGTGGGAAGTTTTACGATCGCAGCTTTTTTGATTTGGATATTTTTGCAAATTGCAGATAAAGTCGTTGCAGAAGAAACTGCAACGTTTGATACAGAAATTTTGCAAAGTATTTACTCTATACATACCCCTCTATTAAATAAAATAATGGCTGGGATCACATACCTTGGTAATGGTTCAATACTAATTGATCTCAGTTGTTTTGTCGGAATAATTTTATTAACTCAAAGAAGATTTATAAATGCTTTTACATTAGTTATCGTCGCCTCTGGTGGTATCGGTTTAAACCTATGGCTAAAAACATTATATGGAAGAGTACGTCCAGCTTTGTGGGAAAGGATTGTAGAGGCAAATTCATTTAGTTTTCCTAGCGGACATGCCATGGTATCATTAGTCATTTATGGCTTTATCGGTTATTTGCTAATAGTCAAATTCCCTTCTTGGAGTGGTATAATTTTATTATTTACAACCTTATTAATTGTCGCAATTGGCTTCAGTCGTCTGTATTTAGGAGTTCATTGGCCTACAGATGTAATTGCTGGATATGCAGCCGGGTTAGTATGGTTAATTAGCTGCATTACTAGCACTGAGATTTTACAGCTTTTGTTTTCTAGAGATAATCAACAAGCTATTAGCGATTAATTAACAATTTATTTTATTTATTTGACTTTTGACCGGAAAATAAACTGGATACAAGCCACCGGATTTATCCGTGGAGAAAAACAAACATTTCTGTCATTGTTTCAAGCCCCTCGATTTATCCATGGGGTAATAATTCTAAATTCTTCATTCTAAATTCTAAATTCACCTTGACTTCCGCGAAGCGGTTAAGCAAAACACTAAATCCTCTTTTTCTCAAATGAATTAGAAAAGGAGGATTTTTATTTTAGGAATGGCCGCAATTGTCACAAATAACGGATGGTGCGTGACACCACAACCCTGATTACTGGGTTAACAATTTAATTAAGTGTCACTTGCCCCTACAAAAAAATATACCAGTCCTATATTTGTGTCAAAAATTTAATTAATTTGTATCATCAATTTACTAATTCAATTTTTTTAAATGATTAATTAAACTATCTGCAATCGCTTATATCATATAAAAGCACTATTTAAGAAGCTATATATAAAAATTATTTTATGATATTTTTACTGATAAATTGAAAAAAAATATAGATAATTATTACAATACAAACCTATTACTTGGACAATATAAAAGAAAAAATCAATATATTTTGAGTAAACCGAAGTATTTCCCGTCACTAAATAATATAAGTTACATTAAAATCAATTGTATCCCTTATATCAAAACCAGCGAGTGCATGGTAAATTCTTCAAATCCATTGTCTGCGCTTTCCGCCATACATAATGCATTTGCACTATCTACACCCAGAACATCTTAAGGAATTAGTCAATAGTAGTGGCATTGATTTACACCTGGCGAAGCTTAATTTTAGGTCTCTTGAAGACAAAACTGCTTACGATTATCTATTTATTTCCTCACTCATTCCCCGTACAAATACTGGAATAGTCAAAAGTGCGTGGTTGCAACGTTATGCTCATGTTAACCCTGGTGGTTGGTGGTGTTCGGGGGTTGATGTGCTGAATAATTGGCACATGATGGAGTGGGGATGTTTCAAACCAAACCAACCTCGTATAAATGAAAAAGGTAAGCCCATCAAATACGAACATCCTCCTTGTACGCCAACGCGGATATTTTGTCTGCGGGTACCGCTACAGCTATGGCAACAAGTAGCCAAGCGTTACAATGTGAAGCTACCGGAGAATATTACGATTGCTGAAGATGGTGGTGCTGTAGGCTTTTGGAAATGGGTAATGGAACATAACATACCCATAATCATCTGCGAAGGTGTTAAGAAAGCAGCCGCGTTACTTACAGAAGGATATGCAGCCATCGGCATTCCTGGAATTACTAGCGGTTATCGAGTTGTTAAAGATAAATTTGGTAAAGTTATCCGTCGTCAGTTGATTGCCGATTTAGCTGCTTTTAGTGTTACTAAACGTACTATTTATATTTGTTTTGATTTTGAAACTGAAGTTAAGAAAATAAACGCAGTTAATAACGCTATCTCTCAACTTGGTTTATTATTTCAAGAAAAAAATTGCCCAGTTCAAGTAATCGAACTTCCGGGGATGGAAAAAGGAGTTGATGAGTTTATTGTCGCTAAGGGTGAGGATGCTTTCGAGAAAGTTTATCATCAAAGTCTTGATTTAGAAATTTACCTTGCTCATAGTAAACCCCATACTAATTTAACGATTCCACCTGCACTTACTATCAACCGTCGCTATTTGGGTGAGATAACTTTTCCGACTTCAGGATTAGTTGGTGTATGCTCAGCAAAAGGAACTGGAAAAACTACCGCATTGCAAGGTGTTGTCAAACGGGCATTAGATAGAAATCAACCAGTTTTATTAATTACTCATAGAATCCAATTAGGGCGATTTTTATGTGAAAAAGTAGGAATTAAATGGGGTATAGGCAATAAAGAATGGGGAATTCCAGATACGTCTTCAAATTCTTCGATAGGATTATGTATTGATTCAATTTGGAAACTCAACCCAACAGAATGGCAAGGGGCGATAGTTATTTTAGATGAAGTCGAACAATCTTTATGGCACCTGCTACATAGTAAGACTTGTAAAGATAAACGAGTCAAGATTTTAAAGTTATTCCAACAGCTAATTTCTACCGTTTTAACTACCGGAGGATTAGTGATTACTCAAGATGCCGATTTATCAGATGTTTCTTTAGAATACCTCCAAACATTAGCAGGGATAGAATTAACGCCTTGGGTTGTTTTAAATCAGTGGAAACCTGAAGAAGCTTGGGATGTAACTTTTTATGATTCACCAAATCCTACACCGTTAATTCAACAGCTAGAATTAGATTTACTTGCCGGAAGAAAATGTTATATTACCACCGATAGTCGTTCTGGACGTTACAGTAGTGAAACAATCGAAAGTTATTTAAAAGAACGTTTAGATAAGTTACGACATTTATATCCCAAAACTTTAATAGTTAGCAGTCATACTACTAATACACCAGGTCATGAAGCGGTTGATTTTGCAGCATCTATTAATCAAAAAATACCTGAATATGATGCTGTTTTTGTGACTCCCAGTCTCGGTACGGGAATTAGTATTGATGTCCAGCATTTTGACAGAGTTTACGGAATTTTTCAAGGAGTCATTCCAGATTCGGAAGCAAGACAAGCATTAGCAAGGGTACGGGATAATGTGCCACGTGTTGTGTGGTGTGCCAAGCGAGGAATTGGTTTAATTGGTAGCGGCAGTACAAATTATCGTTCTCTGTCTTTCTGGTACCAGGAAAATCAAAGAGAAAACTTGGCTTTGTTAAGTCCACTCCATAAAATAGATGTTGATTTACCATTAGTTTACGATCCCATTCATTTACGAACTTGGGCAAAATTATCGGCAAGGGTAAATGCTTCAATTAACTTATACCGTCAATCGATGAAGGAAGGATTGACGGCTGAAGGGCATAATTTATGGGTGCGTACTAATGACATTCAGAAGAATATTATTAGAGATTTACGCCATGCATTTTTAGCTACCGATAAAGAAGATTTAGCGACTCGTAGAAGGTTGATTTTGGAAATTGTTAAAGTTAGGAAAGAGTGGGAAAAAAGTAGGCAGAAATCTCAAGAGATTAATCATAATATCAAGAAAATCAAGCAACAACATCAATTAGCCATAGCAACTGCTGTAAGTAATGCTCCAAATATGGATTACCTAGAATACGAACAGTTATTAAGTAAGCATTCTCTTACAAATAATGAACGCCACAAAATCAATAAATACTTTCTCAGAAAAAGATATGGTGTAGAAGTGACTCCTCAACTAAAATTGCAGGATGATAAAGGCTACTATTATCAATTGCGAACTCATTATTATTTAACTCATTCCAGCGACTACTTCCACATACGAGATAAACAAGAATGGAATAAAAAAAAATCGTACAATGATAGCAAAAATTTATT
>ERZ1740059.1467-NODE-1467-length-11846-cov-3.344330_pt1 | contig 11846 bp, 10 predicted proteins | sample MGYA00581744_ERZ1740059 | MGnify/ENA primary metagenome ERZ1740059 (study PRJEB43018, sample SAMN04849738) | marine metagenome | isolation source: floating plastic debris | place: Pacific Ocean | collected 2008-08-28 | study: EMG produced TPA metagenomics... | reverse complement strand
GCTTTTTCCATTGAGGTGCCTTTCAAATTGGGCAAGCCTTGACGAGAAAATGCCATCAAAGTAGATTCATTGTTCTTCGCTTTTTCGATCGCAACTTTGTATGCCGCAGAAACTTCGTTACCATCTGCAGGACGATATACCGTTAGATTGGGAACCGCTCGTAAGGAAGCTATAGTTTCGATGGGCTGGTGTGTAGGACCATCTTCACCCTGTCCGATGGAGTCGTGAGTCATGACCCAAATCGCGCCTACTTCAGAAAGAGCAGATAAGCGAATAGCCGCGCGCATATAATCGGTAAAGATTAGGAAAGTTGCACCATAAGGAATTAAACCAGAACGGTGTAAAGATATGCCGTTACAGATTGCTCCCATAGCGTGTTCGCGAACGCCAAAGTGTACGTTGCGGTTTTGGTATGCGCCTTTTTGGAAATCACCAAATCCTTTAAGTTCAGTTAGATTGGAGTGGGTCAAATCCGCAGAACCACCAATCAATTCGGGAAGTACAGGAGCTAATTTATTAAGACAGCCTTCAGAATATTTACGGGTTGCCAAAGCCTTGTCTTCGGGAGTAAAAGTAGGCAATACATCAGCCCAACCATCGGGTAGTTTACCACTTATATAGCGTTCAAATTCTGCCCCTTCATCAGCATACTTAGCTTTGTAGTCAGCTAGAACTTTATTCCAAGCTTCTTCGTCGCTAGCACCCCGTTCAACTGCTTTACGCATGTGGTTAAGAGCTTCCTCGGGATCTTCAAAAGCTCCGTAGTTCCAGCCCAAGTTTTCGCGGGTTAGTTTAATTTCATCCGCACCAAGAGCAGAACCGTGAATACCAGCGGTATCTTGCTTGTTGGGCGCACCGTAACCAATGGTAGTTGTTACCTTGATCATTGTAGGCTTGTCTGTAACAGATTTTGCTTCTTCAATGGCTTTAGCGATCGCTTCTAAATCTGTGTTACCGTCTTTTACATGAACTACATGCCAGCCATAGGACTCAAAACGCTTAGAAACGTCTTCTGTAAAAGCTACATCTGTCGAGCCGTCAATAGAAATATGGTTGTCGTCATAAAGAGCGATTAATTTACCTAATCCCTGGTGTCCTGCAAAAGAAGCAGCCTCACCTGAAATACCCTCCATGTTGCAGCCGTCACCAAGAATTACATAGGTGTAGTGGTCTACTAAAGTAGCGTCACTCTTGTTGAATTTGGCTGCTAAATGAGCTTCAGCCAAAGCCAAACCTACACCGTTAGCGATACCTTGACCAAGAGGCCCTGTAGTTACTTCAATCCCTTTGGTGACGAAATTTTCAGGGTGTCCTGCGGTAGTCGAACCCCACTGACGAAATTGCTTAATATCTTCAATTGACACGCTGTCAAAACCAGCAAGATACATCAAAGCATATTGCAACATTGAGCCATGACCAGCAGAAAGCACAAAGCGATCGCGATTAAACCAATTTGGGTTTTTGGGATTAAACTTCATGAACTGATCCCACAGCACAAAAGCCATTGGAGCAGCTCCCATAGGTAGCCCTGGGTGTCCAGATTTAGCTTTTTCTATTGCTTCTATTGCTAAAAAACGAATTGAATTTATACAAAGTTCTTCAACTGATTTGCTTGATTGGGAGGCAACTACCATATTCGTTATATAAATAAACTACGATAAAACAAAATTTGAACGAGCTTCGGCACACCTAGAAGGAGCAGTAAGTTTTTCTAGACCAAATATTCAAAAAGCCGTCTTATTTCTCATCTTCTCATCCTCAATGTGGCTCTAGCAAGTTCGGTTATTTTTGATGGGGCAAACAACTTTTTATCATCCTATTATGAGTATGTGTTATCGATCAAATAAGTGAGTGATGCTAGTAGTGTTTGCTTTTTTCTCTTAAGTCAAAAGCGTTTTGTAAACTGGCTATATTTATTAGCTGTACTTTTTAAAGGCTAGAGTAACATTATGACCGCCAAAACCAAAAGAATTGGATAAAGCTACGTTCACTTGATGGTCGCGACTTTGATTGGCAATGTAATCTAGATCGCATTCGTCATCAGGATCGACTAAGTTGATTGTAGGTGGGACTTTATTATTTTGAATTGCCATCACCGTGGCAACAGCCTCAATCCCTCCTGAGCCACCTAATAAGTGACCAGTCATTGATTTAGTAGAGCTAACCACAACTTCTTTTGCTCTTTCACCCAAAGCTTTCTTGATTGCCTTGGTTTCATTAGAGTCATTTGCTTGAGTACTAGTACCATGAGCATTGATGTAATCAACTTGCCCTGGACTAATATCACCATCTTTTAAAGCTAATTCAATTGCTTTGGCTGCACCCTGACCGCCAGGGACAGGAGAGGTCATATGAAAAGCGTCACAGGTCATGCCATAACCCACTATCTCGGCATAAATTTTGGCTCCGCGGGCTAAAGCAAGGTCTAATTCTTCTAAAAACAAAATTCCCGAACCTTCTCCCATAACAAATCCATCGCGATCGCGATCAAATGGTCTGCTAGCATGAGTTGGGTCATCATTACGAGTAGAAAGAGCTTTTGCCGAACAAAAACCTGCAAAAGAAAGGGGTGTAACTGCTGCTTCTGCACCACCACAAATCATGGCATCTGCATAGCCTCCTTGAACAAGACGAAAAGCATCTCCAATAGCGTGAGAACCTGCGGCACAAGCTGTTACGGTACAGGAATTTGGTCCTTTTGCTCCAGTATGGATTGCAGTTAGACCTGCTGCCATATTGGCAATCATCATGGGTATGGTAAAGGGGCTAACTTTTCGAGGCCCTTTAGTCAAAAGATTTTCATTTTGGTCTTCCATAACCTTTAGACCGCCCACCCCTGTACCAATCAAAACTCCTACTCGGTCGGCATTGAGGTCGTCAATGGTGAAGCTGGCATCAGCAATTGCCTGTTTGCTGGCGCACACACCAAATTGGGCAAAGCGATCCATTCGTTTTGCATCTTTTTTGTCTAGATATTGATGAGGATCGAAGTTTTTTACCTCGGCAGCAATGTGACAGGCGTGTTTTGAAGCATCAAATAGAGTCTCCGAGCCGTCCCCATTACGCCCTTGTAGTAGCCCATCCCAATATTCCGTGAGATTATTACCAATGGGGGTAATTGCACCTAAGCCTGTGATTACGACCCGTTTGTTTTGCCTATTTGTCATATTCGCTCTTCTTACATTCTTATCTGCCAATATCTTTTTGAGGCTGCTGTTGGAGTGCAGACATAGATTCTCTTACAAAAATAAAAGTTAAACTGTTTTTTCTGTAAGACAAGTTGCCAAGTGCAATTGTAAATAACCAGTTTAGGGGCGTTATTTAGCAGCCATCATCTACTCAAATAAAATTAATAACTATTAAATTAAGTTACGCAGTTGCACCTTTTTCTGCGCTTATATGATCGACTGCTTTGCCTACTGTATCTATTTGTTCGGCAGCTTCATCGGGAATTTCAATATCAAATTCTTCTTCTAGAGCCATAACTAATTCTACTGTGTCTAAAGAATCAGCTCCCAAATCATTGGCGAAGCTTGCTTCTGCTGTAACCTGATCTGCTTCTACTTCTAGCTGATCGACGACAATACTTTTTACTTTTTCAAAAATTTCTTGATTCATTTTTTTTTCCACTAAATTGCCCGATCTAAATACAATAAACTGACGTTTAAAACTAATTGACGGGATCGTTTTCCATTTAATGCTGGCTTAATTTAAAAAGCGGCAACTTTTATCTTATCTGAAAGGGGGACACTTCGTGATTACTTATCCGTGATTGCTAATTGCTGATTAGATCATAAATAGACGGAAATATATCTCGGTAAAGATTATTTTTCCGTCTACATGGTTTTAGAGCAGTTTCTGTGCTGCTCAATAAATTATTTTTTTGGGCTAAGTTATCTATTAACCTTTGGGCGTTTTTGCTTTGCTAGCCATATCTTTAAACTTGTTTAAGCTAGGTCCAGGACGACGACGATATTTAGTAACCGTTGGCATGAGATTATCTGTCGCGAAAGTTTGTTCTGCCTGAGCACCGTTACTCTTTGCAGTTGTTGTACTGTTGTTATACATTGCAGCAACCCAAAATGGAGGCTCAAAAGATGATGCACCAGCATCTTGGGGTGACGGTTTGGCTTTAGCTTCGGGTGCTTTTTGAGACTTTTCAGCGTCTTTTTTACTAGATTTTGCCTGGGGCTTGGCTTCAGTATTGACAGCAGATTGCAGTTTATCTTGAGCTGCATCAGCAGCCTGTTTAGTAGTTTCAACTGCTAGCTCTACGAGTTCAGATTCGAGTACTTTATCTGAATGGATTAGAACCACACAATCTGCTTTTTTGGCAGTTTTTACCGCTGCTTGCACAGGCTGGGATTCTTGAATTTCATCTAATTCTAAATAGTATTTACTTTCAGAATTAAAAATTTTTTTGAGCATTTGCATAGCTTAATTTGACTCCTGGAAGTGATATTAAGGGAACTGAAAAATATGATAATAAGTATTGGTAGTCTCTCTTTAAACAAACAAAATAGTTTGTCAGAAAGTAAGGGATTCAATTCTCTAGAGCAACCAGATCTTAGTTAAAGCTTAAATTTAGAAATTTTGAATCAAAACTTTCTATCTCTGGTTCTACCGAGGTATTGAGGCACAGAGAAAACAATAAATTAAAAGTTTTTAGCTATCCTTATCAAGCCAGAAAACTATACTCATCGCAATGATACTTTACAAAAATTAATTCATACAAGAGTGAAATTTAATTTTTCAAAAGCTAAAAGTATTGCAAGGTAATGGATACAAGAAAAAATTTTTCTCCTGAAGAATTATCATAATTCTACAATGACGGGTGCGTGGTCGCTGGGTTTTTCTAATTTTCTGGGTTCTACATCAATCCAACATTTAACTGCCTGTTGATATAGATCGTTGGTCAAATAATGATGATCTATACGCCAGCCGCGATTGCGAGTAAAACCTCCAGCACGATAATCCCACCAGCTAAAATGACCTTCTTCGGTAGTGAATTTGCGAAAAGCGTCTTGGAAGCCCAATTCCAATACCTTGTTTAAAGCTTGTCTTTCGGTAGGAGAAGACATGATGTGCTTGTCTCTAGCTTTGTTTGTGTAGATATCTTTGTCTTCTAGAGCAATATTAAAATCTCCACAAACAGAAATATTTGATTGTTCTGTCTGAAGCTTTTGGAGATACTGATGCAACAGTGCCAGCCAATTTAATTTATATTCATATTTGTCGCTGCCCAAAGCCGAACCATTGGGAACATAAAGATTGACAATTCTGACATTATCAATAACACCGCTAATGACTCGCTTTTGCTGGTCAAAATCTTCGGCTCTATCACAGACTATTGGACTAAAGCCATAAATAACCTCTTTTAAAGGTTTTAAGCTAAATATAGCAACACCGTTATAAGACTTTTGCCCAGATATATACAGGTTATAACCTAAATCTTCAAAAGGCGATCGCGGAAATTGATGATCTTGAACTTTAGTTTCTTGCAAACAAAGCACTTCTACCTGATGTTGTTGTAGCCAATCAATTACAATTTGCTGACGACTCCGAATTGAATTAACGTTCCAAGTAGCTACTCTCAATACTTTAAATCCTAACTATATTTTATTTTTAATCAAATATTAATTATGATGCATTGATGTTCCTGTATTGATTTCCTTCTTACCCATATTGCTTATGAAGCCCGAATCAAGCCTCAAGGTATTTGTTTATGGAACTCTCAAACCAGGAGAAGCGAATTTTGCTGCTTATTGTGATGGCTATGTTGAATCCCAACAAATAGCCTATGCCAAGGGAATATTATATGACTTGCCTTTATGCGATCCTGCAATGACAGAGGGAGAATAAAAAATTCAAGTAGTATTATTGACCTTTAAAAATCCTGGGGTTCTGAATAATTTAGACAGACTAGAAGGCTATCAGCCAAAACAACCCGATAGTTTGAATGAATACTATCGTCGTTTGGTTTTAGTTTATAGCTCAAACAACCAGCCGATAGATCGAGCCTGGGCTTATTTTATGACTTTAGAAAAGGTAAGGCAATATCAGGGTATTTTGGTTGAATCAAATTGCTGGAAAGGCGGGTAATTAATGATTGCTGAGATTAGGAGACAAATTGAATATTTGGGACAAGGGGATCTTTGACAATGCCAAAACCTGCATAACTCCATCTTTCCATTAGGCTTTTAAGTTGAGTCGGAGATGCAGTTTCAACGGTAAGGCGATCGCTATATTCCTTTCCGTGGGTGTTAATATAACTTAGAGCGTCATAGTCTTGCTGGAACACCAATAGATAGCTAGCTTCAATTCCGCTTTGTTCTGGTAAACGCGCCACCAAATACTTGCCGTCTTTTCTTGAACGAATTACATAATTAACCTGTAGTAACATTATCTATTTTACTCCTGCTATTTCTCACTAAATCCCCTTCTTCCCTACTCTTTACTTAAGATCTTCCAATTTAATTCTAGGATCGACTGTCTTTAAGAGTAAATCTGCTAATAGATTTCCTACGATTAACATGGTTGCCCCCATCATTAGACTAGCCATGACTAAATACTTGTCTTGAGCAGTTACAGCCTGAAGAGTTAGAGTACCTAACCCTGGCCAATTAAAGAAAAATTCAGCAATAAAAGAGCCGCCTAGCAGACTAGCAAATTCAAAGCCCAAAAGAGTTATTAAAGGGTTGATCGCATTTCTTAGAGCATGGACATAAATAACCTTATTTTCTGGTAAACCTTTAGCTCTAGCTGTCTGAATATAGTCCTGGCGTAGAACATCTAGCAATTGACCCCTGGTTAGGCGTTGTAGCCCTGCAAAACTAGTAATGCTAAGGGCGATGGTGGGCAACACCATATGCCAGCTAATATCTAGTATTTTGCCCAATACAGATAGTTCATCATGGTTGATACTAGTCATGCCCCCTACAGGAAAAATTGGCGACAATAATTGAGCAATAATCAAGAATATCAGTGCTGTAATAAAGCTAGGAAAGCCTTGACCAAAGTAACTTAGTACTCTTAATACTTTATCAACAGCCGTATTTTGTTTAACTGCGCTTAACATTCCCAAGGGAATAGCGATCGCCCATGTCAAAATAAAAGAAGATAGTGCTAAAAGAAGAGTTGCAGGAATGCGTTCTACTAGTAATGAAGATACAGAACGAAAATAGACAAAGCTTTCGCCAAAATCAAACCTGGTGACAATACGCCATAACCAGCGAAAATATTGAATTATTGGCGGCTTATCCAGACCAAACTGCTGGGTTAATTCTGCAATCCTTTCAGGGGTTATTTGAGGATTTTCCTTGAGAGTATCTAAATAATCTCCAGGGGCTAATTCCACTATAAAAAAGCACAGCGCAGATGCCAAAACTAGAGTTAAAGCACCCTGAGAAAGCCTTTTAATTATGTAGAGAGTAGTTTCACTACTCAAACTATTTTGTAAGACAGACAAGAGAGATTTTGCAGCAACATGAGTACTTTGAGCCATATTTTTAAGGATGAGGAATAAGGGATAAAGGATAAGGAACTCTAGTCTCCTAATCTCCTAGTCATCTAGTCCCGATCAACGTCGAAGTAGCAATTATGCGACATAAGCAGCCAACAAAAATAAGCTGTCTACCAAAATTGTGCTTAACACTGCTCCAGCGAATGCCCACCAGTGTAACTCGGTTTTCTTTAAAGACCACATACTGACCGCTAATAAAATATTAACCAGCACAACCGCCCAACTAATTCCCCAGGGAGTTTGTACCTGAGCCAATGCCGATTTGAGAATCGGTGCAGCCAGGGCAGGATCGACATCTACTGTCATTAGCTTGCGCCAATAAGGAATCACATCGGCAATATAAAAATAGAGGTCGGTAATAGCTGTACCCAAAAGAGAACCCAAATAAAAGAAATTTCCCACTTTTCCCCATCCTCGCCAAACACCCCAGAGAGCAAAAGGTAGACCAATAGCCTCAATAGGCATATGAATTAGGGGTTCTGCCCTTAGCCAGCCCCAATAAATAGAACCAGCTAACCAGCTCCAGCTAAAGCCTAAAATAAGATCTCCCCATAAGCTAGTTTGGGGACGACGGTAAAGAAACCAGCCCAATCCTACCCAAAATAAGCTCAAGACCAAGCTAACTACAGGAAAAAGGCGGACTATAGGAGCTTGAAAGAATACTGGTACTGATACAAGAAAAGAGGCGGCTAAAAATACTCGCCATGCTTTGCCATTTTGGTTTTGGTCTATGGGTAAGCCAAGGACATTAGATTGAGATGAGGAGGAACAGTTAGGACTAGATGTGGTCACAAGTAGATATAAAAAAAATATGGTGATCTGTGCAGGTAGGGGAGGTTCATCAACATGGCGACTGTAAGTTTGCTTTTAAATTAAAGCAGGTTGCTTCGCCGTCAATTTAGAAAAAAAAACTTTTTTCGGTATTTTGATGACCTAGTTTTCTAATTTTCGTTACTTATCTTTACCTACGATTAAAATACCACAGTTTTTTATTTGAGTGATTGTCCTCGAAGATAGATTTAGTACTAATAATTTTATAGATAAAATGTTAATATTGGTGTCGAAAAACTGGAGAGGAGAGCAATCTTAGTTGGCGCAATAAAGTTTGTCTTGTCCTATCTTGGTTTTCAACATTGTGTAAAATACGTTACTAATAGGAAACAAGAATAATGTCGATTTATGTTGGTAATCTCAACTATGAGGTTACACCAGAAGACTTACAGGAAGTCTTTGGAGAATACGGAAATGTTAAGCGCGTCCACCTCCCTACAGACCGCGAGACAGGTCGCAAACGTGGTTTTGGCTTTGTGGAAATGAATACAGATGAAGAAGAAACAGAAGCAATTAACACCCTAGATGGGGCAGAATGGATGGGACGTACTATCCGAGTAAATAAAGCCAGACCAAGAGAATCTAGTAATTCTGATGGTGGTACTCGCAGATTTGCGAATAACTAAATCTGTTTTGTTTGTTTGGAGGGTAAGGGAAAGATATTTTTCCTTATCTAAAGATTCATCACCAGCAACGTAATACGATTAATCGTCTTAAGTATGTTTTAAGGTTTCGATGGGGGTGTGTCATCATTTAGGTATAAGAATGCTGTCTTCTGGATGATGATGCACTTTATCATAGTTTAAAAGATTAAAGCTTAATTTAAACTACCGCGATCGTCTTTATGATACCCAACACCAAGCATTCTATCTGTGCGATCTCAATTCGTCGTCATTTAGGCACCCTTATGCTGGCACTCACGATGATTGTGCTTGGTATTTTTTTTGTATTTCGTCTTCCGGTAGACCTATTGCCACCGATTACCTATCCTCGTATTGGGGTGGCGGTAACTATTCCTGGTGCATCGCCTCAAGTAGTACTAGAAGAAGTCACTAAGCCTTTAGAACAAGCTTTAAATGCGACAGAAGGATTGGAGCAAATATTTTCCGAAACTAGAGAAGGCAGAGCGCGCTTAAATCTTTATTTTCGCCCAGGAGATAATATTGACCGCGCTTTATCTGATGCGACGGCTATTTTTAATCGCAATCGAGATAGTCTTCCCGACCTAGTAAGCAACGGTAGCATCTTCAAGTTTGAGCCTTCCCAGCAGCCAATTTATGAGTTTGCTATTGAATCGGCTTCTTTGGATGACTTGGCTTTGAGAATTTTTGCAGAGGAAGAATTAGCCCGTGAATTGAATATTATTCCTGGGGTAGCATCGGTAGATGTGGCAGGAGGGGTTACAGAAGAGATTGGTATAAATGTCGATCTATCAAGATTGCAGGCTGTGGGGTTGGGGTTTAATGCCATTACGAATCGCCTAAGAGAAGGCAATCGCGATCTGGCGGGAGGTAGACTTAGAGGAGAAGCTGGAGATCCATTGGTTAGAACTGTCGGACAGTGGCGAAATATCGAGCAAATCCGCAATATAAGTCTTAATTTGCCCAATCAGGGATCGATCGACCTCGAAGATGTAGCCCAAATCGATGATGGCATAGCCGAACAAACTTTATTTGTAACTCTTAATGGCGAACCCGCCGTCAAACTTAGCGTACAAAAACAACCAGACGCTAACAGCATTGAAGTTATTAACAAAATAAAGACTAAGATTGCTAGTTTGCGAAAATCGAATCTCATTTCTGAAGATATAGAGCTAGTAACAACCAAAGATGAATCCAAGTTTATCAGTAGTTCGATCGCTAATGTAGTCAGTGCGGGTGCAATGGGAACTCTCTTAGCGGCGATCGCAGTTTTTTTATTTTTGGGTTCGTTACGTCAAACTTTCATTATCGTCATTGCCATTCCTCTAGCTACCTTGATGGCAATTATTTTAATGAAATTGTTTGGTCTTTCGATTAATATTTTTAGTCTGGGTGGATTGGCTTTAGGTGTGGGTATTGTGGTGGACAACTCCATTGTGATGCTGGAAAATATTGCTGAAAGACATAACCAAATTGATAGTAGAGGCGATTCTTGCAGGAGCGAATCTCCAAAGGACTCGTTTTATGGAGAGCGTTATCCTTTAGGGTACATGGCGCAATTCACCCCTACGGCGATTGATAATGCGATTTTGGCTAGTGCAGAGGTAGAATCTGCTTTAATTGCTTCGACTGCACCTAACTTAGTCTCCGTATTACCTTTTCAGATAATCGGTGGCTCGTTTTCCCTTTAGTTTCGATAATTGATTCTAACCGTTAGTTTTGCGATCGCAGCATCTTTGATTATCGCTTTGACTGTAGTCCCCATGTTAGCTTCTAGGCTGTTGAGTATTCCTCAAACTAGCAAGGTGGAAAAGTTGGCTTTTTTAGTCTGGTTTAACCGTCAATTCAGCAAAATCAATAATCTATACGGGCGCATTTTAGGGAAGGTAATTGGTTATCGCTTAATAATTATTGCTTTGGCATTGGCAATCTTAGGCGGAAGCAGCTATCAAATTTGGCAAAATTTACCCCAAGAAATATTACCCTCCCTCAATACAGGACAAGCGCAGCTTTTTGCTCGTTTTCCTTCAGGGACAGATTTGTCAGACAATCGTTTTGTAATGCAAGCCGCAGAAGAGGTTTTTTTACGTCAACCAGAAACCCAGTATGTCTTCACCTCTGCGGGAGGCTTTCTGTTTGGTAGCACCACTATTGATAATCTATTGCGTAGCTCTAGCACCATAACTTTAAATCCTGATGGTGATATTGATGCTTATGTTGAGCGAGTCAATCAAGAATTTGATCGCTTTAATTTAGTTGACACTCGCCTGCGTCTTTTTCCCAGTCGCATTAGAGGCTTAAATCTAAATAATGCTCCTGTGGGTTCGGATGTAGACTTGGTTTTGCAAAGCGAAAATTTAGCGTTACTAGAAAAAACAGGGGAAGAATTACTCAAAGTATTAGATGAAAAGGCTACGTTGGCTAGATATCGTGGAGACGCTGACAGCAAACAGCCAGAAATACAGATTCAACCCAACTATTCTCGTATTACAGATTCGGGCTATAGCGTGACTGAACTAGGTACAACGGTACAAACTGCGATTAATGGTGCGATCGCATCTCAACTTCAACGAGAACAACGTCTAATAGATATTAGAGTAAGGTTAGACCAAAGATATCGTCAATCTATTCCGCAGTTGCAACAGCTACCTTTATTAACCAGCAACAATAGTTCCATCAAACTAAGCGATGTAGCCAGTATCAACTTAGGGGAAGCACCAGGAGAAATTCAACGCATCAATCAGCGTAATGTATTTATTATTGCAGGAAACTTATCGGAGAAAGCAAGCTTTAATGAGGCAATGGAAGAGTTGGAATCAATTCTAGCCGATGCTAACTTGCCAGAAGGAATA
>ERZ1740059.1466-NODE-1466-length-11853-cov-5.269113_pt1 | contig 11853 bp, 13 predicted proteins | sample MGYA00581744_ERZ1740059 | MGnify/ENA primary metagenome ERZ1740059 (study PRJEB43018, sample SAMN04849738) | marine metagenome | isolation source: floating plastic debris | place: Pacific Ocean | collected 2008-08-28 | study: EMG produced TPA metagenomics... | reverse complement strand
GTTGACCGCGATCGTGACCGGCGTGGCGACGTCGCGCTTCGCGAGCGCTTCGAGCGTGGCCCGCGTGACCCAGAGCTCGCGCACGGTGGGCGACATGACGATCAAGACCGCCGTAGACATCATGGCGAGTTCGGCCTGCGCATCGGGCACGAGCGCGGGCGCATCGACGTAGGTCGCCCCGTAGACGCTTCGGAAGACCTCAACGGCCTGCGGGAACCGATCTCCCTGGAGCGGCGCGGGGTCGTTGAAGTCGGTCGTTGCGGGGCTCAGGAGGATGTCGAGCTGATCGCCGTGGTGCACGGCGGTGGAGCCGATAACGCCGGCATCGATCTCGTCGCCCCGGGCGAGGACGTCGGCGATGCCGTAGTCGCCCGTCAGGCCGAGATGCGCCGCGACGCCGCCGTAGCGCACGTCAAGCTCAACAACGAGCGACGAACCGCCGGTGGCGAGCGCGGATTCGGCCGCGAGGTTGATCGCGGCGGTCGTTGCGCCGCAAGGTGATTTGATCCCCGCGGAGGAGGAGAGCTTTAACCATACCGCGCGCGTCTGCGACGTGGGGCCTGACGGCAAGATCTACATCTCGCTCGGTCAGCCCTTCAATGTGCAGCCGAACGACAAGATTGAGCTCTATGACGAAATCGGCATTGGCGGCATTATCCGCATCAACACCGATGGCAGCGGTCGGGAGGTCTTCACCCGCGGCGTACGCAATTCAGTTGGTCAGGATTTTCATCCCGAAACCGGAGAGCTGTGGTGGACGGACAATCAGGTTGACGGCATGGGCGATGATATCCCGCCGGGCGAGCTGAACCGTCAGACCTCTGCAGGAGAGCATTTCGGCTTCCCGTGGACAAACTCGCGCGTCGAGATCGTCACTGAGAGCGAGTTCCCGCGTCCAGAAAACGTGTCGTTCACCGAACCACAGCTGGAGCTGACGGCGCATGCGGCGGACCTCGGGATGAGTTTCTACGCAGGGTCAAGCTTCCCAGAGCAATACCAGAGCGGTATCTTTTGGGCGCAGCACGGGTCGTGGAACCGGATCGATCCCGTGGGTGCGCGCGTGATGTACACCGCGCTTGACCCAGAGACGGGTGACGCCATGGGCGCACAGGTCTTTGCTGATGGCTGGCTTGACGAAGAGACCGGTGAATATAGCGGTCGCCCCATGGACATCGCCTTCCTCAAGGATGGTTCCATGCTCGTCTCCGATGACTTTGCCGGTGCTATCTGGCGTATCGCCTATAATCCGCAACCCGCCGAGTGATACGGCTTGCGAGGGTGATCGCGCTCGGCGGGCTGATGCTCGCCGGGCCCTACCCGGTGTTTGCCGGAGATCTCGCTGAAGGCCAGAAGATCGCAAGAATGTGCAGGACGTGTCATGGAATTGACGGCTATGCCCAGATCCCTATTGCCCCGCATATTGGCGGAGAGCCGCAAGAGTATCTTGAGGCGCAGCTCATGGCGTACAAAACCGGCACGCGGGTGCATGAAATGATGAGCGTCGTCACAGCCGGTCTTTCTGATCAACAAATCTCAAGCGTGGCCGCGTGGTATGCCGCGCATACTGCAACAGCCTCCCTGCCCGAGGGCGTTAGCGCAGAAGATGCGCCGGCAACCTGTTCGGGGTGTCACGGAGCGGACGGGATTTCGCTTTTGCTTGATGCGCCCAATCTTGCGGGTGAGGTCAATATCTACATTGATACGCAGTTGAAGGCCTATCGCATTGGCAAACGCAGCCATGTGATCATGTCAGAGATCGCCAGCGACTTGACGGACGAAGACATACGCGAGTTGGCCAATTGGTACGCCAACGTAAGTCTAGAGATTTCGCCACCGGAATAGGCAGCGATGTATAAGGCCCATATTGGGTTAATCAGCGGCGATTGTCCTTGGCGATCACCGCGTTTTGATGGGAAACTGAAACCAAGAGCTACGCACACCACCCAAAGTGGCATAGCTTGTATCACGCTGCCGACAGGATCAAGACGCAGCAAAATTGGAGGAGTAAAGCCAATGGCATGGACCAAACCAAAGATCACCGAAATCGAGTGCGGCATGGAAATCAACATGTACGGCCCCGGCGAAGACGATGAGCGCGACGCCGGACCTGACCAGTTCTGACGCATAAATTTTAAATGCAGATACTTGTTCTTGGGGCAGCTGCCGGTGGGGGGCTGCCCCAATGGAATTGCGGCTGTCCCAATTGCAATGACGCGCGCACTGGCAAGATCCCGTCGATGACGCAATCCTCTGTGGCGGTCAGCCTGGACGGGTCATCTTGGGTCGTCTTGAACGCGTCCCCGGATATCAGGATGCAACTGGCGGCCAACCCGCAGATGCACCCGCCCGCTTTGCGCGGCACACCGATTTCGGCGGTCGTGCTGACCAATGGCGATATCGACCACATTGCGGGTCTTTTGACGATCCGGGAAAAGACCGCCTTTGATCTTTACGCCACGCAGCCCGGTTTGGAGATCGTCGAGAGCAATTCGGTCTTTCGCGTATTGGATACAGCGCTTGTGCAGCGTCGCCAGATTGATCTCGACACCCCATTTGAGCCGCTACCGGGCTTAACGATCACCCCGTTTGCCGTTCCTGGCAAAGTGGCGCTTTTCCTGGAAGGCGAGACCGTCAATGTCGAAGAACTGGGCGATCAAACTGTCGGCCTGATGCTGGAGGGCGCCGGTCATCGTGCCGCCTATATTCCCGGATGCGCCACCGTGCCGGATTGGCTTTTGGATCATCTGCACGGCGTTGACCTTTTGCTTTTTGACGGCACAGTGTGGAACAATGACGAGATGGCTCAAACCGGCACCGGGCAAAAAACCGGGGCGCGCATGGGCCATATCAGCATGAATGGAGAGCATGGCAGCCTGGCGCGTTTCGCGCAGTTTGAGGCGCGAAAAATCTACATTCACATCAACAACACCAATCCGATATTGCAGCCCGAGGCGCCAGAGCGGGCCGAGGTGCTGGCCCGAGGATGGGAGATCGCAGCGGATGGCATGGAGATCACGCTGTGAAAACGCACGCTGAGGCGTAGGACGGCACATACGCTCGAAGGGTCATCGACTTGAGCTGACGCGGGCGTAGACCTCTTAGCCCATGGCATACTGGCGAAAGGCGCTTGTGAGTTCCCAAAGTAAATTCCTATGTCCGCCACGCTGTGTCTGGCCCCTCGGAGAGGCAATGCACTCCGTCGATGTGACATTAGGCACCGAAACCAGATCTGATGCGCGTCGCGACATCGATCACATCGCCGGTGCGTTTTCGCTTTGACAATCCACGCCAAGCAACCGCAAAGTGAAAGGAAAAAGGGTATTGGATATGCACAAATTTTCACTCACGTCGGCTTTCGTTCTCTCAGTATTTTCTTTCAGTCTGGCGACCGATGCCTCGGCGCAAGGGCGCTACCTTTCCGTGAGCGCGCAAAGATCGGCGATCGTGGAGTGCCAATATGACATGGGCATACGTAGTCGGCCCAAATTGCAGGTGACATACGTTGATTCACCGTTTGGCGGGCCGTCGACGGTCAAGTTGCTGCCCAGTGGATCTGTCGACGCACAAACCGCCAAAGTGATAAATTCATGCGCCGACGCCAAGTTGGGGCGGGGCAACGGCGAAGTCGTGAAAATCGTGCGCGTTGTGAAGAAAAAGCGGTGTGTTTCAGTGATGGTCGGTGGCGATGGGTATTGCCTTAAGGCGAAGTGACCGATTGGTGCGACGCCTCTTGGTGCATTTCAAGCCAGTGGGCGCCACCTGTGACCGTAACTTACCTGGAACGATCTGACCAAGCTTCCGCTCGAAACAGCGCACATACTGATGCCTGAGCCAAAGTAGCCACATTCGGTTCCCTTGCAGGGGTCAGACAAATCCGGCTTTGCGATACCCTTTCAGCCGTCGCTCGCGTTCGGGCTCGTATGCGCAAAGGCGCAGGATCGACGGAAGGTGATCTTGAAAGGTGTAGCTCTCGGACCGGGTCTCTTCGAACTGCTTTCGCAGGGTCTGCGCCTCCTCCATCCGACCGGCCTGTGCATAGGCGGCGGCCACCTCGGCGATGATTTCGGGGATCTTGTCAGGAAAGTTCGCAATCGCAGCGATGGCGTCACCAAAAGCGCCCGGCAAGATAGGAGACCTCAGAAAGGATCTCTCCATCGGAGAAATTGGTCCTCGCGAACAGGTCGCATAACGGCAGGATCGAGCCCCGAGACGCCTGCTGCGTTGCGCATCTTGGATTAGCACTGGTCATTGGAACGGCATTGTATTTAAAAGTTAATGCAACAACGGGGAGGGTGACATGGACGCCGGAGTGGTCAAATCAACCGCAGGGTTTGAGAACATCACGTGGAACATCTTGGGCCAGACCTATGTGCCCAAACAAATGACGGAACGCTGCTTTTCATGGCACGCGACCTTTCCTCCCGGCACGTTTGTTCCTCCGCATATTCACCCGGACCAAGACGAGTTTCTATACATTCTTGAGGGCCGTTTTGATTTCATATTGAACGACGAAGAGGCCATTGGGGAGCCGGGCGATCTGATCACCTTGCCGCGCGGCATCCCGCATGGGATTTTCAACAAGTCGGATCAGACGATCAAGACGCTCTTCTGGGTCACGCCGACTCACAAACTCTATGATCTTTTCTGGGCCATTCACAATCTGGGGCCAAATCCGGATCCGGCGGAAGTGGTGGCTTTATCGGCGGCGCACGCGGTTGATTTCCTGCCTCCGCCAGAGGCTGACACCGCATGAAGGTTCTGATTGCTGGCGCCGGTATTGGAGGCCTGACAACCGCCTTGATGCTGCATGCGCGCGGCATCGGGTGCACCGTTGTCGAACAAGCGGCAGAGGTGCGCGAGGTCGGTGTCGGAATCAATACCCTGCCCCACTCCATCGCGAAACTTGCCGAACTTGACCTGCTGGACCGGCTCGATGAAGCGGGGCTCAGAACACGAGAGCTGCGCTATCTGACGATGCGTGGTCAGGAGGTGTGGCAAGAGCTGCGCGGTTTGCATGCGGGCCATGATCATCCACAGTTTTCAATTCACCGCGGGCGCTTGCAAAAGCTGCTCTATGACGCGGTGATCGAGCGGATGGGGCCGGAGGCGGTTCGCACGGGTCTGAGCCTTGCCGGTTTCATTCAGGACGAAGGCGGGGTTAGCGCGCATTTCAGAGACACGCGCGACGGCACAGCCTCTCAGACGCTGCGCGGTGAGGCACTAATCTGTGCAGACGGCATTCATTCCGTGGGACGGCAAGTGTTTTACCCAAATGAAGGCCCCGCCAAATGGCAGGGCGTCGTCATGTGGCGCGGCGCGGTCGATTGGCCCGTCTGGGAAGACGGCGAGACGATGGCCATCGCCGGCGGGTTGGGTGGAAAATTCGTGCTCTACCCGATCTCCAAAGCGCGAGACGGCAAGCAGCTGATGAACTGGGTCGTGAACATCCGGGTCGCGGATGGCGACAAGACCTCGCCGCAGAGAGAAAGCTGGTCGAAGCGCGCGCAGCTCTCCACAGTGCTGCCCTATGCCGAGCGGTTCACCATTCCGGGCATTGATCTTGGCGCGCTGGTCAGGGCCAGCCGTGACATCTTTGAATACCCGATGGCCGATCGTGATCCCCTGCCCCGTTGGACGCATGGGCGCGTGACGCTGCTGGGCGATGCGGCCCATCCGATGTACCCGGTGGGCTCAAACGGATCGGCGCAGGCCATTCTCGACGCGCGGTGTCTGGCCGATATGCTGGCCGGGTGCGCGCATCCGCGCGAGGCGCTTTATCGCTATGAGCTTGAACGCCTGCCGAAAACCGCAGAAGTGGTGCGCATGAACCGTGCGGGCGGGCCGGAACGTGTGATCGACGAGGTCGAAAAACTGAGCCCCTCGGGATTTTCAGACGTCAATAATGTCCTCAGCTATGAGGATCGCAAAGCCATCGTACGAGGCTATGCAAAAAAAGCCGGGTATGGCAATAAAACATGAATGATAAAACGCGCTTAGCTGGCGCGGACCAACTTGGGAGTAAACAACAATGAAAAATCTAAGAACGTCACTCAGCGCATTTGCTCTTTGCGCGGCGACAGGGACAGCCGCGATGGCGGAGGACCTCAAGATCGGGATGGTCGTGACCCTGTCGGGCCCGCCCGCCGCACTTGGCCAGCAGATTGTGGATGGCTTTCAGCTCGCGCTCGACCAGAAAGACGGCATGCTGGGCGGCCAGAAGACGGAGCTGGTCGTTGAAGATGACGAGCTGAAGCCCGACGTTGCACTGTTGAAAGCCACATCACTGGTCGAGCGTGAAGAGGTCGACATCGTGGTGGGCACGGTGTTTTCGAACATGCTGCAGGCAATCTTTAAGCCTGTTGTCGCCTCTGAGACCTTCCTTATCAGCCCCAACGCGGGACCATCCACCTTCGCGGGCAAGAACTGCAACCCGTTCTTCTTTGCCACCTCCTATCAGAACAACCAGAACGCCGAAGTCAGCGGCATGATCGCCAACGATCAAGGCTTTACCAACGTCTTCGCCATGGCGCCGAACTATCAAGCCGGTCGAGACAACATGGTGGGTTTCAAGCAGACCTTTGAGGGCACAGTGACCGATGAGGTCTTCACGCCGCTTGGACATCAGGACTTCTCGGCGGAACTGGCCCGTCTCTCCACCTCGGACGCCGAAGCGCTCTTTACCTTCATGCCGGGCGGCATGGGCGTGCGCCTGGTCAAGCAGTTCGACGCAGCCGGTCTGTCTGACAGCCTGAAATTCATGTCCGTCTTCACGACCGATGAAACCACTCTACCGGGCCAGAAAGACGCCGCTGTTGGCTTCCTCGCCGCAGGCACTTGGGCGCCTGACATGGACACCGAGGCCAACAACGCGTTTACGTCTGCCTTTGAAGAGAAGTATGGCTACATCCCAGGCTCTTACGCGATGCAAGCCTATGACACCGCTAACCTGATCGACAGTGCGGTGGCCAAGCTCGGTGGCGACATGTCCGACAAGGATGCCGTACGCGCCGCCATCAAAGCGGCGGATTTCTCTTCCGTGCGTGGTGATTTTGCGTTCAACAACAATCACTACCCGATCCAGGACTTCCACATGCTGAAGGTCGCCAAGCGCGACGACGGCAAGTTCCACACCTCCTTCGTGAACACCATCGTCGAGGATTACGAAGACAGCTTCCACGAAGAGTGCCAGATGTAGTTTGCCCCGGAGCCATGCCTTCGGGCTTGGCTCCACTCTTGGTTTTGAGAGCCAAAACACATGTCCTTCACACTGTTCATGATCCTGGTGCTGAACGGGTTTCAGTACGGCATGCTGCTGTTTCTGATCGCAGCTGGGCTGACGCTTGTGTTCGGGGTCATGGGCTTTATCAACCTGGCCCACGGTGTGCAGTTCATGGTGGGTGCCTATCTGGTTTACGCCTTTTACGGTGTCACAGGTAGTTTTGGACTGGCGCTTGTCCTGTCCCTGATCGCCGCTCTGGCGATTGGCCTCATTTTCGAGTTTTTCATCTTTCGCCATCTCTATGACCGAACCCATCTCGATCAGGTGCTGGCGACCTTTGGCATCATCATCTTCCTCAATGAACTGGCGAAAGTGATCTTCGGGCCAGCGACCTTGTCCATTGATCCGCCTGACCTGCTTTCGGGCTCAATCACGCTGACCGAGCAGCTAAGGTATCCGATCTACCGTTTTGCCACCATCGTGGCCGGGCTATTGGTCGCTGTCGCGCTATTTATCATCGTCAGCTACACGCGGGTCGGCATGCTGATCCGAGCAGGCGCCACCTCTCCGGATATCGTGTCGGCCCTGGGCGTAAACATTCAGCGGCTTTTCATGATCGTCTTTGGTGTGGGCGCGATGCTGGCCGGGTTTGCAGGCGTCATCGCCGCGCCGATCTTTGCCATCGAGCCGGGCATGGGCGACAACATTCTGATTGTGGCCTTCGTCGTGATCATCATCGGCGGCATCGGTTCCATCGGTGGCGCCTTTATTGCGGCCCTTCTTGTCGGCCTTGTCGACACCCTGGGGCGCAGCCTCTCGGTTGAGCTTTTGTCCATCGTTTTTTCGCCCTCGGTGGCCAACCAGATCGGCCCCGCTCTGGCGTCCATGCTGATCTACGTGCTGATGGCCGCGATTCTGATTTTCCGGCCCAAAGGCCTTTTGCCTGCGCGCGGAGTGGCCTGATGGACCGCGCTTTGGTTTTTGGTTTGGCGATCTTTGCGGTGTTGCTGGTGGCGCCGCCGGTTCTCCACCTCATGGGGGCGGGATACCTGACCGGGCTGTTGATCAAGGCGATGCTGCTGGCGATTGCCGCGATCTCGCTTGATCTGCTCATTGGCCACGGCGGCATGGTGAGCCTCGGGCACGCAGCCTTTGTTGCCGTGGGCGCCTATGCCGCCGCCATTGCGCTTGAGTCCGGCATTGAGAACATTCTGGTTCTCCTTGCAATCACGCTTGCTGTCACGGCCCTTGTCGCAGTGATCACAGGTGCGCTCGCGCTGCGGACAACGGGGGTCTATTTCCTGATGATCACGCTGGCCTTTGGGCAGATGATCTTTTTTACCCTCTCGTCCCTGGCTGCCTATGGGGGCGATGACGGTCTCACCCTGTGGTCGCTTGCCACGCTCTTTGGCAGCGACATCGTGCAGAACAGCGGCGGGCTCTATTTCGTTGTCCTGGCCACGATGTTTGCGGCCTGGTGGGGCGTTTATCGCATGAGCCAGTCGCGCTTTGGCCGGGTGCTGCGCGCCGCGCGGGACAATCCGCAGCGCACGGCCATCATGGGGTACAACGTCAAACGCTACCAACTGGTGGCCTATGTGATCGCAGCACTCATCGCCAGTGTCTCGGGTCTTCTCACGATGCAACACGCCGAATTTGTCAGCCCCGCTCTGGCCACATGGCAGCGATCAGGCGATTTGATCGTCGTGGTGGTGCTTGGCGGGCTGGCCAGCCGCAACGGTGCCATTCTGGGCGCGTTCTTCATCGTCATCGCCGAAGAGGTGTTGAGCCAGATCATCCATGAATGGCGGCTGATCTATGGGCCGCTTCTGGTCCTTCTGGTGCTCTACGCCAAGGGCGGGCTGAGCGATCTTCTGACCCGTTCATCGGCAAAGGCCTGACCCCGTGCTGGACATTCGCAACCTCAACAAAAGCTTTGGCGCGATCAACGTCACGAAAGGCGTCACCCTATCGGTCAGCGGCGCGACGTGCCACGCATTGATCGGCCCCAATGGCGCGGGCAAGACCACGCTTATTCATCAGATCTCCGGCGTGCTGCAGCCCGATGGCGGGAGCATTGAACTCGACGGGCGGAACCTTCTGCCTCTGACCGTGGATCAGCGCGCGCTTGCCGGGCTTGGCCGCACATTTCAGATCACCTCCGTCCTGCCGAGCTTTACCGTGTTGGAAAACGTGGCCATCGCCGTGCAGGCCAAATCGGGCGGCAGCATGCGGTTTTTCGGACGGGCATCTGCGGAAAGCGCCCTCAATGCACGCGCGCTCGACATTCTCGATCAGGTCGGTCTTGCCGACCGGTCGGAAACGCGCGCGGCCGATATGTCCCACGGTGAATTGCGGCTGGTGGAACTGGCGCTTGCCCTCGCCGGGGAGCCGAAGTTTCTGTTGCTGGATGAACCTATGGCGGGGCTTGGACAGCGCGAAAGCACACGCTTGATCGCGTTCCTGAACGCGCTCCGGGGCCAGATCCCGATGCTGCTTGTAGAACACGACATGGACGCCATCTTCCAACTCAGCGACACGGTCTCGGTGCTTGTGGATGGCGCGATTGTGGCCACAGGAACGCCCGAGGAGATCCGCGCAGACCCGATTGCCCGCGCTGCCTATCTGGGAGAGCACGCCGCATGACTGCCTTTGCCGTGATCGAGGATCTGCATGCGGGCTATGGCAATGCCGAGGTGATTTTCGGGCTGGGTCTGACCATCGAACAGGGCCAGGTCACGACGCTGATGGGTCGCAACGGCATGGGCAAAACAACGACAATCCGTTGCCTCATGGGGCTGCTGAAGCCACGGGCGGGACGCATCACCATTCGCGGCCAAGACATGACAGGCGCCGCACCCTACGCGGTGGCAAAAGCTGGCGTGGGATTGGAGACGGAAGGTCTGCAAGAGATCCCATCCTTGACCGTGACGGAAAACAATCTGTCGACGGGCCGTCCCGGCGCATGGACCGTAGACAAGATCTTTGAGGCCTTTCCACGGCTGGCCGAGCGCAAGGACCATTACGGGTTTCAGCTCTCCGGGGGTGAGCAACAAATGCTCGCTGTCTCGCGTGCACTTATGACAAATCCTGATCTTTTGATCCTGGACGAGGCAACCGAAGGTTTGGCCCCCCTGATCCGCGCCGAGATCTGGGACATGCTGCATAGCCTAAAGACCACAGGGCTTTCGATCTTGTTGATCGACAAGAACCTCACCGAGCTTTCGCGTGTTTCTGACCAGTACTATGTCATCGAAAAAGGCCGGATCGTCTGGAACGGGACGGCCGACATGTTTGAGGCCAATCGCGCTCAGGTGGAAGCCCACCTTCATATCTGATCAACGCCAGAGTTTGCATTGCGGATGGCGTCCCCTACTTGCGCTTTCAAGCAAATGTTCGTGAAACACGGCTCGCGGCACAGCGCACTGCCATCAGATCAAAATCAAGATGGAAAAACGATCCAAGAGGCGCTTAAAACTCGGCCAAAAATATGCCTCCACCATTTGACGTCTCATAGCCATTCGATGGCCCGGTCATAGCCGCGCAAACCCGTATCTCGGTCACGGCATGCGATGCGCGTCCATCAAAGGTGACGTTTCAAGCGCATTGAAATCATGAGGAACAATTCAATGTGCCGGTGGTTTCGCATTAGGTTGTTTCAGCACGTCGCGACCCTCTATGGGCTGCTAAAACGCGATAACAAAACGAATCAAATGAAAAGTTTGGTTCGGATTGTGGTGTCAGTACATTGTGCCTTGCCCTGTCCAAAAGACAGTTTGTTGCAGTTTGTCGCAACAGGAAACTCACTTTTGATGAAACCGAAACAAGAAATCAGCGTAGCGCCTCTCAATAATATAATAATTTCAAAGTATTATAGAGTTTTAGGGGCGTTTGGAAGATGTTCACATCGCCTCCGCGAGAGATCTAAACCCGCAACACACCAACTTGGTTTTTCGATTTTACGCGATGCTGCCTTAATCCGTTCAAATTTGTGCGTTTAAGGGGTGTAGGAGGTGCGGAATGACACATTTTAGTACGAAAGTTAAACAATCCGGGCGGTTTGCCTGCGCGGTTGGCATTTTTGCTCTGGTCGCCGGTCTGTCAGCCACAGGGGGCGCGACTGCGCAACAAGCGCCGGACGGGCTGTCCATGCATATGGCGGATGAACACGGGACCGCAGTGACCGCCAGCGGAAGCGCGATGATGGCGCGGGCCCAGGACGCTGGCCAGATCCGGGTGATTGTCGGTTTGAACGCAGACACGTTTGCACCTGAGGGCGGCCTCAGTACGACGGCAGCAACCAGTCAGCGTGCTGGTATTGCCGCCATGCAGAAACAGATGATGGGCACACTCCAAAGCCCGTCAAACGTGCGCGAATTTGAAACCATTCCCTACATGGCGATGACAGTCTCGCCAGAGGATCTGTCGCGCGTTATGAACATGCCGGGCGTTACGTCCATTCATGAAGATGTGCCTGCACGGCCCACTCTGGCCCAGAGTACGACAGTCATACAAGCCAGAAGACTTTGGCAAACCGGCCATACGGGCGAAGGCGCCATCGTGGCCGTTCTCGACACTGGCACGCGGACAAATCACGTTGCCTTCCGCGATCCGATTGGACCAAAGATCGTCGG
>ERZ1740059.1465-NODE-1465-length-11867-cov-6.401964_pt1 | contig 11867 bp, 9 predicted proteins | sample MGYA00581744_ERZ1740059 | MGnify/ENA primary metagenome ERZ1740059 (study PRJEB43018, sample SAMN04849738) | marine metagenome | isolation source: floating plastic debris | place: Pacific Ocean | collected 2008-08-28 | study: EMG produced TPA metagenomics... | reverse complement strand
GTCCGTGAGCGGGTCCGGCGCGCCGGCGGCGGGCTCCGTGGAGCCATCGGGGCCTGCGTCGCTGCCTGCGTCGGGGCCGTCCGGTGCCGCGTCACCCCCGGCGTCCGTGGGGGCGGCGCCGTCCGGCGCGTCGGCGTCGGGGCCGGCGTCCGGGGTGGATCCCGGGTCCATGTCCGGCGTCCGGGTCGGCACCGCCGAGGTGTCGCCGCAGGCCACGAGGCCCAGGGCAACGAGAAGCAAAGAAGAACGAAGCATCCATCGATGCTAGTCCCCCGCGTCGCTCAGATCAGCTTGCCGGGGTTCAGCACGTCCTCGGGGTCAAGGGAGGCCTTCGCGGCGCGGAGCATGGCGACGGCCAACGGGCCCTTCTCTTCGTCGAACCAGCGCTTGTGGTCCCGGCCGACGCCATGGTGGTGGCTGATGGTGCCGCCCGCCGCGAGGATGGCCTCGCTCGCCGCGTCCTTGACCCGCTGCCACTGCGCCAGCTCGTCGCCCCGCTCCTGCGCGAAGAGAAAGGTGAAGTAGAGGCTCGCGCCGTCGGGATACGAGTGGGAGATGTGCGCCAGGATGGCCGCGCGGGGCCCCAGGGCGCCGCGCAGCGCCGTCCGCACCGCCTCGTAGAGGCGGCGGAGGTTGGACCAGCTCGTGGCCGTCTCGAGGGTGTCGATGCCGACCCCGCGGTCGAGGAGCGGGTCGCGCAGATAGGGCGTCGTGAAGCGCCGCACCTCCCAGCTCTCTCCGGGCCCCGTGCCCACGGGGAGGCCCCCTTCGCGGGCGCAGAGCCACGCCGTCATGCGCTTCGCGTGACGCACGTTCGGCGCGTCGCCCTCGAGGCCCAGCAGCAGCGCGCAGCGGCCTTCGCCGAAGCCGGCGACGGCGAGGCCCCGTTCCGCGGCCGCCCGTGTGGCTCCAGGCGGCTCGAGGAGCGCACGGAAGGTCCCGAAGAACTGCGATTCGTCCGCGTCGCTCAGGCGCATCATGGCCACGGGCAGCTCGGCCTGGACGATGCGCCGGATGGCCGCGGCGCCGGCCGCGAAGCTGCGGAAGAGGTAGGCGCGAACGTCCCGGGCCTCCGGCGTCTCGTGTACGCGGACCGTCGCCTCCGTGATCACGCCGAGGGTCCCCTCGCTCCCGGCCACGAGCTCGTTCAGATTCGGGCCCGCCGCCGAGTGCGGTACGGCGAGGGTGCGCCAGGCGCCGCTGGGCGCGACGAGCTCTGCGGCCACCAGCCAATGGTCGGCCGCGCCGTAGCGGTTCGACTGCTGCCCGGCGCCGCGGGCGGCAATCCAGCCCCCGAGCGTCGAGAACTCGAAGCTCTGGGGGAAATGCCCGAGGGTGTAGCCGCGCTTGCCGAGGGCGCGCTCGAGGTCGGGGCCATAGACGCCCGCCTGGAAGGTTGCGGTTCGGCTCGTCGTGTCCAGCTGGAGCAGCTGGTTCATGCGCGTCAGATCTAGGCTCACGCAGCCCGTGTGCCCCTCGCCCGGGCGGCCTTCGACGCCGCCCACGACGCTCGAGCCGCCCCCGTAGGGCACCACGGCCACCCGCCGCTCTGCGCACGCCTGGAGCACGGCCAGTACCTCGCCGCTCGCCTCCGGGTACACGACGGCGTCCGGCGCGCTCGAGAGGTCGCCGCTCCGGAGCCGTACGAGATCCGGGTAGCTCTTTCCGAGCGCGTGAAAGGCGCGCTCGTAGTCGTCGGTGCGCACTCGCTCGCTTCCGACGACCTCCCGCAGCGTCGCGAGGAGCGAGGCCTCGAGGCGCGAGGTCGGCAAGGTGATCTCCGCGAGGCGCCTCGGCGGCGTCTCGGGCAGCGCGTCCAGGCCGAGGGTCTCGGCGACGAAGGACCAGACGGCGGCATCGCGCCCCTTGAGATCGAAGCCCCGGCGGCGGAGGCCCCAGCCGTTCCAGCGCAGCTCGTCGCGCGTGTACATCGCGACGAGCGTGGCCCTTCGGCCGGCGAACGCAAGGGTGCGGGCGTGATGCGCCGGGGCCTTCCCGGGGCGCGCGCCCGACGCGTGCTTAGGGGATGCGCCGCTGCCGGTCTTTCCGGCGGCGGGGCGCCGTGGTATCCGGCGTCGCGCCCCCAGATGAGGACCTGCGCCGCGCCCTCCGCGCGGCCCGACGACGGCGTCCCTCGAGATTCGGGCGCCGATAGCGACGAGGGACCCCCCGATGAACATTCATGAATACCAGGCGAAGGAGCTGTACCGGAAGTACGGCATCCCGACGCCCAAGGGCATCCCGGCCTTCACGGTCACGGAGGCCGTCGATGCCGCCAAGAAGCTGATCGCCGACACGGGCAACGAGGTCGTGGTGGTCAAGGCGCAGATTCACGCGGGCGGCCGCGGCAAAGCCGGCGGCGTGAAGGTCGTGAAGGGCGTCGACGCCGCGAAGGCCGCCGCGGAGGAAATCCTCGGCCAGACGTTGGTCACGCACCAGACCGGACCCGAGGGCAAGCTCGTTCAGCGCCTCTACGTCGAGCAGGGCCTGCCCATCGAGGAGGAGATGTATCTGGCGCTCGTCATCGACCGCGAGCAGAAGCGCGTCGCGGTGATGGCCTCCACGGAGGGCGGCGTCGACATCGAGGAGGTCGCCGAGCACTCGCCGGAGAAGATCTTCAAGGTGTGGATCGACCCCGCCGTCGGTCTCCAGGGCTACCAGATGCGCCAGCTCGCCTTCGGTCTCGGGCTCTCGAAGAAGGCCATGAAGGGCTTCGGCAAGCTCCTCGCGGGTCTCGCCGAGCTCTTCGTGAAGGAGGACTGCTCCATCGCGGAGATCAACCCCCTCGTCGTCACCAAGGACGAGGAGGTCATCGCCCTCGACGCGAAGGTGAACTTCGACTCGAACGCGCATTTCCGCCACGCGGCGCTCTGGAACGAGCTCCGGGACCTCACCGAAGAGGCGCAGACGGAGATCGAGGCGAAGGACGCCGGCCTCTCCTACATCCAGCTCGACGGCAACATCGGCTGCCTCGTCAACGGCGCGGGCCTGGCCATGTCCACCATGGACACCATCCAGCACTTCGGCGGCAGCCCGGCGAACTTCCTCGACGTCGGTGGCGGTGCCAGCCAGGAGGCGGTGACCAAGGCCTTCCGCATCATCCTCTCGAGCGATGCGGTGAAGGGCATCTTCGTGAACATCTTCGGCGGCATCATGAAGTGCGACATCATCGCCAACGGCGTCGTCGCCGCCACGAAGGAGCTCGGTCTCGAGGTGCCGCTCGTCGTGCGCCTCGAAGGCACGAACGTGGAGGCAGGAAAGGCCATCCTCCGCGACTCGGGGCTGAACATCACGCCGGCCGACACGATGGCCGAGGGCGCCAAGAAGATCGTCGAGCTCGCCAAGGGCTGACGGGGACCATCCACGCGAAAAGAGAGCGACATGAGCATCCTCGTCAACGCAGAAACGCGCGTCATCGTTCAGGGCCTCACGGGCTCCGCGGGCACCTTCCACGCCGGCCAGTGCATGGACTACGGCACGGCCATCGTCGGCGGCGTCACGCCGGGCCGCGGCGGCAGCACCTGGGAAAACCCGAGCAGCAAAGGCACGGCCCCCGTCTTCGACACGGTCCGCGAGGCCAAGGAGGCAACGGGCGCCAACACGAGCCTCGTCTTCGTGCCCCCGCCCTTCGCCGCGGACGCCATCCTCGAGGCCGTGGACGCGGAGATCGGCCTCGTGGTGGTCATCACCGAGGGCATTCCCGTCATGGACATGCTCCGGGTCCGCCGCGTGCTCGACAGCCAGCGCACGACGCGGGTCATCGGCCCCAACTGCCCGGGCGTGATCACGCCCGGCTCCGGGGAGCGGAGCCACGGCGGCCAGAAGCTCGGCATCATGCCCGGGCACATCCACCGGAAGGGCAACGTCGGCATCGTGTCGAAGAGCGGGACGCTCACCTACGAGGCCGTGCACCAGGTCACGCGCCTCGGCATGGGCCAGACGACGGCCGTGGGCATCGGCGGCGACCCCATCAACGGCACCGGCTTCATCGAGATCCTCGACATGTTCCAGGAGGACCCGGAGACCGAGGGCATCATCATCATCGGTGAGATCGGCGGCAGCGCCGAGGAGGAGGCCGCGGCCTGGATGAAGCAGCACTTCACCAAGCCCGCGGCGGGCTTCATCGCCGGGGTCACGGCGCCGCCTGGCAAGCGCATGGGCCACGCCGGCGCCATCATCAGCGGCGGCTCGGGCACGGCGGCGGCGAAGATCGCGGCCTTCGAGGAGGCCGGCGTGAAGGTCGCGCCGACGCCATCGGACATGGGCACGACCATCCAGTCGCTCCTGAAGTGAGCGCCCCCGACAGAGGAGACACACCATGACGGAACCCGTTCGCGTCGCGGTCACCGGTGCCGCCGGTCAGATCGCCTACAGCCTGCTCTTCCGCATCGCCTCCGGCGAGCTGCTCGGCCCGGACCAGCCGGTGATCCTGCAGCTCCTCGACATCCCGCCGGCCATGAAGGCCTGCGAGGGCGTGATGATGGAGCTCGACGACTGCGCCTTCCCCCTGCTGGCCGGCATGTCGGCCTCCGACGACCCCAACGTCGCCTTCCAGGACGTCGGCGTGGCGATGCTGGTCGGCGCCAAGCCCCGCGGGCCGGGCATGCTCCGGAAGGACCTGCTCCGGGAGAACGGCCCCATCTTCACGGGGCAGGGCAAGGCGCTCGACGCGCACGCGAAGCGCGACGTGAAGGTCTGCGTCGTCGGCAACCCGGCGAACACCAACTGCTACATCGCGATGAAGAACGCACCGAGCCTCGATCCCAGCTGCTTCAGCGCGCTCGTGCGCCTCGACCAGAACCGCGCGCTCAGCCAGGTCGCGGCCAAGACGGGCAAGCCGGTCACGGAAATCTCCAAGATGACCATCTGGGGCAACCACTCGGCGACGCAGTACCCGGACGTCTTCCACGCAGAGATCGGCGGCCAGAGCGTCGCCTCCATCGTCGGCGATCAGAGCTGGATCGAAGAGACCTTCATCCCCACCGTGCAGCAGCGCGGCAAGGCCATCATCGAGGCGCGGGGCAAGTCCTCGGCGGCGTCGGCGGCCAACGCGGCGCTCGACCACGTGCGCGAGTGGGTGCTGGGCACGGCGGCGGGCGACTGGGCCTCCATGGCCGTGCCCTCGGACGGCAGCTACGGCATCCCGGAGGGCCTCATCTACGGCTTCCCCGTCACCTGCGAAGGCGGAGCCTGGAGCGTCGTGCAGGGCCTCGAGATCGACGCCTTCAGCCGCGGCAGGATGGACGCGACGGCGCAGGAGCTCGCCGACGAGGCCGAGGCCGTCGCCGACCTCCTTCCCTGAGCCGGATGCTCGCACTGCGCCCGGGACGTCGCTTCGGCGTACCGGGCGCGGAGGCGTGAGGGCCTGCGCGCTTCTTCACACGGGGGGGACGGACGCACCCGCACGTGGGGTACGTTCTGTCCGTGACCACGGACGCTCCGCCCCCGCCGAGCTTCGCGCGCACGTTTGGTGCGCCGGTGCTTCTCCTCTTCGTGATCCCGGCCATCGCCTGGTGGTTCGCCGGACATGCGACGCGCAGCTACGACGAGCGGGTCCTCGACGACGTCCGCGCCGGCGTCGAGGCGGATCCGAGCCTGAGCGTCGAGGATCGCCAGTCCATCCTCGCGCAGTGGGAGGCCGCGCCGCTCTCCGCGGAGTGTGCGGCCGGCGCCGGCGACGCGGCGGATGCCGCACCGGCCCTCCGCGACCTCTGCGGGGACTACGCGCAGTTCGCCATGGCCGAAGGCGCGGCGGGCTTCGCCGCGCTGCTCGGGCTCCTGGCTCTCGCGGTCATCGGCGTCTGCTCGGGCCTCGCCTACCGAAGCGAAGCGGCCCAGTACCCGGCCTTCGCCTTCGGATGGAACGCGCTACGCCTCCTCACGGCCGCGATGATCGTGCTCCACGGCGCGCTCCTGGTCTTCCTCTCGTTCTGGATGACCGCGCTCTGGACGGAGCGCTACTTCGTCAAGCTCATCATCGTCGCGGCCGTGGCGGCGCTCGTCGCCGTCGGCGTCATCTTTCGCGCGCTCTTCAAGCGAGTCGGAGGCCCGCTCCCCGTCGAGGGCGAGCTCCTCGACGCGAACGACGCCCCGGAGCTCTGGGAGCACGTCCGCGGCATTTGCCGCGCCGTGGGCACGGAGCCGCCAGCCCAGATCGTCGCCGGCATCGACGACAACTTCTTCGTGACCGAGTCGCCCGTGCTCGTCGGCGGTCGCGTCGTGGAGGGGCGGACGCTCTTCTTGAGCCTGTCGCTCATCAAGGTGCTCCGGCGTGACGAGTCGAGCGCCGTCCTGGCGCACGAGATGGCGCATTTCGCGGGCGGCGACACGGCCTTCTCGCAGCGCCTCGCGCCGCTCCTCAACCGGTTCCAGCTCTACCTCGCGCTGCTCCGCGAGAACCCGCTCACCGTGCCCGTGGGACACCTGATGATGTTCTATCGGGCCACCTTCGAGCTGGCGCTCGCGAAGCACAGCCGAACCCGCGAGCACGCGGCCGACGCGAAGGCGGCCGAGGTCGTGAGCGCCGAAGGGGTCGGCCGGGCGCTGGTACGAATCGGCGCGTACGCCAGCTTCCGGACCCGCGTCGAGAACGAGCTCTTCGGCCAGGCGACGGAGCACGCGGAGGTGGCCATCGGCGCGCGACTCGCGCGGGGCTTCGTCGCCTACGCTGCCTCCGCGGAGGGCGCGGCGCATCTGAGCGAGGCCGCGCAGCCGCACCCCTTCGACACGCACCCGCCGCTCCTCGAGCGCCTCGAGGCGCTGGCGCTCCGGTGGGGGCACGGCGAGCTTCAGGCCGTGGCGGCCGCGGAGCCCGGCCCCGGAACGCTTCTCGACGCGGTGCGCGACGGCGAGGCTCGCGAGGCGCGCCAGTGGGCGGCCTACGAGCAACGCTTCGCCGACGCCCACGCGCGCAGCCTCGCCTACCGCTACCTGCCCGCGACACCGGAGGAGGTGGCCCACGTGGAGCGCTACTTCCCGCGGGTGGAGCACGCCTTCAAGAAGGGTGGCGCCGTGGCCGTGAGCTACGGTGGCCTCCAGGCCCCCGACTGGGACGGCGCCCTCGACTTCGACGCGGTGAAGACCATGAAGGTCGACGAGCGGCTGGGTCGCAAATACCTCGACCTCAAGCCCGAGCACGGGAAGAAGCGCTCCGTCTGCCTCTCGAAGCTCACGGCCCCCGACGAGTTTCTCGCCGACGTCCAGGAGTATTGGGCGCGCCATCAGACGGGGAAGGTCGAGCACGAGGCGCGGCAGGCGCAGGCGTCCTTCGACGCGGCGCGCGGCTGAGGCGTCGCTACGCGAGCTCCGGGACCTCGATGCCCACGAACACCGCCGCGCGGATCGCCGCGTCGAGGGCGAGCTTCGTCTCGCCGAGGCGGTTCCGGGTGGGGTCCACGGTCACGTCCTCGGCCTCCGAGAGGTCGGCGCGGACGAGCCGCGTCTTCTCGAAGAGCGCGCCGGCCAGCGCCGACCCCGTGAAGACCGCGCTCTCGAGATTCGCCTCCCCGAAATCCACCTCCTGGGCCTGGCAACCCACGAGCGAAAGGCCTTCGAGCGTCATGCCGACGAAGGACGCGTAGCGCAGCACGCAGCGCGTGAACGCGAGCTCGAGGCCCAGCGGCTGGGCCCGCGTGAAGTCGATACCGAGGAGCTTCGAGTCCTCGAAGCGCACGCCGCGGAGCCGCGCATCCGGCAGGCGAAGGTTCGAGAGATCGCAGTGCAGAAAGCGGCAATCGTCGAAGACGCAGCGGCGAAGCGTCGCGCCCGCGAGGTCGACGCGGCGAAAGGTGCAGCCGTCGTAGCGCGCCCCCACGAGCTCCTCGCCCGTCAGGTCGAGGCCCTCGAAGACGACCTCCTCGTGGATCCCATCGCTCTTCATGTGCGCCATGGTAGGCGCCGCCGGCGACGCGGGCCGTGAGCGCGCCCTGCGGGCGGCCTTGCGCCGGGTGCGCCGACTGAGTAGGGAGGCGTCGCGGCGCGGACGCCGCCGACGGAGACCACGACATGGCCATCGAACGCACCCTCAGCATCATCAAGCCCGACGCCACCGAGGGGAGCCACATCGGCGACATCCTCGGTATGGTCGAGAAGGCCGGCCTGAAGATCATCGCCATGAAGATGATGCACCTCAGCCAGGCGCAGGCCGAGGCCTTCTACGCGGTGCATGCGGAGCGTCCCTTCTTCGGCGAGCTCACCGAGTTCATGCGGCGGAGCCCCGTCGTCGTGAGCGTGCTCGAGGGCGAGAACGCCGTCGCCACCTACCGCGAGGTCATGGGCGCCACGAACCCGGCGAACGCGGACGAAGGCACTATCCGCAAGGCCTTCGCCAAGGACGTCGGCGAGAACTCCGTTCACGGCTCGGACAGCCAGGAGAACGCAGCCATCGAGATTGCGTTCTTCTTCCCGGCCTCGCAGCTCCCCTGAGCTCCGCTATTCCACGGCGCCCGCGGTGCACGTCGCGCCGCGGGGGTTGCCGAGCAGATCGGTGGGCGGGCAGGTCCCGCTCACGAGGACGGCGCGGGCGGCCCGCGGCTCCCGCACCGGATAGGTGCCGGTCGGGCCGCTTCGCCGCGTGAGCGGTCCGAGGTCGGGGTCGACCACCGTGGCGCCCGCGGCGCAGAGCGCGTCGGGATCGTCGGAGCCGCCGCCCGCGCGCTCGACGGGCCACTGCACGTTGCCGCCGCCGTCCACCTGCGAGGGTAGGCAGCTGATGGGGTTGAAGCCGTTGCCGACGACCTGGTCGGCGAAGAGGCACCCCTCGAGGCGCAGCGCTCCGCCGCCGAAGATGGCGGCGGCGAAGCTGCCGTCGCCCTCGGTCTCGTTGGCCGCGAAGGTCACGTGGCGGAGCGTGCCGGGCACCGCCCCGAGCACGGCCATCCCCGCGCCGAGGCTGTCCGAGGTCGTGTTCTCGACGATCATGACGTTCGTCATGGAGAGGGAGGCGTTCGCGCCGCCGATCCAGAGACCGCTGCCGCCGCTCGCGCGGTTCCCGCGGAGCGCGCTCTCCTCGATCGTGACGGCCATTCCCTCGAGGTAGAGGCCCCCGCCAATGGACGCGACGTCGGGGGCGGCGAGGTTGTCCTCGAAGAGCGAGCGCTCGATGACGGTGGTGCCGCCGGGTCGCTGGGCCACGCGGAAGAGCGCGCCGCCGAAGGCGCCGGCCTCGTTGTCGCGCGCCTCGACGCCGCAGAGCGTCCAGGCGCGATTGGGCCCGTCGCCGTAGATGGCACCCCCGCTGCCGCCGGCGCCGATGACCCCCGTGGCTTCGTTGCCTTCGAAGGTGCTCTCGAGGATCACGACGGGCGCGATGAGCATGCCGATGGCGCCACCGCTCGACGCGCGGTTGTTCCGGAAGGTCGACCGTACGACGAAGGTCGGCAGGTCGCCCTGGTTGCTGAGCGCGCCGCCGGCGGCGTCCGTTCCCGTGATCCCGGCCTCGTTGCCGTCGAAGATGCAGTCCTGGACGACGAGGCGACCGCCGGCGTGGAGCACGGCGCCGCCGCTTCGTTCGAGCTCGCTGCCCGCGTCCGGGGCCCGCCCGTTACGGAAGGTCAGGCCGACGAGGGCGACGTCCGGTCGCGCCGGATCGTCGCCGCGGAGCTCGAGCACACGCGAGCCGAGGGCCGCGTCGAGGGTGACCGTGCCACCGCCGTCGAGGACCAGGTCCGGGGAGGCCAGGTCGAGCGCGAGGGCTTCGGTGAGCGTGATGACCGTCGCCGGCTCGCCACAGTCGAAGGCGACGCGGCCACCGAGCGCGACGGCGCTGCGAAGCGCGCTCTCGGTGCAGCTGCCGGCCGTCCCCTCACCCACGACGCGGTCCGGCGTCGCCGGCGCCGGTAGGGGTGCCGCCGCGACCCGGTCGGCGCAGATCGTGGGTGCGGGGGGAGGTCCAAGATCCGGCGGCAGATCCGGCCCCAGGTCCGTGAGGTCGGGGCCGAGGTCCAGGGGGAGGTCGGGGCCCGCGTCCTCGGGCTCGGCGTCCGGGCCCGCATCGAGCGCCGCGTCGGCGCCGGCATCCGTCGTGCCACCGTCACTCCCCAGATCCTGGGGTGGATCGACCATGCGCATCCGTTCGCCGTCTTCGCCGCAGGCGACGAAGGTCCCGGCCACGATCGACCACAGCGCCACGCGCACCATCCCCCACCTCACGGGGGGAGCATACAGTCCCCGGCTCGCCGCTCTAGCAGCAGCCGTCCCCCGGGTAGTGCCAGGTGCTCTTCGTCACGATGAGGTCGGCGCGGCCCAGGCCCTCGAGGGCCGAGGCCGTCTTGTCGCACACGCCGAGCGGGAGGTCGCGAAGGAGCACGTGGCCCCGACCGTCGTCGAGCGTGTCTTCGTCACCGACGTAGATGGCCGTGCGTCCCGTGAAGATGCACGGGCCGTCCGCCGGGACCGGATCCTTGATGGCGACCACCTCGACCGCCTCCAGCAGGAGGTTGTCCTCGAGCCCGTAGCGAGCCGCGTCGAGCACGCGATAGGGCCGGCGCGCTCGTACCTCGAGGGTGCCGAAGCCGGCGTCGACCAGCGCGGCGAGGTACTCGCTCAGCGGAAGCGCGCCGCTGAGGCAAGCCGCGCGGAGGCGATCGTCGGCAGCGAGGTGCGCGGGGATGGGTCGCTCGGCTACCGGGTCGCTGAGCACGAGCTTGCCATGGGGCGCGAGCACCCGGTGCGCTTCTGCGAGCGCCTCGGCGAGGTGCGCGCGCGTGAAGATGTTGAAGAGGCAGTTCTGAGCCACGACGTCGACGCTGGCGTCGGGGAGCGGTAGCGCGCGAGCGTCGCCCGCGCGGACCTGAACCATCGCCGGCGTGAACCACTCGTTGACCGACGCGGCGTCCTCCAGCAGCTCGCCGGCGAGCGCGCGCATCGCCGCATTGGTATCCACCGCGACCACGCCACCCGGGCGGCGTAGGAAATAGGCGAACTGGAGAGCCTCCATGCCGGCGCCGACGCCCACGTAGAGGACCCGCTTCGCGCGCGCGAGGTCGCGCGGGCTCACCGTCGAGCCGCAGCCATAGTTGCGCTCCAGCATCGCCGCGGGAACCACGAGTCCCGGGAGCTCCCAGACCGGACTCTGCGTGCAGCAGAGGGCCGGCTGAGGCACGTCCGCCGCCTCCCGGTAGAGAGCCTCGACGGCGTCGAGGTAGCTGCTGTCGGCGCCGTCGCGGGCGGAGCCATCGGGAGAGGGGGAGGCGTCGGGTCCTGAGTGCGTGTCCATGATGAGAGAGGCCTATGCGGCGTGCGCCGCGCCGTTACGGCGTCACCCTGGGGCATGCGCGCACGCTGCCGCTGCCCGGCTCTCGCCCTCGCGCTCGCCCTCGTGGCGGGCTGCGCGCGGCGCAGCGAGGTCCTGGAGGTGCCGCGCTTGCCCACCGCGGCCGAGGTGCTGGCGGGTCAGCTCCCGGAGGGCGCGGACCATTGCGTCATCGCGCGGCCCGGCCGCCTCGCGCCGAGGCGGCGGCGCCAGCTGGCCCCTCTCTCGGCGGCCACGGCCTTCGCCTGGGACTCCGACGCGCCTCAGAGCGTGGTGGTCGAGGCGCGGCAGGATGGGCGCGGGGCGCCCGCCACGGAGCTTCGCCTCCGCGTCGGCGACGTCGACGCGGCCATCGGCCATCTCGAGGCCTTCGACGATCTCGAGGCGCCGCCGTTCATCGAGCAGCTCGTGGTGCAGCAGGGTCTGCGCGATCGACTGCTCGAGATCGCGTGGGCCGACGCCCGCACCCGTGTCGACCCGGTCGCCCTCGCCGACGATCGCCCGGCCTTCGTCGACACCGACCTGGCGGTCGACGACATCTTGCTGGCGGCGGAGTCCTACGCCGCCGAGGGCGAGCTCTTCACCGGGATCCAGCTCGTCGAATGGGTGCTCGAAT
>ERZ1740059.1464-NODE-1464-length-11870-cov-8.429116_pt1 | contig 11870 bp, 9 predicted proteins | sample MGYA00581744_ERZ1740059 | MGnify/ENA primary metagenome ERZ1740059 (study PRJEB43018, sample SAMN04849738) | marine metagenome | isolation source: floating plastic debris | place: Pacific Ocean | collected 2008-08-28 | study: EMG produced TPA metagenomics... | reverse complement strand
TTGCAGTTTCTTCTGTTCAATATTGTTGTGATAATTATGTAGAATCTCATCATACTTAATGATGTGGTATGCCTTGACCACATTAAAACATTGGGTTGAAGCCAGCGTTTGATACAACAACGTTGTTCCCGAACGATGATCGCCCAAGATGAAAATTGGTTGGATTTTAACATCCTTGAGCTGGTCTAAATATGGCTGGTCTAGAGAAATCATAGGCAAGCCCCAGAGAGTATCAATATTACATATAGAGATGATTCTATGAGTTAGATGCCTTTAAATCCGCCAGATTCGCTCATTTCCTTATCACTCGGTTTTTGAGAAGAACGACTTAGATTTAAACGCTGTACACCAATTTGATTTAATACGACGCCACCCAAAATGACGACCCCGCCCAGGTACTGACCAAAGGTGGGTACCTCACCCAAGAGTATAAAAGCAGAGAGAATACCAATGATGGGGTTAAACGCGGTAGCGAAAGAGACTTCACTGGCAGTACTACGTTTGAGTCCGTTAAACCAAAATGTTTGACCAGCAACAACAATGATCGCAGCGTAGAACAACATCCACTGCCATAAAAAGGGTGAGCCCACATCCATAAAGTGTTCAGGTCCATAGAGAATCAGCGTCGCCCCAAAGAAAAATACTGTTCCAATAAACATTCTAAAAACACTGAAAATCCCTAACGGAATCTCTCGCAGACTAATCTTACTCACCAGATTAGCAACTGCTTTGATCACAGCAGCGATCAGGGTTAACAAGGCCCCGCGACCAACCGCCATGCCCATACTCATAGACATCATTTCAGTGCCAGGTGGCTGAATTAAAACCGTTAGGGCAACGCCGATAAATGAAACCACTGCTCCAGCCACTACCCATTTATTAACCCGGTCTCCTAGTACCCACACCGACAATGCCAACACTAGGGGTGTATCAATCTGGCTGATTAAAATCACATTGGTCACTGGCGTAATAGCGAGTGCTGTGAAAATTAGTGTGGGTACAATGGCTGCTCCCAAAATTGCCACCACCGCCATGGATAGCCAACTCTGCCATTTAATCTGTTGTAGTAACGGTTTACGCCACTCGCGGGAGTAGGTAATGGCTAGAAGGATAAGAGCACACAAATTGCCAATGAATAGTACATTGCAAAAGGAAATAGGGTTGCGCCCATCGATTAAGTTCAGCTCACCTAACTCTGTTAGTTTTCGAGTGACGGCGTTGGCGGCTCCAAAGATAGCAATGGCGAGTAGAAGATACAGTCGCCCTGAGGGTTGAAAGCCTGATTTTGTCGTAGTTTGCATGGATAGGCTCCTGGCCCTAGCTTAGTGAGCAGTGCTACTGGATGGAAAATACGTTGTTACTGACTTGAGAAGATAGATACGTCTGTCATAAAGGTTGTGGGTCGATCTTTTGTAGCTGAGCCCATAGTTCGGATCAAAAATCCTAAAAATATTGATTCAGATGTCTCAAATATCCAAAATTGAAGCAATTTCTCTGAAATTTACCCATTCTCACTTTAGAGGATGAGCCAATCTGAAAGCAGTGCTCGAAGCCAAGAACTTACGGATAGGACAACATCAAGGATTAGCAATGCCACAGTTTTATCATGAGGACCCTACCAAAGCCTGATTAATACAGCATATTACTTGAGATTGCTGAGTTCTCAATGTGATGTCTATTCTATAGAACCTTTATTATTTGACAAGTACCCCGGATCGAAAACATCTGTGGGTTTATGGGGGACGGTTACCTGGTTAATTGCTTGAAACCTCTGAGAATGGTAAAACTAGCACCCATGGGTTGTACTTGAAACACAGTTTCATCTGGGCTTTGTTTAAGTACGCCATGACGGTTCGTTAGCGTATCGGAGTTTCCCTATGTTGGTTCAGTTGTTGGGTAGGCGTCTAAGGCCACTGCGTGCTCTGGGTTACTACATTGGTCTGTTTAGTCTGTGCCTTGTTTTTGCAGTGGCCTGTGGCGGTGGTGCCGATCAAGGAACGTCAACTCCTGCTGCGTCTAACGGACGGGTAACCATGGGCACAACCCTGAGTGCTCGTTCCCTTGACGAATCCGATGCCTACGTAATTTTCCCAGGTATTTTGCTTTATAACCTGGGGGATCGTCTCTATACCTATGCACCGGGAACAACGACGCTAGAACCGCAGCTGGCGACGGAGATGCCGACCATTAGTGATGATGGTTTGACCTATACAATCCCTTTGCGTGAAGGGGTGATGCTCCACGATGGTTCTGCCTTCAATGCTGAGGTGATGGCTTTTTCTATTCAGCGATTTATGGATAATGGCGGTCGTCCTGCGTTCTTGCTGTCGGAAAAAATTGATACCGTTGAGGCTACGGGGGAGTATGAGCTGACGGTCTCTCTGCAACAGCCCTTTGCTGCATTTACGTCCCTACTGACATTTTGGGGCGTTACACCTGTCCCTCCCGATATCTACACCATTGGCGAGGCCCAGTTTAAACCAGAAGAGTTTGTGGGCTCTGGCCCGTATAAGCTGGCTTCCTTTAGTAGTGATGTGATAAAGCTAGATGCTAACCCAGACTACTGGGGAGATGTGCCTGAAAATAAGGGCATTGATATTCAGATTTTTACCAGCCCAGCGAACCTCTACAACACCTTTCAGTCCGGGGGTTTAGATGTGGCATATCAAACGCTTGATCCTGATCAGATTGCGGCTCTGGAACGCGATGCGGATAAGGGTGGTTGGACTGTGATTGAGGCGGGATCAACCGTTGTTAATTACATGTCCCTCAATCAAAAGATTGCTCCGTTTGATGATCTGAATGTGCGTAAGGCCGTGGCTGCCATGATTGATCGTAATTTGCTCAATGACCGGGCTTTTCAAGGGCAGGCAGAACCGCTTTATAGCCTTATTCCTAAGAGTTTTGAGGTCCATGAGCCTGTTTTTGAGCAGGCCTATGGTGACGGTGACTATGGGAAGGCTAAGGAATTTCTTGAAGAGGCGGGTATTACTGAGGCAAATCCACTGGAGTTTGAGATTTGGTACCCTACGTCCTCAACGACGCGGAGTGTTGTTGCCAATACTCTTAAAGAAGCCATTGAGTCTAATTTGCCTGGGCTGGTAAATGTACAAGTTAGTACGGCAGAATCTGCCACCCTGTGGGAAAACGTAGAGAAGGGTATTTATCCGAGTGTGCTGGCTAACTGGTATCCGGACTATTTTGATCCTGACAATTTTGTGCAACCATTTTTGAGCTGTAATGAGGGTTCGGAAGAAACCTTGTGTGAGAAGGGTGCAACCCAGGGGAATGGCTCGTTCTATTACAGTGCCAAGACCAATGATCTACTCACCAAGCAAAGTGCGGAACTCGATGAGTCGGTTCGCAGTGATCTGTTTCAGGATTTGCAGCAGGCGATGGTAGAGGATGTGCCCTATATCCCCCTCTGGCAAAATAAGGATTACGTATTTTCTGCTTCGGGTGTCGGTGGTGTGGCCATTGAGCCAAACCAGCAATTTTTGCTATGGCAAATCAGTAAATAGATAATTGTGCTCGTCGTTCGTAGGAATGTTCAAGGGAACGTCTCTACGAACGGTTGATTTGGCGTTAATCAAGGGGAAAATACATGTCATCTCGGTCCAACGCATTGCGTTACTACGTGCTATCGCGATTGATGCTGGCACCGTTGATGATCTGGACTATCACTACGGTCGTGTTTTTGTTAATGCGGGCAACGCCAGGGGACCCGGTGGATGCGCTGCTGGGGCCACGGGCACCGATTGAAGCAAAGGAGGCGTTGCGATCGCAACTTGGCCTCGATAAATCCCTGTTTCTCCAGTATCTGGACTACCTGGGGCATTTACTCCGATTTGACCTGGGCAGCTCCATTGCCAGCCAGGGCCAAACTGTCTGGCAAATCATCGGCGATCATTTCCCCGCTACAGTTGAACTCACCATTTGTGGGTTGGCGGTAGCAGCCATTGTTGGCATCACCGTCGGCTCCGTTGCCGCGTCTCGTCCCAACACACCGATAGATGCAGGCGGACGGCTGTTTGGCATTCTCACGTACGCCACACCCATGTACTGGTTTGGCATGATTTTGCAGCTAGTGTTTGCGGTACAGCTGCGCTGGTTTCCCATTGGTACCCGTTTTCCCCTGGCACAAACCCCGCCCGATGGGCCTACCGGTCTCTACCTGCTAGACAGCCTGCTCCATGGCAATCTGTCACAGTTTGGTACATCGATTTATCATCTGGCCTTGCCCAGCCTGACCCTAGGAATTTTGATCAGCGGTGTGTTTGAGCGTATGGTGCGTGTCAATCTTAAACAAACGCTGCGTGCTGACTATGTCGAAGCCGCCCGTGCCCGAGGTATTCCCGAATTTCGCATCATCACCGTCCATGCCCTCAAAAATGCATTAATTCCCGTCATTACTATCCTGGGGTTAACGTTTGCATCCTTATTGGGTGGGACCGTGCTGACCGAAGTTACCTTCTCTTGGCCAGGGTTAGCCAATCGTTTTTTTGAAGCAATTTCCCAGCGGGACTACGAAGTTGTCCAGGGCTTAATGACCTTTTTTGGCACCATTGTTGCCCTGGTCAGTATTGCCATCGATATCCTCAATGCCTATGTCGATCCCAGAATTCGATACTAACCAGGCCCCGCAGCCATTTCCCGTGAGGCAATTAGGTTTATATAGGAATGTATAATTAAAAACATTGCTTTTCGTAATATTATTTAAAGTAATGTTTTAGTGCGGATTGCTGACCAATTCAGTGATTCCCCATATAGGTTTCATTTGTTAGTAGAGACATGGCTCCATTAATAGATCATGCGGCGTTGCTGCTAGGGCGTGTTCAACGCTGGTGGATGGGTAGGACGGTAAACTCCCTCGCCTTAGGGATGGTCGTTATTATTTTTGCAGCAGGTTTAGGTAATGTTCCTGCTCATATCCAGTCTGCGGGTACCCAGGTCAAGTCCCCTCAGCGGATCCAAGTGACAGCACCAGCGTTACCGTTGTCTGCCCAAGCGAGGGCTCGTTTAAACCATCGCCGACTGACAGAAGCTGCCATGACCAGCCACAATTTGACCGCAGCTCACTTTTTTGGTCGTCGTCCTGCGGCCAAACTGTCAGTAGAAAACCGTAAAGCCTCAAAGCAGGGATAGAACGTTATAGAACAGTGCTGAATTGAGTGAGGATATCCGTTGTCCTGCCTGATCTAAGAGATGCCATAGACGATGCACCGCTCTAGTAGAAGTGCCATAGATCAGTATCTTATAGATAAACGTCATCTCGAAGATCAGCAACGCTGCCCTGCGCTCAATAATGCTTTGCCCAGTTGGGACGAAACGATCTGCGTAATTTTTGCGGCTGGAGCTATGATGAGTTAGGTCTCGGCTATGCTTCAAATGCGTCCAAATTTTAATGCTATTAGTTTGAATCATCTGCGGCAGCGTCTCTGTTGTTTGACTACAGCAAGCATGATGTTATTGTTGTCGGCTGTTCCTGTGTCTGCTCAATCACAAGACTGTGGTTTTTTGGTGGCTCCTCAGACCTACAACACCCTCGAAGGAGAGGACAGAATTGTAATTGGTCGAGTTCCAAATCGTCCCTATATTGTTCTGTTAACCCATAACCTTCAGGAGAATCTACCGACTATTCGCACCTGTATTCCCGATGCATTTCTGACCTCCTCACGATTAGGCAGCTATGTCCACATTGCATCTTTGGATAATTATCGTGAGGCTAAGGAGCTGGTCAATGATATTAATCAGGTACTAGATCTAGATGTCCGGATTATCCACTACAGAAGCCTAGGGCGATAGGGCGCAGAGCTTTCAGGATGAGTGCCGGCAAGAGCGGGAATCTCTCTCTAGGCAGGGTGTTTCGGCCAAATGGCCTGAATCCACAGGCCATTGTAATGACCAGTAGAACAGCATATATAAAGACGTGCCATGATTGATCTAGTAATCTATGCATGGGTATGTATCAAAAGGGCCTCAGAGTATGATTGGGCTAGGTTACAGAACACGATCTCGTCGTTTTAGTTTGCATCGTTTTGCGTTGCTAACCGGTCTTATCGTGTGCATGGCAGGCATTCCTCAAGAGACCAATGCTCGCCCTCTATCGGTGCGCCTAGATCGATGGTTAGAATTACGAAACTTTAGCGGAAATGTTGACTTTTTTGAAAATGGCCGCTGGCGACAGGCTCAAGTAGGTCAACGGCTGGATGCGGTGGGCGAGGGTGTACGCACAGGCTCGGCCTCCTTGGCGCGCCTTGCCGTTGATACTGAAGTTGGATTTGTCAGCGTCTCTGAGAATACGTCGCTGACGATAACGCAGTTCCACTCAACGCCACGTAATGGCAAGGTTACTGAACTGAATGTCACCCGTGGCCAAGCCAGGGTATTTGTGAGGCCATTTACCAATCCAGACTCTCGTTTAGAGATTCGAACACCGGCTGGGGTCAATGGCGTACGGGGGACGAATTTTGGTATCGCAATTCAGCCCAGCGGCCGTTCATCCCTGGTTGTTGAGGAAGGTCGTGTGGTATCTGAGGCTCAAGGCCAGTCAGTGCCAGTAAATGCCGGTTTTCAAAACTTTACGGTTCCCGGAGAACCTCCCTCACCCCCAGTGCCAATTACTGAAGATCCAAACTTAAATCTTGTGAGATTGGAACGTCAGCGTCGTCAGGGAGAATCAATTGTTGTTTTAGAGGGCAATACGTTCCCAGTTAATCTATTGGTGATCGATGATGATACTCAGGAGATCGACCGCGACGGTAACTTCGCATTAGAATTGCCGCTGCCTGAGAATCGAAGTATTGACGTGACAGTTGTTACTCCCCTTGGCACAATGCAGGTCTATGAGTTGGTTGTTCCCTAATTGGCGTAAGCGTTTACAGCAATGTGAGCCGTTACTTCCAGGACTATTTGTTAGTGGGTTTATTGTATCGTTGTCCTATTTGGGACTCATCAAGCCGCTTGAGAATATCTCTACCGATGTGCTGACTCGGTTTCGGGGAGAGCGAGCCTGGAATGATGAGCTGATTTTAATTGGTATTGATAATCGTACGTTTGATAAATTAGGGCGATATCCGCTACCTCGCTCCTATTATGTGGATTTACTCAAGTTTTTGACTGAGAGTGAGAATCGGATTGTTGTTTTCGATGTTCTCATGCCGGAACCAACCGATGATGACCCTGCTCTAGCTGATGCCATGGCTATCCATGGTGGTGTCGTTTTAGCGGAAACAATCGCGGAAGAAGGGCAAATACTGCAGGCTAATCCATTGCTTTATGCGAATGCGATCGCAAGTGGCCATATTGATGACTACAGTGACGATTTTGACGGTGTTACTCGGCGTCATAAAATTTATATCAACAACAGTCGCTCTTTAGCGGGGGCAGCTGCCGAAGCCTATAACCTGACAACTGATATTCTCACTATTCCTCCTATAAAAAGAGGAGAGCTGCTGCTGAACTGGCCTGGCCGTGTTACGGAGCTGCCCTTTAGAAGTTTAATCGATGTTTTAGAGGGAAAAATCTCCCCAACTGACTTCAATAATAAAATCGTTATTGTGGGAGATACAGCGACAGGGCTCGATCGTTGGATTCGTACACCGTTTGATAAAGACACACCCGTTGAAGGGATTTATGTCTATGCGGCGGCCTTGCACAACTTGCTAGAACAAAACTGGCTCAGATATATCAATCAGCATTTGGTCGTCGCTGGCCTGCTTGTGCTTGGTCCCATTCTTAGCTGGAGACTACAGGGGCGCTCTTTTCTCAACCAGATGGCCATCTGGATTATCGGTACTGCTAGCTGGTTGATGATTTGTTGGGGGGCAATCTATCAAAACTATGCGCTACCCGTGGCCGCCCCCATCTTAGTGCTCAGTCTGACTGAAAGCTTTATTGTCTTTACCGATCGTTTACGCAGTGGTGCCATATTGCAGGCTCGAAATGAATTTTTAGGCACCATGAGCCATGAGTTACGCACTCCGCTCAATGCCATTATTGGCGTATCGGAGATGATGCAAGAGACCCATCTCGATCCTAGACAGCGAGAGTTTAGTGAGACTATCCATAATAGCAGCCAAGCACTGCTGGCATTGATTAATGACGTGCTTGATTTTTCTAAAATTGAGTCGGGGCGGCTGGTGCTTGAAGAACATCCGGTAAATCTACGTAACTCTGTTGAAGAGAGTTTAGACATTGTTGCTACCCGTGCTACAACAAAGTCCCTAGATCTGGTCTACATGATAGATCCCAGTACACCACCGGTGATTATTAGCGATCCTATTCGGCTGCGACAGATTTTACTTAATCTGCTGAGCAATGCTGTGAAATTTACCGATCAAGGTGAGGTGGCGTTAGTGGTGCAGATTGCCCCCAGTGATGATTTGGGGGCCCCGATAACACGCTGGACCCATCCCTCTGAGCAGTCCGTACTATTGCTGTTTGCTGTTCGAGCTACGGGCATTGGAATTCCAGCCGATCGAATGGCTCAAATTTTTGAACCGTTTCGTCAGGCGACTAGCTCCACGACGCGTAAATATGGGGGCACAGGTCTAGGGTTGACCATCAGTAAGCGCTTAGCAGAAACCATGGGTGGTTGTCTGTGGGTCGAAAGTGAGCTGGGGCAAGGCAGCACGTTTTTCTTTACGATGCGGGCTCAGATTGATCCCATTACTACCCAACCAGAACGACCTGAAGCTTTGGCTAGCTGGACAAATCACCGCATATTAGTGATTGATAAAAACAGCACGCGCCGCACAAGTTTGGGATGGCAGTTAGAGGCGCTAGATATTGAGTTGGTGTTTAGCCGCAGCGTTGCTGAAGCGCTGTTGTTGGTACAACAGGGTCAACAGTTTGATGGTGTTATTTTAGATGCGGCGATTACTAAAATCGATAGTGTGAGTGCGATTGAATCGTTACGGCAGGCCATGGGTAAATCAACCATGCCTCTGATTGTTCTTGCAGACCTCAATGAAAATCTAAGTCAGTCTGAGCGAGCCGATATGGTGATTGTTTGGAAGCCGGTTAAGCAGGCTGCTCTCTATCGAGCTTTGATGCATATCCATCCAAACCCCGTGGCAGTCGATTCCCAAGCTCCATTGGGTAATGTGAATGTTGCTGACCCTTTGGCGGTTAGTTTCAAGGTGCTCATTGCTGACGATAATCCGGTGAACCAACGAGTGGCCCAGCATATGCTGCATTTACTGGGGCATGTGTCTGATACGGTGGCAACTGGTGTAGAAGCCCTCGCAGCTGTTGAGAAAGGCGGCTATGATGTGGTGCTAATGGATATGCGAATGCCGAATATGAGTGGAGTAGAAGCGACTCGCCGTATTCGGCAGCTGGGCCAAAACATTTCTCAACCTTGGATTATTGCCATGACGGCTAATGCTAGCTCAGAGGATCGAGCTCGTTGTTTAAAGGTGGGTATGAACGACTACTTAAGTAAACCTATTCGTCGCGATAGTCTCTCGCAAACGCTTATGAACATTGATAAGTCATCGGTATCTCTGACTTGATTGCATGGGGCTAGCCCCTATTCGTCTAGATGGGCTATGAATTTACCAGCTGACTGGAACGCTGCTTGATTTTGTGCTGCGCCACTAAAGACTCGGCCTCAGCCATGGAGCGTATTCGTAACATTTGATGAAATACGTTGAACTGATACACCATGGCATTATCGACATCGAGTGCCGTCAGCCAGCCACTTTTAGGGTGATAGGCTCCGGTGTCTATATCAAGCCAGCCTGGCCCTTTGGCAATTTCTCCAGGATCAATACCGGGTAGGGTGAAGGTGATGGTGTGGCCAGTGATAATCACCTTGTCAGAAAAATAAGGTTTGGTATGGCTGTGGAAACTATCACGGATCCAGCAGTATTCATGACTGGTTTGCTCGGCAAGGGTGTGTTGGGGGTTTAGCCCGGCATGAACCAGCCAAATATCTCCGAGATCAAGGTAAAAGGGTAAGTCTTTAATCCAGTGGAGATGCTCAAACAGTTCGTCAACGCTTGTATAGCTCGATAGGGTAGATTGTCCGCCGCTATAAAGCCATCCTTGGAAAGCAGGCATATGGGCCTCACCGTTTGGGAAAGCCTCCAGCAGCAGCTGCTCATGATTGCCCATTACACACTGATGACCGTTTTGACGCACATACTCAACCACCTGGCGGCTTTGGGGACCCCGGTCAATCAGATCACCGACAAAATAGACCTGATCTTCATGACCTGGATCCACCGCTTCAAGTAGTCGCATTAAACCGTCATAATGGCCGTGAATATCACCAATAAAAATGCGACGGGTCATAACAGTGTTGGGTGTAAATAAAATGTCTATTGAGCTAGGGTCGATGGAGAGGATGGGCAAAGCATAAAACGTTGCTATTGCACGATTACCAGAATGTATCTGAGCCTAGTATGCCTTTGCCATAGCTATAGACAACAGGTTCGTTGATGGGATTTTCCAAGGCTTTAAGTAAGGTTTACAGCAACAACAGATGTTGATAAAAATTAGTCTGGTGATTGCCTCTAGAATGTTCTAAACTACAGATATATCTTTGAGAATACGGACAGTATCGGCCAAAAATAGCGACTATTTAGTGTTGTCACTAATACGCTATCTTAGCTATTTTTCTTGATTTTCATCAACTAACGATCTCTGCTGGGGAGGCTATGGTCATCTATGGATGGGATTGACTGAGTAGTAGACCGTGGATGTAGCGAGTGTGGTTAGCTGTAATGCTACTGCAACTATGGGGTTTCATCAGCTAGGGAGCTACCATCGGGGGCTTCTAGGGTAAATCCTGCATCTTTGACCATGGCGTAGTCTTGGGTAGCGCTTTGGCCGGCTGTGGTTAGGTAGTCACCGACAAAAATGGAGTTGGCTGGATAAAGAGCCAGGGGTTGCTGCGATCGCAAATGCACTTCCCGACCACCTGCAATCCGGATTTCTTGGGAAGGCAGTAAAAAGCGAAATAGGCATAAAATCCGCAGACAGCGCTGGGGAGTCAGTTCACTACGTTCAGAGAACGGAGTGCCTTCGATGGGAATCAAAAAATTTACAGGTACGCTGGTGACATTGAGTTCCCGTAGAGATTGGGCCAGATTGACAATGTCGTCGTCCGATTCCCCCATACCCAAAATGCCGCCAGAGCATGTGGTCAAACCTGCGGCTTGCACAGCTTTTACTGTTGCTAATCGGTCCTGATAGCCATGGGTTGTGCAGATGTCATCGTGGTGGGCTTCTGCTGTATTGAGATTGTGGTTAATGCGATCGACACCCGCCGCCTTTAACTGATGGGCTTGGTCTTCGTTTAAGAGACCCAACGTGGTGCATACCCGCATGGGATAGTCCGCCTTAACTGCCCGGACAGCATCCAGAATTTTTTCAAACGTCTGGGGTGCGGGGGTACGGCCCGAAATAGCCATGCAAAAGGTGCCTGCCTTGAGCTGATGAGCACGGTTGGCGGCAGCCAGAATACGATCTTTGGCCATCAGCGGATATTTTTCAATCTCTGCCGATGAAATTTTAGATTGCGAACAATAGTGACAGTCCTCAGGACAAAGGCCACTCTGGGCATTAAGTAAAAAGTGTAGCCGTACCCGATTACCCCAGTAATGATGACGGACTCGGTAGGCTGCCGCTAGCTGTGCCAGGAGTTCTGTGTCGTCAGCCTGTAATACCCTCAGCGCATCTTGGTGGTCAATTCCCTGACCCGCTAGGGCTCGGTCAGCAAATAGGTTCCAATCAACAGAGGTACGTACGGCTTGAATCATACTAAGGGCTCCTTCTGGCTATGGGCACAAGATTTTGTACCATTCTCTACGGTAATACGAGATGGCTCCTTGGGGAGTATAGGCTTTTTCAGAGCGTTG
>ERZ1740059.1462-NODE-1462-length-11878-cov-3.485917_pt1 | contig 11878 bp, 15 predicted proteins | sample MGYA00581744_ERZ1740059 | MGnify/ENA primary metagenome ERZ1740059 (study PRJEB43018, sample SAMN04849738) | marine metagenome | isolation source: floating plastic debris | place: Pacific Ocean | collected 2008-08-28 | study: EMG produced TPA metagenomics... | reverse complement strand
AGCACAACTTTGCAGCTGCCGACTGATTTATGGTTGCCCGCTTCGGAGCAGATAGCTCCAAAAACTTCTTGGCAATACGAAACAGGGATACAGACAAACCTCAATGAACAGGTTGAGTTTTCGGTAGTGGCGTATTACAAATCGCTAAATAATCTATACACGCTCCCGATTGCCGTTAGTACTACCGAAATAGGAGCAGCAGATTTTGAAGATATCCTATTGAGGACAAGGGGCCGGAGCAGAGGGTTAGAGTGTTTATTAGAAGCACATTTTGAACACTACGGGCTAATAGCTTCTTATACATTGGCGAAATCAGATCGGTACCTGGAGGAGGATAATATTGAGGAAAAAACGATGCCCTTTGCCTTTGATGCCCGACACCAAGGGAAATTATTTTGCTATTGGTCACTCAGAAATCGTTTGCGCCTCAGCGCTAATTGGCAATACACCTCACCTATTCCCAGAAGCTATCTGCAGCGTTCAGAATCTGGAGATGCAGTCGTTAATATTCAGCCAGGAGGAGACACCAAAGTCGCTCAACTACGATCGCGGCCCTATCACCGTTTAGATATGGAGGTGAATTACGAAATTCAAAAAGGAAGACTCGCTCATCAATTAAAAGTGGGCGCCTATAACCTCTATAACCGTAAAAACATTGCCTATTACAGTGTAGACAATGAGTTCACCTCTCTCAATGCTGCTCAACCGATCGAGGCCTTTGCCTTTGTCCCTTCTTTCAGTTATCAATTGCGGTTTTAATAGGCGTTTAAGGATGGAATGTTTAGTGATTTACTGAAGCTCAACATCTCCACTTAATTATTGTAGCAGACCAAGCTTAATATGCTACACTCGTTACTCCGAGTATTTTAAAAAAAGATGATTTCAGCATAGGGGAAAAATCAGTTCGGTTTGTCTTAACCGTGAAATAAGGAAATTACCAAGATTTCCCCCATTAAAGACCAAATAGCGAGCTGAAAAAAAAACCGCTTAAAAAGGTGAGCAGTAGCGCTATTAAAACCATGATTTTATGCTGAATTTGAGAATGTTTTTGCCCTTGTTTACCCTGCTTGCTGTTTTCACCTTCTTCAATTCTTGTGATAAAGATGTTGAAGAGCCACAGGGGCTTCACGGAGAAATAACGCCAACGGATGCCAATCAAGGTGGATTCCTGGGTTTAGTTAGTGCCCAAAATCAGGGAGAGGACAGTGCGGAATCAGGATCTGGAGAAGAAGAATGCTTCACACTTAATTATCCAATTACCATTGTATTTCCTGATGGTAGTACACAGCAAGTAAATAACGATGAGGAGTTGGATACACTGATTGAAATTTGGTTTGAGAGCAATGAGGACGCCGCAGAATTTCCGGAAATTCAATTCCCGATCGCGGTAACGCTTGCTGATGGTAGTACACAAACCGTTAATGACGATCAAGCACTTTGCGATCTGTTTTACGAATGTTACGGCGACGAAGTATGGGATGAGGAAGAGTGGGGAGACGATGAAGAATGGGAGAATGAGGAAGAGTGTTTCACCATCGTTTACCCTATTGCTATTACCGGGCCAGACGGAGATGTGACAATCAATAATGACGACGAACTAGATGCCTATTTCGAAAACCTAGCAGATGAAGAGCTAGATATTGCCTTTGTTTATCCAATTGATGTACAGTTTGAAGATGGGACTACCCTCACTTTGAATAGTGACGAAGAATTGGAGATGCTCTTGGAGGAATGCTATGGTGGGTATGATGACTGTGAAGACGATTTTAGCTTGGAAGACTGTTTCGAGCCTGTATATCCTGTCAGCTTCACGCTCGATGATGGAACAGTAGCTACCGTTAATAATGAAGAAGAATTATTCAGCTTGTTCGACGAAGTAGGCGAAGATGCTGGTCTGGAGGTAAACTATCCGATAGATGTTGTACTAGCCGCTGATAGTTCTACAGTCACGGTCAATGATGATGACGAATTGGATGCTATTATAGAAGCTTGTGAATAAAACCACCATTTAAACAAAGACGATCAAGGCAATTTGGATGCTTGATCAAAGATAACGTTGAGCGTACGGAGCGGGACCGGATCATTTCGGTTCCGCTTTGTCGGTTCTTTAGTAGATATTTTGCTCTTCTGAAATGTAAACAAGCCCCATTCCAGGTAAATCATACCAATGTGTGGAAGACAAACGCTAGGTGGCTGGTCAACGCTAATTAGGGAATCACACTATTTTTAAACTCTAATTTTCTTGCTTTCCCAAATACACTTTACAAAGTTCTTGTAGCGTCTGTTCACTATCTACTAAATTGGAGAAGTAGGCGGCAAACTTTTCTTTATCTGCCCGGCTAGTTGCATTCATAGCCTGATAAGCGTACTCCAAAAATTGTTCAAACTTAATATCCATGATTCGCTTGCTTTCATCCATTTCAATGAGCGCAGAGATGATGGAATAGTCAATTAATTCGGCCTTGCTTTTGAGGAAGTATTTCCAGGAGGCGCTTCGGATCGTGGGGAGCTGTACTCCTCCTGCATCGGAAAGAATACGCGCTATTGACAGGGTATCGTTATCTAATTCTTCGATCAGCAGTTCTAATAATTCATAGTGCCGAGGAATAATTTCATTGAGCGAGCTGTAGTTTTCTTCTACTTCGGTTTCGATGGTTTGCAGCGCTTTTTCAACATAGCGTTCATTAGCTCTATTATCCTGCCAATTGTTGATAAAGAGTGCGATTAAAATGCCTAGAATTACGGGGACTATCTCCTTAATAACTCGTTTTAGGTATTCCACGATCCTGTAATTTAGGGTTCATTATTACGGTAGACCATTCCAATGTGCGGTATACCATCCTCCATATAAACCTCGCCCACGGATGCAAATCCGACTGAACGATAATAGGGCTGCAAATGAGCCTGTGCTGATAGTTTAACAGGCACTTGCCCCCAATGTTCCCGTAATTTTTGCAGAGAAGCTTGCATGAGCGGCCGTCCTAGGCCTCGGCCTCGCGCAAAAGCAGCGGTGATTACCCTCCCAATAGCCGCATAGTTTTGATAGCTTGCACCTACGGGTAGCAAGCGGGTATAGGTAGCCAGGCGTCCATCATCTGTATAGCCTAAAACATGAAGCGCTCCCTGGTCCTGGCCGTCAGCGTCGAGGTAAGGGCAGTGTTGTTCTACGACGAAGACTTCTTGGCGAAGCGCCAAGAGTTCGTAGAGTTGATCTTTGCTAAGCTCCGCAAAGCTTAGACATTGGTAAGTGCCGATCATGGTAGCTCGTTTAGCTAAAGATACGATGGTAGAAGTGGGAAAGCGGAAGTGGGAAGGGAAAAAGTAAGAAGTATGAAATAGGAAATTAGAAGTCACTCACTTCCTATTTCATACTTCCTACTTCTCACTTCTTATTTAATAACAAAACCCCATCCACTCTTGCGAGCAAATGGGGCTTTTGTATGCTTAAGGTAAAGCGTGTGTAGTTACTCCGCTATTACCTCAAAAGTTACTTCTGGTTGAACTTCCTTGTGTAGGTTAAGTACCATTTTGTAAGTACCCAATTCCTTCACATCATCAGGAAGCTGCACTTTGCGGCGTTCTACGTCCAAGTCAAACTGCTCTTTAAGAGCGTTTACTACCTGGATAGTGGTAACACTACCAAAAATCTTGCCACTGGTACCAGACTTAGCACCAATATTCAGTACTAGGCCGTCCAGTTTAGCAGCCATTTCCTGGTATTCGCCCAGGCGCTTGGCTTCCATAGCACCTTCACGGCGCTGAAGTTCTTTTAAACGAGCTTTGTTGGCGCTGTTGGCAATCAGTGCAAATCCCTGAGGGATCAGGTAATTGCGGCCGTAGCCATTTTTAACGGTCACCAGCTCATGCTTATATCCGACGTGCTCTACGTCTTGCAACAGAATGATTTCCATGTCAATTCGTTTTTAAAAATCGATAATTAATAATCGCTGCCCTAGCTTACTTCAATAAGTCGGTTACGTAAGGCATTAGCGCCAGGTGGCGAGCACGCTTTACGGCGGCAGCAACTTTGCGCTGGTACTTCAGTGAATTACCGGTAATACGGCGTGGTAAGATTTTACCCTGCTCGTTAACGAAAGACAGCAGGAAATCGGCATCCTTGTAGTCGATGTACTTGATGCCATATTTGCGGAAACGGCAGTACTTCTTGCGTTGACCACCGATCTTAGGATTGCTTAAGAATTTTATATCATCGCGATTAGCCATAGCTTATCCTGATTTTAACGTGATTAATGAAGGTTTACTCTTCGCCTTTCTTCTCCTCAGTAGCAGCTGGTGCTTCCTTTGCTGGTGCTTCTTCGGTCTTCTTTGGCTCAGCAGGACGGTTGTCACGATTATCGCGGTTGCGGTTATCGCGGTTGTCACGGCGGCCACCACGGCGGTCGCGGCGATCATCCTTCTTCTCCTTAGACTTAGGGCGCTTAGCCTTACCGATTTTACCGGCACGCTTGTCTTCGTTGTACTTGATACCAAACTTGTCTAGTTTGAAGCTCAAGAAACGCATGATGCGCTCGTCGCGGCGAAGGGCTAGTTCCAGATCATCAATGATCTCGCCATTCGGCACCTTAAATTCAATACAGTAGTAAACCCCACTATTGCGCTTGTTGATTGGATAAGCTAGTGTGCGAAGGCCCATCTCGTCGATGTGCACGATTTCCGCACCAGCGTTCTTCAACATGTCGCTATAGGTCTGAGCCGTCGTTTTGATCTCCTCCCCCGACAGCACTGGGTCTACGATGAATGTTACTTCGTAATTTCGCATTAGATTCAGACTATAGTTAAATAAATTAGGCTTTTCTTTCAAAGCGGCTGCAAAGGTAGCGTTTTCTCACAAATTTTTATATAAACATTTAAAGTAATCCTAGGAGTCATTCGTCTACCCAAGAAAAGACCTAGTTTTGTCAACGTTAATTATGGCCGCATCCAGAGAACAGACGATTACCCAGACGATTCGCAACTACGGCGATCGGCTCTTCCGCTTCATTCGCGGACGGGTAAACTCTGACCAAGATGCCGAAGATGTACTGCAAGATGTTTGGTACCAACTGAGCCGCATTGTGGACGTTGGTGCCGTGGAAAACATCAACGCCTGGTTACACCGGGTAGCCCGTAACCGACTAACTGACCGCTACCGCAAAAGAAAACCAGAGGCCCTGGAAGATTTACGCCTGGCCGATGAAGACGGCGAAGGTTCGTTTCTGGATGACTGGCTAGCCTCTGACGGTGACACACCAGAAGAAGTTTACTTCCGCCAAATCGTTTGGGAAACGCTCTACGAAGCCCTGGATGAACTTCCGGAAGCCCAACGTGATGTGTTTGTCTGGAACGAACTAGAAGATGAAACCTTCCAGTCCATATCCGACCGTACCGGAATTAATATCAAAACGCTGATTTCACGCAAACGTTACGCCGTACAACACCTACGGCAGCGCTTAGCGGAGTTGCACGACGAATTACTCAACTATTAAGAAGTGAAGTCGCATTGCCATGCGACCTTAACAGTCAAGATATGTACCGCAACCATAAATATCGCAGCCGCTGGTCACCGCTTTGGGTGGGCCTATTTATCGTTTTGGCCCTTGTTGTTTTGTCATGGGTAGTGATGCTGTTGTGGAACTATGCCGTACAACCACTCTTTGGTTTACCTGCTATGACAATTGGGCAAGCCGCTGCGCTATTGGTCTTGTGCCGCATTCTCTTTGGCCGCCTGGGGCCTCCACCCCACAAACGCGAGCAGATGCGCAAGCGCAAAGCCGCTTGGAAAGAGAAATGGGGTAAGATGAGCGATGAAGACCGGGCAGCCTTTCGGGCGCGTTGGAAGGAGAAGTGCGGGCCGAGAAGAAGAGGTGAAAATACAAGTGATGGAGAGGTGTCGGAGAGCTAGTCTCTACTTACCAGGAAAGAAAAAACAATCTAAAATCACTGTTTTTTGCTTACACCCAGCCCGCCAATTTCCCAAACACATAAATCCCCAGCAAATCACACAAAATATCTACCATCTCAAAAGAACGGTTGGCAAGGAATAGTTGGGTCAATTCCTCCGCTATCGCAAATACAATAACCAGTGTACTGCCTTTCAGCACGGAAAAGCTTGCCAATTGCCAGTGGGCATTGCGAAAGGCTAAATTGACCAGGAACGCGAGTATACCGTACAATATAAAATGCCCCATTTTATCGCCAAAGGGTAAGTTTCGGACCTGTCCGGCCAGGAAACCAGCCTGTCCCAGGTCGGCACAGATGATGATGTAACAAATGAAGAGAAAGAAGAGAATTGCTGCTCCTGCAAATAGTGTTTGCTTAGAAAGTGAAAAAGGCATACTTTGTTTTTCAGTTAACTTTGAATTACAAAGTAATTGCTTTTTTTGAATATCCGCAAGTATTCGCTCCCACTTTAACACATATACGATCGATCAATTGGGCGTTGTTCCGTATTCCAAAACAAGTTCTAAGTCATCATCTCTAAACGCTTATTCAATAGTAAATCCCAGCCTAACACCAGTACTTTCATGCCCTCCCTCACGCCAGCTGTTATAGAAATCGATACGCCAGAATTTCAAGATAGTATCTACGCCTGCACCTAATTCTACATAATGCCCACCGGCATCCGTATAGAGGTAGTGTACTCCAAGAACCGGCTGAATGCTGTTTTTACTGTTTTTTCGGAACGGACTAAAATGATGCTCATAGTGCCCCTGTAAATAAAGATTGGCAGTACTATTCGCATAGTATTCCAACAATTGGAACTGGTCAATTCCGTAGGGACCATATATCGTTTCTCTACCTTTGAAATGATTGAAATCCACAAAAGTGAGCTGATCTTTTGTCAGAAAATCACCAGCCTCAACAAACCACTTGCCATAGGCACTGCCCATTTTATATTCGTCCTGCACACCGATACTTAAATTTTGGTAGGATACATCTCCATTCAGGATGGCATCCGTCGCATTCGTGTAGGACAGGGTAAGTGCAGGGTATTCCCCTTCGGAAATTAATTGTCCTCTCCGTTTTGTCAAACGATGCCCAATTTGCCAACGCAGTTCCGCCTCTAATATAACTGCTTGATGCTTGGCAAAAGCAGTATTGGTCAGCTCTGCATTTGCTGGGTTATTGGCAGTATAAATCCCCTCTTCTTCAAAGCTCACGAGATTGGTCAATGGGCTTCGCTCATTCCAGCTTACCGTTGTGCTTAGTAAGAAATTCTTTTGGGGCGAAAAAGTATGAGCGAGTTCTACGTAAGAACGTTCATAAATCTTTAAGAAGTTCTCATCGTAAGCAAAGGTGTACAAGGTGTTGGCTAATGCATTCAAGGTACTTTCGTTGTAAAGCTGTTCCATAGCCCGCCCACCAGATAGGGACCAGGCCGCATTTTTCCTAGGGTTGTAGAAATGTTGGGCCTTAATTTGTGCTTGAAGGCGCTTGTTGCCAAAACCATATCTAAGGCTAGGGGTAATCGAAATAAAGTGCCCATCAATATAATACTGGGTAAACTTTTATCTATTACGGTCTGCATAAATTTTCATAAACAAATGCGTCGACATATTACGTGCCCGGTTCTTGGCAATCTGGGCATTATCACCCTCAAAATAGGCGTCAATGGTTTCAAACCACAGCTGGAGCCAACGTCCAAAATGCTCGGGTGAAATTTCGTGTTGCTGATCTACGCCTAGGTGTGCCTGTATGGGGCTCCCTTTGTAGCTGTGAACAAAGAGTAAATTGGTTTCCCAAAAATCGGTAATGCGCTCTAGGTGAGTATCCCAGTCCTTGATATGATTATTGAATATGGGACCAATGAAGTCATCTTTGCGCACTTGAGCATAGAAAGTTCGTACTAGCAACGAGATCGCAGTTCTGGAATTTAATAGCTGCATCAGCGTATGTTCATTAACTCATGAGTTTTTTCAGCACCCCTATTCCACACCACCACAGACCAATCATTTTTAGCCCTTCTCCGATCACGTAAGAGAAGTGAAAGTAGGAAGACTCCACTTCATTACCTTGAATAATATCGTCAGCCCGGGTATAAAGAATGGGCACTAATAAAATACTTCAAATCTAATCTTTTCCACTCATCTTTACTTTTGTTAAAAGAAATATTGATTGACACTAAGACAATTTAATTCTGCAGTAAATGCTAATTGACCAAATCACCACCGAAAGACTACACCTGCGACAATGGAAAGAAAATGATTTCCCCGCCCTGGCCACCTTCTTTGCCTCCCCCGAAAACACCCGCTTTGTGGGTGGAGTGAAATCATCCGAAGCAGCTTGGCGAGTAATGGCCACCTATATTGGTCACTTTCAGTTGTATGGCTATTCTTATATGGCGGTAGTGAATAAAGCAACGGATCAGCTGCAAGGAGCGGTGGGCCTTTGGAACTCGCCCGACTGGCCAGAGCCGGAGCTGGGTTATTGGTTTTTGCCAAGTGGGCAAGGCAAGGGATATGCTTACGAGGCGGCAGCTGCGCTCAAACAATTGGCAATGGCGTCACCAAAGATTAATTCCCTGGTTAGCTACATTGCGCAAGAAAACACGCCGTCTATAAGACTTGCCGAAAAACTGGGCGCTCAAGTTGATGGGACTATTGAGCTGTTCTCTTTTGGGACGCATCAGGTGTATCGGCATAAGTAATGTTTCAACAAGTTGAATTGCGCAGGTTGCTTAAAAATAGTAGAAATGTGATAGGGTGAACTCACGTTGTTCGCTGTATTAAGCCGACAAGTCGGCGGATGCCGCGTAACCGCTAGCTGGCTGACATTATAAATGAAACAAAGAATCTAGACTCTGCGTAGCCAATTAGGCATAAAGAATAAAGCACCTATGGATTATCTGATAGAAGTAGAAGAACTCGACAGTATACTCATAAAGGACTTACCTGGTTTTTTGTTGGAAAAACAAGGTTTACAGTTGTCAAAAATGACTGTTAGTGACTTGGTTTTTCACAGGGGAAAGGCAATTCGATGCGGTAATGGTGTATATCTTTTCCGAGAAGAGCAGCGACCAGTATATGTTGGTAATTGTATCGCAAGAAACTTTGTAGAGAGAATTCCTGCTCATTTTGATGTTCGGAAAAACGGTTGGTTTAATAGCCTTTTGCTGTCTAGAATTCAGGAGAAGGAAGGTAGAAGGGTAAAAGAGGATAAGACGGATGAAAATTTAGAAGCAGCAGCTAGATATGCTTTCAATAATTATAATTTGTTACTGATTAATTTCTCGACTTACGATAAGGATGCAATGAATCGACTGGAATTATTGATGAGGTTGACTTTGAATCCAATAAATAAATTTAAAAGGAAGCGACTTCCGGAAGAGAAACACAGTACACCTGTGAGAGAATTCATTTACATTATTGAACGATAGAGCACTAGCACTTTTACATTAGGACCCAAATCCCCCCTTTACCTCTTACCCCCCCTAAACTGCTCATTACCCCCCCTTTGGTGGACACCACCGGCGTGCCATTCCAATCTTGCCAAAGTGCCAATACTATTGCACCGATAAGCAAATTTATTATCGGGTAGAGATGTAATTGTTATCGCTACCCCTATCATGCTGTTGCCCGAAACCCTTTGGTGTTACACCTCACCCATTTCGGTTAACACATTAAACCCTCGTAAAATTATGAGCAGATTACAATTACTCTGGTGCGCGCTATTGGTGCCTTTATGGACCATGGCGCAGATTACCGTAACTAGCACGGCCGATAGTGGGCCGGGTACCCTACGCCAAGCCGTGATCGACATTCCCGCTGGTGGAACCATTGACTTTAATGTAGGCGGCCAAGAACATGACGCTTGATGCTAGTGGCCCTGGTGTAACCATCGACGGAAACGGCAATAGCCGAATCTTTGGTGTTTACTCCAGCGCGGTAGTCAGTCTAATGGAAATTGAAATGATTAACGCTAATGCACCTGCTGCTTTTGGTGGTGCTATTGAGATTTCCATCGGTACGTTGAATGCCTCCAATTGTACCTTTAGAGATAATATTGGTGGAAATGGTGGTGCCGTTTCGCTTGGTTTCGGGACAGGTGATTTTGTGAATTGTAACTTCGTTAACAACACTGCTACCGCTCAGGCCGGGGCATTAGACCTCAATACTAATGGCTTTTTTCAGGTTACAAACTGCCTGTTCTACAATAATTCATCGCCTACCAATGGTGGTGCTATATCAATAGCCTTCAATTCTACTGGTCCAATCACTAACTGTACTATTGCGGATAACTCGGCTGGTAGTAATGGTGGTGGTATCTATCAAGATCCATCAGCGGGTGCTGTTGACTACAACAACAATATTATTGCCAACAATACCAATGGTTCCAGTCCTAACCTTTTTATCGGGGCAGCGGCAACAGCCAGCAACAACCTGATTACAGACTTCGCGGGTTCTGGCCTTACCGTAGGCACCAATGGCAACATTACGGGTGACCCTCGCTTTTTCAACGCGGCAGGGGGAAATTATCGCCTTACTGATAGCTCACCTGCTATCAATGCTGCTGACGCCTCACTACTGCCAACTGATATCCTTGATGTAGATGGGGATGGTAACTCAGCAGAAACACTGGACGTAGACCTGGATCGAACGGAACGTTTAAAGGTCTGTGCTGTAGATATGGGTGCTTTTGAGCATGCCATGACCGCTCTTTATGTCCTCAACACGGAGGATAGCGGCCCTGGCTCATTACGGGCAGCTATCGACTGTGCCAATGCCGAACCTGCTATCGACGATATCTTCTTTGATATTGATGGGGGCGGAGCGCATACCATTAACCTGAGCACACAGTTACCTACTCTAAGCGATGATGATGTTGCTGTATACGGTACAAGCCAACCGGGCTATGCTGGAACACCGCTTATTAGCTTAGACGGTGCCGGTTCAATATCAACAGGAATTATCGCTTCGGCCGGAGGAAATCAAATCCTTGGCCTGAGAATCGTGAACTTTGTTGACGATGGCATCTCCCTATCTGGTTCAACCAACGCTAATATTTTCGAATGCATTGCTACCGAAAATGGTTTCGCCCAAATCTTTATTACCGGTGTTCAATTTGCTACTATTTCAGGTTGCTTGCTAAACATTGATGAAGACGGTACTGCAAATTCATTAGCTGCTAACGCGATATGGGTACAAGGCTCTTCTCGCGATTTAGATATTTTTGAAAACACCATGGGGGGACTAAATAATGTTATTGACAACATTATAACCATCCTCGAGCCCGGTTCCAGCTTTAACCGAATAGCCGACAACTTCATCGGCACCAATGTTGCTGGAGACAACTATGGCACCCCTGCTTCCGGCATCTACCTACAGGAAACATCCAACAACCAACTTCTTAGAAATACGATTGCGAATAATGCCACTGGAATTCTCACAGACGGTGCAGCACAGAACAATCTTTTTTCTCAGAATAACTTCATCTGCAACCAGTTTAACGCGATCAACATTAGTCCTGGCGGCAATGGTGATTTTCCAGCGCCAACCATCACAGAACCGTTCCTGACGATGTTTAGTGGAACGGCCGCTCCTGGAGCAATTGTACAACTTTACCTCCAGGATAACAGTGATTGCCCCGGTGCAGCTTGTCAGGGAACTTATATTGGAGAAGTAACCGCCGACGGCAGTGGCAACTGGACAGGCTCCGCAGCAGGTTTTAACGAAGGTGACATTATTACGGCATTAGCTTATGATCCACTCAGCTTTAACACTTCACCCTTATCGAGCTGTAGTACGGTCGCGCCAGACCCTTGTGATCCCGATCTTGATCAACCAACCATCACCTTATAGGTTAGTGACATCACCGTTGAATGTACTGCAGGTGTACCAGACATTTAAGTTACAGGTGTAGACATCGTCGCAACGGATGC
>ERZ1740059.1461-NODE-1461-length-11881-cov-9.817690_pt1 | contig 11881 bp, 11 predicted proteins | sample MGYA00581744_ERZ1740059 | MGnify/ENA primary metagenome ERZ1740059 (study PRJEB43018, sample SAMN04849738) | marine metagenome | isolation source: floating plastic debris | place: Pacific Ocean | collected 2008-08-28 | study: EMG produced TPA metagenomics... | reverse complement strand
GCTTTTTGATCTGGCGGCAACTGCAAAACAGTGTCGCTGTTTGTAAACACCATGAGCCCAAGCCATCCCCCGTAGCTGGGACTGACTTGTAACTCTCCGGTTATCACCATATGGTTTATACCACAATGGTTTATCACCTTCTTGTGGCACTGGATGGATCTCCTAGGAGATAAATGTTGGGGTGAGCTGATATTTACAAAGCCAAAACAGTAGCCGGGTATGTTCGAAGGGGCTTGTGGTCGTTAGACAGCTTTGTGGGCCTCTCTAGATTGCTCCGCAGACGATATTGTTTGGAAGAAAATCCCAAACAGTGAAGGGTGCAGAGCAGCCCAAGGCCTTTTGACTTCAATAGCTGTGATGGCTCCGGTGAAAATGATTCACATAGTCTTCTAAAGCACCTACCATTGATTACCATTAAAATGGAGACCACAATATAAACTATGTTGAGAACAGGATACAAGATATATATGTATCCCTGATTGATGGTGTTCAGTTGTGTGGTCAAAAAAGAGTCGGAAACTGTTTTGATGTTTTCTTTGTAGCCCTCAATGTTTTCCTTTTGAGGCGTGTCTAGGTTTACAAATTTACCCGTTGTCTCTGAGAGACTTCCATGTCTCAGGAAATATCGAATCCAGTGTCAGCGCCGCATGTCATATATACACAGTATGTAAAATTTATGGTCCATTAGAGTTCCTTGTGAAACGATTTTCAGACAGAAACAGTACCTACATGTATATTGTGTCAGGCCCTAAATAATGGATTATTTTGATTGCCTGTATTTCCTATGTAGGGGTTTGCCATGGCTGACCAAGAATCAGATGGGAAGAAGCTAGAAGGATATGAGTTTTGGCACAAAAAACTTCAAGGCGCAAAGTAAGTACTCAAGCTCACCGTTAAATTGAACTTTTTTTCTGTAAATCACGGTGTATCACATGGGCTAGAATGTCCCATCAAATTGACCAACAGGAGCCTGTCTGACATTCAATGGAGTATATACCTGAATCTTCAGTTGCAATACCAACTAAAAATTTTGACGTAGAGATCTCAGATAAAGGCAATTTACCAATCAATATCTAGTCTTGCGCTTGAGCTAGGCGTGAGGGATATACTTTGCTCAGTTCAAAGCATTTCATAACTAAGTAATGTCATTATATATTTATATTTTGTATACTTTAGTTGCGAGGTTTTTTTTGCGATGTGTGTCATGAAAGCATTGCTGCTAGGTATGATTTACATACTATATTAATATGCGTATGTAACATGTAGTTTTTGTAACAAGTAATTGATGATTTGTTTGTAATGCAGACATGTAGTAGCTCCAATGGTTGATCAGAGTGAGCTTGCTTGGAGATTGTTATCTAGAAGACACAATGCACACTTGTGTTACACACCCATGCTCCATTCTTCTGTGTTCGTGAGAGATGCTTCTTACAGAAAAGATAACCTGGCCACGTGTGCAGAGGATCGCCCACTCATTGTACAGGTATTACCCACGAAATAGATAGATAGATAAAGATATATTTTATAGATATATGTTATTGGAGAGCAAACCTTAGTTTGTTCATATAGTACATGCAAATAATTATGTGTTTTAGTTTCGCTGCTCACTGATGCTTTCAGTACATTTCCTTTCAGACACTGAGAATGAATAAAATTTTGTGGACTCTGTTTTGGACTTTTATTTCAAGGCATGAAAACATTATAAGATTAAAGATTGAAGTGTTTGTTCCTTGTTAACGTTTACCACGTTATTTCTACAGTTTTGTGGTAATGACTCTGACACCCTGGTGAAAGCTGGTCTTCTTGCCCAGAACATGTGTGATGCTATTGATCTCAATCTTGGTTGCCCCCAAGCTATAGCTAAGCGAGGCCACTATGGGGCTTTCCTTCAAGACGAATGGGATCTACTAAAGAAAATAAGTAAGACAATATTCAAGCATTGTTTTCTGTATGGTATACTGAATACATGTACATGTACTCTGATTTACTAGATGGTGGTAGCAGTCGATGTTAAAATCACACCGAAGATGCACTCTTGTCTTTTTGTCATTGTATTCATCTCCATATGTTATAAATTGAGATCATCATTTAATTTACACACGAAGCCTGTGGAGATAATTAGCAGTATTCTATGCGTTTACTTCATAGAGGTAATATACCTCTATGGTTTACTTACAGTAAGTGAATGTCACAGAGCCTGGAGTGTTCCAATCACAGCCAAGATCAGAGTGTTTACTTCTATTGAGAAGACAGTAGAATATGCTCTAATGCTTGAGAACGCTGGAGCGCAGATTCTAACAGTACATGGTAGAACTCGAGAACAGAAAGGCCCGATGACTGGTATAGCTTCATGGAGACACATCAAAGCAGTCAAGTAAGAACCACATTGCTTACACGTGTCAGTATTTATGTCAATAGAATCACCAAATTTTCCATCTTCATAAAATATATTTAATTTTTTCAAGAGACCCCTGATGTTATTAAAAAAAACCCTGTTGTATTCAATATTTATGATGATGGGGGCTCCCAGCACATGAAAGCATATTTCGAATCTTCAGATTTAAGATATGCTGCTTTTAAATCTTCAGTCATCAGATATATGGGGTAAAAAATGACTTAATAATACTGTTTTCAGATCTTCAAATCTTAAAAACTGGATCTTCAGTCTTAAAGAATCCACAAATTTGGCCAATTTTTAGTCTTCAGCAAAATACGCGGGGAACCCCATGATGTGGTGTAATTACATTGTTGGGCAACGATGAAATGTCAACTACATGTACAAAGTTATCCCCTCTCCATCATGGTCAGACGACTCCGAAATATGACATGAGCGATGCAGCATGCTCCGTGTGATCAATATAAATAACATTTAGCTGGTTGTTTATTCAGCATTGCGTAACCAGATGACAAGAGTTATTTTTCTTGCTGAAATTGTGGTTAAAGGGTGATAGCTGTGTTACTATAGAACCGTAAGTCGAAATAGTGTGTCATAGGATTTGTGTATGGACAAAGTGTTGTACAATAAATAGTTTTTGGTAATAAATACAGATTTTCTGTTCATGTTACAGGGAGGCAGTGAGTGTTCCAGTGTTTGCAAATGGTAATATACAGTACCTGGAGGATGTGACTAGATGTATAGAAGAAACTGGAGTGGATGGTGTCATGATAGCAGGTTGGTGGCTGCTGATGCCAATGCTGTTAAAAATCTTGCTGTGTAATCGTTCTCAGGATATATCATCTTTTTGTTAGTCAGAGAGCGTTACTTATCTATCCACCTGGCTATGATTTCGCCATACTTGTGCTCAGAGTTGAATTAGTTTATCAAACAAAAAGATTGGTCACATCAATAGCGTACTTGCTTGAGAAGACAAAAGACTGTGATTTTTCTGTTTAAAGGCTAGGCTGGTTGTCACATAGGTGTTTGTATCTTTGCAAGTATGAATGAGTGGTGTACAAGCTCTGTTGCATATTAGAATATTCTTTAAATTCCCATATGACACTGCAGTTTTTGTGTACGTTTGGTTTGATATATTTTTATATCCTCTGTACATTTCAGAGGGAAGTCTTCATAACCCAGCGTTGTTTGATGGTGTTAATCCTCCTGTATGGGACATGGTGAATGAATATCTGGACATCGCTGCTGAGTATTCTTGTAATTTGACGTATGTCAGAGGACATGTCTTCAAAATGTGTATTCATGCGTATGTATCAAACAAACTTAAAGTGTAGGTACATTCATGTACATAATGACGGATATATAATTGATCATTCCACAAGTTATGTTATATTTACTACTTATGAAAGATGTAAGTTTATGTTCGCAACTCATTGGCGTTTTAACCTTTTGCAGGCTTATCATTTGTAGACTTGTCAACAGTCCCATAATTTTCCTACTATTCTCATCATAGTGTTTAGTGTGTGTTGTTTATAGCTTTGATGTATATAATGAGTGGAGGATGAAGTTAGGAGAGTGTAAATCTCTGGATAGAGTACGAGCCGTCATGTCAGAGTTCCTCGAGTTACTGAAGAGAGACGAGCAGCGATACAGGGAGCACCCTGAAGAGTTTGACTTTGGAAAGCTACGACATCCTTATTGGCATTGTCAGCCTTATGTCAGACCAGAGTGAGTTGTTACACATAGTCATTGCAGAAAATGTGTGCATCCTACAATAATACTCTCATTACTGTACATGTCTAGCCCAAATTGACAATGACGAAGCCTCCAAACAATACCATTTACTGTTACTACTACCATTACTATTACCAGGTGATATTTTGAAGCACATCTTCTTGTAATGATTATCAACATTTGCTGTGACCTGGAGTGTTATGCCATGCAGTAACTTCCATCTCACTGGTCATCTAAAAATCCTAACTGCTTGTAGGGCATATTATAGCTATCTTAGAAGTTCTTATCTATAGATAATAATGAGTAAATTGAACTGATTGGTTTTTTTGTCTCACCAGCCCTAATGCTGAAGTGAAGCCCAGTGATGCTAAAAGGCTGAAACTCCTGACTGACGATCCGGCAAAAGCTGATCTGCCTGAAGAGCTGAGATGCTTGTCCAAAAAGAAACTGAGAAAAGCGCTACAGAAACCAAATAAGCCCATGAGCAACATACACACTCCAGGCAGGGGAAAATTTGAGATGTGTGTGCATTGCAAATCTAACGCAAGGGTATGTAACATTTTACTGCTGCTTCCTGTGGTGATAGAAATATCACCTGTCCAGCGATACTTCTTTGTTAAGAGGCTACCGAATAGAGGAATTAGCTTAACCAGTAAATTGTTAGCTCATCATATCATTGGTCGAACCAATGAGTTGAACAGAATACAATTTAATATTATGTCCTTGATTTGACCAGGGAGGATGGGTTTTAGCCGCAGAACTGCTAGAGCTAATGAGATAAATCTATCTCATTGGATGAACTGGATCACTTGGCTTGATATACGGGTATTAAAGGAGTTTTCTTATTTATGATTTTTTCACATTTGGCAGACAACTACCAATAATGTGAAAATATTTCCACCCATTTCATAACGAGATACTCTGGTCTGAGGTGTAGCGAACTACAAAGATCATTACTAAATACCGTAGACATTGACCTCAATGTCTATGCATGCATACCCATAATTACAACATTTCAACTGAACAATATAGAAGGTAGATATGCAATGCTGAAGACCTCACTTGGGAACTAGTTTAGTTTGGTGCAGAACCACAAAGCTACCCCGCTCTTTGCACTCAAATTCAGGCTCCTTTCTGTTCATCAATGCATAAAATATATTGAATTTAAACTTGGTTTATTTTGTTACAGGGTTTGAAGTGTGATAAGCAATGCTGCAAAGTATGCTGTCGTAATCAATGTCGAGAGCTGTCTGAGAACTGTCCAGGTCAGGCTTCTGTTTCTACTTATGCCGTCACAATCTTTGATTGATTTTTCAAAGGATGCCTTCATGGCTTGGGAAATTTGTGATTTTGCTGTTCTAACTGCAGTAAAAGGGAATATCGAGAATCACTACCTTAAAAGATTTAAAAACAAATTTACTCCATTACATTTGAATTTATAGTTCTCCGGTCAGAGATGGGTAGAAATGGCCATTACTTACTCTGTTTCCACATACACTAGGCAACTAGGTAGTCTCTCAGGCACTGCTTATTGATGAGTCTACTGCCAGCAGTCAGCTTCATGTCCATTCCAATTGTCCCAAGACATTTTGATTTAAGAAAACTATAAACTAAAGTTATGTTGATAAAAAACATTGCTGTATTCAAAGATTGAGATCAGTACCGATTTTCTGTTTGGCTATACAAGATAGAATATCTCATTTTAATATGATAATGATCTCAGTTTGATTGTAGGACATCACTTGTTTTATAAGAGGAATCCACCAAGACATGAGAAGACAGAATGTAACAATGAAGTAATCTCCACAGCGGCAGATACTAACCCAGCGTGATCTATGTGATAAGTACACTGTACTATACATACCAAATCTCCTGCAAGTTACACACAAATTTACACAGTTTTTATATATATGACGATATTTTATGAGATCACTATGGTGCATATTATTGACAATATCTTCTCATTATTATGGGACTGATGCTGACAAAGTTTTTAAACTTTTACATGAACAGTACTTTACTATGTTTAGGCGAAGGAATGTTATTCTATGGCACAATCTACCTCAGCCTCCAAACGCTTTTAGAGTGTAAACATTGTCATTCAAGGCCTGTGTCAGATCAAGACATTATGGGCATCACTATCATAGTAGCGCCACAGCTGCATCCGATTTGCTTTGACTTGTATCATTGTTATGATGGATTTCACCTATGGGACCGGTGACAATTGCTGCATCGTGAAATGCGTTGGGTTTTGAGGTTGACTCGTGAAAATGGGCTTTATGTCAATATCAGGGTTTCATAGGCTTCTCTGTAAGTAAATGTCAAATTAGCAGATCACTGATACTGCCTATCAGTTGATATCCTTATCGACACTTTCAGTTTGACTACCACTATCTCTTATTTCTGCAGTTCTTAAAATGGCTTATTCCAATCATACTTGAGCATTTTGAACGACTTATCTGTGATTAAAAAATGTTTATGGACCTTGTAGTTGTAAGCCAGGTTGAAATAAATGACAGTAATTTAATGTCACAATAGAAGAAATTGCCCAGTTTTTCACCCTGTGCCAAGTCTATGAGCATTTTTAGTAGAGCAGAGGCAAAGAGCCTCTAAAGGTTGTGACTTACTGTAATTTTTCAGCCGACAAAAAAATCTGAATTTCAAAAAAATTATTATGTCGAGCCAGTATAGCAAAGTGGGGTTATAATAATGAGTTAGAAATTTATTCTAGAAAGTCCGACAGTATCTTTTTTATGGTATCATTAATGAAGTGAAATGACTGTGGTTGATGAGTCTTTTGATGATAGGTGCTCACTGCACGCATGCCCCACCAGATAATCTATTAATTTTCTATATAGTTAGGGTTACCATGACAAAACAATCCTCGCTAAGTCCTCATTGCTTGTTTTTGCTCGAGGATTACTGTTTGGAATGTCAACTGAAAAGTTTCAGATATGAACTTATTAAAATATTACTGAATACACGCCCAAATTCTGGTATGGATGTACATCGTTTGCATCTCCTTCGTGGTGTTTAACTCACCATGCAATAATGTATTCTTTCAATATATTGCTAAGAAAGATTCTCAGAGTATTCTTAATATTGGCAAACTTATGAACTCAATCTATAAAGGATTCAAGTCTTCCGTAATAATATGTCAATATATTTCTTTTTTATAGAGTTGTTGCCGGTTTATTATGAGAAGGTTGAATTGCGGACTATCATTAAATTCAGTTTCTGGTGGATCAATAGTGTAATGAAGCCAAAAATAGGATGATAGAATAAATATTCCCATTGATAACAAAAGAAGCAGATGGCTAGCTACCGCTGAAAGAGTCAAATGAGTACTCCTCTCATAGTTCACAATATGCAACATATTCACAATTTTTCTAATGAGCTTTATCAGTTTTAGATGGAGGGCTATCACATAATTTTCCTCTTTGTAACCTAAAAAGGCCAACTTCTTGTTGATAGTTAGTTTGAACCTGGGTGTGTGCCTGGGATTAGCGTGCTTGAGAAATAATCCATGTAAACCCCATTACGAATATTTTGATATTTAGAGTATGTACCAATGAGCCAATGCTTGAGTAATCCGTTTACTTAATCTTAACAAATTGTTATTACAATCAGTTCTGATCGACCCATCTTGTGATATAATGGGCTTATTTCATAATTTGAAGTTGGCTCAGAGTTATGCGATGGATGCGTTTGTGATCACTGGGTCTGAGATTGACCGATCACCAGGTAGCATTGACCTGAATGACGTGTTACCAATCCAGTACCTCCAATAATATGAATGTAAGATCCTGATTACATGAATGTGCCAGGTGCCTGCCATGATATTTCTACAAATTGATTCTTTTATTCCCTATTTGCTGTGCCTCAGACTAGAAGGTGGGAGAGTGTGAGTAATGAGGTATTAAATTTCCTCTCAAGGAAATTATCAACCATATTTAATTTTCTATATACAAAGCTTTAAATGCACTGTAGGTTGGCTCATAAACCATGATTGTAATTTAATTAAGATACAAACGAATTCTTTTTTGGCATCTTATTTCGCTAGTGACACATTGGATCTGCTAAAATATAGGTAACGGTTTGCAGAATGTACAATACATCGATGTGCATTGATCGTGGTATTTCACCTTGATGGAATTTTAAACCATCACCTCTGGAAATGAAAACTATTCATAATGGAAAAAATGTGAAATGTGGAGTGTATTTCAAAGTAAGTATAGAAGCGTGATTAATTTAGGGTGTATACAAACTCACTTGCAAAATCAAAAGCCGCAAGTCTCGAGCCGTACACCGTTGCCTGGCACTTTTTTGACATTGTTGAATTTATTATAATCTCATTATTTATGTAAGGAAAAATGCAATGAGGACACATGAGAGCTCCAATGTTGGTGTATGTATGTTGCTCTAATTAATTATCATGGCTGGCACGCACCCACATTGCTATGGAGGTGGGCAACTTTCATCCTGTATCCCAAAACACAAACACTCAATTATTTCTCATGGTATATGGCATACTACCTTCAATTTGTTCTAAATAAGATCACCCTACCAAACACCTTAGTGTAAACCTAAGATTTTACGAAGAATGTATCCAGAAACATGATGACTCATAGTCATAGGTTATAAATATACTCCACATACATGTACATGTATATGACTTTACATAAAGCTGTGTATCAAAGTGTAAAACCGGTACTTGCCACATTTGTTGCAAGGCCATGCAAGGATTCCTACCTTGATGCATTGGGAGGCACCATGGTGTCTCAGCTTCACTATTTTCACATTTAAGAAGTCGTCCTTCAAACTTAAACTTCACTTTTTGTGATCTTCACATCTTCAAACTATCAATCTTCACTTCTTCTGTCTTCACTTATCTGATTTCAACAATTCGTCATTTATTCACACTTAAAAACACGATTCTTCATTCTTCCAAAAAGACAGGTACCCCCCCCTCCTCCATGCATGTGCCAACTGTGCAATACTTTCGGTGTTTAGAAGTTCAATTTCTAGAAAGCCGTAGCATGTCCTAATGTATACTGATATTTAGATAATCTTAATCAATATGGTGATAATACTGCTATTTTTAACATGGATCTTGTTTTGCGTTTGCCCACCTTTATCTAGATATACCGTTAAGTTATTGAGTTATTAAGTTATGACAAGGAAACAAACTAAAATGAACTAATTGAAAGCACAAGGTTTAATTTTGTCAGAACGGTAATGGAAAAATGCTACATTATTGAGTGTTATACTCCTTGTTGGAGAAAGTCTCTCCTGATTAGAAACGGTTCTACATCGATTGGTTGCTCAGTTGTTGACGTGTTCGTTGGTAACCAGATGTGGACATTTTCCGACAGTTAATGCAAATAAAATGTTCATTATACACCATCCACGGGTTATATGATTGATGAGTTCACCATAGCCTGAGATTGTAAATCTAAAACATGCCTTTCTCTTTATAGCAGATGGTTGTTAAGGAGGGCTGCTATTTCTGCAGGGATTCCGTTCTACCAACCGTATGCTGGCCTCGGTTCTGTAAAATCTGACTTTACAAACGACATTATTTGATTATTCAAAAATGAGAATACCAATAAGTAATGGATCAGAGGCTGTAGTTTGTAGGGGATATGGGGTGTGGTTGTTTAAAGACAGGAGAGCTTGTTTATCGATGAGGAGAAGAGATTTAATGAGAGATTATACAGCTGGAACTGTAGAGCGTAGAGGATGTGGGGCTATAAGTGCTGTCTATATACGACAGCATTATTAGCGCTGGTCGCTTCACAAGGTATGAAAAATATCATCATTTTGTTGTTTGGTTTAGTTATTTATTATTGATGTTTTCTGCTACGTGTTTTCTGTAGTTGTTCTAATTACAGATCAAAATTTGAGCACCTTCATTCAATTGTAGAGGCCATATCAAGTACATGTATATGTTTTTGTTTTAGGAAGATGGGTGATAATATTGGTTGAGCCTCATAATATGCTCTCAGCCATATAATATACATGTATATTGAACATTATGGTGGCTGTCGCACGCAAATTCTACCCACAACATATTGCTGTTAGGATAAGTCTTCCAATGTCTAGTATCACGCCTATTCTTGGTGTGATATTATGATGAAAATCGGTTTTTTTTTGGGAACTGGGAAAATCTAAGAGAATTGAGAGCGCTAATATATTGTGGAAAAATGGTTCGCTTTTGCACATAAACCTCTATCCTGAATTCTGCCCATGTTTTGCTTTGCAACAAAATCTGTCCAAATAAATGGGCTAGATGTTCCGTCACCACCCAGATCATGAAAACCTTCATTAACTTTCTAGTTTAACTTTTTTGGCAATTACCCATCTCCTATCCCATACATTTACCAGATTAATATTCTCTAGATAGATACATAAAAATCACTAAGGTTTGTTTCAGGATTCAAAGTAGGGACATTATGTTGATTTATAGTCATATGCTACCAAATTAGCCAGAGACTAGAAGGTAGATGATTTAGAACAGATAGATTATAAATTTGGTATTTGCTTGTCATAGCAAATAAAAAATGTCAGTACGTGTTGAGTAAAAGGTATTTCCTTTGATAATGCCGGTTTTGTTAGGTGAGACTAAGCCCTCGCATGATTTACCTATCGCTTTTATCATCAGCAAAACATTGCCTTTTCTTTCAACAATTGTTCTTATAAATATTCAGTCCACAAGTGTACCTATATGGTAACTAAAACGCATATTTTCCATAACCTCTACTAGCCCATTTATTTTTTGTGGTCGTGGGAATTAAAAGCCAAGTAGAGCCCCATGTGCTTTTCGGATTTTGTTTTCATCATTGTTGCCATTACTCAATCAGCCTAGTACATTTTGTGAGAAAAAGAATAATGGGAAAATGATATCCTCACAACGTAGATGGAAGACTCTGTTGATTCTGAGCACCATTGCTCTTAGAATATTCAATTCTCATCTAGTACATATACTTGAGTTTTATCACCTTAAGCTCCCCAGATATGGATAAATGTGCTAATAAGAGATTACGAAAATTTCTATACGTAGACCAAGGATTCAATTCGTGGCTTGGAAACTGTCATGGCTCTTGTTTTGTATCTGCTGTATTATTAGAACAGACAGAACATGTCGTAGGCATGTGAAGTCTTGTCATATCATAAGTTTTGAGCAGCTGAGTATTTGAGGGTTTGAGCTGAGGTAGAAATTTGCTGTGTTTTAGTTCTGGTGTCTAGGTTTTCTAATAAAAAAATTGAAATGCTCTGTTTGGTGACGAGATGTCAAGTTTTAATGAGACTTATCATTGAAAGCTACATGTATCAGGCCTGTAACAATTAGCGTTCACAATGGACTTGTACAACGTATAATAATATAAGATTATGGTGTTGTTGGGCTTAGTAATGTCACAGCAATGGAGTGGCATTAATATTTTAGTCGACGTGCATATGTCTAAATACATATAAAGTGGAATGTGTCAGTTGCGCCCTCTCAACTCAGTTCAGATCAGAAAGAACACTCTCCATTGTGCCTCAACCAAAATCCACAGTGACGCAGTGACTTTTCAAAGCTAGGATAAAAACGTTTGGTGACCTGTGCAATTACCTCCTCTTTATGGCTTCGCTGAGCAGGTAGCCTACAGCTGGTCAGAAATGGACACCAAGCCCAGAACCGAAACAAAATGGAGAAATTTAAGGAAGATGAAAAAGAAGCACTAAAAAAGTAATATGAAACTTACTAAA
>ERZ1740059.1460-NODE-1460-length-11886-cov-4.240639_pt1 | contig 11886 bp, 10 predicted proteins | sample MGYA00581744_ERZ1740059 | MGnify/ENA primary metagenome ERZ1740059 (study PRJEB43018, sample SAMN04849738) | marine metagenome | isolation source: floating plastic debris | place: Pacific Ocean | collected 2008-08-28 | study: EMG produced TPA metagenomics... | reverse complement strand
AGTTAGTGCCCGCAATAGGCCGACTATCTACGAATGTATATTCCCCTCCAAAGTCACTTCCGTTGCTTTCCACCTTAGCGAGATATTGGAATTGGCGTCCATCACTACTCCGCTCAATTTCAAAATGGCTGTTGTTGGCCTCAGCCGTAGTGGCCCAGCTTAATATTACCGCTTGCTCCTTAGCGGTAGCGGTAAAGTAACTCCAATCTACTGGCAATGCAGAAGCGTTGGCAAATAAATAGAAAGTAGAAAAGCTTGATACAGCAGTTTCGTAATAATCGCTAACATTAGCGCAGCCCAATGTGCTATTCGTAACATTGAGAACCTCCGCATTAAGTCCACTGTAGCCTGTTGCCCCACAAACACCATCATCTTTAACCAACTGAAAGCTAGAACGATCTAAGCCGCTTTCTGCCTCTAAGGCCAACAGCTCAGCTTCTCGGTAGTAAATTCGAAGTTCCACTGGGGCAACGGGGTTTACAGGATTACCATCTGCTCCCAATGGTGTAAGCGTAAATCGCTTACTGACGCGCAGCTCACTACCGGCACCGGCCGTCTCACTTGACTCTCGATAAAACGCCACTTGAATACTGGTGATTTGCGGATTGGCCCCTTTCCTAACAGCAATGATTCGCTTCCCTTGAGAACCAGTAACATCAACAAAGCTAGTTGCAGAGGCGGTACCTAAGTTAGCAGTTATACTCACACATTCATCAACCGCGCCAAGTGCTATATTTTCATCTGCTTCTACGCTTACTGTAGCTTGGCAACTGCTGTTATTTCCTGCATCGTCCGTTACCATTAGCGTTACCAGATTATCACCAATATCGGTACAGCTAAAACTAGTAATATCCAAAGCGCCTGACACACCACCACAGAGGTCAAAACTACCATTGTTAATTTGTCCTGGTGTAATAGTGCTCGTCATGCCGTCCTCTACCACTACACTAATATCCTTACACTCTGCTATCGGTGGAATATTATCACCAAGCGCACAATCGACGATTATAGTTATAGGCAAATTGATACTCACCATGTTCCCAAAATCATCCGCTGCCGTGTACACCCCTGTATAGTTATACGTTCCGGGAATCGTCGATGCGGCAAGCAAACTACGCATCGTAATTCCTCCGTCAGGCCGCAATCTAAAACCGGTCGCTCCGGCATCCCCCAAGCCTGTTACTATCGCATCGTGATTAATCAAAGTGTCGATGCCGGAATTCAGCACATCGAACTCCACGTAGACGTTACGCCCAGGAGGAACCGTTAAGCTATTCGTACCCTCTGAACTAGCAGGGCAAGTTGTTAAATCATCCGCGTCCGAGCAGTGATCGTTGGCAGCGTACAGCTGAATCTCTACCGTGGCCGCTGGAGCTGGAACTTCCAATGTAATTGGCAGGCTAACACTTACCGTATTTCCAAAATCGTCTTCTGCTGTGTACACGCCCGTGTAATTGTATGTACCCGGTAAAGTAGGGGCTTGCACTAAACCACGCATCGTGATTCCTTCGTTAGACCGCAACCTATAACTGGTCGTTCCAGCATTCCCCAAATCCGGTATCACTGTCGCGTGGTTGGTCAAAGTGTCGATACCAGAATTTAGCACATCAAACTCTACGTAGACGTTGCGCCCGGGAGGAACCGTTAAGCTATTCGTACCCTCTGAGCTAGCAGGGCAAGTTGTTAAATCATCCGCGTCCGTACAATGATCGCTGGCAGCGTACAGCTGGATCTCTACCGTGGCCGCTGGAGCTGGAACTTCCAATGTAATTGGCAGGCTAACACTTACCGTATTTCCAAAATCGTCTTCTGCTGTGTACACGCCCGTGTAATTGTATGTACCCGGTAAAGTAGGGGCTTGCACTAAACCACGCATCGTGATTCCTTCGTTAGACCGCAACCTATAACTGGTCGTTCCAGCATTCCCCAAATCCGGGATCACTGCCGCGTGATTGGTCAAAGTATCTATTCCAGAATTCAGCACATCAAACTCCACGTAGACGTTACGACCGGGTGGAACCGTTAAGGTATTCGTACCCTCTGAACTACCAGGGCACGTGGTTAAATCATCAGGGTCCGAACAGTGATCACTGGCAGCGTACAGCTGAATCTCTACCATAGCCTCCGGAGCGGGGACGATCACAGTTATGGGTATGCTACTACTAACGGGATTGCCCGCTAAATCTTCACCAGTATAATCAACGGTATAGTTATAGGTACCTAGTGGTATGGGTACAATGGGCACATCTCGAAAAGTGAGTGTATTGCCCAGATTCTGTGAAGCACTAGAGAAAATGGATACCCCCAAATCTGTGATAGTTACATTGTGATTGGTGAGCATACTCAGTCCACTATTGATGATCTCTAATTCGAATAACAGCCGATCCCCAGGGGCAATGGTAATGATCGTATTCCCACCTGATGATGGGACGCACGTGACAATATCTTGGGGATCAGTGCAGCGTTCTTCTGCTCGGTATAATTCAACTGAGGATGTGATGGAAGGGCCTACTGCTTCAAAATCATACACGTCCGTCACCGTTGCGTTCATACCAGTACTGCTTTCCAGTTGTGCCGTTACGGTTGGTGTTATATTTCGGGGAACGGTCTCTGCCGGAAAAACACGATTCGTAACTCGGGTTGCTCCCGGAGGAATACTAACTACTGAGAGGGGGATAATGGTCCCTCGATCTGAGTCTGTAAGCCGTACGCGAGTGATCGTACCAGGGCTATTATTCGTAATACGGTAGGTAATTAAAACTTGACCATCTTCACCAGGAATGTAAGTCAGATTACTATTTCCGATAGGAACATTCGCACAGTCTACATCAGGATCGTTCACCGGAAATGTGCAGTAATCATCGGCTAATCCGATAGAGGCGGTAACCGTAATATTTTGTGCACTGAGTGTAAAAACGCACAATAAGATAGTAAGGAAGGGGGTGAAAAATTGAGCCATAGAACAAGCGTTTTACCTGGCTCAAAATTGAGTGACTACGACAAGATATAATCCACCCAGATGGGTGAATTAAGCTTTATATTTTTCCTGTGGTGTAAGATTTTGGGTTGATTCTGTATCTAAACACATAATGAAGCATTCCATTGATCATATCATCACTACCTACAAGGCATCTGTTTTCAAAATCTGCCTAGGTTTTGCCAATTCTCCAATGGAAGCAGAGGATTTATTACAAGAGGTATTCATCAATGTTTGGAAAGGATTAAAATCGTTCCGAGCTGATGCCAATATGAAGACTTGGATTTATCGAATAGCTGCAAATACTTGTATGCTAAGCTTGAGAAAATATAAATTTAAGACCACCTCTATCGACCAACTGAATGAAGCCACGTATTTATCAAATGATAGTCTAGCGCTTGATCATCGGGTGGAGGCTTTGTATCGATTTATCCAACAACTTCCAGAGAGAGACAAGACCATCATCCTACTTTACCTCGACCAATTAAGCCACAAGGAAATTGCCCAAGTGATTGGCATAACGCCAAACAATGTAGGCGTGAAAATTAATCGCATAAAAAAACAACTCAAAAATAAATTCAAAACCAATGAATGAGCTAAAAGAAATTTGGAGTCAACTGGATAAAATATCTACCGACTTAAAAGTATTGGCGGAGCCAAATGCTAGCCTCTCCGTTTATGAACAACTTCAAAAAGAGCAGGACTTAAGAAAAAAGAGCTATCCTTTTTTAGTACTCCTACTATTGTTAACTCCAGTCGTATTGGTTTTCCTAACTCAGCAAACCAATCCCGGAACTTTCGATTGGAAAACAATTACCGGTATTTCGCTTATTTCCTTAGCGGGGATAACCATCAGTTGGCTTTCTCAAATCGTAAAATTTCCACTCCAACAGTTTGAACATGATCGGACATCGATGGAATTCTTAGTGGTTGTAAAAAACAAACTGGACCAAGCCAAGAAAATGCTTATCATTGGTGTAGTACTACAACTTGCACTATTGACCCTAGGCCTTATGCTTTTAATTCTTCCCCAGATCCCTGCGGATCAGTTGTACACCTATTTGTTCCTCCTAACAGGGTTTATGTTGAGTTTAACAGGGATCGTAGTTGGTGGCTCAATCTCCTTTTTCAACAAACACTACCAGGGGATTTATACAACAATTAGAACCTTCACAAAAGAATGACGGGCTATTCAAAGAATAAACATCTGCGCAATGAAAAGAATAGGATTTTTAATACTCGCTCTACACTTAGTACTGAACTATAGCTGTATTAAACCCAAAGAAAGCAGCACTAACTCAGACGCCCCCACTGCCGCAATTATTCCTGACACCCTCCCTTTTACTATTACCAGTGGGAATAACATTGTTTTCAAATCTGTCTTGAATAAAAAGGACACGTTGGATTTCTATTTTGATACTGGCGGAACAGAATTAGTGTTAACGCATAATACCATCAAGTCGAAGACTTCTTTGCTGGCCGGAAAGAGCGAGGCTTACATTGAAGAGGATTATGCGCCCTTGGAAGGTCTCCACTCGCTATCGCTCAACCAGGTGACTTGGGATAGCCTTACTATTTATCCAACAACCGTTGGCCCTAAAGAAGCAGATGGACACTTTGGATGGAATCTATTTGACGATAAAATAGTAGAAATAGATTACGAAAAACAGTTGATGGTAATCCACACCAACTATTCGGGCGACTTGAGCGAGTACTCAAAATTAAGGATAGAATACATCAATACCTTGTTCTGCGTTGTAGGAGCCATTAAGGTAGGAGGACAAGAATACCCGAACAGGTATTTATTTGATTCCGGGTTTCAGCGAGCTGTTATCTTAGACAAAAATCTAAGAGAAAAAGCTAATTTCCCGAGCGACCTCCCTGTAATTAAAGAATCCAGACTGAGGAATGCCGCGGGAACTGAATTTGTAAATCAAATTGTTGCCGTCGATCAAATTTGCTTTGGTGAAACCTGTGCCAATCAAGTTCCCGTTCAACTGTTATCTACTCCCAATCCGGCAAAATTTGAAACACACATCCTTGGAAACGAGCTCTTAAAGCGATTCAATACCATTTTAGACTTTCAAAACGGATTTGTCTTTTTGAAACCCAATACACTGATGGGGCTCCCTTATCAAGACAGTTCATCTTCTTAAGACAAGATACGCGCAAGCAAGAAAATCATACGTCAAACATGACCTTGGAAAAAGAAGAAATCATCGAAATCGTTGAAAATGCGATCAGCTGGATTGTAGTCTTAGCAATGCTCCTCTACGGAGTTGGTAAGTTCTTCCAATTTGATGGCGCAGCACAAATCAATAAGACCGTAGCGCAAATGACGGGCATGGAATTGATGTGGGCCTTTTATGGTTACTCAAAGCCTTTTGCCCTCACCATAGGTTTTCTGGAAGTGACCGGTGGAATCCTTATCTTCTTTAAGAAAACCAGGATCATTGGTTGCTTATTAACGTCTACTGTACTTGTCAATGTCATTCTACAAGACATCTTTTATGGTGTTAATGTCGGGGCGCTAAAAGCAGCTGTAATCTATCAGACTTTAATTATCATCATCCTATGGTTTAACCGTAGCCAATTGATTGAAGCCTTTAAGATCTTGGTCACTCACGAGAAAAGAACGGAGTCAACAAGAAGGTGGGGGATAAAATTAGCGATTGCTTTTGTTCTCTTTGTTGTGGTTAGAATATTGGAATACCTTATAACAGTCAAGACGTAAAATGAACATATTTCATTCCTTATTTAAAGTATACTTCCTGTTCTGTTTATCACTATTAGTGTCGTGCTCCAATCTGGAGAATAGTGAGGCCATTCTATTCATAGACAATTATTGTGGGCAAGATGTCTTAATCACTTTAGACGGTGAGAAGTGGCTGAGAATTGATAATGACTCTTCGGTAAAAAGGTCATTACCTCCTGGTGATTATCGCTTTTTACAGTTAGCACAAATGGACAACAGGGTGTTGGATAGCGTAAGCACTCAACTAGAGATGAATAAGAAATATGTGATGAATATTTTGGGTGGAGCCCTCTATTCTGTTCACCAAACGGTGGTTTTACCGAAGGGAGAGATAGATATTGATGAAACACTAGGAGGCAGTAAGCACATGCAGGATAAATTTTTCGAAGCTACACAGGACTATGTTTTCGAAGCCCCTGAAAATTTCACAGGAATTAGTAAGCAGAAGTCGCGGCGTACAACTTTTATCAGAAGAATTTCTGCCGAAGAAAAACAGCTATATGAGATCACCGAAAATGATTATTGGCGACGGATCAAAAACGGATTGCCAATGGAGGCGCTATCCGATGAGGCAAAGGACCAAGTCTATGATATCATCAGAGAAGATTTAGTTTGTGAATCATTGGACCAACTTGCAGCAATACTTACCAATGATCATGCTGAACTAAAATCAAGATGTGCTGAAGTAGGTAGTACTCGCGGAAGTGAGTCACTAGAAAATTGGACCATAGCAAAAAACAGATTGATCCAATTGATCTTGCTAACAATCCCCTCTGGAAAACAGAATGTCAAGCAATATACGATTCTTTAAGAATTGACAACTAACCTTCAGCTAGACGATTACTTTGCAGCTCTTGAGGTCATGGACCCTCAAGTTAACGACCTCGTCGCCCTACAGGCCCGTTATAAACGCCTGACGCAATTAAGAGCTAGGGAAAGGCAATCAGAAAATGTCCAAGGGTTTGAGAAGAAGTTAGAACTAGCTGTGGAGAACATCAGCAGAGATTTACTAAGGAGTAATTAACGTATATGATCATTGCCATCACTGGCGCCTCAGGCGTTGGAAAAACAACAGCACTTAAGGCCTTAGCAGAAACGCTAGCCGATAACCAACAAGTGAAGATTTTTCATTTTGATGACATGGGCATGCCCAACTGGGACGAAGTACCGGACACCGTAAAATGGCAAGAGGAAGCTACTGTTGCTTGGATTGATAAATTGGTCAAAATTGCCCGAACAGAAAAAGTACATATTCTGTTTGAAGGCTCCACTGATTTCCGTTTTTACATCCAGGGGTTTGAAAAAAATGACTATAATGATTACAAGCTATTTCTATTTGACTGTAGCGAAGAAACCATGAAAAATCGCTTGATACAACGCGGCCAAGCAGAACTCTACCAACCACAAATGGTCGGCTGGCTCAATTATTTAAGACGAGAAGCCCTTGCTCAAGAAATCGAAATCATCAATACAGAACAATTGAGCATTACCGAAATAAGGCAGCAAATCATCAATGCGATAGTGATCTAGGCACCTTTGCGGAAGACGTAGATCAGTATATTTACAAGAACGAGAAGAGTTTCGATTTGGCCCGTCAGGAACTAAAATCGATGGTTTTAGGTAAAGTTGATTGTAAATCAATTTTATGCAAACCACAAAATCATGTTCTAGAAGTACAGTTCAATAGAGAATTCCTACCGGGAAGAATACCTGAGTAGAATTAAAGGTCACGGCTTTTGGAAGGAGGAATACATCGTGCAGGAAAAAGCCCACGGATCGAATTTAAGCTATTGGACGAACGATGGAATTAGTTTCCGTGCTGGTAAGAGAAGTGCACCGCTTGAGGAAGGAGAAAAGTTTTACAACTTCGCCCAAATTTTGGAAACCATTAAACCCCAACTGCAAGGGCTCTGGTCTGACCTCAAGAAAACCAATGCTTCAATGGAGCAGCTTACCGTTTTTGGGGAGCTCATTGGTGGTAGTTACCCTCATCCTGAGGTAGCTCGTACCAAGGATGCTTTCAAGGTACAAAAAGGTGTTTTCTACACGCCAGACAACTGTTTCTACGCCTTCGATATTCTGATCGATGCGCAGGAATTCCTGGATGTAGAAACGGCGAACCATCTATTGGAGAAGCATGGCCTACTCCATGCTAAGACACTCTACAAAGGTAGCATTGATGATTGCTTGGCCTTCTCAAATGAGTTTGACTCCACCATTCCAGCACTGCTGGGCCTGCCCGCTATCACGCCCAACATCTGTGAGGGAACAATTATTCGTCCCGTCAAGACTTTGCGGTTCAATAATGGTGTTCGGGTTATTCTGAAGAACAAAAACGACAAGTGGTCAGAGACCATTAAGCGCGCCAAGGTTCAAAAGGAAGTAGTTGTTCCAGAGCAAGTTGCTCAGCTGCAGCAGCGCATCTTGGACTACGTTACCGAAAACCGGCTGAGCAATGTGCTCAGTAAGATTGGTGAAGTCACTAAGCAAGACTTTGGTAAGGTCTTGGGTATGTTCAATAAGGATATCGTTGAGGATTTCCGCAAAGACTACGCTAAAGAATGGGATGCCCTGGAGAAGAAGGAGATGAAGATGGTTACCAAGTCCATCAATAAGGTTACCGTTGCAATGGTAAGAGAAGTTTGTCTCTAGGAAATATTGTTGGCCATCCAGAATTTTGACTAAGTTCAAGTTCAGGATGGCCACTTACGATGCCAATACCCTATTCGATACCATCTTCTAGAGGGTTAGGTACGTAAACCATGCTCCTACTCAATTGTTCTCAACTCCAAATCCTTCTTATAAAGCATGGTTAAGCTATTAAGAAAAATAAGGCAAAAGCTCTTAAAAGGAGGGGACTTAAGGCAGTATATCATTTACGCAATAGGTGAAATATTTCTAGTGATGTTGGGCATACTTCTAGCCCTACAAGTGAACAATTGGAATCAGAACAGAATCGAAAACCAGAAAGAACAAAAGGCATTAGTAGACCTACACGAAGAGTTTAAGCTGAACGAAGAACGGATACAAGAAAAGCAGCAGTTGCGGATAGCGATAGCACCAAAATTAGCAAGTTACATTAGCAGCATCACTACCGGAGAAGCTGATTACACTGCTTTCAAAGCATTCCATACCAATCCGTTTATGTATGGAATGACAAACCCTTCTAATGGTGTAATCAACGCCCTCATCTCATCCGGCGAAATTGCCTTAATTTCCAACGATTCCCTAAAGTACTATATAGCAGATTGGAAGAACCAAGTCGAAAACCTGTACGAAAATGAGCAAATCCTCTGGAATTCAGGGCTGAAATATATTGGGTGCTATTCGGATAAAATTCCGATTCCCAGCCATAACTGGAACGACTGGGACGATGAGGATTTAGAATTGGCTTTTGCTGAACTCGCATTAAGCGTAGCTTACCGAAATAATTTAGTCGGTTTCGAAGGTTTGAACACCATTGTCATCCAGGAATGTGAAGTGGTACTACAACTACTTGAAAAAATCTTATCTCTTTTAGAAGATGAAATAGATGCGTTCTGATACTTTTGTAAGTAAATGAACGTAACGATGATCCGTATAAGACGAATAATTGGCTTCCATCTACTCATCCTCATCATCGGACTATGGTCTTGTAAAACCTCCCAGCAATGGGCGGGTCAGGCACCGATTCGGATCGTCCCTACTAACACCCTCCCGATTCAAAAACAACAGATTGGGATTTTTGACTTAGGGGAGGGAGTTTACGCCAGTAACGATTTTGTAGGGTCCCGTTTAAACGGTATTACACGTGGTGATGATGGGCAACTCCTAGCGCTCATTACGCCAGAGAATACGCCCATTAATCCCAGCCCCTGGTACGCCTTCAAACTCTGGGCAGCGGAGGAGCAAGAAGTAAGCTTGAAAATAAGCTACCTAAATGGTTCTTTCCATCGTTACCATCCCCAACTCAGCCATGACAGTAAAAACTGGGAACGCCTACCGGAAACCCAATACCAACGTGGTGAACTCATTGATAACGAGAGCCCCAGGGAATTGCCTAAAGATGCTACACTTTCCCTTACGATAGGCCCAGACACCCTTTGGGTAGCCGCTCAAGAATTAAGCACCTCACTGGACGCCACAGCCTGGATAGAGGGCCTGGCCCAAAAGCCATACATCACTAAGCGCATCATTGGCGATAGCCGAGAAGGACGTCCTATTGAACTGATGAAAATTGGCGAGAGTGACGATCAACAAATGATCTTCGTACTCTCGCGCCAGCACCCACCGGAAGTAACGGGTTACCTAGCTATGCAAGCGTTTGTAGAAGCAATCGCCTCAGACGACCCACTGGCCGTAAGGTTTCGCCAGTCGTTCAACACCTACGTGGTCCCCATGGCGAACCCCGATGGCGTAGATCATGGCCACTGGCGCCACAATGCCGGTGGTATCGACCTCAATCGGGATTGGGAACGTGTTAACCAACCGGAAGTGGCCATTATTCAACAATTCCTTAAAGACAAAGTAGACAGCTCGGGCGGCACCCTCTACTTTGCGGTAGACTTTCACTCCACTTGGGAGGACATCTACTACACCATCGATCCAGCGCAAAAAGGCAATTGGCCAGGCTTGGTACCCCAAATGATTAATGCCATGGCCACCGAGCTAGAACTAACACCAAATATCCGCCCCGGTACAGTAGACAGCATTACCCTCAACTCCACCCGCTATTTCTTTAGCGAATTTGGCGCAGAATCCCTCACCTACGAAATTGGTGACAATACCCCCCGTGATCTACTAAAACGCAAAGGAGAAGTTTCCGCTATGAAGCTGATGGAGCTGTTGTTGGGTCCTAATAAGTAAAAACCGTATGTGATTATTGATCGATGAAACTGCCCAAAATAATATCAATAGTATTGATTGTTCTTGTTGTATACAATGAGAATATTGCTGCGCAATCAATTCAAGAACTAGAATATGATTTGTCTTGGTTCCGCTCAGGGGAAAAATACAGTGACAAGATAAATGTAGCTCGGAAGCTATTGGCAATAGACCCGTTTAATTCAGCAGCGTGTAATTACATTTGTCGGTATTACCAAGATCGCAAAATTGACTCCTTAACCCTTTTTTTAGATAATAGGCTTCGGATGTATCCCGATACTGCCATATCCTACATACTTAGGTCAAAGCTCGTAAAGTACGAGTACAAATATCCGAATAAGACAAACGTAACAATTGATCGAAAAAACTACTTATTAAAAGCGCTAGAATTGGATAGCTTAAATAAAGAAGCCATTTATGATTTAGCCGAAATTTTCTATCAAGATTTTCTACCAGAGAAATCGATTTTCATTACCTACGATTTAATCTACAATAGATTAAATTCGGAATCGACAATAGCGCGTTCACAGCAAAGTACTGCTTCGCAAGGCCAAAATAGAACGCCACGGCTTTTCATTAATTCTGCGGATAGTGCCCTCTATTATTTTTATAAAGTATGGAAAATAGATGAAGGCCTACGTAATATCATCTACTATCCAATTCGTCAATTAGAATCATTTTTAGAAGTTGATGTTAGCCATATTCAGTCACAGCAGGAACTAAATAACGATAACTTTTTCCCAACCGATTACTTTGCTAATCTGCCCTTAGATTGGAAAGAGAATTACACCTACAATTATCTTATTTTACTTAAGTCTTCTGAAGGTCAAGGAGAGGGTTTAAGTATAAGACTGAGGGATTTATCAGAGAAGAACTTGCTCCTAGCAAGAGGTGCAACAAATACCGATGTATACCGCTTCACCTGGCTTAGAGCTTTTGATGCACCGGTAGTAGTGCGTATAGAAAGAGGTATAAATGACCAGGTTGTCGTTTACTGGAAAGAAGGAAAAGGAGCCGCTGGGTATGAACCCAAAGGTTTAAAGAGAAAAGGTCAACGAAAGAGATCAATACAACAATGGACTGAATTCGAGCGCTTACTTCATGATGCAGCATATCGTGAATTACCTATTCATAGCTATGTCTCCATGACCGACGGGGCATCATGGATACTCGAATCTGTAGTAGATGGTAAATACACAGTTCATGATACCAATTATCCTTCCTCAGCATTCAAAATGGCATGTTTGTATCTTCTGCGTCTTTCCAAAATAAGGGTCAAGGAAGAGAATAT
>ERZ1740059.1459-NODE-1459-length-11889-cov-9.426314_pt1 | contig 11889 bp, 12 predicted proteins | sample MGYA00581744_ERZ1740059 | MGnify/ENA primary metagenome ERZ1740059 (study PRJEB43018, sample SAMN04849738) | marine metagenome | isolation source: floating plastic debris | place: Pacific Ocean | collected 2008-08-28 | study: EMG produced TPA metagenomics... | reverse complement strand
ATTTGGAGACTCTATCTTTTAACTCCTAACTCCTATCTCCTAACTCCTATCTCTCAACTCCCAACTCCCAACTCCTAACTCCTATCTCCTAACTCCTAACTTCCTTACTCCAACAACACTTCCCCCATCCGAAAGATCCATCTCTACTCCTTGGGAGTCTAACCATTGCGATAGACATTTTTCGAGCTGCTTACTTTTGAAATCCCACAACTCATCTTTTTCTACTTCTCGTTGTAAAATATCTTGAAAGCGTTGAAATGCTTTATAATTATCGATTATATTTTCTAGCCGATTGCGAAGCCATTTGCTTTGAATTGTAGCGATAAATGCTTGCATATCATAGCAATCATCCCGTTCGTCATTAGATGGTAATCGAATAAATCTATTGTTGTCGGGAAAATCTTCTATGCAGTAACCATCCAAATACAGAAAACTACCATTAATATCTATGGGATCGGCATCACCGTTGTCTAGTATAATTTTCCCAGTTGTGGTGTCTAAATAATAAATGCACTCACCATTAGTAGAGTTATTGATAAAAGCTTCTTTTAAATCATTAATTTTGATAGGTAACTGCATAGTCGATTACCTGTGATGGCGCATTAATTAAAGATTAAATGGTTTTCCGAGACATTCTAATCTAATTTACAAGATATGAGCACCCCAGGAGGGGAAGTCAAAAATCAAAAGTCAAAAGTACTAAATCTATCTCCCAACAAATGAAATTAACACATTTTGAGGACTTTGGTTGAAAGCTCTACTATATAAGGGTTTGAAAATGTGTTAGTTAGGAGTTTCCTAAAGGGCGGGTATTTGTAAAAAATCCACTTTCTCAATTCCCATAAATTATTTAGAAGTGCTATATACTTTTTAACAATTTTTTCTCAATTATGCATTAAAATATTTTTCCATTGCGTAATTAATAAAAATTTCTCCTCTGCGCTTTACTTGTTGTTTCTTGATGACAGAGAAACCCAAACGTAGAAAAAATGGTTTCGCAGTAATACTTACTTCGCTATATAAACGATGTATTTCTAATTCGTAAGCCTTTGCTTCAATTGCACGGTAAATTTTACTGCCCACACCCATTCCCTGATAATTTTTATGACAATAAAAACAATCTATATGTCCGTCAGATTCTAACTCACCAAAACCTGCTATTGTACCGTTATGATCGGCTACATAAGTAAATTTATCCGAACAAACACTTACCCAATCTCTAAAATAAATATCATCTGGTGCCCATGCTTTCACCTGATTTACTGAATAGTCGCGAATATTTATTTCACGTACTGTTTGGTGAAATAATTGTGCAATTTGATCGGCATCTTGTTTGTTAAATAATCTTATTTCTATTAAATTTGGGGATTTGGAATCGATCATAGGGAATTGGGAACCATCGCAGAGTCTAAGCATTCAGAGTAACAGCATTTATCTATAAATAGGGTCATTAATCTATTCTTGTACACTGACTGATTCGTGAGGTAATAATAAGGCTGCTCCGGGCTTGTGACAATTGCGGCTATTCCTATATATTACAGAATATTTTTTGGCTTCTCGATAAGTTGATGCTTGCACGTCTACAAAGCCTTGTTGCGACTCACTATTCCCTACTCCCTTGTCTTTTATCTTCCCTCTCACCGCACTAATTCACTACAATACAATGGCTCTACCATGCTCAAATAAAATAAAATCCCAGACAATGTTAAATCGATAGGGATTTATATATTAAAAAAATATGAAATAATTATTAGTTATTCAAAGAGTGCCATTTGAGATATTGTATTTCTGCCCAAGCTTGGTTTTGGTGAAACATTTGAGCTATCTTTGACCATGTTGTGCGTGAAACTTGAGCAAGATTATACTTTTGTAAGTCGCCAAATTCGCAAAACATTTTATATGCCCAAGTTGGCTCGTATCCCATTACTCTTGCTATTCCTATCCAGTCTGCTAATGAAAATAATGAAATGTCAATTTCCGATTTATTCTTCAAGTCGTCGGAATTGATAGTCTTGGCTAATAACATGGCATTCCTATTAAAAATTTATTGTTAGCAAACAACCAAAACTATATAGAAGCTGGATTACTTGGTTGCAATAAATCAAATCCACCTCGGTTTTCACATATTTATTTTGAAATGTCAAGTAAGTTTAAATGCAATTTTTGAAGAATATTATTTTGCCTGTAAAGTTTAAAATCAATTCCCAACGGAGAGTACGTTTTCCGTCTATAAACTATAAATTCGGAGGCTACAAAGATTAAATCAACTATATTCTAGCTATTTAAGTGCATTTACTCTCAAAAAACCGCTTTGAATTTATATCGAGAAATGCTATATTCATGGGCTGGATAAAATAAGCTTTTGGATTGCTTCTTGTAGCTTTAAATACAAACTTTGACAATTTTGTGGTTCAAAATTGTAAAACTAATTTATTAAACTAGTACATCGCGGCGGAAATAAAACAACCATTTCAAATTGCTCAAAAGCCTACTCAATAAATAAGTTTATTGAATGCCAGATTTTTGAATTCCGCCGTGGTGTACTAGTAGTTAAGCAACAGTAAAAAATATTATCCCAGACGTTTCAATCCCCCGCAGTACGTAGCGACTACCCTGGGAAACTCCACAGAGAATACTTATAAAAAGGTACAGGTGTTGAAAAACCGGGTTTTAAGTTTACAAAAGTCTTGAATTTGTTTGATTCATCAATATTTATGGGAATAATCAACATGGTGTTTCCACCAAGACTACAAGTTAATCAAATAACATGAGAGCATTATTCCCACATCAAAATAAAATTTATTTCCGCTTAAGTATTGTATTTTGTAGCATTTTATGCATATTATTAGTTTTAACACCGGTAGCCTCAGTGCATGGTCAGAGAAGCTCAAAGCAGAAGATTGAGCAACTCAAAAAGCAACGAAACCAAATCAAGCAAGAGCATCAAAGTACAGTCAAAGAAAGAAATCGTTTAAATAATTTGCAGCAAGAAGCTGAAAAACGTCTTGGTAGTTTAGAGGTAAACTTACAAACTACTAATAACCAGATTGAAGATAGCGAAAAACGTTTGGAAATAGCAAATCAACGCCTCCAACAATTACAAGCAGATTTAGCTACAGCGCAAGTTTCCTACGCTCAGCGTCAATCATCAACTATCGCCAGACTAAAGTTTTTGCAACGCTCCTCCACAAATCAAGGTGTCGCTCTTTTACTACAAAGCCGTAATTTTAACGACTTTCTCAGTCGTCGTCGTAACCTAAAGTTAGTTTATCAAGCCGATCGCAAAGTTTTGGCAAAATTAACAGAGTCAGCGAATCAAATAAAACAGCAAAAAACTGATATAGAAGAGAAAAAGAATGAAATTGCTTTGATTCGACAAGAATTATTAGGCCAAAAAGCCGATTATCAAGGGCAAGCGCAACTACAAGCCGAATTAATACAGCGTTTAAATAGCGATCGCATTGCATTAGATGCAGCAAGAATCCAGTTAGAAAAAGACTCGCAATCTATTGCCACCTTGATTGAAAAGAAAGTAGCAGAAGAAAAAGCCAGAATCGCAGCAGCTAAAGCCCGCAGTAAACCTAGAAACTTTGTCCGTGGGAGTGGTATCATGTCATTACCCAGCGACGGTTATATTAGCAGCCCCTACGGTTGGCGTACGCACCCACTTCTCGGTCGTCGTCGCTTGCATACTGGTATGGATTTTGCAGCTGGTTACGGTAGTACAATACGGGCTGCAGATTCCGGAACTGTTCTATATTCAGGTTGGTACGGTGGTTATGGCAAAACTGTCATCATCAATCACGGTAAAGGTATAACTACACTTTACGGACATGGCAGCAAATTATACGTAAAATCGGGACAAAGCGTTAAACGAGGGCAAGCTATATCAGCAGTAGGTTCCACAGGTTTATCTACAGGTCCCCATTTACACTTTGAAGTACGGAAAAACGGTACCCCAGTAAATCCTGCAAATTATCTTTAACAATTATCGGTGAGTGTTAGATGCCGTTATAGCTTATAACTTCTTTATCAATTGCGTCAAACAATTACATTGCCATCGCTAGATTTAGGATTACAAATAATTAAAATATGACTCTGATTTAAATAAATACAGGTCATATCTGATGAGTAATTTAGTGAGGATTGGTGATGTCTGCACTAGTGTTTGCGGTTGCTTATCTATCTGCTAAATCTACTTCATTCAATTCATCGAAACCTGTGTAGAGACGTTACAGTGTCAATCTCAAAATCTAAATTCATAAACTGAGTAGGCAACACCAAAAATTAAGCAGCAACTGGGGTAGTCAATTATTCTAAGCAAGCGATCGCCGTTTCGGGTTCTAATCTTTTGGTGTAATCTACATTAATATAAGCTAGAGCTATGCGTCCATTTTGGTCGATGACAAATGTTGCAGGAATGGGTAAAATCCAATCATCAGTACCATTTGCTTGTGGTAAGTTAAGATCCCATTTTTGGTAAAGTGCTTTCAACTCTTCACTTAACTCAAATACAATCCCGTAAGCTTTGGCGATATTAAGTGCAACATCGCTCAATACATCAAATTCAAGATCGTTTTTTTCTGTGGTACTTAAGGATGCATCGGGGAAACATTAGCAGAAGCAGAAGCTAGTGTCAGAAAAAGACACAACCCTTCCGGTGTACTTAGGGTAAATTGTCCGGTATCTTTTGGACAGTTGCAAATTGTGCCGCGTATTAAAGCTTTTTTACAACGCTACCCTGATATTAAACTGGATTTGATGATGAATGATGGTTTTGTTGATTTAGTTTCAGAAGGGGTAGATTTAGCAATTAGAATCGGCAACCATCAAGATACATCTTTAATTTCTCAGTGTATTGGTACTACTCGTCGCGTTACTGTCGCTTCTGTTGAATATTTGGAAAAAATAGGAGAGCCAAAAAAGCCAGAAGAATTAGTCGATCGCAACTGTATCGTTTATACTCGACTTTCAACAGGGAATGAATGGCATTTTCAGAGTAATGAAAAAATCATCAAAGTAAAAGTTACAGGAAATTTTCAAACGAATAATTCCGTTGCCATTCGCGAAGCTATTTTATCGGGTATTGGTATTGCTGTATCGCCGATTTGGTTATTTGGCGACTGTATTAATAATGGAAAAGTCAAGGTTATTTTAAAAGAATATCAACCTACACCTTTACCAATTAATGTTGTTTATAGAAGGGGTAGATTTTTACCTGCAAAGGTTCGCTGTTTTATAGATTTTTTAGCCCAAGAGTTTAAACTCGATCCTTGGGTATCTGATTATGGACAAATAAAAACAAATCGGTTAGCATGAAAATCCTTTAATTATCAAGTGTTTTAGCTTGTATATATTAAAGGAAAAAGATAGTTGAAAATGATCAGTAAAATCACGGAATTATCAATATATGCTAAATTGGAAACTTGCTTCTGAAGTTGGCTATTCTAAGTTTTTTTACAGATATTTTATTAGACAATTTAATAAACGTATTCTCCAAAGAGATAACATGATTAAATTGAACGAGGGAATATCAATGAATCTTCCTCGTAATAGTAGATTTGGAACAGAATTATTTCTAAAAAACGGCTCTGTTGATTGGGGAAGCGAAGAATATTTAATTAAGTACCTGGATAAACAAAAAAGTTTTTTAGATATCGGCGCGAATATTGGTTATTACTCATTACTAGTTTCTCCTTATTGTCGTAGTATTTATGCTTTTGAACCAGACTTGAGAAGTATCGCAGCGTTAAAAGCAAATGCTGAAAAAGTTGATAATATCACGATTATTCAAGAAGCTGTTTATTCAAAAGCTGGTGAAATGCAGTTTGATATAACCGGGCTACCTGAATTAAGTAAATTGAATAGTAAATCAACAGCAACCGCCACTAACTGTATAAATGTTAAGGTTGATACTTTAGATAATTTTGCTAGCAAATATCCTGATTTAAGAGTTACCGCAATCAAAACCGATGTAGAAGGTGCCGATCTTGAAGTATTATTAGGTGGAACCAATTTAATTGAAAAAGAACAACCTTTAATTTTATCCGAAGCTTTCCCAGATAGTCGCGTATTTAAATTTGTAAAACAGCTAGATTATCTAATTTTTGCGTTTATTAAACCGAAAGATAAATCAAAATTCCATTTAAAACCAAAGTTTATCCAAATAACAGAACAACCTCAAGATTTCCGTCCAAAGATGATATTTTTGGTTCCAAAAAGGCTTCATCAGGAGTTTTTTGAATTAGTAGATTAGGAAGATAAGATTTAGGAGTTAGGAGTTAGGAGTTAGGAGTTAAGAGTTATATTAATTCCAGTATTACTCCCTCTCCTTAGTAAGGAGAGGGTTGGGGTGAGGAAAAATAGGATTTATAAGTAATTAATCAAATTTGATATTAGGAGTAATTGGTAATAGATAATAACTAAATCTTGAACACAGGGTTTCTATAGTAAGTAATTAATCAAATTTGATATTATCTAATTTAACGAATGCCCGAATGCCCGAATAAGACATGAAGAATGATATCGAAATTCGGGTTGAATTCCCCACCTAGCATGGTGTAAGATACGCCCCACGCTCTGCGTGAATGCGTTGGGGTTTAAATCTCCATTGCAATTCCAGTATTCTTCATTCTTCATTCTTCATTCTTCATTCTCTTTAATCTTTAACTCAATTTAAATTCTACAAATAAAGGTAAATGATCTGAATTAATATCGTCACCAACAAAACGGCGAATTGTGATAAATGATTTGCTGTGCAAACAGGTATCTATGGGAATTCTGAATATTGGAGGTAGAATAGAATGCCAAGTAGTTTGTATCCCAAATCCACGCTGAGAGTTTACCAAACCACTTTTACTTAGTAGTTGGCGAAATTGTCCATACCAGGGAGTACTATTAAAGTCTCCAATTACGATTAAATCTTGTTTATTACTTTGTAAAATCCTTTGACTCCAGTTAGCAAGGGCATCAAATTCAATCTTTTGATATGCTACTGTTTCAGCATTGCGGGGACTAATTACATGGAAACAAAGTAAGATTATTTCCTTGCCACTATAAGAGATTGTAGCTTTCAATAGGGGACGATTATTATCATTTGGTAGACTAATAAATCCTACTCTTTTTAGTTCGATCGGTTTTGTATTCTCTCGAGGTACAAACCAAGCGATTCCGTGACTGGTATATTTAGGTTGTGCAGCAATTAAACGGTAATTTGTCAATCCTCTTCTAAGTTTCCTGATTGACTGGGGAGTCACTTCTAATAAAAATAAAATATCTGTTTTCTGCTTATTTAAGTATTCAATTGCTTTGGAGACATCTGTTTTTTTACTATCAAGAGTTGCATGAATTAAACGGATTGTTTCTGGGGGAGTGCTTAAATCTTGAGTAGAATTTTGATGAGGAGGAATAAATAAAGGTAAAATGAATACAAAATTTATGATAAACGTAATAATACATAAAATATTCCAGATATGAATACGCTTTTTTGAAGTCAAAAAATTCACAAACAGCGCAATTAATAAAATCAGCCAATACTGAACTCTTGCATGTTCCATCATCGCAAAAATCCACCATTTATCTCCAGCAAGACTTAATATTGTGGCAACTACCGCCAATCCTGCTAAAATTTTTGTCCAGAATTTAATTAACCACAAAATAATTTAGGTAAAAGTAAAAGATAAAAATAAATAATTCCTAACTCAATAACAGATATAGTTACACCTACACCTAACGGCAGATGCTATCCTAATTCCGACGTTGAATAACAGACGTAGCAGTGCTACCTCTCTACAACTGATAACTTATTTAAAAATGGTGTAATGGCTTCGACGAATTTAACTGTTGATTCATAGGGTAAAACGTTTCTTCCGGGAATTTTGATTGCGCTTCCTTGAGGTAGATGTAAGCTGTAATCGGCTATTCTTTTATCGGTATTATCTTTTGCACCTGTTTTGCCGATACTCGATGCAGTATCGCCGAAAACAGCTAATGTTGGCTGCATAATTGATTTTATTGCTTTTTGATAATCTTGTCGCCAAAATCCAGCTAAAAACGAAAAAACTGCATAACGACTAGCTGGATTTTTTGCACCTTCACACAAAGTATCCAACCATTCATCATCAACATCTTCAACTGACGCAAATAATTGTTTGACGGAAAAATCTTCTAAAAACTTCTTGCGTCTGGCGTAACGATAAAAAAGATTCCCTGAAGGTGAATCAAATAGCAGATTCCACAATACTTTCTGCTGCCATAAAGGAGTTGGCTTAGTCATTATACTCCAAGCAGGAGGTCCAGATAATATAAGTGCAGTAATTAAATCTGGTTCCTTTTTGACTAATTCTATAGCAACGGGAAATAAGGCACCCTGTACTACTAAAGCGACAGGTTTTTGCACTACAGTTTTAATAAAGTATTGTAATTGTTCTGCCCAATCTTTGGGAGTATAAGCTATACGAGGCATATCGCTTTCACCACATCCCAAAAGATCGGGATTGTAAATTAAATTGCGATTACCTTTTTTGTACCATTCATCGCAAAACCTGTGCCAAAATTTTCCCGATAAACCAACACCAATGGGATGAATTAATAACAAAGGAATTCCTTCGGGTGTTGAATTTATCGGAGTACAAACATCGTAGACACAGCGGAAGTTTTTCCAAGTATAAAATTTATTGGAAGATATTGTTTTCTCTCGATCAATCATTGCTGCCAATCAAAAAATAATTTGTGGATGAATAAATTGATATCCAGCTTGCTTTATCTTTTCGTTGGATACCTTAGCATTATAAGGACGGCTTTTTGTTTGAGAAGGATCCCATATTACGTCCGGTTTATTATAATTTTTAGACAGGTTATCGATTAATTCTCGAACCGTAAGATGGGCATCATCAACTAAATTATAAATGCCTTGCAACTGCTGTTGACGTGCAAATTCAATTGCACTGACAATATCATCTAGGTGAACCCAATTTGTGGTATCCTCTCCATTTCCGGGACGAGTTTTACCAAAAGTTCTATTAAATATTTTTACCAATTCTCTACCTTCACCGTAAATTCCTCCCAATCGTAGGATACAAACACCCAGGCTCGCGCTCGAAGCTGAAAGTAAAATTTGCTCGGTTTTATTCAAAATTTCGCCGCTATTATTACTTGGTACGGTTGGTGTTTCTTCATCAACCCAATCACCATTTCTATCTCCATAAACAGAATAGCTTGCTGTATATATCAACTGCTTTACTGTGGTCGTCTGCTGTAAAATTGGAACTATAGTTTCAGCAGTTGTGACATAAGTATCTTCATAGGTATCACTACCTTTTGCACCAACACTTAATAGCACAACATCTTGATTTTGCAATACAGATTTTAAAGCTTGTGTATCGGAACCTTTGACAATTTCTACCTTTTGGGCTACTTCCTGTAATGTTGCTACTCGAGTCGGAGTTGTTGTAGTTGCAGTTATTGCAAAGTCACTATTTTCTTTCCAGTATTTAGCTACTGCATAACCTACATATCCGCAACCAATAATTGCAATGTTCATAAAACCAAAGCACCTTTGATTATCAACGATCAATTTTTACTCGCCCCTAGATGCCCCAGGCTTATATCAACCATAAATGCTTAACAATTGTATCTCCCTCCATCCCAGACGCGCTTAGCATTTCACCCCTCGCTGCGATTAATTATGAATTATACTTGCGTTTTGGAGTTGCGGCGAGTGCTTGAGATGTGTTTTGAGCGCATTTTCATTTACGAAGTATGGCTCCAAGGGGTTTACAATTTAGGCATTGTGTCGTCTAAGCGGCTTACTCCCAACGGAAATGCCCGACATAACATGAGTTAACTTGCCTTAAAGCCTTCCGTCTGCCCGCAAAGAGTCTATCTCCGAGCATAGAGTGGGTTGAGGGATAAAGGTTCAAGCATACAGTAGGGCATCGCAATGAATTATGAATTGTCTCCTTACACCTTCAAATTCGATATATGAGCTTTCATAAAATACCGGAATCCCGGTATCTGAAAATAATGATAGCAGCTAATAACTATTGCGCTAGTTCTCTTTCAATAGCCGCAATCAATTCGGGAGAATTTGGCTTTACGCTACTTTTAAACCGGGCTACTACAACCCCAAGCTTATTAACTAAAAACTTTTCAAAATTCCAAGCTACAGGTCCTATTGGTTCCACTAAACTCGTAAGCTTAGCATAAAGTGGATGCTGTTGTTCTCCTTTAGCATGGAGTTTATCAAACAACTCAAAAGTTGTACCGTAATTTATGGTACAGAAATCGATAATTTCCTGATTGCTTCCGGGTTCTTGTTCTCCGAAGTCGTTACATGGAAAAGCTAAAATCTTTAAACCTAGTTCTTTGTAATTTTGATTTAACTTTTCTAGTCCTGCGTATTGGGGAGTATAACCGCACTGTGAAGCCACGTTGACAATTAAGAGTACTTTACCAATATACTCGCTTAATCTCTTATCTTTCCCATCCATAGTTTTGACTACAACGTCAGATATTGTGCTACCCATTTTTCTTGTTGTTTGATAAGGACTATTGCCAAGTTTCTCACATTGCAGGCACTTCACAACAAAATTAGAAAATGAGTGATTTTATTTACAAGTCTTGGCACCCTGTTGCTTCCGTATTTATCTTAATACGCTTGTAATTAAAATATCTGTAGTATTCGACCACATAATTTACAAAAATTCCCTTTAAATCCATAGTAATAGAAGGATTTTTTTGAATATCGTAGATACAAAATCAAGAAAAATTGTATATTTATCATTTTTAATTGGAGTTAAATATAACAAATATTTACCATTAACGATAAATCATCAAACACCGTAGCTACAATGTTTATTTATGTACCATTTCAAAACCTATTTTCAAGTATTTAGACTTACAAAATAAACTTAGTTGAGTGTAGAATCAACGAATAAGTTCTGGAGTTAGTTTAGGTAGGGAGCCTGTTCTGGATTATAGGTAAGATATTAGACACAAATATTTCTTAATAATTTATTTATGAATCGAGCCATCGGGCATAATTGCTCCAGATAGATTAGCTCCAATGAGTTTAACAAGTAGGCGATCGCCAGAACGAATTCTAGCACCTCTGAGATCGGCACCTCTGAGATCGGCACCGCTTAAGTCAGCACCAATTAAGTCAGCACCTTGGAGATTAGCTTCTTTCAAATCGGCTAAAAGTAAATTAGCTCTAAATAAATTAGCATCGGACAAATCAGCACCTCGTAGAACGACTTTATGCATAAAAGCATCGCTGAGGTTAGCGCCGTTTAATTTAGCGTAACTGAGATTTCTACCAGATAAATCCCTTCCCTTGAGGTTAGCGCGACTAAAATCTCGTCCGCTCAAATCATGTTTTTGTGAAGGAGGTTGATAAGTTTCTTTGGCTGTAGATTTAGGAGTCCATTTTTGTTGGTAAGGGGCATAGGAATTAGATTTACTAGCAGATGCAGCAGTCTTTTTTGGTTGATAAGGCGCGTTGGTAACAGGCTTAGACTTATATTTCGTCTTAATGGAGCGTAACTTTTCGCGAGCTTCATTAATTTCCTGTAGTTTCTTACGTGCCTTTTGCTGTAAACGTTCTTTTTCTTGAGGAATTCTATCTGGGTGCCAAATAAAAGCCAAATCCCTATAAGCCTGGTTTATCTCTTCTAGCGACGCTCCAGGCTCCAATTCCAACACTCTATAGTACCGCTCCAGTTCTCTCATAAGGCGTTTTAGGAATGGCAAATCTTCTTAATTATGAGTTATTTAGTCGTGTATCTGCTTAATTGTTTGTCAAATTTTCCGATTCCGCTGCCATCTTAGCTACAAGTAGATAATTAACAATACCTATTTATACGATAGTTAGCAATTACGAGAGGGGGA
>ERZ1740059.1458-NODE-1458-length-11892-cov-9.974825_pt1 | contig 11892 bp, 8 predicted proteins | sample MGYA00581744_ERZ1740059 | MGnify/ENA primary metagenome ERZ1740059 (study PRJEB43018, sample SAMN04849738) | marine metagenome | isolation source: floating plastic debris | place: Pacific Ocean | collected 2008-08-28 | study: EMG produced TPA metagenomics... | reverse complement strand
GTAGTTTTTTCATTAATTTTCAGGGTTTTATGGTATTTACCCAAAATTTTTTTCTACAGTCTCTTCCCTCTCTCCCTCCTTACCCTTACCCATACATTTTAATGGGACAGAACACTAGGAGCCTATTGATATTTTGCGTTGGTAAATAAGATATTCTGTACCTATTTTTTTTTGATTGCTGTCTATAACTATAGAATCAATTAATCAACTTAGCGTCCTAATAACTCCTACCTAACTACTAACCACTAACAACTCACAACTTTTGCAACATTTTTCTTCCCAATTACCCAAAAATAGAATCAATTAATCAACTTACTTTCCTAATAATTCCTACCTAACTACTAACTACTAACCACTAACCACTAACAAATAACAACTGTTTAAACATTTTTCTTCCCAATAATCCGAAAGAATAACTTTTCCAACTCCACCCAAACAAACATCAAAGCACTAAAGCCTAAACAAATTCCCAATTCCGGCAAACTGATAATATGAGTACCGAAAAAAGCTTGTAGGGGTGGAACGTATACTAACATTAATTGCAAAATAGTTGTTAAAATAACAGCCGCTAATAGGTAAGGATTGGAGAAAGGATTGATTTCTATAGTTAATTGGTTGTTAGAACGAATTGCGATCGCATGTCCCATTTGAGCAATACATAAGGTAGTAAATACCATTGTTTTCCAACGTTCTGGATCTAGTCCGTTTGTGTCAGGAATTCCCCCATGAGTATGAAAGTAAGCCCACCGCATCAAAATAATCGTAATAATGGCGAAAATAATGCCGATGCGAATCATATAAGAACCTAAACCCCGGGCAAAAATACTTTCACGGGGACTAAAAGGTGAGCGTTTCATTACATCAGGCTCCGGAGGTTCAACAGCCAATGCTAAAGCTGGTAAACCATCAGTTACCAAATTCATCCACAAAATTTGTAACGGTGTTAAAGGTACACCTCCCATGGGTAATAAAATCGGTGAAGCGGCAATTGTAATCACTTCGCCGATGTTGCTACCGAGAATATATTTAATAAAGCGGCGAATATTGGTATATACCACTCTACCTTCCTTAGTAGCGGCGACAATGGTAGCAAAATTATCATCTAAGAGCACCATATCGCTGGCTTCTTTACTGACATCCGTACCCGTAATTCCCATTGCAATACCGATATCGGCTTGTTTAAGGGCAGGTGCATCATTAACGCCGTCGCCAGTCATGGCAACAAATTTATCACGACGTTGTAGCGCTTGGACAATTCTTAATTTGTGTTCCGGCGAAACTCTAGCGTAAATACTTACATTATCGACGTTTTTCTCAAGTTCGGAATCGCTCATCCGCTGCAATTCTTGGCCAGTCAGCACTCGATCGTCAGAGTTGGCAATACCCAAATCAGTAGCGATCGCCCGTGCTGTAAGTTGATGATCTCCGGTAATCATTATCGGACGAATTCCGGCTTCTCGGCATTCATTAACCGCTGCTCTTACTTCCGGGCGTGGTGCGTCGAGCATTCCCACTAATCCCAACCATACTAGTTCTTGTTCGCATTGCTCCGAGGAATTTTCTGGTGGTTTTTCTTGTAAGGGTTTATAAGCGAAACCCAATACTCGCAAACCTTCACCAGCCATGCGATCGTTTTGTGCTAGTACTTTTTCTCGTTGTTCTTGAGTTAGTTCAACTGCACTATTTCCGACATAAACCTGGGTACAGCGTTGCAAAATTAATTCTGGCGAACCCTTGGTAAACATCAAATAATTTTCATTATTATTTAACAGATTACTAATTGCAGGATCGACATCGCCGAGAGGTGAAAAACCAGTATCTATCTGTTCTACCTGACAAATTACACTCATCCGCTTCCGTTCGGAAGAAAAAGGAAACTCGCCAACGCGGGGTAATTTACTATTCCACTGGTCTTGTTCGATTCCCCCTTTTGCTGCTAATGTTACCAAAGCACCTTCCGTAGGATCGCCAAGAATTATCCAATCACCTTTTTCTTGTTGGAGAACTGCATCATTACAAACGGCGCAAAGAACTAATAAAGGTGGAACTTCGGGATAATCTTCTATATCAACTCTTTTACTATCTAACTCGAACTCACCATTGGGAACGTAACCAACTCCGTTCACTCTTAACAAATGCTGGCTGGTGTAAATCGATTGCACCACCATTTTGTTTTGAGTCAAGGTGCCAGTTTTATCAGAACAAATAGTAGTTACCGAACCCAAAGTTTCCACCGCCGGTAACTTGCGAATCAAAGCATTGCGGCGTACCATTCTTTGGGTTCCCAGAGCCAAAGTCACCGTGATTACAGCCGGTAAACCTTCGGGAACCACAGCCACCGCCATACTCAGAGAAACTTCCACCAACTCTTGTAAATTGCCGCCACGGAGTAAACCGATGACAATTACCAGCGCCACCAACGTCAAGGAACCCCAAACCAAAACGTTACCAAGTTGAGTCATCCGTTGCTGTAAAGGTGTATCTTCTGTTTCCACACCCTGCAACATCTGGGCAATTTTACCCAACTCTGTTTTCATCCCAGTACCAGTTACCAAAACCTTGGCACGCCCTTGTACAACCTCCGTACCTTGGAAAACTAAATTAATTCTGTCACCTAAACTTGTTTCTTCAGGTAGTTTTACTTCCACCTGTTTATTTACAGCTTCGGCTTCTCCCGTCAGTGCTGACTCCCTTATTTGTAAATTTGATTGTTCAATTAAACGCCCGTCAGCTGCTATTTGCACCCCAGCTTCCAGCAGCATGATATCTCCGGGTACTAAGTTTTTACCTTCCACATCGAGTAACTTACCGTTGCGAATCACCCGTACATTAGGGGAAGAAAGCTTCTTTAGTGCCGCCAAAGCTTTCTCAGCGCGGCTTTCTTGGAGATAACCCAAGATTCCATTAAGGATAACGATCGCCAAAATTGCGATGGTATCTTTGAAAGGGACTTCGCCAGCTTTTAAATTACCCGATTGCAGCGCGAGTAAATCCAAAACTCCAGAAACAATGGCGACAGCAATCAGCATCAATAACATAATGTTTTTGAACTGATCGAGCAAAATTTCCCAGCTACCGCGTCCGCCAGATTCTTCTAATTCATTTGTACCATATTTTTGTAATCGAGATTCGACTTCTTGAGAGGTTAAGCCAGTATCTGCATTACCTCTAAGCAAAACTATTGCTTCATTGACTTCTAAGCTATGCCAAACGGATTCATGTTCGTGCAGAGAATGAGCTGACATCTTGTAGATTAAAGGAAATGGTTATAAGAAACAATCATAACTAAAGCATTGGTGCGATAAACATTGAATTTATCAGGGAATAGCACTGTGCTGTAAGACATCCTTGGAAAAATATGGTGCTTGGAATAAAGTTTCCGCGATTGTGGAACAAAATATGCAAATAGGTAGCATTCCACGTCAGCGTCAAATTTACAACCGTGCGGGGAAATTAGAAGATGTAGTTGATTATATAGTTAAGCAAACAGATAAATCTATACGTAAACGAGCCGGCATATTTTCTTTGTAGGGGCACGTGAGCTTTAATTAAATTATCAACGCAGTTATAAGACAATCGGCGTTGCTGAAAAGAAGTATGAATTAAATTTGATGGATCGCCGAAAGCTATGTAGAGACGTTACATTGTAACGTCTCAAAATTTAAATTCCGCCACGAGGTAGGCAACGCCAGACAATCAGTGTACGGCACCATCCGAGTCTTGTGACGCTGATGCGATTAGACAATAAAATTTTGTGTATAAGAAACTGTTAAGAGCTTAATCTAACGGTATTGCTACATCATTGACTTTTGTGTAGTGATACTAACTTTAAATAAAAATATTTCTATTTTAAATTTACTTTAAATAATCAATATTACTAAACGGGAAAACTAAATGATTATCCTGATAATGGGCGTTTCCGGTTCAGGTAAAACTACCGTCGGAAAAAAATTGGCGGAATTTTTAGGTTGGGAATTCGCTGACGCTGATGATTTTCATCCACCGAAAAATATAGAAAAAATGAAGCAAGGTATAGCTTTGAATGATGCGGATAGATTCCCGTGGCTACAAAAAATTCAAGATGAAATAAAAAGGAATTTACAGGAAAATACAAATTTAGTTTTAACTTGTTCGGCTTTAAAAGCAAGTTACCGTGAGATGCTTTTAGTAAATGAAGAATCTGTCAAATTAGTTTATCTCAAAGGTTCGTTTGAATTAATTGAAGAACGTTTAGAAGCACGTGAAAATCACTTTATGAAAGCAGGACTACTCGAAAGTCAATTTGAGACCCTTGAAGAACCAAATGATGCAATTATAGTAGATATTTCCCAGTCAGTTGATAATATAGTTCAAGAAATTGCCAAAAGTGTATCTTAAAATTTAGGATAGTTTATACTTCTGGAAAAACTTACTAAAAATACCATTTTTAATTGAAAACATGGTATTAAATATTAGTAATTTTAGATTGAAGCGCTACTTTTTAAGTTTGGAAATATAGCCATTTTCAATTGAATAAAAGACAAATTATTAACCTCACCCCAATTCAGGCAGCCCTCTTCTTAGTAAGTAGAGGGAATTGGAGTGAGATTTTTAGTGTGTTGAACTCAATTAAAATTATCTATACTGATATCTTGCACCATTGTCGTTAAGCCCACATTCGGGCCTTAAAATCAATTTTAAGGCTCATATACAAAGTACGTTGAAACGCACTATAATCGGCTCAAAAGCTTACCTAGTCTGATTTATCAGACTTTGTATATAAGCCTGAGAATTTATTCTAAGGCGGTTATTGAGAATGGTGCAAGATGTGAGTATAAGAATAAGACTTACGTAACTAGCAAATTTTTATTGTAGGGTGCCTGACACTTCGTAAAATAATGAAGGGAATAATAAGATTTCTGGTGTCACCTACGAAACAGTAATCCCCACAACAAGTTTATTAAGTCGAATATTATTTGTAATATTATAATTATTCCAACAACAATAGTAATATTACCGTAATTGAAGAGGTACGACCAAGATAATACAACAAAAGGTATTGTATATCTATATGCAAGTAATCCAAAAAAATGAGCAAAAGGTTGCTTCTCTTGTTTAACATCTTCATCATCAATTTCACTTAATATTTTCATTTGTTTCTTCCTCCACATACTAATTCTTTGTAGAGCGCCGTATATTCCAAGTTGTGGAAAAACTAATATTCCAAATAATATAATAATTATTACATTTGTTAAATGACTTATAGTCTGTGTTGAATCTATTTGAACTACTTCTACATATCCCGCAAAAAGGAATCCTTGAACCGCTATTGTAATATTTAGTCTATTGTTGATTAATTGATGTTCATTTTTTATTTCTTCTCTAACAAATTGATAGTGGTCAAATAATTCACTCATAGTTATTACCTATAGATTGTACTTACTTCTTTAAATAAGATATTTCAAATATTATTGATTTATAAAGCCTTATCAATACATTATTTTTTTTGTTTTTAATTAATTTGATTTATTTTTTTGTTAAAATAGATTTTTATTAATAGGTAAAAAACAATATATAACTTATCATTTAATAAGAAAAAATCATCACTATAAATTAGTAATGAGAATAAAAATATTAATATTTAATAATTATTACTCATTTAAAATTTAAAGTATTTATTCATAATCTCATCAGCCTTCTTTTTATCCCTGCTGATTTCCACCCAAACGCAGCAATATATTATCTAGTATCGCGCTATGATTTAATATCTGGTTTCTAACATTGCAAGATGTGAATTTTAACTGACCGAACAACATTATTCCCAATAACCCTAATAGCAAAAGTCGTCTAAAGAAAACTGGTAGAGAGTGGGTTTTAACCTACTTAATGTATTAGTCTTGAAATTCATTTCAAAGTGGGAATTAGGGTTAAACGCTTAGAATAAGAGAATTACAATATCTACGAACTAAACTCTTCTCAAATAAAAAATATCGCAATTAATCTGGTACCTGCGAAATATTGGAACGAATAAGCTTTAATATGACGAGTGTACTTCCCTCTTCGACAGTTAGCCAGATGATTGGGCAAAGGACTATTCGACCGTTTGCTGTTGCCGCTTTATATGGCATCGCATTTCTTAAAGATACATTGATTGCTATTGACCCAAGACTTGGGCATCTGCTGCAAATTGACCCCCAAAGCGACAATACAAAAATTATCAATTCCCATCAACCCCAGGAATTTACGGATATCAAGGGTCTGGCGCTGTGGGAAGATACCTTGTGGGTAACGCGAGGCAATAGTGTTTATTCCTGTAAAGTTTCTACTTTAGGTTTAGAGCATTTTACGACTTTACCTCATCCTGCCAACGGCATTGCTGTTTGGGATTCTACTGTTTACATCAGTTGCGAAAAACTCGGTAAGATACTCATTTTTAATCGCAATACGCGTAAAGAAATTACCAGGTTTTATGCCCCTGGTGTAGGTGTAGAAAACTTGGCTGTCACCGAAGAAACTCTTTTAGTTTGCGATACCGTAGAACAATCAGTTTACTTCCTTGACCGAGCAACAGGTGAAATTCAATTTAACGTACTTACCCCCTTTGAATCTCCCACAGGTATAGCCGTACATACCGACTCTTCAACAAACTTGGAAAGTCTCTATATCGCCTACACATCCGAAGAACCTTACATTCGAGACAATCCCAACGCCGAACCAAACCACGAATTAACCTACCGCGATCGCACTTTTATTCATCCCCTGAATTATCATTACAATCGGGAAAAACGCATCGGGCTTTCTAACGGTTATTTACTGGAAATGTCCTATGTCGAACAAATAGATCCTTTAGAAGAGGTATATTTACCCGATTTAGAATGGCGCATTGCCCTACCTTCGGAAACCGAACGCCAAAAGGTAAAACGAGTTGAACCAGTCGGTTTACCTTTTACCGAAGAAGTCATCGATGGACAACGGGTAGCCCTATTTAAATTTGAGACTCTAACTCCGGGAGAGCGCCATCTACTAGGTTGGAAAGCTATTTTAGAGGTGCGGGGAATGAAATATCGCCTTACCCCTTCAGACGTAGAAAATGCTTCACAATTACCACAAGAATTTGCAAGTCGTTATTTGGTTGATGATGACGACTTAGCAATGAATACGGACATTGTTCGCGATGCAGCCATTGAAGCAGTAGGCTCCGAAACCAATCTGTTGCGAAAAATGTACAGTATTCGTAACTATGTTTACGACAAATTGTCCTACGGCATAAAACCCCATATCGATACGCCAGATATCGTTTTAGAACGGGGTATTGGTTCATGCGGAGAATACGTAGGTGTATTGCTCGCCTTGTGTCGTTTAAATGGCATTGCTTGCCGCACGGTAGGTCGTTATAAATGTCCCCCTTGGGCTGAAAAACAAGGCATTCCCCTACAACCAGACTACAATCACGTTTGGCTGGAATTTTATATTCCCGGCTTTGGCTGGCTACCAATGGAATCAAATCCCGATGATGTTGGACGTGATGGTCCCCATCCCACACGTTTTTTCATGGGCTTAAGTTGGTATCATGTAGAAATTGGTAAAGGTATTTCTTTTGAAACACTAACCTCCGAAGGCAAACGTCTGGAAAAAGAAAATGTCTCTATTGGTGAATTAGCAATTAATCACATTCGGTTTACCATTCTCGAAGAATTACCGCCACTGTAAGCTCAACTTTCTTCTCGTAACTAAAATCCCACACCTCCGGCTACTTCCCAACCTTTGTAGTCGGAGGATGATACTGTTAGGTTAAGGAAATTTATCTATGAGATAAGTCCACAAAGCAAAAGAATATAAATTAAAAGTCACTTCAAACCGATCGTTAACGCCGATCGTTCATGACTTTTTTTAGTATCCTCTCATGTTCTTTTCTTCTTATCCCAAAGTAATCAGACTTACTTTCACAAACACTTTAGAATTTTTCTACCAAGCTCTACCCTTGCTTCATTAGATAAATCATTTTTTTATATAACTTTAAACAGATAATCTAAAACAATTTTTTATTATTGTATAATTTTTTAGTTATTTTTTTTAATATTTCAGTATTATTGCTCACGTTTATTCAGCTATTTAAAGGAAATAATGCGAAGAGAGAATATTTGTTTTCGTAAGTGTTCAATAATAGTTTAGGACTTATATACTTGACAAATAGACTATCATGCGTGGGTCCAGCATCGAAATCGTAGACGTTCTGCGGTCATTTTTCCCATTTTCATACCTCAAGTGCATAAATTGATGAAACCTGAACCCATTAATAAGAAAGGATGGTTGGCTTATTAAGCTTAATATCCCTTGAGTAAAAAGGTATGATTTTAACCAGAAAAATACATTTTTGTCAATACATAATTTTTAGAGTTATCGGGTGCAGTCTAAGAGATATCAATGGTAAATCCTTGATGTTATGCAAAACCAAAAAAATTCTTGGTAACAACAGTTTATATATGAACGGTTACCTTGAATATTATCAAATCATCAGCAAAGATTATCTTTAAATATTAAAAGACTTGCTGATATTACTGAATTTGTAGGAAATGGTAATAATAACGTGACTTTTTCTGTAAACCCCAATCTCTACAAACATCATTCTCCAGAGGAACAGATATATCAACATCTGTTTGATTTGGTACAATTACAATCTGCCAACGAAACAATCGAACGCTTTCGGATTTTGTTTATCGAAGGTACAAGTTATCCCCAAAAAGAAATCTCGTCAGCATTAGATGAAATCACAGCACCAAAAAAAACTGAAAAAGAATTTTGTTTGTTTCTTAATCGTTGCTGCCATATTTTAATTAATCGTTGGTATATGCAACCTCAAATGCATCATGCCATATCTAAATTAATCACTATCTTTGATAATCCTCCTTCGAGAAGAAGAATCAATACTTCACGAAACAAATCCATCAGACGCTTGCACGAATCAGTTAAAGGTTTTATAAAAAGCGAACAATACTTAGCATTAAAGCGTCTCGCTCAAGTTATAAATCCAACTACCTATTCTAAATCGGATAATAGCGATCGAGCTTTGATTTCCCTTATCCGGCGCTATCCCTATTTACATGAGCATTGTTTAATTAATGAAGATGCTACTATTGAACACCAGTGGATAGTAAAGCAAATTCAGGCGCAGGTACAAAGGAAATTTGAAATTGATTTATCTCAATATGTTACTTACCAAGTAAGACTTGCCCAAATAGCTGGAAATAGCTCTTTATCACGGAAAAACAAGCTTTTACAACCTGTAAACAATCCTACATTGTTAAGCGAAACTCAAGTGAATATTGCCCTTCGTTGCTTTGTGGGTAAAGTTGAAGGTGAAAGTACCTATAGAGATTTAGCACATAATTTTTTGCATTACAGCAGTCAAGCTAATTGTTTCCGCGCTTTTAAAGACGATTTATACGAATATCTCATATCTGGGATTGACTGGGAATATGGAAAACTTCAATTTCATCAGCGATTATATACTCAATTGCAAAATACTTTACCACAAGCAGATTTACAGAAAGTGAACGATTTTTTAATTGTGAGAACTTGTGCTCAGCTACTTAACTTTTTGATCGTAGAAAGTTCATCATCACCACAACATTTTACTTTGATTGATTTAATTGGCAATCAAGGTTCGATCCGTATCATTGGACTATTATTAAAAATTCTCTTAATTTGCCGTAAAGTTAAGCCTTATCTAGCCAAGCGCTTTGCAATTTTATTCAGTCATTATGAATTAGAAAAGAATAGTAATATTGACTGGTTAATCGAATCATTGGAAGAATTGAATATCGCTTTAAGTATTCATTTTGGTAATATGGACTTATCTTACTTTAAATGATTTTATTTAAGACAATTTATGTTCGGGAACCTTCAGCCTTGGGTTCCGCCATCTCACGCTTGTGTTATACAATGGCGCGGCAATAATACCCGAAGAGAATCTACACTGCATTTTGCCTCAAAAAAGGGGCTTTCTGCATCCACACCCTACCCCAATCTTCAAGAGACACGATCGTCAACGAGTAATTTAAATTTTAAATTCAGATTATTATAAATATTATTCATCTTGATAAACTGAAAAATCACAAATAGAGTGAAAGGGACAAAAACGACAGTGATAGCCAGGATTTGGAGGAAATATTTTACTAAAAATGGTTTGATTTTGACGATATTTTTGTAAATCTTTTTGATGCTTCTCAGCAATATAACCAAGATGGTATTCAATCAATCTTAATTCACTATTACTAACAGTAATTAAATGAGATTTTTTCCCCATTTCTAAATTATAAAATGAAGCTATAGCTTGATGTTTTGGGTAAAGATAACGTGCCGCCAGTAAATAAACTAATGCTTGTCGGCGATCGAAAGAAGATTTACCAGTTTTAAAATCTATAATATGCAAAGTACTATCAGATTCGTTTAAAACACAGTCCATTGCTGCATACAAACGAAAACGATAATCTTCGCGTTCAATTACAATTGGTTTGGGAAAACCTTCATCACCACGAGTCAACAACATGATGCGTTTGTTTAAAAGTAAAGGCGCATCTTGATATTTTTGTAAAATTTGCCGTACTCGCTGCTGAATTTCATCAGCTAAATTTCCCAACTTCAAAAGTCGTGCAACTTTTTCTACTCCATCAACAGAATTGAGGAGATTTCTATTGTGATGAAACTCATAAACTCCTTTTTGTGCCAGCAAGCCAATACGCTGTGATGCCGTGACTTTTGCCTTTAGTAAAGCTTTGACTTTTGGTTCATCTTGCCGTGCTTTAATAAATCCCCGTCTCATTTGACAGTGCAAGCGTTGTTGCCCTGAAGCAGGGGCAATTAATGACCAAAGATGATAGCTGGCGAAAAGTCTGACAGGGCTTGACATTGCTCTAGGGCGGTGATACAAATACAGCAGGACTATTATCTAGATATGAAAAGTTGGATGTTCTCCTACAGTTTTGATATTAAATATCAACTGAGTTTCCCAAACCAAACTATATTTAACTCTCCTAAATTTAGGTAAGCTACTAGCCCCTGGTAAAAGAGAAAGCACAGTAAATTACATTTTAGCCTTTGAAAATATGAGCTTAGATGTAAAGTTAATTTTTATAAATCTAAATATTAAATCTTTAATATAACGCCTCTTAAATGTTTTAATATTAAGATTTTTATCGCTTTCTATAAAAGGCTATAACAGCAATAATAAAAGAGTTTCAACAATTACTTAAAAATAATATTTTATAACAAGTAGTATCCTTAATGTATGAAGTTTAGTAACATTTATTTCAAAAGCTGATTTGCAGCTAAATGATACAAGATGAAAATCTGAAATGATTCTAGTGCCCGAATCCTGTTTCCATCCCATATACAAATTAAATAAGCAACATCTGGTTGCAGCTTTTTTGCCGACTCAGTTACTCGTTAATTTTGAATCCTGCTGTAATATAAAGAAAAATACTTAAGCACCTTTGATTTTATAAAGAATATCTCGCTCATCTCAAATGGTTTTTAGGATGCAGACGATATTTTTGCTCGTAATATGAAAACAGCCATAAACCTGCTTGTATCAACTATTGTCGCTTTCTGGATAATTGCGATCGCCATTATCTCAGTGCAAAATGCTACACCTGTATCCCTAAGATTTTTTACATTTGAATCAATTCAAATTCCAGTCGGCTTGGTGCTGGCTTTTTGTGTTGGCTTGGGAATAATTAGTACTAGCGTGCTACAACCTTTATGGGATATATCTAATTTTCGAGGAAGTAATTCTCAACGATATGAAGATGATCCTGAGTTTTTTGTTGATGAAGATTTGTGAATTGTGACAAATTTTTTAGGGAGCATCCCAATGCAGGCAAAAATAAAATTTGTAGTGGGAGCGTCTCGCTC
>ERZ1740059.1457-NODE-1457-length-11898-cov-3.771342_pt1 | contig 11898 bp, 13 predicted proteins | sample MGYA00581744_ERZ1740059 | MGnify/ENA primary metagenome ERZ1740059 (study PRJEB43018, sample SAMN04849738) | marine metagenome | isolation source: floating plastic debris | place: Pacific Ocean | collected 2008-08-28 | study: EMG produced TPA metagenomics... | reverse complement strand
ACACTCGGCACGAAATTCCGGTGTCATATCCGGTGGCGTGGTGTTATGCATAAGTAGAACGGGCACGCCCTTGGGGTCGCCGTATTTGATCCAGCGCAGACTCACTGTATCCAGATCCAGTTCGCCGCGTTCGAACTCCTCCTCGGCGAGCTTATTCCACTCGATACCAATATCCGATGGCTTCCTCGCGCTGGAGGTAAGCTGGGCCAGGGTTGCCAGATACAGAGCCAGCTCCGTTTGGCCGCTAACGCCAATCTTGTCGTAGATCTGCGTCAGCTGCGTACGAATCGTACGGATGGAGCGCTGCCGCTCGGCCGCGACCGCGGCCAAGGCACCGGTCTCGATCAAGCTGCGCAAAACCGCAACTTCCGCAGGCGTCAAAAAGTAGGTTGCCGTGAGTAAAGTCGCGAGCCCCGTTGTCCACGGTGCCTTATCGATCTAGATTTCTATGATGTACTGCGTGTCTCCCGCGGTTCGAAGCATCTTTTGCGACTCCGCCACGGCAAACACCGGCTCCTTCGGTTTTAAACAAACGCGAACCAAGGCGGGACCAGAGGAAGGATTGCTAAGAAGCTCCAGCAAGCGTCGCTCATCTTCGGGGACAACGAACGCATCCATCAGCGACGATAGTTCGCCATCCGATAATTCACTGAACAACTCATTTTCGGCAACGACTGCAAACGATGAATCGAGGATCGCGGTGGGGACTAGCTGTTTATCAACGAAAACAATCGGACTTGCCACGCTGCCCCCAGCGGTGGCCTCAAGAAATTGCGCTGCATGCGCAAAGTGCCGGTGAAAGAAGGCTCGCCAATCTTCCTCTTGTGTCTCGAGATTCTCGCAGGAGGAGTCCAAAATCGCATCCATCGCTTCAAAGAGCGAGGCGTGATTCGCCGGGTCTACGACGGCCTCGTACAAGCCGGTCAGTACCTGCGCAGCTGCTGCTTTTGCTTGATCTTCTGTGTAGTTAGCGCCGCTCATGGTGGGTCGATACGGTTAAATACCTTATTTATTTCATGCACTTAGGCTCTATCACGAAAAAGCAGCCAGCTTTCCTAAATCACCATTGCCTCACTCGGACTGTCCTGTTTCGCTGCGTTTCGGCGTCGATTTCGTAAGGCTACGAAACCAGGACAGATGAGTGATACCGCTGCTGCTACTTACTATAACGAACCGTATGCGTCATATGACGTATGCAAGGCGCTCCGGTTAGCGTTAGTTTGCGGTGTTCAGAGCACATTGTCAGGGCAAGTACATGCGTAGCGGCTATTCAGTTGTGTACAGATTGGTAGTCCTGTGCGCTGCGCTGTTGTTTTGGACTCAAGCACTGGCACAGGACGACGCGATTCGCGGCGCTTGTGAGCGATTCGAGCGCAGCAACATAGACTGTGCATGTGTTGCAAAAAAAGTCGCGACCTTTCAATCGAAAGCACCAAGTATCAATGCGCGAGAAATTATCGCACAGGGTTATTTCTATTCCGTTGGCGTTTCCAACGACTTGCTCCAAAGAATGGAACGCGTGTACTCAGATCCGATCGGTGCCATGGAAATGATGGAGGCCTTCGATAGCCTGGGCGGAAGACCGGAGAATCTAGACGACTACGAAAACGGTTGTGTGATTGCCGGAGCGCGGCGAGCGTCCTTTGCGCAACCGCGTGACACAGAGATGATGCAGCAATATAGAAAGGCCTGCGTAGCCGCATCGGGTCAACAGCGCTACTGCGCTTGTGAAGGTGCGCAACTGCAAACAGTCCTAAGCGATCGGGAGTTTGAAGCCTATTTTCGGTCCTTTGCAGACTATAGTGATAAAGAAGCCACGACCCGCGCACAGATGGCTCAGGCCCGTGGAAAAGCGATGGGGCTAGACGCAGATGCCTACCAGGAGCTGACGGTAAATGCCCGAAACAAGGTCAGCAAACATCGGCAAGAGAGAGAAACATACTGCCACGCCATGGTCTGGGCCGATGATGCCGCCGGAGCCTCCGCTGCGGTACGGCAAAACGGTGGGTTTTCTCCAGAGTTGCTTTCGAGTGCGGTGGAAAGCGACCAATCAATCGCACATGCGCAAGCCGATGCGCCTGCCGCTACCGCAAACGGAGCAGCGGGCGTAGGTTCAGCAAGAGATAGGCTGTTTAACATCTGTATGAGCGACAACAATAATCAGGCGATGTGTGAATGCATGGGCACACAGATGGAACAGAGCATGCCGCCGGACACCTTCGAGTTTTTTGTGGATTTGCGTGAAGGCGATGCCAAGGGTGTAGAAGACTCGTTTGCCTATGCGGCGAAAAAACGCGGTATGAACACAGTCGAAGCGATGAATTCGATGGGCGGCAATATGGCCATGCTCTCCGCCGCGGGAACCACTATGTTGTCCTGTATGGGCGATTTACCGGGCATGAACTAAGCTTTAAGAAACTATCCTAAGAAATCATGCGGCGCCGCAGCTTTTAACAATAGATAAATATCATTGGATACGGGAAGGCAGAATGAAAACGACCAGAAACACAGTGACAGCAATTACAGGGCTAAGCGCGCTTACGCTGGCCCTCCTCTCTCTGGGTGTGAACGCGGGAACCGCGACAGTCAAGTCTGGCGAGGGCGACTCGATCACCTATGAATATAGCCGTGACGCGGTACGCATGGGCCCGAAGGGTAGTGGTACCTACTCAATTATTCGCGATGGAAAGATGTATGCAGTCATCGAGGAAGACGGCGAAACGATGGTCATGGACGCCAGCTCGATGCTGAAGAGCTTCGCGCCCATGATCCAAGACAACGCGCCCGATGAGCTGTCGGTCGATGTTGTTTCGATGAAAAAGACCAGCCGCAAAGAGACTGTCGCTGGCGTTGAGGGGCGCGTGTACGAAGTGACCGTGAAAAACGAATCGGGTGAGGAGCGGACAGAAGAGCTCGTGCTGTCGACCGATCGTCGGGCGCGCGAATTTACGGACGCCCTGTTTTCGATGATGAAGTCCTTCAGCGAGATCGGCGGGGAAGAAGCGGCAAAGCGAGCGGAGGATTTACGAGACCGACTGGATGATCTGGACTCAGGGTTTCTCCGCTATGGCAACGACATGGTCATTACCAGCATCGACAGTAAAAAAGTGCCGTCCGATCGATTCGAGTTGCCCGCGGAGCCGATGGATATGAGCGGTATTGGTGCGATGTTGGGCGGCCTCAGCGCCAATGGAGGTTCAGCACCTGCAGAAGCGGGTGAAAGCGAAGACGCGGAAAACGACGGCGGCTTTTCTTCAATCATGGGTGCGATAGGCAAGAAATTCGATCGGCAGACCGACCGAGTAGGCACATCCGTCGATAACGAAGTCGACAAAGAGACAGATGAAGCCGTAGACGAAGGACTGAATAAAGTCTTTGGCAAACTATTCGGCGGACGTTGAGGCGGACGGCGAAGAGAAGGCCAAGAAGCTACCCAGATGTTGTTTTGCTTCGAAGAAGATCACTCGGCTCGACCTCAAACGGGCCGACTATAGATTTCGCGGGACTGGCTCCCTGGACCGGCAGCCTGGACCTGATGCAAAGACGCGGAAGCTAAGCATGAAATTTTTGTGAGTCGGAGAACGGATCAGGATCTACATAGCTATCCGAAGCCATATTGAACGAAGGGTCCGTAGAGCAAGCTGGGGTTTTAGCTTTTTTTGAACTTAGCTCGACGTTCCTTTGAGCCTGGATTGAATCATACGTTGCATAGCCTCTGAAACGCGGTCCAGATGGGGGCGTGTGTAGGGAAAGGCCTTAGCGTGATCGTAGTTATGGCGCATCGCCGCGTTTGCTTCAAAAACCACTGCACGACCCTGACCATCCGGCGCAAAATCGATCCCGAAAAAGTCGAGATCGATCTCGCTGGCGATATCATGCAATCCGGCAAAAACAGATTCACCGAGGAATCGCTCCGGATTCTCTAAGTACGCGCGCTCCTCTTTGCGAGTGGCTTCGTTCTTGTCCATAACTTGATAGCGGTCTCCAGAGTGAATTTGCCAGCTATCGTGGGAGAGACAAGCTACCGGGTAGAACTCTCCGTCAATAAAGAAACATCGGATTTTTCTGTGATGAGGTCGATCTCTCTTGCAATCGATATACTCAATCGCGTAAAGGTCCGTGTTAGGGGGAGTGTCGTCGATATACTCCAGTAACTCGGCTTCAGAAGTGAGCAGTTTTACTGAACGCCCGGTGTGCGTATTTGATTGCCGCAGTATCAGTGGAAGATCAAGTTCATTAGCATGCAACGTTTCTGCAAACTGCTTGCTGGGTTCAGCGCCGCGGCGAAGGCGAACAGTCCGGGGGAAAACAATGTTTGGAATATCGCCCAGTCGCTTGCTGTTCGCATCTCGCGAGGTTTTTAGCACCTTACTAGGTGGATTAATAATCGACGTCAATCCACGATCGGTTATGAAAGAATCAATTTCTTGCAATGCAGGGGTCATACTATCGGCGCACGCAATCGCATTTAGAACGAGCGTCATCTCGGGGAGTTCATCGATGGTTTCTAATACAAGCGCCATCTCCGGGAGCGCATCTTAGGTATCGAGATTGCCACCGGCAGCACTGCCGGAATACAGATTGGCGGCGGCTCCAGACAGCATAATTTCAGTAGAAAAGTGTCCGACCTTGAACTTGTAGTAATAGTGAGGTTTTTGACCAGGCTTCTGAATACCGAGCCGATTGCCCCCAAAGGATCGAAGTACAAGAAGGTTTGGTTTGCCTCTGTCCACCTTGGTCGGCTTGCCTAGAGGTCGCAGCCACCCAGCCGACTTCATACACCGGACGGCGAGTTTTTCCTTACCCACACGCTGACTGACAGCGGCCAGGTTCATAAGAGACTCGAAATCCATTTGCCCGTTATCTAGACAGGACGTGAGCACAGACCTACAGCGGTTGAAATCGCCGAGCTTGAATAAAGCATTACCAAGGAGCAAGGCGCTGGCCCAATCGATCTCGGGATGTTCGAGCGCTCTATCGACATGACGCCGGGCTAGATCGTGACGGTGTGTGTTCAGCAGAAGACCAGCCAGAATCAATCGCGGCTTTAGATCTTGCGGGCGACGCCGGACGAGTGTGTAGACCGTCCGGAGTTCCTTGCTATCAATTTCGTAGAGCTCTCTTACCTGAAAAGGGGACTGTCTTGGACTCATTGCGTGTTTTCGAGGCAACCCGCATAGATCCGAACACGGTACATCAGCCGGTCACTGGTGCCAGCGAAACCCGTCCGACCGTGCATGACCTTCAGATTATTCAAAAACAGAGTTTCCCCAGCTTGCAGATGAAAGCGATCCATAATCGATTCCTCGCTAAGGATCTCATCGAGCCGACTTAAGGCGCGCTTGCCCTCGTCGGGCACCGCGCTCATGTTCGCGTTTTCTAGTTGCGCGTGGTAATAACGAATTCGCGGTACGCCGTTATTCGACCATAAAACCGGCAAGTTCTGCTTGGAAAAAGGAAAGATTGACTGCGCAAGAACGCGAACCTCATCCTCTTTAAGGCGACTGAGGATGCGCTCGATCGGAAGCATGATGGTATCTCCCCCGACTGCATCATCGCGAACCATTTGAAATGCCACGAGTTCCTGCGGGGCAGCCTTGAAGCTGCTGTCCGTATGAAGTGTGAGAGGTTGATTCGTCCGACTATAGTTTGTCGTCTGACTGACCTTACTGGCGCTTTCCGGATTAATCATAACCTTGGTCAGGGAAATTTTATTTCGACTTTCAACGGATGTGCCCTTGCGGTGCGGCAGGGTGTTCGCGATGGTCCTGCAAATCCCTATAGTCAGTGAATAGTCCTCGGTAGGAGCGGTCGTTTTTACCACAACGTAGTATGGTGGTTCGCGAAGGCCTTCTATGACCTCTTGCGCCACACTCTGAACAAGCGCGGGTATTTCTCCTTCGGAAGCCTTTGTGAGGTCTTCGCCGTAGATAATTGGTGGATTCAAGATTAAAACCCCAGATTAAACCCCATTAGTTTACCGTAGAACTATAGGTGAGCCCGTTATTCGACACGGCGTCCTATGGATGTGCCAATCCTAACATCAGCTGACTCACCTGCCTTACTGGAGGTCTTAGAATTAGTTACATCCGTTCCGTCTAATAGGGAAAGGGTATAAAGTCAGCGAAATCCTAACTGGATTGTCGTTTTGAGAGCAGCCATGGTGAGAGTCGTATACCGCTGGCGTGTCGCGAATGAGGACTTCCCTGCTTTCCGAGAAGCTTGGCAAGCCGCGACTAATCGCATCCACGAGACCGTGCCAGGGGCGCTTGGGAGTTTTATGATGCGCGCTTTTGACGACCAAAGTGAGGTCATCACGATCGCGAAATGGACCAGCCGTGAGACCTGGGAGCGCTTTTGGGATCAAGCCGACCCGCGAGCGATGAGGACAATGAGGACCCTCGGCGAACGCTTGTGTGCTGAGCTGTTTGAAGAAATAGAGGACTACACACGTTAAGGCGTAGCCAGCTGGTAAAGAACCGCAAGGAGATACCGAGCTTGGTCTTAATACCGCGTGTTTTTTATTGGCATGGACAGATTGGAGCAGGACTTGCCAGGGATTGATCGTAATGGCGCTTGAAATTGGGCCGATATCCTTCAACGAAGAAGTGGGCGCTCTGCTTGAGGCGGAGGACCTACCGACTGCCGATCTTCGAACGGCTGCACGCTTGAGCAAGCGAAACGATCAAACCTCCCGAAATCCAGTAGAACTTTTTGGTGCACGCTGCGACGATGAGCTGAAGGGCCTGGTTGGACTTGAATACTATGGCCATGTGGCGCTACTTCGCTCACTCGTTGTACACCAAAACTTCCGTCACTCCGGGAGTGGACGTTTACTAGTGGACTTCGCCGAGCGGCAAGCGGCGCTGTCTGGCGTGCGAACGCTTTATTTGCTCACGACGACCGCCACCGACTACTTTGCTCGCATAGGATACCAAGCGCTATCCCGAGACGATGCTCCTGCCGCGATCGCAACCACCGCGCAATTTTCCGATCTGTGTCCATCCTCAGCGAGCTTTATGGCAAAGACTTTGTTCAGTTCGGATGAATCGGTACCCGCCGACGTAGAGGTATGACTTCGATTAAACGAGGGGATCCTATATTTCTCCGTCTGAACTTTTTCTTTTTTCTGATCGGCATCACCCTCGTTCTGTCTGGATGTAGATCTGAGCCTTCGTCAGCACCCTCCCCTGAAAAACTGACCGAGGCTGCCCACATACCACCGCATGCTCTAACTGCATTTGTTTCCTTTCTCGAGAACGAAATCGATCTTCAAATAGATCAACATGGCGTCCCTGGACTGGCGATCACGCTGGTACATGACGGTCAGATTACTTGGACCCGCGGCTTTGGCACCGCTGATCGCGAACGAGGGACGCCGGTGCGAGCCGATACGAGATTTCAGGTAGCGTCCATTTCGAAGTCTCTAACCGCCCTAGGCGTGCTCAAACAGGTCGATGCAGGATCGATAGAGTTGGATGCTCCGATCGAGCGCTACCTAAGTCGCTGGTCCGTTCCCGAGTCGGAATTTGACAGTACAGGGATTACTGTACGCCGCCTGCTGAAGCATGAGGCGGGGCTCTCCGTTAGTGGTTACCTCGGTTTCCATCCCGACGCTGATCTGCCATCGCTAGAGCAGTCTCTGCAAGGTGCACTGGGCTCACACTCACTGCTGACCTGGTTTTACAACCTGCTATACCCATCTCGACACAGCGTACATCTGATTGCAAAGCCCGGAGACGAACCCATTTACTCCGGGGGCGGCTACACGGTGCTGCAGCTCATGCTTGAAGAAGTGACCGGCCAGGAGTTCACGAGCTACATGCAGGACGAGATTTTGGAGCCTCTCGGGATGCATAGCAGCAGCTACTTTGCGAGCGAGCAGATACTCTCCAAGGTGGCGACTGCCTATACTGGATTTTGGTCCATCAGCGCATCACCAAATTATCTCTATACCGCCAAGGCGGCCGCTGGTTTGTACGCTACTAGCGACGACTTGGCGCGCTTCACCCTGCCCTTCTTGGATAACCATGAGAACCCGGTTCTCAGTAAGTCTTTAGCTGCGCTGATGCTAGAGGATGAGTTAGGCACTCGCAGAAGCAAGCTGACTAACGGTGCACTCGTGTTCTCCCATACGGGGATGAATATGGGCGACTGGAACGCAGTCTACCGTTTTGTGCCGCACCATCGTGCGGCCCTAGTGGTTTTGACCAACGGAAAGAACGGCCAGCATGTTTATCGCTACTTGTCGGAACTCTGGCTCGCCTGGCTTTCGAGTACGAAGTCGAAAACGGGCTGAGAGCAATTTGTGGGGTAAGCGCGGAACTTCAACCAAATTTCAGACAAAGGCTGAAAGCCGCAGCAAACAACTCGCTGGGACTCGATCCTGACCGACGCTAGCTATTTGGCACTAAGAACCCCAAAAGCACCGCGTCCGTGATGCTGTGGGAGGAAAGTGAATTTTGGGCAAAACTGAATACCCTGGGGCAAAGCTGACGACCTTCTCCTACAGCTACACCGGAAGTAAGCGATTCACTAGCGCCGGGCCTACCCGAGCTGCTGGAAGATGTTAGGGGGACTTTCGGCGAGTAGTAGACCACTTGAGAGTTACTTCCGTCGGGGTATTGCGCTCGAAGCACCATCGCGAGCGTACGTCCGGATGAAAAACTGCCCGGATCATCTAGCGCCTGCCAGCTGATGTCGGTAATGAACAGCGTGAAGTCGTCGGGCACAACAAATTCTTGTGAGCTTCCAACCCCATCCAAATTGACACTAGCGAAACCATCCCCTAATGCACAAGATGTATTATGAAAGGGTCGTTCAGTCAAAATTACATGTCGAGTAGGGTCGAACGGACTCCTACTAGCCGCTCCCGCTACACTATTCTGAAGCAGTGAAAAGTTGAAATTAAGATCTTCAGCATCGGCCACGGTGCCATTGCTAAGGGTTCTTAGTTCTTCTGCGGCCACTAGCGCAGAAGCGACAAGAGAGAACGATGGGAGAAACAAAAGGATTAGGCTTGCTAGAGTTTGTCGCATGATGGGCTCCGTTGTTGAATACGGCGGCGAGAAAAGTTAGCTCATCAGGGAGAATAGCTGAATACGGACAGGCACTACAAAATAAACAATAAAGCGGTTTTTTATCAGCTTGCGTCACCCTAACGTTTTCTAAGTCAATCGGAGCTTCTTTCGATTTCGCGTTTTTCGATAAGGACTTTCGACTAAGGAAATAGGAAAAACTCATCGATATAGGATTAGCTGCGGTGCGAGTGAATTTTTTCTTTATATTAGCTTCATGCAAATAGGATCCCTAAAAAAGAGCTTGAGGTTAGCTTTAACGTTTGCTTTTAGCCCTTTGCTTTTGGCTTGTGGGCTAGGAGAGCCTGTGCAGTCTGGGTTTGATGTGACGATCGTGAGAACCGACGAGCCTATCGGCGAAACTGTCAATCAACGCACTGCGAAACAGCCCGTTAAAAATGGTTTGAGCGGCACGATGCCTCTGGATCTTGGAGAGCGTCTGTTTATCAACAGAGGATTCGAGTGGCGAGATGGTTTGCTTCACGTGCCTCCTCCGGATGATAAGGCCGGGCCTAGACCCCTACTTGTGTGGCTTCATAGCGGTGGGGGTCGTGCCCGTGACGCCAGCAAGCTTTTCCCATTCGCGGATGAATTTGGGGTCGTTGTCCTAGCGATTGATTCGCGTCACAACACCTGGGATGGCATCGACAGTAAAATCGGGCCGGATGTGCGATTTATTCAACGAGCTGTAAAACACGTCATGTCGATCACCTCGATAGATCGCACGCGAATTGCTCTCGGCGGTGCGTCGGACGGGGGAACCTATGCATTAGCTATTGGACGTAGTAATGGTCGCGTCTTTTCGCACTTGATCGCTGTATCCCCTTGGCGAATGTCGCCGCCGTCGCCGGCGGAAGGAAAGCCACCAATCCTGGTTGTTCATGGCCGGCAGGATGATGTGTATCCCGAATGGCACTCACGGCGTTTTATCGTGCCCTCCCTGAAGGAGGATGGTTACGACGTCAGTTATTTCGCATACGATGGGCCCCACTGGGTTACTAAGATCTCAGGCCGAAAGATCATTCAGTGGTTTGCGAATCAGTCAGGTTTCACAGAAGCAATCGACAGCGTATTGCAAGAGAACGCCTCCTAGACCTTACGCGGTTCATGATCTCTCTAGACCTGGTTTGGAGTCGTCGGCCGAGCGCCGTTAATCGGGAAGCGAAGGTCCAAAAAGATAGGCGCGCGCTGGTACTTCCCGCTTGCACGGGTTCCAGGCTAGACTTTGCGCTTCCTCCAGTTACTCGCTCCATCTCATGGCTACCGCTCGCAAAAGCACCCGACCTGTTAGCGCCTCGTCGAAGGGTCGACAGGAAAAGCTATCCAGAGCGCAGATCCTGGAAAACGCTTTGGCACTAACCCGCCGTAACGGGGTCTCGTTTTCCATGCGTGATTTGGCCAACGAACTTGGCGTGTGGCCCATGGCCGTATACCGCTACTACAAAAACCGCGATGAACTTCTGGAAGATATAGTAGATTCGGTAATCGAAGAAGTCCTAGAACCGAGCGTTCTCGCGAGGCTGAACAACGACCAGCAATCCGACCAAGCGCGTATGCGTGAGTTCACGTCTCACCTTTACGACGTCATAGTTCGCTATCCAGGTATTTCCCAGCAATTCTTGTATGGCAGTACCTACTCGAAAAACCGCTTCAAACTGGTCGGCGTTTACATGGACTTTATGACGGAACTAGGCTTGTCGGCGCGCCGAGCCGCGGAGGTCGTTCATTCAGTTTCGCTATTGGTTTTTCAGGCAGCAACCCTTGAATACGCTGCCGAGCGCGGAGATAGCAGTCTTGATAAGGTAAAACGCGAAGTAGAAGAAAACATGGACCCGCGGCTCGCGTCGCCCGAGGTTGTAGATGTGTTCTTAAATACCAGTCGCCGCGAGCGAGCCCTCCGAGGGGTCGATATGGTCATCGCGGCAGTGTCAGCGGAGCTCGACCTCTGAGCACCGCGACTCGCGCAGGCCCTTGCGATAGCTAGGCGCTTACACGCCGACACACCTTGCCGACTCTCTTTGCAGACTCTCCTCGCCGACTCTCCTTAAAGTCGCTCTCAATCTAGTAAATCAAACTGCTAAAGCCAGTCCAGAAAGCGTACTGATCTCGGTCTACGATCGGGCGATTCGCAGCATCAGTCGAGTTAATTACCGCTGTCGACAAACGGCACCGCTAAAGTGTACGCTGTACACAAAGCTACGACTCGCGACAAAAATGAATAATCATGGCGATCCATAGCACAGCTATCTTGAGTGCTTCGCAAAAGGCTAGATCGAGTATCAGACCCTGGACGCTCGTGGCGCTGTTGATGCTAGCGATGGTGTTTTCAATCATCGACCGCCAGGTACTAGCCCTCCTGGTTGAACCGATCAAAGACGATCTCGCCCTTTCCGATACAGAACTCGGCGTACTCTTGGGGCCGGCCTTCGTTAGCTGTTATCTGCTTTTCGGCCTGCCTTTTGGGTGGGCTGCGGATCGCTTCACCAGCCGTTAAGACATCGACCTAGGAGACGGCAACTGGAGCTTTGAAACGCTCAACAGCGGGATGGATGGCTATTAAGCTCTCATAGTGGTCGCTCGGGCATTAGTAGGCGCCGGTGAAGCTGCACTGACACCGTCAAGCATGTCGATGCTGAGCGATGTCTTCCCAAGGGAACGCATGCCTTTAGTCACCAGCGTACTCAGCATCGCAATGCATCTAGGCGCGGCTAGTGCGTTCCTCGTGGGTGGCCTGGTTGTGAGCCTTGTGGGCGAAGGTGTGGTGTTTATCCCCTTCCTGGGCGAGCTATCCGCGTGGCGGATGACGTTTGTCGTTGTCGGC
>ERZ1740059.1456-NODE-1456-length-11899-cov-41.918946_pt1 | contig 11899 bp, 3 predicted proteins | sample MGYA00581744_ERZ1740059 | MGnify/ENA primary metagenome ERZ1740059 (study PRJEB43018, sample SAMN04849738) | marine metagenome | isolation source: floating plastic debris | place: Pacific Ocean | collected 2008-08-28 | study: EMG produced TPA metagenomics... | reverse complement strand
AACTTAGAGCTCCATACACTCAATATTCATGGAGTTATTAGCATCCTAAGTTTTTAACTTTTGGCCAATTATATTGGCTCACATCCCCTTTCAGGGGCCCCTCATAGGGTAATATCTTAGGGCTCTATTATTGGATCTTACAAAATAGAGGCTTCTGGTTGGCTCATATCCCGCTTTCGGCGAGCCACAGTCAGAAAGATAGCAAAAGCACAAGATCAACTTGACTCTTGCAGATGAGCGATAGACGTGTTCAGCGACTTGCTTCGGACTTAGGTTCGACCGAGACGAGTTCACGCACTAAAGTCAACATCACAAGAGACCAAGAAGGTCGCGTCTTTGCACGTCAGAAGCCGAGTCAAGACATATGTCTGCTCTGTGCTATGATTAACGTAACTCAGGATACGTCATTCCAGGTAAGAACATCACGATACTCTCAAAATATTTTCTGATGATCGTGTTAGCCCGAGGAGCTCGCGCGATACTCTTTTTATTGGTATCGCAGGACGGGAGAATGGAACTGCTTCTCAGCCCAGGCTGTCTTACAGAACCACGGTTACCAGTTCAGGAGACAGAAGACCTTCGATTTTGAGCGACCCTCCAGTCGTCACATTATTGTGATCGGGTGGGCAACCAGGCTCGACACCAGAGGTAGGAGGATACCATCCAGGACCCTGCATGCTGTAGCACTTCGCTACGAGGGGAACCAGGCGGTATTCTTCGACTCAGGATTGATCAAGACAAGAGTACTAACAGTAGGAAGTATCAAAGAAGGTATTTTAGAAAGAATTATGACTAATCCTAGACGTAGGGACACTGAGATGGTAGCTCAGCTGTCCAAGTACCTTATAGTATACTTAGTGACATAGTTCTACTAGTAGAGAGTGGTCATTACTAATAATAACACTTGTAAGCACCACTTTTCCACACCCCCTCTATTTCTCCCCATTCCACCTGGGAACACCCAATCAGCCACAGCCGTGACCAATCAGACTCGGACAAGGGTTAGGTCTTTCCATTGGTCAAACCAAGCCCTAGGCCAATGAGAGAAGAGGAACTTTAAGGGACAATAACTAGACCAATATTACATGTACTGTAACGGTTCTTTCGTCACTTCTACTCAGAATTTTACGCACTACACGAATATAGTATCGACAATGTTTGTCAAACGTCTATTCTATATAAAATCTTCAATTCTTTCCTAATCTTTGCACTTAACTTGAGCTTTGCCAGCTCTGTACATAGAAACTCTGGTTGATCTTCCAAAATAGTCTCAAGAGGCTCCCACGTCTTCTCAATGTCCTCGAAGCCTTCCCATTTGACATGAACTTCATAACCATCTTTGACTTTCTTTAGACCATCGATGCATTCAACACCAAATGTTCCCTGGTAGTGCATCGTGTTCTTCAACTCCTCCGTTATTCGAAGAGATGAATCTTTGTAGAATTGCATGCGGGCACTATGACTCTTCATGCAACCTCCAGTCAGCAGGTTTTGCACAACGTAGAGGTGATCAGATACCACTTTGGTGATTCTATAGGGACCATGCCATACCGCCATGAGCTTCCGATCTTTGCCGGGCTTCTTGACTCTAGCGATTAAGACAAAGTCTCCAACATCGAAGTTGGGCATTCGACCTTTGGACGATCTCTTACGCTCAGCAGCACGCTGCTGGTCACGTCTTGAGGATACATCTTTGTGTATGTCATCAAGAGCTTTCATGAGCTTTGAGCAATACTTGTCAATGTCAGCGAGGTCTACTCTGCGTAGTTCTTCCTCAGCATTCTTTGACATCCTGACCAAGATACTCATTGAGCTTGCTTGCACTTTTCTACCAAGCATTATTTCGAGAGGAGTACGTTTCAGTCTCTCTCGATATGCCATGTTTAGGCATGCTTGAACAAGTGGCACATATTTAGGCCAAGTGTTCGTTGGTTCTTTCCTCTCATTAAGGATAGCTTTCAGGGTCTTTACGACTTCCTGAACGCATCGCTCTACCGTTCCATTTGTCCATGGACTGTATGCAATAGCGAAGCGTTGTTTGAATCCACAATGCTCTGAAAGGGTATTCATCATTTCATTCTTGAAATGTGATCCTGTATCACTCACGAGGATCTGTGGAGGACCGTATATGGACATCCATCGTAACAGTGTCTCTGCTGCTACATCACTGGTAGGACTAATACAAGGTGCTAACATAGTCACCTGCGTGAAGTCATCCACCAGTACTAGTATGTATTTTAATTGTCCAGTCTTCTCTATTTCTATATAAAGAAAATCCATGTGAACAACATGATTTGGTTTATTGCCATGTATAGTACCAGCGTATGGTCGAGGAATCTTTGATCCACATCGACTATCTACGCATGCAAGGCAATCACCTATAAATTTTTTCGCATCATCTGTCATAGTAGGCCAGAATACACCACGAAGATTTTGTATCGTGGCATCCAGTCCCCGATGGCCGGATATGCCAGTATGCGCGTGTATAAGAGCACGAAGTTGTAGCTCTTCGGTAGGTAACCACAGGTTATCACCATGATAGTATATACCATCACGTAGTGTGACACCACTTGGTTTGCTACAAGTAGCTTGTAATGCTGGGAGCGCAGCCCAGTCAATATTCATCCCATCGGTAGTGAGACTATCACTTGTGGGTCGCTCGGTTGCATATTGGTATATGGCAAATTGTTTACGAGCGATTGTTGGGGTACGAATGCGTGACAATAAGTCAGCCCAAACATTATCGGTACCACATATGTGTACAATGTTGTACGCATGCCGACCTAATATATTTGACCATCTTTCTAGACGATGCGAGGTAGCTTTGCTGATATCGCGTATGTCCTTGTGGCTATTGAATATATAGGCAAGGCTTCGATGATCAGTAAAGATTGTTACTTGACCATGAAGTAGATAATCAAAGCGCAAATAAGCAGCTAAGATGGCATAGCCTTCTTTGTCAGTGACTGACCAATTTAGTTGGCTTGCTTTAAATTGACCACTAAGAAATGCTAGTGGTTGATGACACATGTCAGCAATGTGTTTGTCACTGTCATAGTCTTTTTGTGGAACTTGTGTGATCATTACACCGTAGTGATGTTCCGAAGCATCTGTGAAGACACAGGTATGCTGTTTTGGATCTGGATGGGCTAGAGCAACAGTGTGCTTAAGAGCATGCTTAATAGCTTGCCAAGCCTTCCGTTCGTCATAATTGAAGACGATGGGAATTTTGAAAGCTCTAGCTTTCGTCCGTTTCTTCCCTTTTAATAGAACTTCTAGCTTGCTTCGTAACGGTTGTTGCAATTTTGCTAGATCTGGTATATGCATTCTCATCCAATTGAGAGCACATAGAAAGGACATCAAGTCCCCAGCATTTTGAGGTTCTTTAACATCATTGAGTCCTTTGATACGGTATGGATCATGTCTGACTCCATTGCCGTCAATGAGCTTACCACACCACTTGACTTCTTTTTTGTAGATGTCAAGCTTGTCGGCGGCTACTTTTATGCCCCTTGTGTTAAGTCTGTCTAAGACTTGGTCCATGTTTGTAAACAAATCTTGTTTGGTTTTACCAAAGATTAATATGTCGTCTACATAGACAAGACACTTTGTGTTTACAAGACCTTCTAACACTTTCTCGGTTTGAGCTTGGAAATGTGTTGTACCGTTGATAGATCCTTGAGGTACTCTCGTTGGAGTAAATAGACCATCTTCGGTAACGAATGTGAAGTATTCTTGACATTCTTCCGCTAATGGGTATTGCCAATAGCCTTTGCACAAATCTATTGTTGCAAAGCAAGGGTATCCTTTGAGCATCTGCGAGATTCTCTCGAGATGTGGTAATGGATATGGTGATAGCTCAACGCAATTATTAATTGCGCGAAGATCTATGACCATTCGATATCCTCGTCCATTTGGTTTGGGACGCGGCATTGCCGCCGATGCCCATGTAGCTTGAGGGTTTTTATAAATGAGTCCCTTTGCTTCCAGCTCTTTGACAAAGGTACTCAGCCATTGTCTAGCTTCTTCAGAGTATCTTCTTACTCTTGCTTTGACGGGCTTTGCATCTGTCTTGATGACAGCCCTCATTTCTTCTACCTTTGCTGGTGGATCATCACCTAGCTTGGTACGAAAGACATCCAAGTGTTTCTTTAAGACATTAGTAATGTCATCCTTTTCGGATTCACTGAGTCCTTCAGCTTTAGCTTTGCTAATAGCAGCTTTTAGTGCGTTTGACACGCTGAGATCCGATCCAAATAGATCCACATCTTCCTTATCGGAGATGTATGCTTGCTCATTCTCTGTATTTGAGTCAAGCTTATTGAGTAGATTGTTTCTCATCGACTCAACTGAGAGCATAATACTCTTTTGACTTGCTCTCCCTTGGTTATTTCTTTTAGTGGCGGTCTCTTCGAGACTTTTCGTCACATCTATGCCCAACCGTTGGCATGTTTTTCTTCCCAAGGTTAACAGTTTTCCTTTTCCCTTAGTTGGCATAATAGCACATCTAATGTTTCTTAGATAAACTGTACCATATACAGTTTTAATTCCGATGTTCAGTGGACATGTTTTGTTTTTAACAACCACTTGTCTTTCATCGGCTACCACTAGAGGGATAGGATTGGCCATTGGCTCATTAACTTTCTTATCTGGAAAGGCTTTTATCAGAGCTTCCAGTAAGTTAGTATTTATTGTGGTGACAGTTGCACCAGGGTCAAGTAAGAATTTACAAGAAATAGGAGAATAAACAGAATCAAGTGCCTTAAGGAATGCATCTCCGTCCTCATCGACGGAGGTTATATCTAGGTGTTCTAGACTTTCTAGATCTAAGGCTAGCGACTTTTGCGCAAGATCCTCGTCTGGTTTTCTTTCCTTACGGACCATTCTCAACTTGAAATTTTTGTTAGAGCGATTTTCTTGACCCAGCTGTCCCCGCTTCTCAAGCTTCTCCTTCAGCTTTGGCGGCATCTTGGAGATGTCTTTATTCCAGCAATCTTTCTCGTAGTGTCCTGGCTTCTTGCAGTGACTGCACCACGGCTTGGTTGTTGGAATCGGCTTCGGAGTCTTGTAGTTGTTTCCTTTTCTCTTCTTTTGCTTTCGGAAACTTCCACTTTCTCTCTGCCTCTTAGAGCCTGCTTCTTCAACTTCCGGGTTCTTGCCCCATCGGTCAAACTCGATGGCAATGTCCTTCATTTTGAGGAATAGCAAATCCGGTCTCTTTCTGAGCTCGTTGTTGAAAGCAATTCGGTCTCTGACCTCGCTCCTGAATCTCTCAGGCCAGCATCCTTTCACCATTGCTTCGGTGAAGACTTGTGCCGGTCCTTCGAGCCACTCTCCGTTTTCTCCGAAGAATTCTTTGTCAATACCAGTGTCATGTAAGTATTGGAACATTGACTGGAACTGGTTGTTGACTCGATCCTTTGCGAACCGAACTTTCTTGGGCATAGCTGCCAGTGATTTCAGCATCTCTCTGACTGAGGCGGTGTTCTGATCCAAGTCATCAACGCCAGCAATCGTTCGGAGTATCTGAACGAGATTATCTCCACCTAGGAGTCTCCAATCACAGTTGCCACCATATGTCATGGCTAGCATTTTGAGAAGTCCCTGTCCTAGAGTTTCCTCTATGGGCTTCATTCTTGTTTCAGGTTGAACACTCAACATGTTGTTCACCTGACGCTCGTATAGCTCTCTCACTTTGAGGAACTGCCGGACTTTGTCCTGCTCAAGCGATTCAAGTATCGGTGCTTTGACCGACTCGACGATAACACTCATCTCTGGAGTCTACTCTCGTCAATAATATATTATTGTAGTAAATCCCAGATTGATCTTTAAGTCTTTAGGATAACTGATTAGTTTTTAGAAGTAGAGTCAGTGATAGCTATTGTGGATCACGTTCCTACTTGGCTAACTATTGGTCGAGTGCGGTGACGCGCACTCTTCGCTATCTTTGTTACTTCAACATTCTATAATGTTCTATTCTTCTAGAATAACCTAGTAGCCCTCACTGGGCCCTAATGGACATAGAATGCCATGTGTAACTGTTAACGTACATTACGTACACTAAGAAATCACTACATTCCCTCCAAGAGTGAATCATGCCTTGATAAGCTCTTTCTATCTATGGATTTCATGTTTGGACGTATGTAAGCGTTTCTGATTGGTGTAGTAGCTTTTACACGCGTTTGACACGTTTTTAGTGTTTTTAGACTCATCTTTATGTTGACTGAGTCGTCTGTCTACTTTACTGTAAAGCTTGTTTCATTAGCTTTCATTTGCATATTTTCGCATCTCTGTACGATCATTTTTCATCAAGTTATGCTCAGTGAAAGTTCTACCAATCATAGGGTTCTTTAACTGTCCATTTAGGTCTTTGCTGGTGTGTCAGAGTTGACCTCTTAGGTCCCCACTGTATTTCCAAGGTCAACCTCTTAGGTCACACAACCTCTTAGGTACTGTACACTGACGCAGGGTTATGACGCGCAACCCTCGAACCACATGGAGCCATTTCATTGGCTTATAGAAACTGTGGGTTTTGGGCCCGACATCTCCGGCCGAACCCTCATTTTCCTCAGAAACACGAAGATCGATCTTGGATCGGAAAAAGGAAACTAGGTGAATCTCCAGTTGCAACGTCGCTATGTTCGCTTCTTTCGAGGCCAGCTGTATGCAGGGGCACTGGCCAAGATTCAGTAATCAGTCAAATGGCCTAGATCAATCCGACTTCCGGCTAAGATCACTCGTGGCTGATAAGGCAGTACCAATTCTCCATTACAAGAGAATTGAGTTCTACTTCGCCTATCAAACACCATCGCAAAGTACATGCTTGCTATGTGCGATGATGAATGTTACTCAAGATCTTTCATTCACGGTAAGACATCCTCTATAGAGTATTTCTAAACCCTTTTAGGTTGAGGAGATGACAGAATGCTCTCGCAAATGGTACAAGAAGACCGACCTCTGGGACATTTGCGGAACCAGGGAAGCTTTCCAGAGCCGTGGATACGAGCTGAAGAAAGTTCGAAGAATGTCGCTATCATTCGAGAACTTCCAGATCTACCAGCATCGCAGATTCATTGTCATAGCCTGGGCGACCAAGAAAAGAGGAAAGAGAATTGTGGCAAGCAGTACAAAACATGCGGTAGGACTCATTTATCTTGAAGATAGTGTCATCTTCATGGATTCCGGATTGAAATCGCCAAAGATCCTTACGGAAGGAGTCAAGGATGCCCTTTTACAGAGAATATCTCCCAAAAAGCTGAAGAATGGACCTCATCAACTGAAGAAGCAACTTCTAGTGTACGAGGTCTTTAATAACTAACCCAATCTTCTGATATGCTAAAATTATAACAATCTATAATTCTATTCTATATAATATCCGAAGATCTTTCTTCTGTGAGCCACTTATCGTAAGTTTTCTTAACTCAGATATAGTAAACTCTGGCTCATCTTCGAGCATAGTTTCAATGGGTTCCCAGCTTCTTTCGGCTTCCTCGAAGCCTTCCCACTTGACAAGTACTTTGTACATGCCTTTCTCTTTTCTTATATCATCAATACTATCTATATTGAATTTTCCTTGGTAATGCATAGTGTCCTTGAGTTCCTCTGTAACTCGCAATGATGAATCCTTATAGAACTTCATCCTTGATGTATGACACTTAATGCATCTGCCCGTAAGAATATTCTGTACCACGAATACGTGGTCAGACACAGTCTTTGTGACACGGTAAGGTCCATGCCATACCGACAGGAGCTTACGGTCTTTACCAGGCTTCTTGACTCGTGCAATAAGTACGAAGTCTCCTACGTGAAAATTAGGCACTTTGCCTCTTGAGTTTCTTTTCCTTTCATCAGCACGTTGCTGTTCGCGTCTATTGAGTACATCTTTGTGTATTTCCTCAAGACTTTCTTTGAGTTGGTTGCAATATTTGTCAACATCCCACAAGTACACTTGATGAAGCTTGTATTCATCAGTCTTCTTTGGTTTAGCAAAGAAGTTCATTGAACTTGCTTGAACCTTTCTTCCAAGCATAATTTCGAGAGGACTTCTCTTCAGTCTTTCTCGGTATGCCATATTCAGGCAGGCCTGAATTAAGGGAACATATTTTGGCCAATAATGAGTAGGATCTTTCCTCTCATTTAGTATTGACTTCAATGTTTTGACAACCTCTTGCACACATCTTTCCACTGTACCATTTGTCCAGGGACTATATGCTATTGCAAAGTGTTGCTTAAATCCGCATTGCTCGGATATAGAACTCATGAGTTCGTTCTTGAAGTGAGATCCGGTATCACTGACCAGTATCTCTGGAGTACCATATATTGATATCCATTTCAAGATAGTTTCTACTGCTGCTTGGCTAGTAGCACTTGCATATGGGGCAAGCATTGTGACTTGAGTGAAGTCATCAACAAGCACCAAGATATACTTGAGATTGCCTGACTTTTCAAGTTCAACATGGAGGAAGTCCATGTGTAGTACATGATTTGGTCTTTGACCATGTATTGTTCCTGCATATGGTCTTGGGATCTTTGATCCATTCCTGCTATCCGTACAGGAAAGACAATCATGAATAAAGAGTTTAACGTCTTCTGTCATTGAAGGCCAGTAGACACCACGAAGATTTTGTATCGTGGCACTCATCCCCCTATGGCCGCAAATGCCAGAATGCGCCATTATCATAGCCCGAAGTTGCAGATCCTCGGTGGGGAGCCAGAGATCATCGTCTCTGTAATAGATGTTGTCACGTTTGACAAGACCGGAAGGCAGAGCAGTGTGCTGCTGTGCTTCCTTTAAAGATTGCCAGTCAACTTTGAGACCCGAACCGACTAAGTCTTGGTGGTTTGGGCTATCACTGGAGTACTGGTAGATAGCAAATTGTTTGCGTATCTTTGTTGGCGATCTAATACGTGATAGTAGATCGGCCCAGACATTGTCTGTTCCAGGGATATGTACTATGTCATATGCATAGCGTCCAAGGATATTTGACCATCTTTCAAGTCGTTGTGACGTAGCCTTGCTAATGTCCCGAATATCCTTGTGACTATTGAATATATATGCTAAACTTCGATGATCAGTAAAGATAGTTACTGATCCGTTAAGCAGATAATCAAATCTAAGAAAGGCAGCTAGTATTGCGTAACCTTCTTTGTCAGTGACTGACCAATTCAGCTGATTAGCTTTGAATTGTCCACTTAGGAATGCCAAAGGCTCATGAGGCATGTCAGCTACTTGAGGTGTTTCGTTAAAGTCCTTCTGAGGAACTTGTGAGATCATGACACCATAGTGATGATCGGATGCGTCAGTAAATACGCATACTTTGTAGCCATCTTTTGGATGAGACAGTGCTACTGCATGATGTAAAGCTTCTTTGATAGCTTTCCATGCTTTCTTCTCCTCATACCCGAGAGTTAGAGGGATTCTATTAGCTCTGGCTTTTGTTCTTTTTTTACCAGCCAAGAGTGAGTCAAGCTTTGCTCGAAGGGGTTGTTGCATTTTTGCAATGTCTGGAATGTGCATTCGCATCCAGTTTAAAGCGCATAGGTAAGACATAAGCTCACCAGCTGTAGTAGGTTCTTTGACCTCTTCTAAGCCTTTTATGCGTTTAGGATCGTGACGTACGCCATCTCCATCGATCAACTTTCCGCACCACTTGACTTCTTTCTTAAAGATGTCAAGCTTATCTGCGGCGACTTTGATGCCGTACTTATGCAGTCTTTGCAATATATGACTGATATTTTCAATCAAGTCAGCTTCGGACTCACCAAATATAAGAATGTCGTCTACATAGACTAGACATATCTTGTCAACAAGTCCACTTAGAACTTTTTCTGTTTGGGCTTGGAAGTGTGTTGTTCCATTTATACTGCCCTGTGGTACCCTTGTTGGGGTGAATAAACCGTCTTCTGTGACGAATGTAAAGTATTCCTGACATTCCTTGGCCAAAGGGTATTGCCAGTATCCTTTACACAGATCTATGGTAGCAAAGCAACTATATCCTTTTAGTCTTGCCGACACTCTTTCTAGGTGCGGTAATGGATAAGGTGATAGTTCCACACAGTTGTTGATTGCTCTTAGATCTATTACCATCCGGAAGCCTCTTCCGTTGGGTTTAGCCCGCGGCATGGCTGCAGAAGCCCATGTTGCTTGCGGGTTGCGATAGACTAGTCCTTTTTCTTCTAGCTCTTTGACAAATGAGCTTAACCACGACTTGGCTTCTGTGGAGTATCTCCGTACTCTTGCTTTCACAGGCCTTGCGCCGTCTTTGATCACAGCTTGCATTGGATCAACTTTCGCAGGAGGGTCGTCACCCAGCTTAGTGCGAAATACGTCAAGATACATCTTCAAGACGTTTGTTATTTTGTCGACATATGACTTTTCTAGTCCTTCCTTCTGTGCTCTTTGTATAGCTTGTTGAAGGGCGTCAGATACACTGACATCTGTACCAAACAGGTCTGTTTCATCCTGATTTGGTGTTAGAGTTTCATCATCTTCAGTTGAATCTAGTTTTGTCAAGAGATTCTTTCTCATGGATTCTACTGAGAGCATGATACTCTTCTGCGACATAGGTGTCTCTGATTGCTTCGCAATCGACACTGCCTCTTTGAGGCTCTTTGTCACATCTATACCTAGTCTTTGGCAGGTTTTTCTGCCAAGGGTAAGAAGTTTTCCTTTCCCTTGCCCAGGCATAATGGCACATCTTGTGTTTCGGAGATACACTGTACCATATTGAGTCTTAATACCAATATTTAATGGACATGTTTTCTTGTCCACCATTACTCGCCTCTCGTCGGCTACCAGCAATGGTATTGGTTGACTCATGGGTTCTACCATGGTATGTCCGGTGAAAGCTTTCACTAGATCTTCTAATAGACTTTCACTTATAGTGGTGACAGTTGCACCGGGATCAAGCAAGAATTTACAAGAAACAGGAGAGTAAGCAGAATCAATAGTATTTAAAAGAGCCTCTCCATCTTCATCAACAGATGAGATGTCGAGTTTATCAAGGTTTTCAATGTCCAAGGCCAAGGCTTTTTGGCCGAAGGAGTCCTCGTTCTTCTTCTCTTTCCTTACGATTCGCAGCTTGAACTTCTTCGATGGTTGCTGTTCCAGTAGTCCACGCTTTTCAAGCTTCTCTTTGAGCTTGGGTGGCATCTTGCTGTTGTCTTTAGTCCAGCACTCACTTTCCGTGTGTCCTAGCTTCTTGCAAAAGTTGCATGTCACTGCAGTTTTGCTGGATACTCTTGTATTCGTCTTGACACTTGAGTGTTCCTTTCTTCTTTTCGGCTTCCTGCCAGGTGCTTGTCTTCTTCCTCTTTTCATTCCCGGTTCGTCCTCATGAGGAGTCTTTCCCCATCTGTCGAACTCGATAGCGATGTCTTTCATCTTTGCAAAGAGTAAGTCAGGTCGCTTTCTTAGCTCACTGTTGAAAGCTATGCGATCGCGCACCTCACTGCGAAACCTTTCCGGCCAGCAGCCTTTCACCATTGCTTCAGTGAAGACTTGGGCAGGCCCGTCAAGCCACTCCCCTTCTTCACCGAAGAATTCTTTGTCAATTCCAGTATCATGTAGATATTGAAACATAAGTTGGAACTGGTTATTAACCCGATCCTTCGCCAGACGTATCTTCTTTGGCATTACCGCGAGAGATCTGAGTGTCTCGCGTACTGATGCAGTGTTCTGATCTAGATCATCTACGCCAGCGATGTTTCTTAAGATCTGTACTAGAGTATCTCCTCCCAGAAGTCTCCAGTCACAGTTGTTTCCATAGGTCATAGCCAACATCTTGAGAAGGCCCTGTCCTAGGGTCTCTTCGATAGGCTTCATCCTAGTATCTGGTTGAACAGTCAACATGTTGTTCACCTGACGCTCGTATAGCTCTCTCACTTTGAGGAACTGCCG
>ERZ1740059.1455-NODE-1455-length-11901-cov-4.515870_pt1 | contig 11901 bp, 10 predicted proteins | sample MGYA00581744_ERZ1740059 | MGnify/ENA primary metagenome ERZ1740059 (study PRJEB43018, sample SAMN04849738) | marine metagenome | isolation source: floating plastic debris | place: Pacific Ocean | collected 2008-08-28 | study: EMG produced TPA metagenomics... | reverse complement strand
GGCGTTGGCTTCAGCCAGCTTGGTCCGCAGTTCGGCGTTCTCGATTTCGAGAGTCTCGATCTGCTCGCGCTGCAACTCGCGTTCGACGCGGAGTTCGTCATTCGAGCTGGAGATCCGTGCACCGGACCGGCAGCCAACCAGTGTCACGCACACACCAAGCAGAACAAGTAGTCGCATGACACGAGTGTAGAACGAATCGGGCCCCTCGCTTGTGCAAAGGGCTCGTGCGTGAAGTCTGCTGTGTTTTTACTGGTCGGGCATTGAGTCCAGAACCTTGTCGATCAGCCCGTACTCGAGCTTCGCGTTGTCGTCGAGCCAGGTGTTGCGATCGCAGATCCGCTCGATCTCGTCGGTCGGCTTGCCGGTGGCGTCCGAGTAGATCGTGTACAGCCGATCACGAAGCCGCAGCATCTCCTTGGCTTCGATCTCAAGGTCTGTCGCCTGGCCCTCCATCACGCCAGAGAGCAGCGGCTGGTGCATCAGGTTGCGGCTGTTCTTGAGGCTGTACCGCTTGCCCTTGGTGCCGCTGCACGCGAGCAGGCTGCCCATGCTCGCGGCCTGGCCGATGATGTACGTGCATACGTCGGGCTTGATGTACTTCATCGTGTCGATCATCGCCATGCCCGCGGTCACGCTGCCGCCCGGAGAGTTGATGTACATGTGCACGTCGTTCTCGGGCGACTCGTTCTGCAGGAACAGCAGCTGCGCGACGACGAGGTTGGCCATCTCGTCGGAGACGCCGCCGCCGACGAAGATGATGCGGTCCATGAGCAGGCGGGAGTAGCTGTCGTACGACCGCTCGCCCTTGCCGGACTGCTCGATGACGATGGGAACCAGGTAGGACATGGGGTGTGTCTCGTGTGTGTTCATTGGTGTGTTCGGAACCGTTGGTCTCGCGTGGTGTGTTGATCTGGCGTCGTGTTAGCTAAATCCCTTGTTGGCCTCGGGCGGTGCTTCCTGCAGGACCTCGTCGACGAGGCCGTACGCGGCCGCTTCCTCGGCGCTGAAGAACTTGTCCCGCTCGCCGTCTTTGGCGACCTGGTCGTAGCTCTGGCCCGTGCAGTCCGCGAGGATCTGGTTGAGCGTGCTCTTCATCTTGATGATCTGCTCGGCCTGGATCTTGATGTCCGCGGCCTGGCCGGTCACGCCGCCGTAGGGCTGGTGGATCATGACCTTGGCGTGCGGCAGGATGTACCGCTTGCCCTTGGTGCCCGCCGCGAGCAGGACCGCTGCGCCCGAGTACGCCCGGCCGATGCAGTACGTGCTCACCGGGCTCGAGAGGAACCGCATGGTGTCGTACAGCGCGAGCGTGTCGTCTACGACGCCGCCGGGGCTGTTGATGTAGAAGTTGATCTCCTGGCCCCGCTTCTGGTTCTCGAGGTAGAGCATCTGCATCATGACCCGGGCGGCCGAGGCATGGTTGATGTCGCCGATGAGGAAGACGATCCGGTTTTCGAGCAACAGCTCGTCGATGGTCATCTCGCGGGTGCGCTGGTAGCTGACGCCGGCTGCGGGCATGGGAAGCTTCTCCTCCGTCCGTGATCTCTGCACGGGCGGCAGTTCGATCGGGTCTCGTCCGGGCGGCGTGCCGCCCGTCGCCGTTCAGACAGTGTCGGCTGATCGGCCTGCGCAGCTTAGATCCCGTTCCGAGTCAGGTCTGCACAGGCCACGTGGGGCAATCCTGCCCTGTCGGTTAGCTGCGGATGCTGAGGTGGCGTGCCGAAGGGCCTTGTCCTACTATCGCGGTCCCGGGCGATCGATTGCCGCACGGATACCCAATGAAGCGTGCCGAGATCGGCGTCCGCGTCCCCTTTCCCGCCAAAGAGCCACACGACGTGCCCACCGCGATTATCAGCGACATCCACGGCAACGCTGACGCCCTCAAGGCCGTGCTGGCCGATATCGACGCCAAATCGATCGACCGCGTCATCTGCCTGGGCGACATCATCGGGTACGGGCCCGAGCCGCTCGAATGCGTCGACATGGTCCGCCAGCGCTGCGCGTGGTCGCTCATGGGCCACCACGCCTTCGGCGTGCTCTCCGAGCCCACCAGCTTAGCCCCCGGCGCCCAGGCCGCGGCCTACTGGACCCGCGAGCAGTTCGACGCCGAGCCCGACGACGACCTGCGGGCCTCGCGGTACGACTTCCTGGGCCGGCTGCGTGTCCGCGTGGTCGAGGCCGCCCCGGACAGCGAGCTCTCGCTGCTGTACGTCCACGGCTCGCCCCGGCGGCCCATCAACGAATACATCTTCCCCGACGACGTCATCGGCGACCCCGACAAGCTCGGGTCGATCTTTCGCCGCATCGAGGGCGTGGCGGCGGTGGGACACACCCACGTGCCGGGCGTCTTCACCGACGAGCCCGACTTCTACCCGCCCGGCGAGCTGAGCGACGCCAGCTTCGAGTTCACCGCAGGCGAGAAGGCCGTGATCAATGTCGGATCGGTGGGCCAGCCCCGCGACGGCGACCCGCGTGCGAGCTACGCCGTCTTGCACCCCGACCGCGTCGACTTCTACCGCGTCGAATACGACGTCGAGGCCGCGGCGAAGAAGATCATTGCGATCGACGAGCTGAGCAACTGGCTCGGCGAGCGGTTGTACGAGGGCCGTTGACCACCGATGCCGCCCCAGAAACCCAACACCGCTCTGCGACTCGGCGTGCCGCTGGTGCTCCTGCTGGTGGCGATCGGCGTAGCGTGGGCGGTGCTCACAAACAGCTCTGCCCCGGCCAACCCTCCAGCTTCGACGACGCCGTCTATAGCAGCAGCGACCGACGAGCCGGGTGAGACGGAACCCCCCGAGGTACCCGAAGAAACCATCGCTGAAGCTCAGCCCGAGGCACCCGCACAACCGGAGCCGCAAGCCGAGCCCGCGACTGACGTTGAGAGCGAAACCGAAGTCGCCGAGGCCGAGCAGCCTGCTGCTGATCCAACTCCGGTCGTGGGTCTCCGGGCCCGCACGATCGAGAGCACGGCCGCGTTCACGCCCATCGGCGGCATCGACCCAGACGGCCCCGCCGCTCTGCGACTCGAGTTCAGCCGCATCGGCGCCGGCGTCGCCAGCCTCCGCCTCGCCAGCGAGTTCCAGCAGGTCGAGCAGCGCACCGAATGGAAGGCCACCGGCGACGTCAAGCTCGAAGACCACGTCGAGCTCCAGGCCGAGCAGACGCAGGCCGGCAGCGTGGTCACGCCCTTCGCCGCGCTGTGGGCCGAGGTCGACGGGCTGATCGTGGGCCTGACCGGCAACGTCTGGAGCGAGACCGCGCCGGGCTCGTTCGAGGCGGTCATCGAAGACGCCGACGGCAGCGAGCAGCTGCGCGTAACACGGTCGTACGTCGTCCCCGACGGCTCGCTCGACGTGCTTGTGTCCCAGCGGATCCAGAACCTGACCGACACGCCCCGCAAGGTCCGGCTTGTCACCTTCGGCCCGATCGACCTGCCCAAGGGCGAGGTCACCTACGGCGGTGCCCGCCGCCGCATCCGCTTCGGCTACCTCAAGAGCCCGCAGCTCGACCCTGCGCGCAACGTCGTGCTCGCCGAGAAGTTCCTGAGCCCGCGGACCAACTTCCTCGGCCCGCGCGACGAGTCGGGCTGGTACGTCCCCGCCCGCGAGGTCTGGCCCAACGAGGACAGCATCAGCGCCCAGCTCTCGCTCGTCTGGGCCGGCATGACCAACCGGTACTACTCGGTCGTCGTCCACGGCCAGACGCCCGACACCACCACCGACCGCACGTTCACCGCCGTCGAACGCGTCGAGCGCGTGGTTCTCCAGAACAGAGTCGCCGAGAAGGAAAGCACGCTCATCCTGCGGCTCGCCTCGCCGGTGATCGAGCTGGCAGGCAATGCCGCGACGACCGATGCGAGCTACCGCTTCTACGCGGGCCCGAAGCACGAGCCGACCATTGCCGAGCAGCCCGACGCCGAGAAGGCGGGCATCGAAAGCGTGGTCGCGTACAACTTCGGCGGCCCCTGCGCCGCGTGCACCTTTACGTGGCTCACCGGTCCGCTGCTCGGCGCGCTCCGCTTCTTCCACGGCATCGTGCCGGACTGGTCCATCGCGATCGTCATGCTCGTGCTGCTCGTCCGCGGCATCCTGCACCCGGTCAACCGCTGGAGCCAGATCCGCGTCCAGCGCTTCGGCAAGCAGATGCAGGACCTCGCGCCCAAGCAAAAGAAGATCCAGGAGAAGTACAAGGACGACCGCCAGCGCATGCAGCAGGAGATGGCCAAGCTCTGGCGCGAGGAAGGCGTGAACCCCTCGGGCATGCTGGGCTGCCTACCCATGCTGCTGCAATCGCCGATCTGGATCGCGCTCTACGCGAGCCTCTTCTATTTCTACGACCTGCGGCACGAGCCCGCGTTCTTCGGCGCAATCCAGTCCGTTACCGGCGGCAACTGGCTCTTCCTCGCTGACCTCGCCGAGCCCGACCACTTCATCCTGCTGCCGCAGGCGATGCGCTTCAGCATCCCGCTCATGGGCGAGATCCAGGGCTTCAACATCCTGCCGATCGTGCTGGGCGTGGTGTACTTCATCCACATGAAGTTCATGACCCCGCCGACGAGCACGACGCTCAGCCCCGAGCAGGAGCAGACGCAAAAGATCGCCAAGTACATGACGGTGATCCTCTTCCCGGTCATCATGTACAACGCGCCCAGCGGCCTCGCCCTCTACTTCATCAGCAACTCCACGCTCGCCATCCTTGAGAACACTTGGATCCGCGCCCACGTCAAGAAGCACGACCTGCTCGAGGTCAAGAAGAAGCCCAAGAAGCCCCGCAAGAAGGGCGGCTTCATGGACCGCCTCCAGCAGATCGCCGAGCAGCAGCAGGCCCTGCGCGAGCAGCAGAAGCAGGCCCGCTCCGGCGGCGTGCCGGTCAGCAAGGGCGGCAAGGGCGAGTCGGCTGCGCAGCGGGCCATCCGCAAAAGCCGCGACAAGAACGGCTGATGAACGCGGCATGAACAGTGACACGATCGCGGCCCGTGCATCGTCCGTCGGCACCGGCGACCGCGCGGTTGTCCGAGTCTCCGGCTCGCTCGACACCACCTCGCACCTGTTCGACCCCATGCCCGCATCACGCGGCGTGGTGCGCACAATGCTCGACCTCGGCGGCGTCCGGCTGCCCTGCGTCGCGCTCCGATTCGTCCCCCCAAAGTCGTACACAGGCGAAGACGGCCTCGAACTGCTGATCCCAGGCGGCGCGGCGATCATCGACCGTGTCACGCAAACCCTGCTCGCGTGCGAGGGCGTCCGCCCCGCGGAGCCCGGCGAGTTCTCGGCGCGCGCCTACCTCGCCGGCAAGCTCACGCTCGACGAGGCCCGGGGCGTCGAGGCCACCATCGCCGCGTCAAACCAGGCCCAGCTCGCCGCCGCCGACCGACTGCTCTCCGGCGAAATGGGCAGAGCCGCCCGCGGGTGGGCCGAGCGCATCACGCACCTGCTCGCGCTCGTCGAGGCCGGCATCGACTTCACGGATCAGGAAGACGTGACCGCGATCGCGCCCGAGGTGCTCGCCGTTGAGCTTGAAGCCTTGCAAAATGAGATCGCATCAGAACTGGGCGCGGACCGCGGCAGCGAGCGACGCGCCGGCGTCCCAACCGTCGTGCTCGTCGGTCCCGCGAGCGCCGGCAAGAGCACGCTCTTCAACGCGCTGCTCAGCAGACGGCGCTCCATCACCGACGCCGAGCCCGGCACGACCCGCGACGCCATCGCCGAGCCGCTGGCACTCCCCGGCGGCATCGAGGTCGAACTCGTCGATCTGCCCGGCCTCGACGGCTCGGCCGGCGCACAGCTGGCGCAGGAACGCATTGACGCAGCCGACGTCGTTCTGGCGTGCGACGAGTTCGGCAGGTTCGAACCGCAGAGCGACGAACGCACCATCCACGTGCGCACAAAGGCGGACCGCGCCTCCACAGCCGACACGACCAAAGCGCTGCCCGTCTGCGGTGTGTCCGGCGAAGGTCTCGCTGAGCTCAAGCGAGCCACCGCTTCAGCCTGCCGATCGCTCGCCGGCGACGACGGCTCCTTGCCGACGTCCGTTGCCGCCCGCCTGCGTGGGTGCATGGACGCCATTGCCGATGCACACTGCATGGCCCACGGCGACGCCGAGTTGATCGCCGATCGGCTGCGTCTCGCCTTGGATGAACTGGGCGCGATCACGGGCCGGGTCGACCCCGACGCGGTTCTCGGGCGTGTCTTCGCGTCGTTCTGCGTCGGGAAGTAGAAAGTCGCACACGCTGCCGCAGTGTTCCCCCAGCGGGCACACCCCGCACAGCCGGTCCTGTCTGGAGCCTCGCTCCGCATCTGTGTGACAAGCGTCGCTCAACCGGCGTCGATAATGGCCACGGAGGGAGAGACCAACGATGCCGCTACGATTCGGGGAAGTGCTGGAGAATTCGGGCGTGCTGACAGCCGAGCAGCGCGATCAGGTCGTTGAGGAGCAGCGTCTGGTGGCGAGGCCGCTGGGCGAGCTCGCCGAGCGGATGTTCGGCGTCGACCCGGGCACCATCGAGCAGGCCTGGGCGACGCAGTACGAATCGCTCGCGGGCGTTGTCGATCCGACCGAGATGGACATCGATCCGGACGCGGCAAACTGCGTCACAGCGCGGCAGGCGTGGCAGTTCAAGGTCCTGCCGCTGCGGTTCGAGGACGGCGAACTGATGCTCTGCACGCCGCGCGAGAACCTGCCCCGGGCCCTGCGGTTCGCCGCGACCCAGCTCGCCGAGTCGTGCTTCCTCGTCGTGGCGGAGACCGGGCCGATGGCCGAGGTGCTCCAGCGGCTGTACCCGATGCCCGGGCTCGGTCCGGAGACGCTGCTCCAGCCCGCCCCGAAGCTGACGCCCAGGGCCGCATAACGCCCGCGGCGAGGGGCCTTCGGCTGCTCGGCCCGTCGATGTAAACTGACCTGCCGGCACGATTTGGGTCTGGGCCTATCATTGGGGCCGATGCCGCCGACGCAGACAACAACCAAGAAGGCCGCGCGATCGCAGCCAGCACAGGCGGGCGTCCCGGCGCCCGCTGCGCCGGTCGAGGTGCCGACGGTCGGCGTCGAGCGCGACGCGAGCGTCCGCACCGTGAGCTTCGTGAGCCTGGGCTGCCCGAAGAACCTGGTTGACTCTGAGAAGATGCTCGGTCTGCTCGCCGAGGACGGCCTGATGCCGGTCAGCTACAACCCGAGCACCGACGAGCGCTGGGACGACTCGGGCCATACCGAGAACAAGTCGGTCACCGGCTCCGCCGTCGCGGTCGACGAGGGCGTTGACCCCGCCGACGCGGTGGTCGTGAACACCTGCGGCTTTCTCGAAGCCTCTAAAGACGAATCGATGAGCGTCATCAAGGACGCCGTCCGCGCGAAAGAAGCTGGTCGCGTGAAGCGCGTCATCGTCGCCGGCTGCCTCGTGCAGCGGCACCGCGCGAAGATGCTCGAGTGGGAGCCCGGCATCGACGCGATGATCGGCGTCTTCGACCGAGACAAGGTTGTCGAGGCGGTGCGGGGCGTCCGGCCCACGCGGGCGTCGCTCGCGGAGGCCAGCGACAAGCCCAAGTACTGGATCGCCGGGAACGCGCTGCAGGCCGCCGAGGTGCGCGGCATGCAGACCGCGGGCCTGACCATCCGCGGCAAGGGCGGCAACGGCATCGGGTACTTCGAGGACGACTCGGCCCGGCTCAGGCTCACGCCGAGGCACTACGCCTACCTCCGGATGAGCGAGGGCTGCAACCAGCGGTGCGCGTTCTGCACCATCCCGTCGATCCGCGGCAAAATGCGCTCGAAGCCCGTCGACCGCGTCGCCGCCGAGGCCCGCGAGCTGCTCGCCGACGGCGTCTTTGAGCTCAATCTCATCGGTCAGGACACGACCAGCTATGGCGACGACATCGGCCGGGGCTGGGACGAATCGTCACGCTCCGGCGGCCTGCCCGATCTGCTGCGGAGCCTGAGCGACACGGTCCGCGATACGACCGCGTCGGGCTGGGTGCGGCTCATGTACGCCTACCCCAGCAACTTCCGCGACGAGTTCATCGAGGCGTTCGCGGATCTCACACAGAACGGCCATCTGCTGCCGTACATCGACATCCCGCTGCAGCACGGCTCGGACCGCATGCTCGAGCTGATGCGGCGGAACGTCCGCGCGACCCAGCAGACCGAGCTGATGCACAAGCTTCGTGAGCAGATCCCGGGCCTCACGATCCGGACCACGTTTATCTCGGGCTTCCCGGGAGAGACCGAGGCCGATCACGAGCAGCTCATGGAGTTCATCGACGAGGTCGGCTTCGATGCCGTCGGCGTGTTCGAGTACTCCGCCGAGCCCGGCACTCCTGCCGGCCGGATGGAAGAGGATCCGTCGCTCGCGGTGCCCGCGGAGACCAAGGCCCGCCGCAAGGCCGAGATCATGGAGCTCCAGCAGTCGATCGCGTTCGAGCAGAATGAGTTTCTCGCAGAGCAGTGGGACAGATCCCAGCCGACGGACTCGGGCGTGCAGCTCGACATCCTCATCGACAAGGACACCGGGCAGGAGGTCGAGCCGACGCCCGGCGTGTCCTCGGGCGGGCGGCTCTACCAGGGCCGGGCGTATCACCAGGCCCCGCAGGTCGATAGCGTGACCTACGTCCAGACGCGGGATCGGCTCGCTCCGGGCGAGCTGGTCCGGTGCACGGTCGTCGCGGCCGACGGGTACGACCTGATCGTCCGGCCCGTCGCCGAGCTCGAGCGGAAGACCAGCCTGACCGTGCTCAAGTAGCCGCCGCGTACTGACCGCAAAGCCCGTTGTGCACTGAGCTTCGCCGGCTCGCCGATAGCTCTTGCATGCCCTCGGTGCGCCAAGGCATCTTGCTCTGTGCGCTCGCCCTGCTCACGCTGGGGGTGGTCATGGTGCACTCGGCGGGCATGGCGATCGAGCCGGCGACGGTCGAGAGCCCGGTCGCTTCGACCGACGGGCTGACCATCACCGGGATCCTCGGCGGGCGGGACGGGCTGTTCGCGACGCTCGCCATCGCGGCGATGGCCGCCGGCTGGCTCGTTCCGACGCGGTGGACCGACCGGCTGGCGACGCCCCGGCCGGAGTGGGCTGTCCGCACGGCTGTCGCGGGCGTGGTCGTGCTCGTCGGCGTGCTGCTGCTGGTGTACCTGCCGGGCCTGAGCCGCGAGATCAATGCGTCGTACCGCTGGCTCAACGTGCCGGTGCCGGGCCTGGGCACGGTGAGTGTGCAGCCCAGCGAGATCGTGAAGTGGTCGATGATCGGGCTGACGGCGTGGTGCGCGGCATCGGCGGGCGCGCGGCTCGAGCGGTTCTGGACCGGGCTTGTGCCGGCGCTCGCGTGCGTCGCCGCGGTGACGGTTGTTGTGATGAAGGAAGACCTCGGCACGGCCGCCCTGATCGCCGCGGTCGCGTGTGTGGTGCTGCTGGCCGCCGGTGCTCGGGCGTGGCAGTTCGCGGCGATGGCCCCGCTCGGGCTCGCCGTCGTCGGCGCAGGACTGTTCACGCAGGACTACCGCGTGAGGCGCGTCACGGCGTTCCTCGATCCCTATGCGGATCCCGCGGGTGATGGGTACCACATGCTCCAGTCGCTCGGCGCGGTCGCGGGCGGCGAGGGCGCGGGCCGCGGGCTGGGCCACGGGCTCCAGAAGTTCGGCTACTTGCCCGAGGACACCACCGACTTCATCTTCGCGATCATCTGCGAGGAACTGGGCATCATGGGCGCGGCGGTCGTCATTGCGTTGTACGCCGCCCTCATCGGGCTGCTGTTCTGCATTGTCCGCGGCGCGCACAACCCGGTGTACAGGCTGTTTGTGCTTGGAGTGATGGCAACGATCGGGCTGCAGGCGTCGATCAACCTGCTCGTGGTCACTGGCCTCGCGCCGACCAAGGGCATCGCGCTGCCGCTGATCTCCAAGGGCGGCACAGGCTGGATCCTGACGTGCTTTGCTCTGGGGCTGGTGTGCGCGATCGACCGTGCCCGCGAGCGCGAGCCGGCGGCCGCCGCGGAAGACGACGACGACCTCGGGTTCACATCAGAGACGCTGTTCGCGTGAGTGGGCGAGAGACGATCGGCGTTGTGCTCGCGGGAGGCGGCACCGGCGGGCACATCCACCCGAACCTGGCTGTGGCAAACGAGCTGGCTCGGCTACGCCCCGGCGTGTGCAGATTTGTCTTCGTCGTCTCAGACCGCGGGATCGACCGGCGCGTGCTCGACGGCGCGACCATCGCCGGGGAGCCGGTGCGGTGCGAGGTCTCGCCGGCCAAGCCGCTCGCGCTCAAGCCTCTGACGGCCCTGCGGTTTGCGTTGCGGTGGGGCGGCGGGGTTCGGGTGGGCCGCGATGCGATCCGCACGCTACGGGCAGAGTGCGATCGGGTGGTCATGCTCGCGACGGGCGGCTTTGTGTCGGCACCGGCGATCATGGGTGCGCGGGCGGAGGGCGTGGAACGCGTTGTGGTCAACCTCGACGCTGTACCCGGCAAGGCGAACCGCATGGCCGCCCGGTTCGCGACCGAGACGCTCAGCGTGGGCCGCGAGCTCCGGCCGATCGTGGGGGATGCCTGGCGCACGCTGCTGTCGGCGAGCGATGCCCGCGCGTCGTTCGATCTCGACCCGGCGATGCGAACGCTGCTGGTCACCGGCGGCAGCCAGGGGGCGCGGTCGGTCAACCGCTTCATGCTCGCCTTCTGGCAGAAGACGGAAGACCGTGAAGGCTGGCAGGTGATCCCCCAGACCGGCGAGGGCGAGGAGGCCGAGTGCGCCGCCGCGTGGTCGGACCTCGGCGTTCTTGCGCACGTCGCGCCGTACATCGACGGGATGGAGCGGGCGTTCGCGGCGGCCGACGCCGTGGTCTGCCGGGGCGGCGCGGGCACGATCGCCGATCTCTGGGCGTCGGGTCGGCCGGCTCTCGTTTTGCCGTACCCGTACCACCGCGACCGGCATCAGGCGCTGAACGCCGAGCCGCTGGTCGCCGCGGGCGGCGCGATCGTGGCCGATGACCTGATCAACCCGGCACGGAACGCCGCGGCGCACGGCGAGGTCTTTGGGCGGCTGCTCGACGACGACGCGCGGGGCAGGATGGCGTCGGCGATGGCCGCCCTCGGCCCGGCGGACGGCGCGACCCAGCTCGCCGAGCGGCTGCTAAGCGACTAACTGTCAGGTCGGCGGCTGCAAACCCGGAGCGTGCCCGCGCCGTCCGATATGATCGGGCCATGGATCGCGAGGGAAAGCCGAGCAAAGCCGGGTCGTCGAAGCCGAGGTGCGTGGTGTGGGCCCGCAGCACGCCGCCCGCGGCGCTGATGGGGGCGATGCGGCGCAAGGGCGTCGAGCCCCGCGTGACGCCCGACGCGTTTCGGGCGATGGCCGAGGTCGTGCGCGGCGGGTCTCTCGCCAAGACCAAGGCGATCCTCGTGCTCGTTGAGCCATCAGAGCTCCGCGGCAAGCGTGCGATGCTCACCAGCTGCCGGCGGTACGCCCCCAAGCTCCGCGTGTGGGTGTACCAGGCCAAGGCATCGATGCAGCTCCGCCCGCTCGAGCTCGCGAGTCTGGTGCCGGAGCCCAAGTCGGCCGAGCCCCAGCACACCTTCGGCGGCGATCCTTCGGAGAGCTCGGCCGAGCGCCGGCCGACGCTTCGGCTGGTCGAGTCGCAGACGCCGCCCAAGCCCAAGCGGCGCACGGGGAGCAGGGCCGCTCATCTGTCGGGCGAGTCGCAGAACGGCGAATCGCGCGTGCAGGCGTGGCGCAACCAGGACTCGCTGCCCGGCGCCAGCGCCGCGGCGCGCGCTACCGATAACCCGTCTGGCTACCGCCCTTCCGGCCTCTTGACGGACGAAGAACTCGCGATGCTTCTCGCCGACGACCCCGAAGACCGCAAGATGCGGTAGAACACACGTCTGAACGCGGCCTGATCTGCGTCGCTCGCAGCTCCTCGTTG
>ERZ1740059.1454-NODE-1454-length-11906-cov-4.154924_pt1 | contig 11906 bp, 8 predicted proteins | sample MGYA00581744_ERZ1740059 | MGnify/ENA primary metagenome ERZ1740059 (study PRJEB43018, sample SAMN04849738) | marine metagenome | isolation source: floating plastic debris | place: Pacific Ocean | collected 2008-08-28 | study: EMG produced TPA metagenomics... | reverse complement strand
GACCGCTCTAGCAGAAGCTGAGCTAGAGTATCCCGAAGGTCATACGTCGCCTAGTATCTATGTGGGCTTTCCCATGGTGAGCGCCTCAGATACCGCTAAAGAAGCCTTGGCTCCCTACCTGGATAACCTTGGTGTCGCCATCTGGACCACTACTCCCTGGACCATTCCAGCCAACGTTGCCGTTGCGGTCAATTCAGAGCTGACATATACCGTAGTGGAAGTCGCTGCCGGTGCCCCTTTTAAGTACCTGATCGTCGGTAAAGATCTGATCGACACCCTGGCCGGAGTGTTTGGTAGTGAACTCACCCCCAAGGCAGACATCAACGGGGCAGACCTGGCAGGGGCCACCTACCGTCATCCGCTGTCTGAGAAAGAAAACACCTTTAACCGAGAAAGCCCGATCGTCATCGGTGGCGACTACATCACCACCGAGTCGGGTACAGGGTTAGTACACACGGCCCCCGGTCACGGTATGGAAGACTTTGGTGTAGGTCAGAAATACGGGTTACCCATACTCTGTCCGGTGGATGCACGGGGTAACTACACCGCTGAAGCAGGCAGTTTTGAAGGGCTAAACGTGCTCAAAACCGCTAATGAAGAACTGATCAAAGCACTGACCGAATCAAACACCCTGCTCAAACACGAGCCCTACGTCCACAAATATCCCTACGACTGGCGCACCAAAAAGCCCACCATCTTTCGAGCGACCGAGCAGTGGTTTGCCTCCGTTGAAGGTTTCCGCGATGAGGCGCTTGAGGCTATCTCGGATGTCCAATGGATTCCTGCCCAGGGAGAGAACCGGATTACCCCCATGGTAGGCGACCGATCTGATTGGTGTATCTCTCGTCAGCGCAACTGGGGGGTGCCGATACCCGCCTTTTATGACAAAGAGACAGGCGAAGTATTAATGAACCAGGAGACCATCGCCCATGTGCGAGATATCTTTGCTGAGCAGGGATCCGATGCCTGGTGGAGCCTGTCGGTAGAGGAGCTGCTACCCGAGAGCTATCGCAACAACGGTCGCACCTATGTTAGAGGTTTTGACACCATGGATGTGTGGTTTGACTCCGGTTCATCCTGGGCGGCAGTGGCCGATCAGCGAGATGCGCTTAAATACCCAGTCGACCTATACCTGGAAGGGTCAGACCAGCACCGGGGTTGGTTTCAGTCGAGTCTGTTGACCAGTGTGGCGACCCACGGCTGCGCCCCTTATAAAACTGTGCTCACCCACGGGTTTGCCCTGGATGAAAACGGTCGCAAAATGAGTAAGTCCATCGGTAATGTGGTGGACCCCTACGAGATTATTGAGGGGGGCTAAAACAAAAAACAAAATCCTCCCTATGGTGCAGATGTACTGCGGCTGTGGGTCTCGTCGGTGGACTACTCGTCTGATGTTCCCATCGGTAACAACATTCTCAAACAGCTGGCAGATGTGTACCGTAAGATTCGTAATACATCGCGATTTTTGTTGGGTAATCTGCATGATTTTGACCCAGCGAAGGATGCGGTGCCTTATGAACAAATGCCTGCATTAGATCAGTACATGCTGCACCGGATGACAGAAATCTTTGCCGAGGTAGAGTCGGCCTACGATACCTATCAGTTTTTCCGATTCTTCCAGACGGTGCAAAATTTCTGCGTGGTGGATCTGTCGAATTTCTATTTGGATATTGCTAAGGATCGGCTGTACATCAGCGCTGCCGATTCAGCCCGACGACGCAGCTGTCAGACAGTGCTGGCAATCGCTTTAGAAAATTTGGCTAAATCCATTGCCCCCGTACTGTGTCACATGGCCGAAGATATCTGGCAGTTTATGCCCTACGAGACCGGGACAAAGTCTGTTTTTGAGGCAGGCTGGCTAACGATTGACACCCAGTGGGCTAAGCCAGAACTAGCCGATACCTGGAGTCAGCTACGGGAGCTGCGGGATGAGGTCAACCAAGTGCTGGAACAGGCCCGCTCGGCTAAAGACATTGGTTCGTCGCTAGAGGCGAAGGCATTGATCTATGTGGCCGATGCTCAGCTCAAGGAACAGCTTAAGGCGATGAACCCAAGTGATGCTATAGCTGCAGATTCTATCCACGTGGACGAGATCCGCTATTTGTTGTTGGTATCTCAGGTGGAGATTTTAGACAGTGCCGATCGGCTAAAAGATATCAAGTATCGCAGCGAGTCCGATGCCTTTGGTATTGGTATTGTGGATGCGGATGGTAAAAAGTGCGATCGCTGTTGGAACTATTCCACCCATGTGGGCGAGTCGGCAGAGCATGAGACTATTTGTGAACGATGCGTAGACGCATTGGACGGCAAATTTTAGACAAGCTTGAAAGGGTGGGCAATGCCCGCCCGAGTTGCTGTATTTACCAAACCTTAGCCATAGGCAACATAAACCCAGGTAATTCTGGATCGCCGCTTATGCTATCAGGATTTTCCAGTATCTGAGGAGCTTGGTTGGAGCGGTAGATATGAACGGTTCGATGCTTGCGATCAATTAACCAACCCAGTAGTACACCATTCTCCATATATTCTTGCATCTTGGCCTGAAGACCGGTCAAGGTGTCGCTGGCTGACCTTAGCTCAATTACAAAATCAGGACAGATGGGAGCAAACGAAGCTTTCTCTTCCTCAGTCAAAGCATTCCACCGGTCAGCTTTAATCCAAGCAGCATCCGGTGAGCGGGTTGCGCCATTGGGTAGCGTAAACCCGCTACTAGAGTCAAAACCAAGTCCGGTGCCGTCTTGTTCGGTCCATACCCAGAGATAGGCTGCCAGGTTGAAGTTCCGATTTCCTGTATCTGAAAAAGCAGGAGGCATAATCACAACATCCCCAGTCGCCGTCCGTTCTATCCGTAGATCTCGATTTGCCTGACAGAATGCGTAAAATTGCTCATGGGTCATGGGGGCAACTGCAGGCAATGAGACCGTCAAGGGAGATGATTCAGTTTGGATGAGTAGAGTAGTTGTCATCGCTGTATTTCCCTAGGGGCATTCTAAGATTCTAGCGTTCTGAGCAGGTAGGTGGGGGTTAACTGCTGTGGCTAGCCGATAATTTAACCCTCACCCCAACGCCCTCTGTGGATCAACAAGCTTGGCTCAATTTACCCGCACTCGTCGGGTCAAGATGGCCATTACCTCATTAACCCGCCCTGTGGGCAATGGTCGGCTCCAGTCGTTGGGTTCCGCATATTTGAGTTTATAGAGCAGCTTGATCGTATTTTGGACGGAGTCTAGGGTGCCAAAAAGAGTGTGGTTAACGATTTCATACTCATACTCGGGGAAAGAATCGTTGGCAGGTGGAACATTGGACGCCCCTGCGCCCTGGGTGTTGTCTTGAAACATGGGTTTTGGTCGTTTGGTTGTGGTGAATAGATCCCCCTCGGGGGCTGCCAGTGGCAGAAACCCAGGGGGGAACTGGACCAAAACTCAAACCTAAGTCATCCCGCAAGTGTTACAAACTGGAAGGACTAAGGTACATTGACATCAGCCTTCAAGCTGGTCTGTTCAGCTTGTGAGGTTAGCTGTCGGTGGGTGGTGGTACACCTGCCGATAGCGCTAAGGAATTGAGTTCTGTAGGTCTCGCGGACCTGTTGTTAACGGTAGAGCACTTGATCTAGGTAGTCAAGAAACAAATTGTGAAATGTTTGGGAGATGGGTAATCGATGATTTTAGCAGATGGGAATTCAGAAGTCAGGAGTCAGTAATTAGGAGCCAGAATCCTTCTGATTGCTGACTTCTGATTACTCTTTTTGAAACAACTTTTTTTGTTGTTAGGTCGATTTTTGGGCGATTGTATTGCGGAGAAGGGTAATCATGTCTTTGATGTGCTCGGGAGGCTGAGGACAGGTAACGAGGATTTCAGCATCGTTAAGGGCTTCTTCTATCGCTGCAACGTCCACTTCAGCATTGATTAGTCTTTGCATATCAGCAATGCCTTGCTCTATGTTTCCTATTACAAATGTGTAAAAAGCACGGGTGATATTACTCCAATCTCTATCTTCAGTGATTAGTTCTAAGCCTTGTTGCCAAAGCACATGGGCTTTTCCCAGATTATTCTGTTTGGCGTAGGTGATGCCAAGATTGAATCTGGAGCTGGTAGTTTTGTCATCTAACTCAATAGCTTTTTCAAAGGCTTGTTGGGCGTTGTCTAGCTGATTGTTGAGGAGATAAACCCAGCCGAGGCGATCATGAGCATAGCAATACTCTGGGCTGAGTTCTATGGCTTTTTGATAGCTTGCGATCGCACCCTCATACTGTTTTTGCTTAGTCAATACGCTACCTAACTGAGTTCGGAAGTATACATTATCTGGTTGCAAGTCAATAGCTTTTTGATAGCTTGTGATCGCTTCCTGATACTGCTTCAGGGCTTTGTACGTATTGCCGAGATTGTAGTAAGCCTTGGCATCGGACGGGTCCAGCTCGATTGCTTTTTCGTACCGCGCTATCGCCTCCTGATACTGCTTCAGGTCATAGTACGTATTGCCTAACCAGTTTATTGCATAAGCCTCTTCTGAAATATCTAGCCCTTTTTTCAAAACTTCTACAGCTTGTTCATGCTGTTTTAAACCATGATATGCCACACCTAAAATAACCCAGTTAGCTGCATCCTTAGCATCTAGTTCCGTGGCTCTTTTAGCTGCTATTTGTCCTTGCTCTGACGGAATTGCCGAGCCTTTTTCCCAACTGAATTTCCATGCAAGCTGCCGTAACATTTTTGCTAAAGGCGAACTTAAAACACTAGGACAACTGCTCACCATTGCCAAGCAAATATTTAAAGCATCATCATATTGATCTTTAGCAAAGCACAAATATCCGTGTTGCAACTTTAAGATTGCCTGCAGTTCTTGCTTATTCGATGGATTTAGCGACTGCTGCAACAGCCACTTTTCTAAAGTCTCCAACAAAGCAGCTTGCTCACCTAAATCTGGCGTTGTTTCCAGAACAGACTGCATTCGACTCAAAATCTTCCGCTGTTTTGTCCCCAACAGTCGCCGAAATGTTGTGGCTACCTTAAGTAAACTTTGTGCCCAAGCACGATCATACTGCCACGCTTCAATAAATCGCGGCATCAAATAATACCATAGGGCTTCCTCCCCTCGCCAACCATAGTGATGGGCCAAATCCAACATCCATCCGCTTAATCGCTCATCTTCGAGGAATTCTGACGTATCACCAAGCGTTTTCTGTCGTTCTTCAATCTGCAGTTCTAACCAGGCAATGGCTTCGTTATTCAGTGTCTGCACTAAATCATCTCGCCGCTGCAGGTCTTGTAACAAATAGTCCTGCATAAAGTTGGCCATTTTTTCATCAAGCCGCTGTTCATCTTCAGCTAGAAATGCATAGCGCCCCTGCAATGTCTTTAGCCTTTCTCTAAGACCTGTGGGTGCATCCACCATCGCCCCTAATAAATCCGTTTGCGACCGTCGCAACATCGCTAGTGCAAATGTCAGCTGTCTGTCGGGAAGCGTTTCTGGCGTATACAAACAGTGCTTGAGAAATCGCTCACAGGTTTCTTTAATCACCTGATCGCGATCATTACTCTCGCCATTTTCGCTGGGCACTGGCGCAACAATTTCAGCAACTGGTTTACCTTGGCTGCACATCACTGCCGCCAGATCCACTACAAACGGAATCCCTAAACTAAACTCAGCAATCGCTTCCGCTTCACTTTCCGTCAGCGATGAATCTGGTACCTTCTTTTCAAAATACTCTTGAATCTCACGAAAGCTAAACTGCAATAGCTCTCTTGGATAAATCTGCGCTTCAGAAAAATCATCCCCATACCCACGAAAATACTGGTCCCCTCGTTTACCACTCTTCGCTAGGTTAGATCGTCCCGAAATCGACCAGATTACCCGCTTGCCCCCCTGCTGGATCACCTGCCGTAGGGCATAGTCACACACCCGACGATCCACCACCTCATAGGTATCCAAAAAAATTACCGTGGGCTGTCGTTGCGTTGCCTTAGCAATATCCTTACCTAGTGCCGCTACCAGGGTTTCCAGAGGCTGCTGAAAAATTTCCACATCCTCCTTGTTCAAAGACTTAGCTGCCAGCTGCCGCGCTTGACTCAGCAGCGTAGCCCCCACCTTAATTGCCACCGCCGCACCCGTCGGGGCCACGCTAATCATCCCTTCCGTTGACTTCTGCAAAATCCAGGCAATGGCTTTGCCGCCGTATTGGGCTGTCACCTCTTTTAGTTCAGTATTGGGCGGTTCCGAGGCTAGCGCCTGCTCTACATCTGCTTCAATCTGCTGAAGCTTTTGTCGCGCATCGCTGTAGGACTCACCACTATAAGCTTTTAGAGACTGCTTTAGCTCTTTGTGTAGTATGTCTAAAATTGCCTGGGGTTCAATATTGCTATGGCCCCGCTGTAACGCCACATTCAGATCCTTCTGCCGATCCCAGTCAATCAATACCGTTTGATAGCGCCCCTGAAATTCTTTAGCGGCTAATGCTTGTAAATGGCGTGTGAGGGTGGTTTTACCCATCCCGCCCGGACCATGAAACAAGAAAATATACGGTTCATCCGGTAGCTTAGGTACCTGCCCTACCAGCTTTGAAAACGTAGGTAAATGTTTCTGAACGAATGACTTAGGCACATATTGCTCAAGCACTCGTCGAAACTGATCTTGTTCTTGAGTACGACCGAGAAAAAACGAAGACTGGGACACAGCTTTCCAGGAATCAAACCATCAATTTCTCTCTATTTAAGCCCAGCTTTTTACAAATTGCCCGTGATTCCATCAGGATATCCCCAGGATTATCCATTACTCTTCGCTGACGGGTTCCCCACTGGCAGGTTGTACCTCTTCTCTGGTCACTTCCTGTACTTCGCTGACTTCAAAAATCAGCCGAAATGGTCGTCTCATCCGCTGGATGACGTAGGCTTCTAGTAGCCCCACTTGTTTGGGTGTCACCGGCTCTGTGCTATACACCGTCAGACGCACTTCTGGTGGAGTGGCGCGCCAGTTGATATTGCTATCAATTAGCTCCAAACGCTGAAAGGTGACTGTGCCATTGACCAGGGCATCGCGAACGCTATCTTCAGTACGATTCTGACGGACTAGCTCGACTAGACTAAATGCCAGGGGCACAATCAAAACGCCGGTAATGATCAAAACGGCCCACAGTGACTTACGTGCTTTTTGGAATGGGGCATAGCCGGTTAGCCAAAAGGCCAACATGCAGGCCAGGGTAATGCCGATCAGGTTGGCGTTGTATAGCAGGGTGGCTCCCTGGGTTAGGGCCATTTTACCCTGGGCAAGACCTAACCCAATGACGCACACGGGCGGCATCAGGGCCACTGCGATCGCAGTTCCCGACAATGTATTTGATATCTTTGGCTGCACCTTAGCAAACCCGCTGATACCGCCTGCTGTGATGGCAATACCGAGATCCAGCAGTGTCGGTTCTGATCGGGCCCATACCTCCGAGCCATATTCCGATAGACCCAGGAGTAAACCTAGGGATGTGGACAGTGCTATCGCTATTATCGTTCCGATACCTAGCGCCTTCGCACCTTCCTGAACCAGCTCAATATCACCTTCCAAAAATCCAAAGGCCATGCCACGAATCGGTAACATTAGCGGTGCAACTAACATCGCCCCAATGATTACTGCCGCACTGTTTGAAAGCAGACCCAGCGTGGCAATAATGCAGGCACCGATGGTCATCACCACATAGTCACGATTTAGCTCCGAATCATCCATCAAGCTATCGCGCATGTGCTTCAATGCCATCGGCGATACCCGCCGACCACCAAAGTAGCGATTTGTTAACGACTGCAGCCCGTCTCGTACCATGCTTCGTCCTGCCGACAACATAATTTGCGCGTGCGCGTTCAGACTATAACAAGTTGATTCAACATCAACCCTGGCTGTTACGTACTGTGACCATCAAACGTAGTTAAAAATCTGCTATCAGGCGCAGAAAAATACGCCATCAAAATTATTTGATCCTGAAGATGTCGATGGGATCAGAAGCCACCCGGTACTCTATTCAATGTGAGGCATTTGTTCTACTCACGTATGGTGTTCGCATAGGAGAATTTCCATGGGTTTTCTAAAACGTATTTTCAAGCAGGACAAGCCTGCAGGCGCTAGTACTAAAGCGGGGCGTCGTCCACCGTCTAGAAAAGCAGCTTCCCCCAAAACAGCCGCGACCCCTGCCGCCGCTAGCAATGCACCTGCTGCTACAGAAGAAGAGGAAATTCCTCTGTGCAAAATTGGTCTTACGGGTGAATTTGATGAAAGTGGTCTGGCTAAGCGTGTCACCCTGGCCTTTGATGAAGATTCTGAGCTAGATGATGTAGAAACTCTTTGGGTAGCACAGCTAAGCAGTAAGGTTGTCCTCAAGGGTAAAGTACCCAGTCAGGCTATTCTCACCAAGATGGTCGCCGTGGCTAAAGATGTTGAGGGCGCTACTGCCGTCGATACTAGTCAGGTAGAGGTTGGCTAAGGTAAGACAACCTATCTGACCAATACTGTTCTGAACTGTCTGACTAGTAAATTCTGTGGCCATTTGTGGCCGTTAAGTGACTACTAAAAAGGAGTGATGGGTCTAAACCCATCACTCCTTTTTAGACATATCTAGAGATGTACTTAGAGAATCAAGGTGTAATCTCTAATGGGCACCCGATTCTTTGCTAAACAGAACCAGCACAGTTCTGACGATTAGCTGAATGTCATAGAAGAAACTCCAGTTTTCCTGATAGCGCAGGTCGAGCTTGATCACATCCTCAAACTTAGTGATGCTGGAGCGACCATTCACCTGCCACTCACCCGTCATACCTGGCTTTACATTCAATCGCTGCCAAGCACCCACTTCATACTGCTCAATTTCATCCGGTGTGGGTGGCCGTGTCCCTACCAGGCTCATATCACCTTTGAGCACATTCCAAAACTGGGGAAACTCATCCAAACTGGTTTTACGAAGAAAACGCCCAATCTTAGTAATGCGGGGATCATTCTCATTCTTAAACAGCGGGCCTTCTACCTGGTTCGCCACTTCATTTTTGCGAGCTTCGGCATTGGTAACCATGGAACGAAACTTCCAAATCTTAAACCGCTTGCCTAACCAAGAACAGCGAGTCTGGGCAAAAAAGATAGGACCTCCGTCATCTAATTTGATGATGATGGCTACTGGCACATAAACCAATCCAGTCAAGAACAGACCCACCAGACCGCCCAAAATATCCAACGCACGCTTTGCTTTGGAATTTACTGAAGGATGGGTTTCTGGTAAAACCTGATCCTCTGGCTTAGAGTCTTCTGGAGCAGCAAGTGTGATGTCAAACACCTTGTCCAATTCGGTCAATGACAGCACCATCATGACTTGAGGAGGCACATTGATCAGTCGAAGTCTGGCACCATTTGCCGTACTTAAGCGATGACAAATGGCTAATGCGCCAATGCCACTGCTGTCAATAAAGCGAGTTGCCGAAAAATCCAGTACCAGCTCAGATAAATCAGACTGCTCAGCAAAAAGTGTCTGACACTGCTGCTTAAATGCTGTTGCCTCAGCTACCGCCACGCTGACAGGCAGCTGAATGGTTTGAAACTCCGATTGGACTAAGGCTGACATTGGAGAGGATGTCTTAACACTATCGACCATAATTCATAGCAATACTTACAACAGACTGTAAGAACAATCGGTAACACTAGGTTGCCCAGAGTTCTATCAGACGGATTATCTATATACTTCGCCTCGATTAACCTAGCGATTTAACATCGAGTGATTACTTACGTAGTTCAACACTTACCCGGCAGTCACCCTCTGCTGTGTCAATTTTAAGCAGTAACAACAAAACCTGACGCAACGAAAGGGGGTATCTACAGAATCAATACAAACTCGTCCTTCGATTCGGTAGGAGTCTTCACAATATGAGTGACTTTTGCATTATTCTAAAGGGCTTGCCGTTACTTAGAACGGTTATTATTCAGGACGTTAGTAGGCAGATGACGATATCTCTAAATACAAAATCAATGGTTAACTTTCCCGATTGAATCTGGGGCTACAGCGGCAATAACTGTTATAAAGCAGGCATTCTTGATGCTAGATAAGGAGGTATTATCCTGTATAGACGGGATGATAACGCTATATGTAGCGTCAACCTTGAAATAAACGCTATGGGTATTCAAAAACAAACCTCCCTGCTTAGTGATCAAGCCCAGCGGGCCGTTAACCAGTCTCGCTTCCAGAATTTACAGTCTTTTCCACACTAAGGTCGACACGAACTTATCGCATGGAAACAGAGGGTTGCTACATTTCAAGTGTCCGTAAAAACAACACCTGCAGTGGAGCAAGGGTGTTTGTTTGAAGCACCGAGTGAGTCAGGTGTTGTCATTGATCCGTTTACGCTCCCTCAGCAAAATACGGAGTTTTGGCGTTGGCAGTTTAGCGATGAGGGGACGGCGGCTCTATATTTTGTAATAGATTACCAGAGCGAGCTGCTGCTATATGTGGGCGAAACGGTCAAATCCAATCAGCGCTGGAAAGGGGAACATGACTGTAAGCGCTATTTGATGAACTATCGTCAGGCCCATTATCATCATGACCTTGATAGTCAGTTGGGGATAGCCTTTTGGCGTCATGCCCCTGAGGAGCGTCGTCCGCGTCAGGCGATTGAATCGACCCTCATCCATCAGTGGCGCTCCCCCTTTAATAAGGAAAATTGGAAATTTTGGGGCACTCCATTTATCGGGGGAAGTGACTAAACTCGGCCTGTATCAAATACTCTGCCGATAATATCCTCAATCGGCGGATCGCTCACGGTTAAATCGTGAATGGGTAGCTGGGCCAAGGCCTGGGATACAGTGCTAGTGAGGTCTTCTCTTCGAACTAGCAGCACAGCTTTACAGCCCTCAATTGACTGAACTTCACCATAGGACGCTAGGGCATCAGCTGAAACGTCTTGGGTGAGGTCGGCGGTTACTTTACGATAGGGAGCAAACTGCTCGACCAGGCTGTTTAAAGAACCGTCATAAATCAGCTGCCCTTGATAGATCAGCAAAACGCGATCGCACAGGGCCGTAATATCACCCATATAGTGACTGGTTAATAAAATCGTGGCCTGATAGCGCTGATTGTACGTCTGTAAAAAATTGCGGACGGCCATCTGGGCATTTACATCCAGACCCAGAGTGGGTTCATCTAGAAACAACACCTTGGGATGATGCAACAGCGCTGCCATCAGCTCAGCCTTCATCCGTTCCCCAAAAGACAGCTTACGGACGGGCTGGGTAAGTTTGTCTGTCAGATCAAGCATCTCCGCCAGCTCATGGATTCGATGGCGGAGCTCTTTTGTCGGGATATCATAGATGGCTCCATTGATGCGCAGCGAATCTAGCGTTGGCAAATCCCAGATTAGCTGCTGCTTTTGCCCCATCACCAGCGTCATTTGTTCTAAAAAAGACCGCTGTCGTCGAAATGGAACATGACCCGCCACACTTATCTGGCCAGACGACGGATAGATCAAACCCGTCAGCATTTTAAGTGTGGTCGTTTTACCCGCTCCATTGGGTCCTAAAAAACCGACGACTTCCCCAGGTTCTATCGAAAACGACACTGTGTTAACCGCCTTAACCTGACGATACTGACGCTGGAAAAAGTGACGCAATGTTCCAGCTAGCCCCGGTTGCTTAATAGCAATCGGATAAACCTTTGTTAGGCGTTGCACCTCGATAACAGACATAGACGTTGCAAGTAGATACAGCTAGCGGCTGGCTGGCCGGTCCGGTTAGCTAGCCATCAAAATCAGTGTAATCGCCCTAATTGCTTAGGATCTAATTTTTAGGTTTGGACCCGCTATGGTCTGAGGCAAAAAAAGTCTGGTTATATCTAGCCACTTTTAGAACAATTGAACTATAATACGCATGTCCTATATGATGTTGACCTATGGCTGTTCGC
>ERZ1740059.1453-NODE-1453-length-11908-cov-6.368683_pt1 | contig 11908 bp, 8 predicted proteins | sample MGYA00581744_ERZ1740059 | MGnify/ENA primary metagenome ERZ1740059 (study PRJEB43018, sample SAMN04849738) | marine metagenome | isolation source: floating plastic debris | place: Pacific Ocean | collected 2008-08-28 | study: EMG produced TPA metagenomics... | reverse complement strand
GCTGGTTCGGCGAGCAGGTCGGCATCGCGAGCTGGGGCGATTTGTGGATTCAGGAGGGCCTCGCGGTCTGGCTCGTGGCTCGCGACAAGGAGCTCCGTGAGCTCGGGCGCGGCGACCACCCCACGGGTCTCGAGAGCCCGGGTTACGCGCGCGAGGTGTCGCTCTGGCGGGAGCGCCTGGACGCGGCGCTCGCGGAGGAGGGCGTCGACCCTCGCCTTCACCGACCGGGCGTTCGGGAAGCGCAGGCCGGCGGTCCGGCCGTGTACTGGCGCGGGGGCCTCGCGCTGCACGCGCTGCGCGTCGCGCTTGGACCGGAGGCGATGCGGGCGTGGCTACGGACGCTGCTCGCACGGCACCGGGGCGGGCACCTCTCGACGGGGGCGCTCCTGGCCTCGCTGCCGCCCGAGGCGCGGGACGTGGCGGCCGAGTGCATCATGGCGCGGTGGAGTCGGTGCGACGCGCGGGGCCGCTAACCGCGACCGCGCAGGACGAGGCACCGGCGCCCGGCTACTGACGGAATCCAAGGCCCGTCCTAGGAAGAGGCTTCGACGCTCACGGGTTCCCCGGTCGAGATGACCGTCATGCCGCCGCCCACCCGACGTTCCCCACAGATCGATCGTCGCGCGATGCTGCGCGAACGCTTCGCCCTGAGCCGGCTGCCCGAGGAGCTCCGTGGCTTCGGCGATCCGCGCACGGCGCTGCTGGGGCGGCCGCGCGTGCCGGCGGGGGCGCGCCTGGCTCCAGCGCCCGAGCGCGTTCATGCCTTCGGTCACCTGGGCATGCGCCCGACGGAGGCGTTTCTCCGGCGTCTTTGCGGCTATCGCGCCACGCACGGCGACGTGGTGCGGCTCCGCTTCGGCGGCATCACCGGGCATCTGATCTCGGACCCGGAGCTCGTGCGGGTGGTGCTGCAGGAGCGCCACCGGCTCTACTCGAAGGCCACCCGGGGCATTCTGAAGCTGAGGCTCGTGCTGGGGCTGGGGCTCCTGACGGCCGAGGGGGAGAGCTGGCTGCGGAACCGGCGCATCGCCCAGCCTGCCTTCGCGCGGCGGCGCCTCGAGGGCTTCGCCGAACGCATGGCTGCGGCCGGCGAGGCGATGGTCGCAGGCTGGCGCGACGGGGAGGTGCTCGACGCGCACGGCGAGATGAACGCGGTGACGCTCCGCATCGTGAGCGAGACCATGTTCGGCGCGGATCTCGGGCACCTGGCAGGCGAGGTGGCCGCGGCCGTGAGCGTGGTGACGAACGACGTGAACCAGCGCATGCGCTCGCTCGTCGAGCTGCCGCTCGCGGTGCCGACGCCGCAGAACCAGCGCTTCACGAAGGCCATGGACACGCTCGACCGCATCGTGCTGGGGCTCATCCAGGAGCGCCGGCGTGAGCCGCCGGGCACGCGCGACGATCTGCTGGCCATGCTCATGGAGGCCCGCGACGTGGACACGGGCGAGGGCATGAGCGACACGCAGCTCCGCGACGAGGTGATGACCATCTTCCTCGCGGGCCACGAGACGACGGCGAACGCGCTCAGCTGGACGTTGCTGCTGCTCTCGCGCCACCCGGAGAGCGCGCGGCGGCTGCGCGAGGAGGTGGACGCGGTGCTCGCCGGAGGTCGCACGCCGACGCACGAGGACGTGGCGAAGCTGCCCTACGCGACGCGGGTGGTGCAGGAGTCCATGCGCCTCTACCCACCGGCCTGGATGGTGAGCCGCGCGCCGACCCGAGACGACGAGCTCGGCGGCTACTTCATCCCGAAGGGCTCGCTCATCTTCGTCTCCCCCTTCGTGGTGCACCGCCACGTGGACCATTGGCCGGACCCGGAGCGCTTCGACCCGGACCGCTTCTTCCCGGACGCCGTCGCCGCCCGCCACCGCATGGCGTATTTCCCCTTCGGCGGCGGGCCGCGCCTCTGCATCGGTCAGGGCTTCGCGATGATGGAGGCCGTGCTGCTGCTTGCCATCATGGTGCGCGGCTGGCGCCTCGACCTGCGGCCGGGCCACACGGTGCCGCTCGAGCCGCTGATCACGCTGCGGCCCGAGGGCGGGCTGCCGATGACGGCGGTGCGGCGGTAGCCGCGCGCCTAGCGCACGTCGACTACATGGCCGCGGAAAGGCGCTCGAGGTGCGATGAAGGCAGCGGGAGCTCGACGTCGCTCTCCCTGAGCGCCACGCCCGGAAGCAAGAGCCTCATGAATCGCGTGGGTGCGACGAGTCGATTGACCTCGGGCCAGTCATCGTTGGCGTCCACGCCGAGTGCCAGGCACGCCATGCCCGCGTGCATTCGCAGACCAGCGTCGAGCGCCGACGCACGGAGAGTCTCCAAGCTCGCCGTACGCTCCCCACTGGAGCCCGCAAGCGCCGTGACGTTGCATGACGCGAGGTCTGCAAGGGCTTCAGCGCAGTGAATCGGCGCCTGCCGAATCCGCTTGGACTCACGAAGGGCGACTCGTAGCAGTGGTGCCCGTTCCGCCTGCGGAAGAGTCGCGGCCCGCGCCACGGCCGCCCTGGCACGAAGGCTCCTGAGCTCCGCTCCATACAGCGCGAAGCGGAAGAACCCTCTTCGCCGCATCGTAGTGCGAGCAGCCTCGAAGAGCTCCCACGCTCGGGATCCGTCGCCGCGGTAGAGCGCCACCCGTACGGCCGTCGTAAGCCCATGGTCGAGCGGCGGCGACTCGCCATTGGCCGACCACAGCTCCGTGGACAGAGCGCTCTGCCGCTCGGCCTCGTGCGGCTGGTCTCGCGCCAGGCGGTTCAGACTGACGGGGCCGTGACGCAGGGCATCGGTGTGAACGAGGTCGGCTCGACGCACCGCGAGGGGGAGGCGATCGCGGATGGCCGTGTGCGCGGCTTCGAGCTGTCCGCTCATCACCAGCGCCCAGACGTGGAAGGTGTACGCACGGACGATGTCGCCTTCGAGCAGCCCGTGTTCCTCGCGGGGATGCCGGTAGGCCAGCTCGACGGCCTCCCGCGTGAGCCGCGCTCCCTCCTCGAAGCGGCCCTCGAGCGTAGCGCACACACCCCGCGTGGTGACGTCCCAGATCTGCAGGATGAGCGGCGCGGGCTGCACCTGCTCGCGGCCCTCGTCGAGCAAGCGCTGCGCCAACGCGAAGCTCCCCAGGTTGGCCTGGAAGACGGCCTCCAGATAGCAAGAGAGCGCTCGGAAGCGCGGGTGGTCCGCCCGCCGCGCATCGACGCGGAGCCGCGCGGCGAGCACCGTGGCGGCCAGCGGCCGGAACGGACCCAAGGTCTCGGAGGCTCGGAAGATGGTCTCCAGGCGTTCGGCGCTTGGTGGACGGCCGAGGGGGAGGCTCGGCAGGTAGCGCCAACGCAGAAGCGGGAGCAACGCGGCGCCTTCGGTGGCGGGCAGGCGTACGCCGTGCGCCTCGAGCAGCTCGGACCACTCCGCGGCACCGCGCGGGACCTCGCCGGACGTCACCAGCAGCCGCGCACGCAGCCGCCTCAGCTCGACGCGGGGCTCTTCGGCGAGGGCCAGCGTCACGGCCTCCGCCGCCTTCGTGCCGAACCCGGCCTGGGCGAGCGCATCGGCTTGCCGGGCGCGTAGCTCGGCCACGGGTCTCGGTGGGTCGGGAGTCTCGGCGGCGAGCTCGAGCAACGTGGCCGCGCGTTCGAACGCTTGTGCCTCGAGCGCCCCGTCCGCGGCGCGGAGGGCCCATACGCCGGCCCGTGTGTCTCCGGCGTCGCGCAGGTGCTCCACCACGAGCACCGGGTCCGGGTCGTCGTCCTCGAGCAGGGCGTTGGCGGCGCGCTGGTGCAGGTCCACGGCGGCTTCGCGTCCCAGGGCTTCGCGCCAACGCTGCCGGAGCGCATCATGATAGGGAGAGAGGAGCTCGTCGCCTCCCTCCAGCGGTCGTAGGAGCCGAGCCTTCCGAAGCGGACCGACCCAGCGCAGCGCGGCGGCGCCGAAGAGACGGCTCGCGAGGTGAAGGGGAACGGGGCGCGAAGAGACCACGGCGAGATCGAAGAGGTCGACGGCGCTCGGGTCGAAGCCGTCCAAGCGCCGTCGAATGCTCTCCAGAACGGGGTCCCCGTCCGTCGCGGGCGCGTCGGCCAGCTCCAGCGCGAGGAAAGGCAGCCCACCGGAACGGACGGCGAGACCGTCGACCTCCGATGGCTTCGCGCCCGAGGCCCGGAGCAGAGCCTCGATGCTCGCGGCTTCGAGGGGTGGCAGAGGCAAGTGTTGGACCGGGAACTCCGCCGCCAGCTCCGCGAGCCCGCCGGACTCGGCGTCGCGTGCCGAGAGGACGACCGAGAGCGGAAGATCCGCGTCACCGAGCAGGGCGGTGAGGAGGGCTCGGCTGTCCCGGTCCAGCCACTGCACGTCATCGATCCAAAGGGTCCAATGTCGGCCCGTGGCACGGAGGAGCGAGCGGAGCGCCGAAAACGCACGGATGCGCCCCTCGGCGGAGCTGAAGCCGGCCGCCCGTGGACCCATGGCCGGCTGGCAAATCCTCTCCAGCGCCGGGAAGAGCTGGATGAGCGGCAGGGTGAAGGGGACGGCGAAGGGCTCGCGGGAGCCTGGCTCGAGCTGACCGACCAGGTCGTCGATGGCGCGATCGAACCCGTTGAAGCTCAGCAACTCCCGCGGGTGGCATCGGCCCCGAAGGAGGTTCGGGTGATTCTCGAGGGCACGCTCGAGGAAGGCAGTTTTCCCGACCCCCGACGGTCCCGAGACGACCAGCACGCGCGTTTCGCCCGTCGAGCGCAGCCACTCGCGGACCACCCGCGACTCGGAGGAGCGTCCGACGAAGGCGCGGGTGCGCTCGTCGAGCGCGTCCAGGCCGAAGACGGACGTCCCGTCGCCACGGATCTCCGGGTCGCCGCGCAGCCACTCGGTGACCATCAGGCGGAGGTCCTTCGGCACGTCCCCTGGCAGCGGCTCGTACTCCTCACGAAGGCGCCGCACGACCGTCATCGGCCACTGCGTCGAGTAGGGCAGCCGACCCGCGAGGAGCTCGTAGAGCAACACCCCCAGCGAGTACCAATCGACGGCGGGCGTGGCCGCCCCGTCGAAGGCCTCGGGAGCCATGAACGCCATGGTGCCGGCAGCGCCCGAGCCGGCCCGCTCGCGCGGCCGTGGCTTCGAGACCAGCCCGAAGTCGAGGAGCTTGGCGCGCCCCGTCGAATCCAGCCGTGCGTTCGCAGGTTTCAGGTCGCGGTGCACCTTCCCCGCGCGGTGCAGCGCCAATAGGCCGGCCGCCAGGTCCGTGACGACCGCGCGGATCCGGTCGAAGTCGGGGCGCCCGTCGGGCCGGCAGTGCTCTTGGAGGCCTCCCCCTTCGAGGAGCTCCATCGAGAGAACGACCTCGTGCTCGAGCTCGACGAGGTCATAAAGCTCGCAGAGGTTTGGATGCCAGAGGTCCGCGAGCGCGCGGAACTCCTCCTTGAACTGAACCTGGGCGTCGGGCGAGACGCGGTCCAGGACCTTGAGAGCGACGTCCAACCCGAGGACCGAGTCGTGCGCCTTGAAGACGGTGCCGTACCCACCTTGGCCAAGGCGCCGCTCGACTTGGAAGCGGTTCGAGCCGCGAAGGGCCGTCATCCACGCGAGAGTGTACCTCAGCGCGGAGGAACGGAAGGGCGCCTTGCCCCCACGGGGACACGACCTTCCGGACGGTCTTCGACCGTCACGCCTCAGGACACGATGGTCGTGCTCATGCCGTTCGGCGCGAAGGTCTGGCGAAAGATCGCGTAGTTGACGTCACTTCGGACGGCGGCGCTGGCGACGTACTCCAGCTGAGGCGGTTGTGGCGGGCCGCCGCCTACCTGCGCGCCAAACGAGCGTACGCCGTAGCGCGCGAAGACGTAGCCGCGCGGGCGTCTCTCGCAGCCGAAGGCGAGCTCGAGACCGCTTTGCACGGTCAGGGCGAGCAGCTCGTTCGTGGGGTCATCGTCCTCCCCAAGGAGCCCGGGGGCCGTCCTCGCGTCCACCGCTGGCAGGAGCACGACCTTGAGGTCGTCGATGACGTCGAACTCGTCGTTTCCGCCCGCAGCTTTCCAACCAATCAGCGCGAGGTAGGTTCGCCGCGTGATGGGGAAGGCCTTGGGGCGCGACGTGTCGGCCTTCGTCTTCAGCGCGCTCCAAAGGTGGCTCATCGCGCTGTCGGGCCAGGTTCCAGGAGCGCTCATTGGTTCTCTCCACGGCGCGTCCGTTGAACGAGACGAAGAAGCTCCCACGGCGTCGCGCGCATCGCCCACTCCGTGAGGGTGCCTCCGAGCGCGTGAGGATGATGCGCTCGGCCGTGGGGACCGGGCCTCGCGAAGGTCTTTTCGTCGGCCCAGCGCGCTGCCTCGAGATCGGCGAGCTCGACGTCGGCCTCCAAGCGCCAGATGCGGCAGGGATGCAGCTCCGGTGCCGCGACCTTGAGCAAGGCGTTGACGGCATGCCGGGCCGATTCGTTGGCCGACTCCATGGTCGTCAGCCGCGTGTGAGTGCGCTTAAATACGCCCGCGAAGTAGGTGTGACCGACCTGCAGGTCGTACTCGTACTCACCTGTGGCCTCGACCCGTCGACCGGGGCGCGGCGTGCGCTCCTGATGGGCGGCGGCAGCCTTCGGGTGCTTGCCGTTCCAATCGCCCACGTGGTTCACGAGGTACTCGGTCTTGTTCCACCAGAGCGTGCCCGCCCCGTCGGGATCGCCCGGCCGTGGAACGTCGAGCGGCACTAGGTTCTCGTCGACGTAGAAGTAGTTTGGGGTGCCGAGAGCCTCGCGCTCCGCCGGGTCGAGCGTATCGACGATCTGCCACCAGACCTCTTGGGCAAGCTGCTCGGGCGTGGTCTCCCGGGCCCGCAGGCCGCCGAATCCGGCGCCCTGGATGCGTAGGCCTTGGGCATCTCGTGTAGGTGCGGGGTAGTCGAAGCGTGTGAGGATCGCGCTGACGATACCCTTGTAGCCGTCGTAGAACCGCGGTTTCTGTCGCCAGAAAGGTGGCTGGGACAGATAGCTGACGCCCCAGGCTGAGTCGGCGCACATAGTGTGACCGCGGATAAGGCCCACCTCGTTGGGGAAGTAGAACTGGATGCCGACCATCCACCGCAACGGGCCGTCGTCCACGCCCCCGCCGGGCGTTCCATCGGCCTCTCGCCGGCGTTCGAAGTCGAAATAGCCCGAGAGCTCGTTCTCCCATTGGCTGGCGCCGGTCTGCTGCTTGACCCACGCGCCGAAGCGGTCGTTGCTCGTGCGAAGATTGCCCGAAGAGAGCGCGGTGCCGACCTTTCCGACGTAGGCCGAGTGCTTCGGCGCGCCGGCGCTGGTGTAGAGGTCCTGAAGCGCATCCACGGGAAGCGTGATCACGTGGTAATCGGCCGGCGCGACACGCTCCCAGTAGGCGGGATCGTGGTAGCGTGGCCCGGTCGTGGCGGGAGTCGTGCTGCCGCCCCCCGCCGACGCCCCGGTGCCGGGGAAGCGCACCGTCGAACCCGCGACCACCGGGTCATCCCCGGGATTCTCGGGCCCCTTGCGGCGGAGCACGATCGGCCGGACGAGGGGTGGCAGCAGGGGCGGGGCACCGGTCGAGCTCCCAGCAACCTCGAGGGCGACCTCCTCGAAACCGATGAGCCGACCGGGTGTGAAGCGGACCCCATGCGTCGCCAGGTATCGGCGCCAATGCCGGAGCCACTCACGGCTCGTGGGACCGTTCAGGATCCCGTCGACGTCCTCCCGGAAGAGAACCTGGTCGAGGTAGAGCTGGAGGGCGATGTACGCGATCGTGCGTGCGTCGTTGCGGTCCGAGCTCATCGCAACGAGCGCCTGCGCCGCGTTGATCACGTGCCCGCGGAGGCGCTCATCGAGGTCCTCCGAGCGAATGAACTCCTTGAAGGTGATCTCCTCGAGCGTCCGCCTCCGCGCATCGCAGCTCGTCGCGTAGGCGAGCATCCGCGTCACGAGGCGCGCCGCGCTCTCCGCGTCGTAGCCCGTGTCGTCGAGGAGGTTCTTCAGGTACGTGCGCAGCTCCGCGAGATTCTTGGGCGGTCGGCGGTGGGCCGGCCACGACCGGCTCCGCATCCTGGCCTTCGGAGCTTCTGCCGCGGCGTAGGCCGTCGCCGCAGCGTCATCCAGGCCCTTTCGCTTCGCCGTCCGGAAGGCCGCCGTGTAGGCGTCGTTCTCCCGCTGCTCCGGGTCGGCTCCGAAGCGGAAGACCTCGGCCGGCAGGACGTTGTCGTGCACCGTCCGGTAGTCGTCGACGACTTCGTCGGGCCCGCCTGCGTCCACCGAGTTCAGGATCTGTTCGACGCCCCGCCGGTGGTACCAGCCGGCCTGAAGCGGCGTCCGCCGCATCGAGTCGAAGAGGTGCCGGTAGAAGGAGGGGTAGAAGCGGAATCCGTGCTCTGCCGGCACCGGACGCGCCAGCTCGTACACGACGATTCGGCCGACGTAGCTGGTGTTGGCGAGAGCGACGGCGCGCGGTCGCGTCGCGGGGTTGGCGCCCAGCGAGGGGTCGAGCCAGCGGGCGTACACGAGGAGCTCTCGGGCCTCGGCGCGCGCGCGGGGCAGCGCGCGGAGCAGACCGAGGAGCGGAGGGCGGTCGACGAGCTCCTTAAGGAGCGCCCGTTGCGCCATGATCGTCGGGTCACTGGCCAGGTCCGCGACCGGAGACGACTCGATCACGTGATCCGTCCGGTCTGGCAGCGTGCTCAACGCCGCGGTCCCGGTCGCGTAGCGGGCCAACAGGATTCGCAGCCCAAGCTCATCGAGCTGGTGGGGCTCGAGTGGCGTCGGTAGGAAGGGCGGGAGCCGGAGGGCGGCCCTCACGTCCTGGTTCCCTTCGAGGAGCGTGAGCAAGGCGTCGGTGAGGTCCGCCGCAGCCGGGAAGCTGTCAGCGAAGAGCGCGGCCAGCACCCGCGCCACGATGGTGCGCGCCGAGGTCGTGGCCTTGCTCTCGAGCTGCTCCCATTTTTCCAGAACGTCGCCGCCGACGAAGTCGGCCCAGCCTTCTGCCGCCGCATCGAGGTCGATGGGCTCGATGTCGTCTTCGGTCGCGACGTAGCGCACGATCAGCGAGCGGACGGGGGCCGTTGGGTGGCGCACGCGCGTCTCGGGGGGCGGCAAGCCGATGATGGGCTCGCTCGGGTCTTCCGGCACCACGACGGGGCGGCGGGGAGCCGTCATCGCCTGCGCCATTCCACCGGCCGTGCTCTCTTCCGGCGTCGCCGCGTACTGGGTGCGCGCCATGCCCCCCACCCGTGGGACCCAACGCAGCTCGAGGTCGCAGGTCAGCTGCGCGATGTAGTTCGCCTCGACGACCTCCACCTCGAAGCCGCGCTCGACGAGCTCGTGCGCAGCGGTCAGGCCCGCGATGCCGGCCCCGACGACGACCACGCGGCCACGCTTCGACAGGTCGAACGGCTCATCCGTCATGTCTCCCCCCTCCTCGCACGGCGGCTCGATAGCGCCCGAGCCGCGCCTCGTTCTCCGGGACCCGCACGCAGCCGTGCAGGAACACCCGGAAGGCCTCGAAGAAGCGCGCCAAGGCGCGCACGTCACCGCGGAGCTCCACGTCGCCGGCGCGGCACGCGGCGACCAGGTCGCGCTCGCCCTCGAGGAGCGCGAGGAGCGTCGTATCGGACAAACGAAGGGTCGCTCGGCCGCCGGCGCTCGCCGAACGCTGGAGCGTGCCCTGCCGCGCCTCGATGACGAGCTCGGCTGCGCCCACTCTCAGCTCCGGCCGGTCTACGCCGAGCCAGCGCGCCGCGCGCGCGAGGGACTCGGGGTAGCGGTCCCCGACCTCGGCCAGGGCGCCATCGATGAGCGGCAGCACCGGCGGCTCAGGCGGCGAGGAACTCGAAGACACCGCGTCCCCTCTGGTGAATGCGCTCGCCGGCGATGGAGCCCGCGATGCGGACGGGTCCCGTGACCTCGTGAATGCGCGTGATGCGCTCGTCGGCCTCGCTCGGGATGAGCAGCTGGAGCGCGTCCTCCGGCGTGAAGGCGAGCTCCAGCCGGTCGTGGCCAAGCGCACCGGTAACGGCGTAGCTCGCGGGAATGTCGGTCGCCGTGCCCGGCGCGAGGAGCCGAAGCGCGCCGGGCACCTTGGGAAGTCGTACGGGGCGCAGGAGGCCTTCGCGACGCACGCTCAGCTCGCTGCCGGTGAGCGAACGGGCCGGCCTGCCGTCGCGCCAGAGGAAGAGGGCTTGCTCGAGGGCGCGGCTGCGCGCCGCATCCGCGAAGCGCACCATCACGAAGGACCAGCGCGCGTCGGTCTCGAAGAAGCCGTAGCCCCACTCCCAGGTGAAGTCGTGGCCGAAGTCGAAGGTGCCCCAGTTGTGGTCGTGATAGGCCGGAGCCTCATCCACCGCGTGGCGCACTCCGTCGAGCTCGATCCAGCCCGTCGCCGTCATGCGCGGAATCACGAGCCAGTTCATGCCGGGCGCGTCCGGGCGCGGCGATTGATGGAGCGGTGCGGGGAGCGAGGTGACTGAGAGGCGTAGCTCGGCCTTCAGGGGTGCTCGCTCGGGGTCCAGCGTGAGCTCGAGCGCGGAACCGACGCGATGCACGGCGTTCCGGTTCACGAAGGCGCCGACCCGCCCGCCAGGGAGCCGGCCGTGCTCGGGCGCGGCCCGCTCCACGAACCCGCGGAAGCCCCGCGCGTCGCGCACGAAGAGCAGCATGCGCGCCACTCGCGGCACGGGTCGGTCAGGCGGCCCGTCGCTCGTCGCGAAGCAGACGACGAGCTCGATGGGGCCCGCGCCGATGCCAAAGTACAGCCACTCCTTGAACCCCGTCCCCCGCGGGCTTCGCCCCAGCGGCGCGCGATTGAAGTCGAGGCTGCCGAGGAGGCTCCCGAGGCGCCGTGGGTCGAGGGGCTTCATCGGAAGAGCTCTCGGTCCCACCCGGCGTCGAGCGGGGCGGCCGCCTGGGGGAGCGCCGGTGCGGCCGCCAGCAGGTCCGCGAGCGCCGCTCCGAAGGCGCGGCGGACACTCACGAGCCCGAGCAGCGCGTCGAGCATGGCGCTTCGCGGCGTCGCGCCCTTCGGCGGCTCCTGGGGAGCTCCGGCCAGCGTCGTCGCCAGCAGCGCGTCGAGCTTCGCGGCGGCCGAGGCCGCGCCAAGGACCGCCAAGGGAAAGGCGTCGCCTTCGCCGTAGGCTCCGGTCAGCGCCTCGAGACCGCCGGGCTCAGCGCGCATCGAGGCCCTCCAGCGCGCGGGCGAGCTGGCTCTCCAGATCCGGGGCGGTGATAAGGCGTGCGAAGGTCTCGACGAGGGCCGCGGGAAGGGCGCCTTGGCGGGGCGCGTCGACGAGGAGCCCGAGGGTGGACGCGTTCCATGCCACGCGCGCTCGCTGCACCAGCGGCGAGGCCGCGAGGCGCGCACGAAGCGCCGCTCCCTCGTCGGTGGCGGCATAGTGGCGTCCCTCGGCGCAGAGCGCCCGGAAGAGCGCCTGTCCAGCCAGCGGGTGTTTGGCGAGGAGCCCCTGAAGCGCATCGACGAGCGCCTCGGGGGTGGGGGCGGAGTCGTTCACGGGGTCCCGCCGCTGGGGTTCGGCCGGACGATGAACTCGAAGGGCTGGACGATGGTCTCCACCGCGTCCTGCTCGAGCTCCGGCTCGCCGGTCACGGGATCGATGACGTCGTTCCCGTCCGCGTCGACCTTGCGCCGCTGGATCGTGATCTTGATGCTGCCGTAGGTGACTCCCGGGCCGGCGCCTTCCACCCTCGCGCGCGCCACCGTCTCCTCGCGACGCCCAAGCTGCAGGCGGGCAGCACCCGGCGGGTCGTCCAGCACGTTGATCCTCGCCGCAGTCGGCTTGTCCTTCCAGGCAAACGCCAGATGAACCGGCCCGTAGCGCGTCAGATTCCGCACCGGGACGCGCAGCTCCTGTTGCTCTCCCACGAGGAGATAGACGTCCAGCAGCCGCCGGACGCCGTATACGCCCGCGACGTCACCGCAGCCTCCGG
>ERZ1740059.1452-NODE-1452-length-11911-cov-6.308030_pt1 | contig 11911 bp, 10 predicted proteins | sample MGYA00581744_ERZ1740059 | MGnify/ENA primary metagenome ERZ1740059 (study PRJEB43018, sample SAMN04849738) | marine metagenome | isolation source: floating plastic debris | place: Pacific Ocean | collected 2008-08-28 | study: EMG produced TPA metagenomics... | reverse complement strand
GACGATGACGAGAGTGCGAGCGCGACGCTACGCCTCGCGCCCGTCGCGTCGCGCTCCACCGGTGGGCTGCTGCTCGAAGGGAGCTTCTGATGTCTCGCCCCGCGCTCCTCATCTTCGCTCCGGTGGTCCTCGCCGCGTGCTCCGTCGTGGTGGACGGTCGTTTGGCCGAGGGCGAGGAAGACGGCGGAACGGGCGACGCGGGCATGGGCGTCGACTGCCGACGAGAGCCCGACGGCGTCATCTGCGACGAGAGCGACGCCACGCTCCGGCGCATCTGCGTGACCGGCGTCTGCGTGCTCAGCCGCTGCGGCGATGGATTCGTCGACCTCGAGGGCGGCGAGGACTGCGAGGACGGCAACGACGTGGGGGGCGACGGCTGCGAGCCCGGCGCGTGCGTCTTCAGCTGCACCGCCGACGCCGAGTGCGACGACCACGACCCGTGCTCGGGCCCCGAGGCATGCGTGGACGACGTCTGCACCTTCGGCGACCCCCTCGCCGCGAACGGTGAGGAGTGCTTCCTCGCGGACGACACCCGTGGCCTCTGCCTCGACGGCGTCTGCGTGCCCGAGGGCTGCGGCGACGGCGCCGTGAGGGACGACGAGGAGTGCGACGACGGCAACCTCGACGACGGCGACGGCTGCGACGCGGACTGCACGCTCACCTGTCGAAGCGACGCGGACTGCGATGACGAGGATCCCTGCACCGGCCGCGAGTCCTGCGACCCGGATGGCAACGTGTGCATCCCCGGCGACCCCGTCGTGTGCGACGACGGGGACCCCTGCACCGACGATCGCTGCGTCTCGAAGGGCGACGGCGTGTGCGAGGTCGTCGGCATGAACGCCGACGCCGACGGCGACGGCTTCTCCAGCATGGCGGAGCTCCCGAGCTGCGGCACCGACTGCGACGACACCCGCGACGACGTCTTTCCCGGCGCGCCGGAGCTCTGCGACGGCGTCATCGACCACAACTGCGAGATGGGGGTCGCCGACGAGGCGCTGCTCACGTTCCGATGGTTCGCCGACTGCGACGGAGATGGCTTCGCCCTCCCCGGCGCCCGCAGCGTCGAGAGCTGCGACCCCCCGCCGGACGGACCGACGACGGGCTGCCCGGGCGGCGTGCGAACGTGGACGACCACGAACCCGAACACGCCGGACACGCGCGATTGCGCCGACCTCGACGTGCGTGCCTTCCCGGGCGCCTTCGCGGGTACGCCCCGGGAGAGCTGGCCCACGACCCGCGTCACCGGTGTGGGCGGCTACGACTACAACTGCGACGGGGTGGAGACGCTCTCCAACAGCTGCACGACGTGCCTCTGCCTCGTCTTCTGCCCGCCCGGCCGGCCCTGCACCCGCTGCCCCCCCGGCGGCAACTGGCAGACGCTCACGCCGCCGGACTGCGGCCGCTCGGCCCGCTTCGAGTACTGCGGAGACGAGCTCAAGGACGGCTGCCGCCGCGACGAGACGCTCACCCAGGGCTGCATCTGAGCCCCCCGCACGCTCAGCCTGCGAGGCCCGCGACGAGCGCGGGAAGCGCGGCCCAGTCCGAGAAGGCCGCGGCGTGGGGTATCGCGTTCACCTCCGCGTGGCGGTAGCCCTCCGTGTGCAGCAAGAAGGGCACGCCGGCGCGTTCGGCGGTCTGCGCGTCGACTTCACTGTCGCCCACGTAGACGTAGGGTGCGCCCACGGCCTGGGCGGCATGACGGAGCGGGGCCGGGTCGGGTTTCTTCACGGGAAGCGTGTCGCCGGCCACCACGCGGGCGAAGCGGTCCTCCCAGCCGAGCGCGGCCAGCACCTTCACCGTGGGCGCGCCGGGCTTGTTCGTGCAGAGTGCGAGGCCGTGTCCCGCCGCTGCCAGCGCGTCGAGCGCCGACTCCGCGCCGGCGTAGGGCACGTTCCGCGCGGGGTCCGCGTTGCGGTAGTGCACCTGGAAGGCCGCGTAGCGCGCCTCGAAGCGCGCCGGGTCCGCGGCGCCCCGGGAGGCGAGCATCTTGTCGACGAACATCGGCGAGCCACCACCGACGAAGGCGATGGTCTCCTCGACGCTCAAGGGCGGCCCGAGGCCAGCCTCCGCGAGGTAGGCGTTCGCCACCGCTCGAATCGCCGGCGCGCTCGCGATGAGCGTGCCGTCGAGGTCGAAGACCACGCCGGGTTGCGTCCCCCTCACCACGGATGCTCTCGGCCGTCGTAAACGACGAAGCCGCCGCTCGCCGCCGCGTCGAGGCCCCGCGCGATATCCACGATGCCGGCCGCGGCCTCCTCGACGGAGGTGCTCGCGTTCGGTCCGCCCATGTCGGTCTGCACCCAGCCGGGGTGCACCGCGATGACGCGCATGTCCTCGAGCTCGAAGCTGGCCATGCGCGTCACCATGTTCAGCGCCGCCTTGCTCGCGTTGTAGGGGACGTTGCCGAAGCCCGGTCGCTGGATGGTGAGCGCGCCGAGCTGGGAGCTGACGTTGACGATCTTCGGCGCCTCGCTGCGCGCCAGGTGCTCCCGGAAGGCCTGCATGCAGCGCACCGGACCGACCGCGTTGATGTCGAGGGTCCGCACCATGCCCTCGGGGTCCGTGTCGAGGAGCCGCTCACGCGGGTTGACGCCGGCGTTGTTGAGCAGCCAGTCGAGGCGCTCGCCGGCGAGCGCCTCCGCCGCCGCCATCACCGAGGACGAGCTGGCCACGTCGAGCGCGAGCACCCGCGCCCGGTCGCCGTGCTTCGAGGCGAGGCCGTGGAGGGCCTCGGCTCGGTCCGGCGCACGGCAGGTCGCGACGACCTCCTCGCCGGCGCCGAGAAGCTGTCGGGTCAGCTCGAGGCCGAGGCCCCGGTTGGCGCCGGTGATGAGCGCGCGAATCGCCATGGCCCTCCCCTCCGGCCAAAGCCGGGTCCGCGCAAGGTGCCGGCCATCCTCAATCGACGGCGAGGGCAGTGATCTCGCCGCGCCAGTACGCGAAGCGTCCCTCGGGCAGGAGCCGGGCGACCTCGCCACCGGAGGGCACGCGGAGCCCGCCGAGGTCCCGATAGTCGTGAAAGCGCCCCTCCCACGCGGCGGGCCCTTCGTCGCCGCGCGGCCGGTTCGAGGCTGCGGCGCGGACAACGTCGCCGCCGGCATCGAGGTGAAGCTCCACGTGCGTCTCGGGGGAGCCGGCCCACACGCGCACGGCATCCGAGGCCGTGGCCCGAAAGGTGAGCGCACCGTTCGCCATGAGCGCTCGCGGGTTCCAGGGAAGCTCGGCGAGGTAGCGCTGCGCTTCGCCGCGGTCGGCGTCGGGCCCTTCGGCGTGGGCCACGCGCAGGACGCCCCAGACCTTCGCGTCCAGCCGTCCTCGGCCGTGCTCGAAGGCGTCTTCCACCACGGCGGTGACGAGGGGCGCCATGCGCACCCGCGCGCGCCAGCAGAACGCGACCTCCTGGGTCTCCATCCACTGCGTGGCCGTGAACGTCAGCCAGCGACCCCCGGGCGAGAGGCGCATCTCCCCGCGCTGCTCGAGGCGCACCCGCCGGTGCGCCGGGGCCCGGGCGCACGCGCGGGCCGCGAACGCCTCGAGCACGGGCGGAAGGGTCGTGTCCGGCGCCATGGCTCATGGCCTAGGCACCAGGACGCACTCACTGCAGCGACGCCTGGATCTCCTCGCGGCTCATCTCACGGATGACTTTGTAGGGCATCCACTGGTGACCCGCCGGGTCCCGGAAGCGGCCGGCGCGGTGGCCGTAGGGCTGGTCGGCGAGCGGATGCAGCACCGTCGCGCCATGCGCCATGGCCCGCGCCCAGAGCGCGTCGGGATCGTCGGTCTCCAGCTCCATCACGACGGGCGTAGGTCCCTCGGGAGCGTCCGCGCCCACGGCCTCCCCGAGGGAGAAAACCGCCTCGTCACCGTGGAAGACGTCGGCGTGGACCACCCTCCCTGCCTGCGTGAAGGCCGGGTCCACGCGCACGCCGAGCACGGCCTCGTAGAAGCCCTGGATCGCGCCCACGTCCGCCACCACCAACCGGGGAATCAACTTCTTCATGGAAACACCTCTCTCGCGCTTCTCGATACCTGGAGGGCGACGCGGCGCCTTGGACGAAAGGATCAGCCGAGGATCACGTGGTTGGCGCGGCGGGTCCGCGCGAAGAGCACGCTCGGCGCCTCGCCGGCGAAGGCCCGGAGCTCCCGGGCGAAGTGCGCGTGGTCGTAGAAGCCGCAGGTGTGGGCGAGCTCCGTCAGGTCCCGCGCGCCGTGACGACCTGCCAGCGCAGCCTGGAAGCGCTGGATGCGCGCCCAACGCTTCGGCGGCAGCCCCACCTCCTCGTGAAACACGCGGGTGAACGCGCGGCGGCTCAGGCCCGCGCGCTCCGCGGCAGACTCCACCTCTGGCCGGCGGCGCAGCGCGGCGAGCGCCGCCGCGATGCGCGGGGTGACCTCGGGCGTGCGGAGCGCCGTCGCCAGGAGCGTCTCCTCCAGCACGTCGAGGCGCGCAGCGTCGTCCGGGGCGGCGAGGAGCCGCTCGCGAAGCGCGTCGGCCGCGGGTGCTCCCCAAAGCTCCGCGAGCGGCACGTGGTCGTCGCGCAGCGCGGAGATGGGTAGGCGGAAGAAGGGCGCGCCTCCCCCCGCGACGAAAGCGACGCCCACCAGATCTCGCTGGTCCCTCGTATCGATGACGAAGGGCCGGTCGTAGGGCCCGGTCATCACCGCGCCCGGCCGCCAGCCAGGTCTCCCATCGGCCTCGACCACCCGAAGCCGCTCACTGGCGAGGTTCACCAGGAGCTGCGTGTTCCCGTCGGGCAGGATGCGCTCCCGGTCGTGCGCGGGCTTTCCGCGCCAGCTCCAGACCCACGCGACGGTGTCTCCGAGCCGTGGCGCACGGCGGAAGGCGTACACGGGCACGAGGGAAGTGTACGCGCGGTTGAGCGAAGCCGACGCGAGAGCTAGCGTGCGCTCGCTCGCGAAGCGGGCGCCGGGGTGTCGCACAGCCTGGTAGTGCACGAGCTTTGGGTGCTCGTTGTCGTCGGTTCAAATCCGGCCACCCCGACCAGAGACACGCGACGGCGTCAGCGTTTCTTGCGCCGCCAGCGACCGAAGGCGCCGCCGCTCTCGGCGGCGGCGGCCTCCTCTTCGGCCTTGTGCCGCTTGCGAATCCCGGCGAGGCGAATCTCGCGGTTGGCCTCGAGGTTTTTCGGGTCGAGGTGCGCGGCGCGGCGGTAATCCCGCACCGCCTCTTCGCTCCGGCCCAGGCGCTGACTCAACCGCCCGCGAAGCACGAGGCTCTCGACGTGGTCCGGGTCCACGGCGAGCGCCGTGCTCAGGAGCCCCTCCACCGCGGCCTGCGTGGCGTCGTCGAGCACTCGTCGGAGCTCGAGCAGCATCTTGGCCTTCATGGCCAGGTACTGCGGCGTGGTCGGCGCGACCTCGAGGCACCGGTCGAGGGCGTCGAGGGCCTCGTCGTGCCGGTGGGCCTTCGACAGAGCGCGCGCCCGCTCGAAGAGCCGGTGGCCGCCCTCGCGCTCGGCCTCGGCGCGCATGGTGGAGGGAGAGCCAGCCCCCCGGGCCCGCCGCACCCGATAGGCGCTCCGAAGGTCCGGGTCGAGGAGCACGTTCCGCGCGTCCTTGAGCCAGGCGTGCACCTGCTCGGCCAGGGGCCGAATCGCCTCCAGCTCCGGCGCGAGCGTCTCTGGCTTGAAGCGCATGGCCTTCGCGGCGTAGCCCTCACGAATCTCGTAGGGCGCGGCGTCGTGACGGACGCCCAGCATCTCGAAGTAGCTCTGCGCCTCGAGCTGCTCGGCCCAGCGGTGAAGCTCTTGCCACGCGAGCTTCCCTGGCGTCGACACACCCTTGGGCGCCGTGGAGGGCCAGATGCGCACGGGCTTCGACGCGGCCGAGGGCGCGTCGCTGGCCTGCGGCCGAAGCGAGCGATGGCCGCCGGAGCGGGGCGGACGCCGAGAGCTTCGGCGCGCGCCGGTGGCGCGCACCCCCGACGAGCTGGGCCGGACGGAGGGCGTGGCGGAGGACGGTGGCGTCACCGACGGGAAGACGTCCGACGACGGAGTCGACGGGAGGGCGTGCGTGTCGCTCGCAGGCCAGGACGAGGGCGCGCGCAGCGAGGGACGCGACGAGGGCGCCCGCAGCGAAGGCCGGGACGAGGGCGCCGGCTCGGAGGTCGCCTTCGCGAAGCCTCGCAGCAGCGCGAGCAAGCAGGCGACGCGCCGCGCCAGCGCGGGCTGAGCGCTCTCCGCGATGAGCGCGTCCATGGTCGTGTCGCCGGCCGAAACGCGCTCCATCAACGCGCGCTCGTCGGGCGTGAGCTTCAGGCGAGCGAGCAGCGCCTCCGGCGGCACGCGGAGCGTTTTCGAGCCGAGCCGCGCCTTCTCGGCTCGGAGCAGGCCCGGCCGCACGCCACGTCGAAGCGACGCGAGCACGAGGCCCAGCGGGTCCACCCAGCGCGCGTCTCCCACCCCGGCCGTGAGGTCTTCCGTATAGAACGCGAAGGGCACGCGTTCCCGTGCCAGGACGGCCAAGAGATCGTCTTCGGCGCCCCCCTGCGTGGGTGACGCGAGAACCACCCGGTCGATGTAGCCCCGGCTCCAGCGAAGCCGGTCCGGCTCCCCTTCCTCGGCCTCCGGCCACACGACGAGGGTCCCCGTCAGCTGTTTGCCGTGGCCCGTACAGAGCACGCGCTCGAGCGGCAGGCTCCCCGTGTCCCCCTGAGCCTTGGGCGCGGCCTTCCCCACACTGTAAGTCTACCCTGTTTTTCGGCGCCGCGCCGACCTCCGACGTCGGCTGCGTGTGCATCCGCCGTCAGCGCGCGCTTCGCGTGCTGGCGTCGAGGCGCGCGAAGAGGGCCGCCAGCTCGGCGCGGGGGCGGAGAGCCGACTCCAGCTCCTGCGCGAGGGCCAGGAGCGCCGATTCGAGCGCACCCCGCTCATGGCCGATCTCCGTGAGAGTGACCGTGATACGCGCCCGCTCGTCCTGCGCCTCGCGCTCGCGCTTCTCGAGGGTGCTTCGGAGCACCGAGAGCTGGAACTCGAGGTCGTGAAGTACCTCGTCCTGCGTACTCTCGAGCCAGCCTTCGTAGGCGGCCAGCGCGTCTCGGAGCGCCGCGCGTCCATCCTCGCTCGGACGGTCCGGCTCGCGCATGTCGAGCTCCACGGCCAAGGCCAGGGCAGCGCGATAGGCATCGGCCCAGCCACCGACGAAGCCCCCGGGGACCAGGGCACGGCCGGCCTCGCGGCGGCGCTCGCTCAGGTCCCGGGCCAGCACCTCCACGGCGTGGCCGAGGCGCTCCCGGGCCTGCTGGAGCTCCGCCGCGGCTTCCCGGGAGCGCTCCGAGAGCTCCGCCGAGCGCCCCTGGAGGCGCCGGAGACGGGCCACGGTGCCCTGGAGCTCGGCCCCCTGCGCGGCGAGGGCCGAGGGAGCGCCGCCGGGGAAAGCGCGCTCGAGCATCTGCGCGTAGACGCGGACCCGCTCGGACCAGCCGTCGAGGCGGAGCGACTCGGAGCGCGTCGACGTGACGCTGAGCACGCTCGCGTGACGCACGCGGCGCTGGGCCGCGGTGGCGACGGCGTCGAGGCGCGCGACCACGGCGTGGGCGTCCTGCGGCCGGTCCGCCGGGTTCTTCTTCAGGAGCTCGTGCACGAGGTCGTCGAGCACGGGCGGCGTGCTCGGCGCGACGCTCCGAAGCCGCGGCGCCTCGCTTTCGATGTGGTGCATGACGTAGCCGGCCAAGGTCTCGCTCTCGAAGGGCGGCTGGCCCGCGCACATCTCGAAGAGCACCACGCCCAGCGAGTAGAGATCCGTCGCCGGCGTGCTGGCCGCGGAGCCGCGAAAGCGCTCCGGGGCCATGTAGCGCGGACTCCCCAGGATCACGTCGCGCGCCGTGAGCCGCGGATCGTCGGGCGCGAGAGCGATGCCGAAGTCGACCAGCTTCACGACGGTCTCGCCCGCATCGTCCTGGCAGAGGATGATGTTCTCGGGTTTCACGTCGCGGTGCACGAGGCCGAAGTCGTGCGCGCGGCTCAGCCCCCGCGAGAGCTGGAGAGCCATGGCCAGCACGCGGGCGGCCGCCATGGCTCCGTCCCGCTCGAGCACGGCGTCGAGGGACTCGCCCTCGAGGAGCTCCATGGCGAGGAAGGGCACGTTCTGCGCCGTCATGCCGACGTCGAGGATGGCGACGATGTTGGGATGCGCGAGCTGCGCCGTGGCCTGCGCCTCCCGCTCGAAGCGGGTGCGGAGCACCTCGTCGTCGGCGAAGTGGGCGTGCAGCACCTTGATGGCGACGGGGCCGCCGTTTTCCTCCTGCGCGCGATAGACCGCCGCCATGCCCCCGCGACCGAGCACGCCCTGGATCAGGTAGCGGCCGGCCAGGTCGGTGCCGATGAGCGGGTCCGTGAGCGCCTGAAGGGCTTCGCCGCAGGCGAGGCAGTAGACCGTCTCGTCGGCGTACCTCAGCTGGCAACCAGGACAGACGCGCACGCGGAAAGCATAGACCGAATGCCCGAAGGTCCGCGGTCCCGGGCGCTCGACCCACGCCTCCGCGGTACTTGCCCCGGCGGGCCAGGGCCGGCACAACGGCGCCCATGACGCGCTCCGACGGACGCTCCTTCGACGCGCTCCGGCCCATCGCCATCGAGCTCGGAATCCAGAAGAACCCCGAGGGATCGCTCATCTACCGGTCCGGCGAGACCGCGGTGCTCGTCGCCGCCTCCGTGGACGAACGCACCCCGGACTGGCGCGCCCCCGGGCTCGGCTGGCTCACGGCGGAGTACGCCATGCACCCGCGCGCAAACCCGCAACGGAGGCGCCGCGAGGGACGGAGGAGCGGCGGCATCGACGGGCGCTCCGCGGAGATCCAGCGGCTCATCGGGCGGAGCCTCCGGGCCATGATCGACTTCACGAAGCTCGGCGACCGCACGATCACCGTCGACTGCGACGTGCTCGACGCGGACGGAGGCACGCGCACGGCGTCCATCTGTGGCGGGACCGTCGCGGTGGCGCTGGCTCTGGGAGGACTCCAACGCCAGGGCCTCGTGCGCTCGGGTGTGCTCCGGGCGCCGCTTCAGGCCATCAGCGTGGGCCTGCTCCGCGGCCGACCGCTCCTCGACCTTTGCTACGTCGAGGACCGGGACGCGGACGTGGACCTCAACGTGGTCGGGACGGCGGACGGGCGCGTGGTCGAGGTGCAGGGGACCGCCGAGGACACGCCGGTGGCGCGCGCGGACGTCGACGCGATGCTCGACCTGGCCCTCGGCTCCTTCGCGGCCATCGCGGAGGCGCAACGCGCCGCGCTCGCGGAGGCCGGGGTCGATCTCGCGCGGCTCGAGGGCGCCGGCTCGTGAAGCTGCTCGTCGCGACGGGCAACGCCGGGAAGCTCCGAGAGCTCCAGGCGCTCCTCGATCGCTTCACGCTCGTGCGCCCCGTGGACGTGGGGCTCGCGCTCGAGGTGGTGGAAGACCGGCCCGACTTCGAAGGGAACGCGCGCAAGAAGGCGGAGGCCTACGCGGCGGCGAGCGGGCTGGCTACCCTCGCCGACGACAGCGGCCTCGAGGTCGACGCCCTCGGTGGCGCCCCTGGCGTACACTCGGCGCGCTATGCAGGCGCGGAAGGCCCGGGCAAGGACGCGGCGAACAACGCCAAGCTCCTCGGGGCCCTCCAGGGCGTGACGAACCGGCGCGCGCGCTTTCGCTGCGTGCTCGTCGCGGTGCACCCCGACGGCAGCCCCTGGGCCCAGGCCGAGGGGCGCTGCGAGGGTCGCATCGGCGACGCGCTCCGCGGCGAGGGCGGCTTCGGCTACGACCCCCTCTTCTGGCCGGACGACGCCCCGGACCGGACGATGGCGGAGCTGACGCGCGACGAGAAGAACGCCCTGAGCCACCGAGGAAGGGCCACCCGCACCCTGGCCGAAGCGCTGCGCTGAGGCCGGGCGCACCGGCCCGCGGCGGCTCCGGCCGCGAACGCGACCCGCCGCGGAGCCGGGCGCCGGCACGGGCACGGCCGCGGAGAACGGAGAACGGAGACGGCGACCGCGCCTACTCCGCCGCCACCCGCTCCGATTTCCTCAACCGGATCTCGAAGCGCGTCCCCCTCCCCTCCGCTCCCTCGAGGCAACGGATCGTCCCCCCATGAGCCGCCACGATCTGCTGCGTGAGCGGGAGGCCGAGGCCCGTGCCGCGCTCCTTCGTCGTCTCGAAGAGGTCGAAGAGCCGCTCCCGCATCGCCGGCGCGATCCCCGGACCGTCGTCCTCGACGATCACCAGCGCGCCCTCGGCGTCGCTTCGCACCGCGAGGCGCACGTGCCCCCCCTGCCCCAGCGCCTCCCGGGCGTTGCGGAGCAGGTTCAGGAGCGCCTGGCGCAGCTGACCCTCGTCGAGGGCCACGACGGGCCCCTCGGTGGCCTCGACGGCGAAGGTCACGCCGGCACGGGCCATCTCCGGCTCGACGAAGCGGCCGATGCCGCGGACGAGCTCGCCCAGGTCCTCGGGCTCCAGGCGCGGCTGCGGGAGCCGCGCGAGGCGGAGGTACTCCTCGGTGATGCCGCGGAGCCGTTCCACCTCGCGTTGAATGGCCCCGAGGAGCGCCCTCGCCTCCTCCACGTCCCGGGGCGCCGCGCCGTCGCCTCCCTCGGCGAGCAGCTCGTCGCCGAGCAGCTCGACGTTCAGACCGATGCTGCTGAGCGGGTTGCGCACCTCGTGCGTCACATGGGCCGCCATGCGGCCGATGGCCGCGAGGCGCTCCGTATGGATGAGGCGCCGCTTCGTCCGGTTGGCCTCCGTCACGTCGTCCGCGACCAAGAGGAGCGCACCCTCGCCCTCGCCGAAGGGGGCCGCCGAGAGATCGAGGTCCCGTCCGTCGAAACGCAGCCCTTCGCGGCGTGCCGGTGCGCCGGACGTCCGGACCGCCTCCATCAGCGCGCCGAGCTCCGGAAGCGCACGACCCACCGCCGTTCCCGCGAGGGCCGATCCTTCCGCGCCGGCGAGGCCGAGCACGGCTTCGGCCGCGGGGTTCGCCGCGCGCACCTCGCCCTGGCCGTTGACGACGACGACACCGGCGCGCAGCCCGCTCACGATCTGCGCTTGCATCCGCCGGAGCGCGCGCAGGCGGTCGTTTCGCGCCGCGAGAGCCTCGACCATGCGCTCGAAGTCGCGGGTAAGCCTCCCGATCTCGTCCTGCCGCGACGAGCCCACGGGCCGCGCGCTGAGATCCCCTTCCGCCACCGCCGCGACGCGAGCCTCCAGCGTGGGTAGCGGCTCGAGGAGCGCCCGGGCCCAGGTCGTGAGACCGGCGCCGAAGAGGAGCGCGAGGCCGAAGAGCACGCCGAGCACGATGGAGGCCTGACGCTCCTGCCCGGCCGACTCGGCGCTCAGGGTCTCGATGCGTTCCTGAAGCCGGGCGTAGCCGTCGCGGTAGGCGCGCCCGATGGCGAGCTCATCGGGCTCGAGGGCCGCCAGCTGCCGCGTGGCCGCCGGCTCGTCGCCCTCGGCCAGGGCGCCGAAGGCCGCGTCGTAGCGGGGCTCGAGCGCGCGTTGAGCCGTCTTGACCTCCTCGAAGGCGGCGCGCACCGGCGGCAGCGTGCCCGGGTCACCGACGGTGGCGGCCAGGCGCTCGGCGCGGGCGAGATGCTCCTCGACGCGACGCAACGTGGACGGACGCACCTGCCGGGCCGCCTGCATCCAGTTCCGCGACGTCGGTCCCTGGGCGAGCTGCTGCCGAAAGAGAGACTGCGTGGTCCGCGCCTCGCTCAAGCGAAGGGCCAGCGGCAGGTAGCCCTGGTGGAGAAGCCGCAGGCGCTGCGCCGTACGCGCGTGCTGCACCACGCTCGTGACCGCCACCGCGCCGAAGGCGAGCAACACGAGCAAGAAGGCCCCGAAGACACGCGTGGGGATCGATGCGAGGCGCCGCCGGGGAGGTGCCCCGGGGCTCGCCCTCGGTCCCTCGGTACCGGGGGCCC